>Ga0308404_1000425_pt1 | contig 13154 bp, 7 predicted proteins | sample HotsprSampleOSM4_FD_203475 | JGI IMG/M metagenome (GOLD analysis project Ga0308404, IMG submission 203475) | Hot spring phototrophic mat microbial communities from Octopus Spring, Yellowstone National Park, Wyoming, United States - 20060914_OS-M4 ...
TCGGTGATCTGCGGTTCGCCCGCGTGCTGGCGCTCGCACCGAACGTCGACCCGCTCGTCGGCGCGCTCGGCGCACTGGCAGGCTGGCTGCCGAACCTTCTTGTGCCCGCTGTCCGCGATTCGCCCGCGTTCGTCGCCGCCATTGCGTCCTTGATCGGCACAGACGCAGGCGCCTGCATCCTCCCGGTGTGGGCGGGGGTTGTGCCCGCCGGCTGGGGAGAATCCCATGCCGCTGCGCTGATCGACGCAGCGCGCGCCAAACGATGTCCGCGCTGGGCTGCGGCGGCGCTCATCGGTCCGTGCGACACGAGCGCTGCACTCTTGGACAATTCGTGGGACATAAGCCTTGCCGTCCAGCGCTGGGGGGAAGCGACGCCCGATCACCCGACGGCGTGGAAGAACGCCCTCACGCCAGCGGAACGTGATTGGCTCCTGGATGCACTGCGCCATGCTCCCAACGCCGCTGCACACTGCCTGCCCTGGCTGCCGAAAGCGGACGCGTCCAACATCGTTGGTCGCATCAAGCGCAAATATCTTCCTCTCGCGCTCGGCGCCTACGTCGCTGCATCCCCGATCGCCCGCGCCCACCATGTCGGCATCCTGTCCACGCTCATCCAACGCGACGACACGGACGCGATCACCGAACTGACGCGCCTGGCGGTTGCAACGGGCATGGATGACGCATGGGCGGCGGTCGTACGGATCTTGTCCGCGAACCCCTGGAGCGCCATCGACGTCGTCACAGCGGCGCTGTGGAACGACTTGCCCGCAAACGTGCAGACACTCATTCTGTCCGCCGACGACCCCAATGACGTGTGCGCCGCCATTGCGTACGCCCGCGGCATGCGCGACCAACCGCCGCGGATAACGAAGGAGACCGCCCGCGCCTTCTTCGCCGCCGTCACGCCGGAGATTTGGGATGCGCTGCCGATGAAGAAGAAGCGCACGTGGCTCAGACGCCTTTCTGTCGCGAATGCCCATCTCGCCGTACGGTCGCTGGGGCCCGATCCCGTGTTCCTGGCGCATGCCTATCTCGACAAATCCCTCACCACCGCCGTGCGCCGCCACGCGCCGGACGAGCGCACCATGCGACGCATACTCCTCCCCGTCGCCGTGCGCGATCTCCCCCTTATCGCTGTTCCCGATATCGTTGGTGCGCTCCTCCCGCCGCCCGATCCTGTCGCGTTCGTGCACATCGCGGGACGCAGACGGGAGATGCCGCCCGCACTGCACGATTGGATCACGGCGCATCCAACGCCGCAGGCGATGGCGGCGGCGTCGACGGTGCTGCGCGCAGCAGCGCGCCTGGCGACCGACCCCGTCGCCGATCGCTGTGCGGCGCTGGCGCAGGCGCTCGCGGACCGGAGTCGGGAGGAAACAGACGCGCTCCTCGCCGCGCTGCCGGACGATGCGCACGCCGCGTTGCGCCCTGACTCCGACGCGCTGGTGAACGCGCTCGCGCATCCCGACCGGCGGGACGCTTTCCGCCAGACGCTGGACACAATCACCGCCCTATCGCCGTCGGTCGCCATCCCCGCGCTCCACGCACTCGACGCACTGACCCAAGCGACGAAGCCGGTTTCGCAACGGCAAGCGGGCGCGTCTCTGGCGCAGGCGCTGCGCAATCACGGCAATGGCTTCCTGGCGCTCGTCGACGCGCTCGCCGATGCACCGCGCACGGCGATTCTTCCGCAGCCGCGATCTGCCCCACGCGCCGTCGCGGTGCGCGCCATCGCCGCCGCCGATCCGCTCGCCGCATATCGCCTGGCGCATGCGTTGCGGAAGGGGAAGTCCGACGCCGTGCTCAACGCGTTGATGGATGCGCCGTTCGATACGTTGACGCGCATCTGGCGCCTCCTGCCGGAGACGCTCCAACACGCCGTCCTCGGTGATCTCGACGCGCTCCTCCGTGACGTCGCCGCGCCGGGACGTGTGGACGATCTCGCGCAGGCGCTGCAGGACTGGGGTGCGGACGACCCGCTGCCGCTGCTCGCGCTGCGGATGCTGATCGGCGACAGCGAAGAACGGCGGGCGTGGGGCATATCGGCGCTGGCGCAGCGCCCCGACGTGGCTGCAGCGCTGCTGCCGCTCCTCCGCGACGACCGACGCACCATGCTGGCGTCTGATCCTACCATTGCGTTCGCCGGCGCCGATCTGCCGCCGTCGCGCCTGTCCGTTCACGGACGCGGACGCGCCCGGAGACGGCGCTAACCATACGCTGCAGGAGGGCCGGCGAACGATAGTCCGTTCGAGATGAGTCCGCGCCGCCGTGCCGATAATGCGCCCAACGATGCCGACGATGCCGATGAAAAGGAGCATCCGCCATGAAGAAGATGGTATCTCCCGCCCTCACCGCGACGCTGCGTGCGCTGCATGGCGAATCCGACCTGCAGATCGTTGCGCCTGCGCTCGACGACCTTTGGTTCACCCGTGTGCTGGCGCTTGCACCGGGCGTCGATCCCATCATCGGCGCACTCGGTGCGCTGGCGGGCGAAGTACCGGACGTACTTCCCCCCGCCGTGCGCGACTCCCCCATTCTCTCCGTCGCCATCGCGTCCTTGATCGGCACGGACACGGGCAAACGCGTCCTGCCGACGTGGGCGGAGGTCGTGCCCGCAGGATGGGGCGCATCCCTCGCTGCTGCGCTGATCGACGCCGTTCGGCGCAACCGCTGTGCGCCCTGGACGGCGGCGGCGCTGATCGGTTCCACCGATGCGAGCGCTGCGCTGCTGCACATAGCATGGGATATCGCCATCGCCATCCGCCGTTGGGGGAAGGCGATGACGGACGACCCAACCGCGTGGATGAACGAACTCGCGCCTACAGGACGGGATCGGCTCCTGGATGTGCTGCGTTGCAACCCCAAGGATGTCGCAATCTGCCTGCCCTGGCTGCCCGCAGAGTATGTGACGGAGACGTCCATGTCGCTCCTTGACGGATGGATCGGCAGCGCGCTCGACGCTTGCGCCGAAGCATCGCCCATCGCCCACGCCCGCCATGCCAACGTTCTCGCAGCGCTCATCCGATCCGCTGGACGGGATCATCTCGTTGCACTGACGCGCCTGGCGGTCGCATCCCGTATGAATTCTGCATGGGAGAGGATCGTGCATCTCTTGCGCGAGGCGCCAAACCATGCCATCCAGGTTGTTGCAGCGGCGCCGTGGGACGCCCTCCATCCAGACGTGCAGGAGACCATCCTGTCCGCCGCTTCACACAATGCCGTGAGCGCCGCTATCGTCTATGCGTGCGGCATGCGGCCCAATCCGCCTGCAATCACGTGGAAGACCGCCCGCGCCTTCTTCGCCGCCGTCACACCGGGAGTCTGGGATGCGCTGCCGAAGCGGACACAGCAAGCGTGGCACAGCTCCCTTGACAAGACAGACCTGCATCGTGCGGTGCGGTCGCTGGGACCCGACCCAATGTTCCTGGCATGCGCTGCACTGAATGCCGATCTGATCGCCGCCGTACGCTGCCACACGCCGAATGAAGAGTCCACGCGCTGGACGCTTCTCCCCGTCGCCATGCATGATCTGCCCGTCGCCGCTGTTCCTGACATCGTCGATGCGCTGCCGCCGCCACCCGACCCCGTCGCGTTCGTCCAGATCGCAAGCGAGTCTCCAAAGATACCGCTTGCATTGCACGATTGGATCATGGCACATCCAACACAGCAGGCGCGGGGGGCCGCGATCACCGTTCTGCATGCGACGGCAAAGCGTAGCGCCCCCATCGAACGTTGCGGCGCGCTGGCGCACGCGCTGGAGGGATGGAGGTGGAAGGAAACGAATGCACTCCTCGCTGCGCTGCTGGACGACACCCGTGCTGCGCAGCACCCACATCCCGACATCCTGACCGAGTACCTGGAGCACCCCGATCAGCTGCTTCCCCATCCCGACATCCTGACCGAGCGCCTGGCGCATCCCGATCAGCTGCTCCCCCATCCCGACATCCTGACCGAGCGCCTGGCGCATCCCGATCAGCTGCTCCCCCATCCCGACATCCTGACCGAGCGCCTGGCGCATCCCGATCAGCACGACACCTTTCGCCAGGCATTGAATGCGCTCGCTGCGCTGCCGCCGTCGGTCGCCATCCCCACGCTCCATGCGCTCGATACGCTGGGGGAAATGCCCGATCCCGATCAACACCGTCAAGCGGGCGAAGAAGTAGCACGGGCGCTGCGCGATCACGGGGACTACTTTACCGCCATTGTCGGCACGCTACGTCCTGACATGCGCGCTGCGCTCCTCCCGCACCTGGATGACCCGCACGTTGGGTCGACACTGGTGTCCATCGCCGCCGCCGACCCGCTCGTCGCGCATCATTTGGCGCATGCGTTGCGACCTCGCTCGCTCAACGTCGTGTTCGACACACTGACAGAGGCACCGTTCGAAAGGATGTGCCGCATCTGGCGCCTCCTGCCGGAGCCGCTCCAACACATCGTTCTCGGCGAGAGGGACGTGCTGCTTCGCGACGTCGCCGCACCGGGATGTGCGGACGTTCTGGAGCAGACGCTGCGCGCATGGCGAGATGACGATGACCCACTGCCATGGCTGGCGCTGTGTCTGCTGATCGACGCCGACCCTGACCGAAGGATACGGGGCATGATGCTGCTGGCACAGCAGCCCGACATGACAGCTGCGATCCTGTCGCTCTTACGGAATGATCTCCAGACCACACTGGCGTCCGTTCCCGCCATCGGGTTCGCCAGCGCCGATCAGCCACCGCTACCCGCGCCCGCACCCACGCCCATGCCCGTGATCGCTCGGAGACAGCGGCGCTCGCGATAAGAGCAGGCGACTGATGACAAACGGCGGGTGCCGCGATCGCGGGAGGAAGGCGCTCTTACGAACGCGATGATAGGGAAACAGAAGGCGTTCTCATGAACGCGATGATGTGCGGACAGGAGGTCCGCCATGCATTCTCCATCTCCCACCCTCGCCGCGACGCTGCAGGCGCTGCGCGGCGAAGCCGACGTGCATGTCATTGTGCCAGCCCTCAGCGATTGGTCGTTTGCCCGCGTGCTGGCGCTTGCGCCAGGCATCGATTCCGTTGTCGGTCCACCCGGCGCAGTGGCAAGCGTATTGCCGAACTTGCTTGCGCCCGCCGAGGCGCGACTCGCCCATCCTCTCCGCCGCTATCGTGTCGCAGATCGAAACGTCTGCGAGCGTCCGCCATTGCGTACGCTCGCGGCATGCGTTTTGCCCCTCCCGCGATAACGCAGACGACCGCCCGCGCCTTCTTCGCTGTCGTTCCACCAGCGGTCTGGGACACGCTGACAGAGGAGGAGGAGCGCACGTGGCGCAGACGCCTTGATCAAGCGGATGCCCATCTCGCCGTGTGGTCGCCCGGTCATGATGCAACGTTCCTGGAGCGCGCCGATCTCGATGACGCCCTGATTGCCGCCGTGCGCCGCCACCTCCGCGATGACGCCGCCGTGCAGTGGACGCTTCTGCCCATCGCCATGCGCGATCTGCCCCTCGCTGCCATCTCCAGCATCGTTGCTGCGCTGTCACCACCGCCCGATCCCGTCGTGTTCGTGCAGATCGCGTGCAGGGAGTCGTCGCCGACCCGCTCGTCGTCCACCGCTTGTGCACGCACTGCAGAACGGCGATACCGCTGCCATCCTCCACGCGCTGATGCAGCGCGGAGACATGGCACCGCGCCTGCAGCCCGCTCTCCGCGACGACTTGCAGGCGATCCTCGCATCCCTTCCGGTGATCGCCTTTGCACTCGCCGATCTCCCTTCTCCGCAAGCGCCCGATCCCGTCGCCGCATGAAGACGGCGACGGGATCGGGGAGATGAAGCCAAAAGGAATGGTCGAAATGACGCACAACGGAAGACGGACCCGCACGGAACGATCGTTGCGCATGCGCCAGACGATGGCATGCCAGACGCGGCGCTCTGGGACCGCCATCCCCCCTTGTGCTTGCAACAATACTTCGGACGATGCACAAGCACCCCGAATGTTCCATCATCACCATCTGGCGCGGCAACGGACGATTCGCTGGACGTCCCATCGACACACACACGCAATTGCCCACGCTTGCCGACGTCGTTGCGAAGAACGTGCTGCCGCTGCTGGCGCTATGGATACGCATCGATGCATGTTCCGATGTGCAGTCCGGGGCGCGGCGAATGAAAGGATCTGTGGATTGAACGCAGTTTCCCCCGTCCTCGACGCAACCCTGCGGGCGCTGCACGGTGAAACCGACGTGCGGGTCATTGTGCCCGCGCTGCACGAATGGCTGTTCGCCTCCGTGCTGGCGATCACGCCGAACATGCACCCCATCATCAGCGTGCTCAGTGCGCTGGCGGGTGAGCAACCCGGACTCCTCGCTCCTGCAGCCATCAAGTTCCCCACCCTCCACGCTGCCGTCGCCGCGCCGATCGGCATGGACATGGGGGCCCGCGTCCTGCAAACGTGGGCGGACGTAGCCCCCGCAGGGTGAGGCGTCGCACATACTGCCGCACTCCGTAACGCCGTGCACGCCGGTCGCCTTCGACTATGGGCACGGCAACGCTTATCGGTTCCTGTGGCGCAAGCGCCACACTGCTGATCCAGACGATCGACATCGCCCGTACCGTACGACGTTGGGGACAAGCGACATTCGATACCCTGACCGGCGGGAGAGAGACGCGGCGATCCTGGCGCAACAGCCCGATCTGGCAGCGGCGCTGCTGCCGCTTACAGGATGATCTGCGGGCGACACTGGAGTCGGTTCCCGCCATCGCGTTCGCTCGTGCCGATCGGCCGCCGCCACGCAGTCTCACATCCGCACGACGGCGGCAGCACTCATAGGGGCGGAGGAACGGACAATCCATCGCTGCTCCCGCTGCAATATACGCTGAATGCCACCCCCGACCGGCAAGCGCGGGGAGCGGCGATACCAGAGTTGAGCCCCAGACCTCCGCTGCCGCACGCGCCGATCACCCCCCACGTGCGGCAGCGGAGGTTCCTCTCGAGATCGCCGTATACGGCAAACGCTTCGTCGGAATGATCATTTCCCTTGATTGCTCGTTGACGACCACCGACACCTCCGGCACGATCGCGGTTGCCGAACCAACATCATCGCCGGGAGGAGCCGATGGACGCCACGTGGATTATCCCCGCTGTTGTCGTGATCGGCCCGCTGATGGAACGCCTGGGGCATCGCAGGGATGTACGGGCGAAGGTCCCCGACTCCGAGATTCTGACGATTGCGGTCGTCGCCGCCGGGTATGTTGGCCGTCATCACGAACGGGCGGCGCCGATGATGCGTGAGTTCGGCTATCTGTCAGGGCGGATCGGCGTCTCGCGCTTCCATCGTCGTCTGCATCCGCTCGCCGATGGGATGACCCGGATTCCGGACGTGTTGGGGGAGGTGTTCACCACGGGCGACGGGTTCATCATCGAGAGCCTCCCCCTGCCGGTCTGCCGTCGTGTGCGCGCCCGGCGCGGTCGGAAGGCGCCGGGCGCGCGAATTCTGCGGGGAGGGCTCGGCGAAACGGGAGAAGGTCTTTGGACGGCGTGTGCATCCGTCCGCCGCCTGCAGCAAGCGCATCCGGGCGTGTGCAGATGCGGCCCGCAGGGGGGGCACGACCTGACCCCGGTCTATGAACCGGCGTATGGCCTGCCCGCCGGGGCGCGGCGGTTGGGCGATAACGCCGACAATAGCGCCGCCGATGCGGACGGCATCCCGGCGGAGACGGGAGTGTGCCCGGTCCCGGTGCGCCGGGCGACCATGCGTCCGCACGCCTGGTGTATGGACGCCATCGAAGTGCGCGCGCATCGTCGTGGCATCGAGATGACGAACGGTCAACAGTCAGCTAGAGAAGATGGGCGCCGGACGCTTGACGGCAGGCGCCAATGCCGGGTTTGAACTGAAGGCGCCTTGATACGCGCTCATTGCACGCATCTGTACGAACATGAACTGACAATCAAGGTATCATTTGTTCGCGTTCAACTTGCACCGACGCGTCTATCATGAATCAAAAGACTTTATGAAAGAAGTATCCGTGACGACGCCATCATCTCCTGCCCTTGCCGCGACACTGCGGGCGCTGCGCGGTGAAACCGATGTGCACGTCGTCGCGCCTGCGCTCGACAACCTTTGGTTCACCCGTATGCTGGCGCTTGCACCGGGCGTCGATCCCATCATCGGCGCGCTCGGCGCACTGGCGGGCGAAGTGCCGAACGTGCTTCCCCCGCCGTGCGCGACTCCCCCATCCTCTCCGCCGCCATCGCGTCCTTGATCGGCACGGACGCGGGCAAACGCGTCCTGCCGACGTGGGCGGCGGTCGCGCCCGCAGGATGGGGCGCATCCCTCGCTGCTGCGCTGATCGACGCCGTGCGCACCGATCGCTGTCCACCATGGTCCGCGGCGGCGCTGATCGGTCCAACAAGCGACACCGCCGCGCTGCTGACGATGTTCGAAGGTATCGCCCGAGCCGTGCGGCGCTGGAGCTTGACGACGCCCAACGACCCAACCGCGTGGATGGACGCCCTGGCGCCTGCGGAACGGGATCGGCTCTTGTCCACGCTGCGCACCCACGCTGACGCCGCCACTCGCTGCCTGCCCTGGCTCCCGCGCCCGCTTGCTGCGGACATTGCCGAAGCTATCAGCAACATGTGGGAAATACGGAACGCGCTTGACGCCTACACCGCTGCATCACCCGTCGCCCGCGCTCTCCATGCCGACATCCTCGCGGCGCTCATCCAGCGTGCCGGATGGGATCATCTCGCCGACTTGACGCGCCTGGCGGCGGCATCCCGTATGGATGCGGCGTGGACGGCGGTCGCACATCTCCTGCGCGATGCGCCGAACAATGCCAACTGGATTGTTGAAGCGGCACCGTGGGATGCCCTCCATGCAGACGTGCAGGCGACCATCCTGTCCGCCACCGATAATGACTCGACTTCGATCTGCGCCGCTATCGCCTTCGCCCGCGGCGTGCGCGGTGATGCGCCGCCGATCACGCAAGCGACCGTGCGCGCCTTTTTCGCCGCCGTCACGCCGACGGTTTGGGATACGCTGACGGAGGGGACGCAGCGGGCGTGGCGCGATGCACTTTCCATATTGGACGCCCACCTCGCCGTGCGCTCGCTCGGACCCGACCCGATGTTCCTGGCAGGCGCTACACTGGACGACGATCTGATCGCCGCTGTGCACCGCCACGTGCGAGATGCGCATGCCATGCGCCTGACGCTCTTCCCCATCGCCGTGCGCTATCTGCCTATCGCTGACGTTCCTGCCATCGTCGCTGCGCTGCCATCACCGCCTGATCCCGTCGCGTTCGTCCAGATCGTGGGGCGGCATCGAGACATGCCGCTCGCGCTCCGCGATTGGATTACAGCGCATCCGACGCCGCAAGCGCTTGCGGGGGCGATCACCGCGCTGCGTGCGGCGTCGCAATCCGCCGCCAGCGCCGCCCGTTCCGCGGCGCTGGCGGCGGCGTTCGCCGGATGGTCATCGGAGGAGGCGACGGCGTTCCTCGCCGCGCTGCCAGACAACACCCGCGCCATGCTGCACCCCAACGCCGATGCGCTGGCGAGCGCGCTGGCGCATCCCAACCAACAGGACGTCTTCCGCCAGGCGCTGGCGGCGCTCGCTGCCCTGCCGCCATCTGCTGCGCTGCCGGCCTTTCATGCGCTCGACGCGCTGGCAGCGGCGTCCAATCTTGTTCAACGCCGACAGGCGGGCGAAGAACTGGCGCGTGCGCTGCGCAATCACGGCAATGGCTTCCTGGCGCTCGTCGACGCGCTCGCCGACGTACCGCGCACGGCGATTCTTCCGCAGCCGCGATCTGCCCCACGCGCCGTCGCGGTGCGCGCCATCGCCGCCGCCGATCCGCTCGCCGCATATCGCCTGGCGCATGCGTTGCGGAAGGGGAAGTCCGACGCCGTGCTCAACGCGTTGATGGATGCGCCGTTCGATACGTTGACGCGCATCTGGCGCCTCCTGCCGGAGACGCTCCAACACGCCGTCCTCGGTGATCTCGACGCGCTCCTCCGTGACGTCGCCGCGCCGGGACGTGTGGACGATCTCGCGCAGGCGCTGCAGGACTGGGGCGCGGACGCCCCGCTGCCGCTGCTCGCGCTGCGGATGCTGATCGGCGACAGCGAAGAACGGCGGGCGTGGGGCATATCGGCGCTGGCGCGGCGTCCCGACGTGGCTGCAGCGCTGCTGCCGCTCATGCACGCAGACGCACGCATGCTGTTGGAGCATGACGTGCGTATTGCCATCGCCGGCGCCGATCTGCCGCCGTCGCGCCCGTCCACTCCGGCTCGGAGACGGCGGCGCTAGCGTGACGGATGGGAGACCGATGACGAACGACGATGCCAGGGTATGCGTACGCCCTGGCGCAGACGCTGCAGGCATGGGAAGCGAACGCCCCACGGTCATTGCTGGCGCTGCGCATACCGATCGACGCGGATGAGGAATGGGGGGAGGGTGAGGTGCGTCGCTGCTGGCGCTGCAGCCCAACATGGCAACGTCGCTGCTGCCGCTCCTGCGTGACGACGTGCGTCCGCCACTGGAGTCACTTCTCGCCATTACGTTTGCCAGTGGCGATCTGCCACCGCCGCTCGTACCCGTGCCCGCGCCCACGCCCGTGCCCGTGCGACGATGGAAGCGCTCGTGAAGAGGGCGGGCAAAGAACAGAGACACGTACGAACGGCGGGTCCCCGATGACGAACGGCGACGTGCGGCAATGGAGAAAGAATGGCGCTATCATGAAAGGAGTGATGTGTGAATAGGAGGTTCGCCATGCATTCCCCTTCTCCCGCCCTTGCCGCAACGCTGCGGGCGCTGCACGGCGAAACCGACGTGCATGTCGTCGCGCCTGCGCTCGACAATACCTGGTTCGCCCGCATCCCGGCGCTTGCACCAGGCGTTGACCCCGTCATCGGCGCGCTCGGCGCGCTGGCAAGCAGATTGCGCGGATTGTCAGGACTCCTCTCACCCGCCGTGCGCGACTCACCCGCACTCTCTACCGCCATCGCGTCCTTGATCGGCACGAACGCAGGCGCCTGCATCCTCCCGGTGTGGGCGGCAGTCGCGCCCGCCGGGTGGGGCGCATCCCATGCCTACGCACTGATCGACGCCGTACGGCACGGTCGCTGCGAACCCTGGGTGGCGGCGGCGCTCATTGGACCGTCCGCAGGCGCTGCCGCGCTGTTGTGCAAGACGTGGGAGATGTCCTGCGCCATCCGCTGTTGGGGACAGACCACGCCCGACGACCCAACGGCGTGGATGGACGAACTGACGCAGGCGGATCGAGATCGTCTGGTGAACGCGCTGCGCGTCGCTCCCAATGACGACGCCGCCCGTTGCCTGCCCTGGCTGCCGGAAGCAAGCGCGGCCGACATCGCTCATCACATCAAGCGCACACATCTTAACTCCCCGCTCGACGCCTACGCCGCCGCATCTCCGGTCGCACATGCCCGCCATGCCGCCATCCTGTCCACCTTCATGCACTGCGCTACAGCAAGCAATCTCGCTCCGCTGACGCGCCTGGCGACTGCATCCCGTATAGACGCGGCATGGGAAAAGATCATACAGATCCTGCGCGCCAATCCCTGGAGCGCCGTCCATGTCCTCGCTGAGGCGACGTGGAACGACCTGCGCGCAGCCGTGCAGGAAAGCATCCTGTCCGCCGCCGACCACAACGCCGTGTGCGCCGCCATTGCGTACGCCCGCGGCATGCGCGACCAACCGCCGCGGATAACGAAGAAGACCGCCCGCGCCTTCTTCGCCGCCGTCACACCGGAGGTCTGGACCGCGCTGCCGGCGGAGACGCAGCAGGAATGGCGCCGCACCCTTGACGGAACGGAGACGCATCTCGCCGTGCGGTCGCTCGGACCCGATCCCGCATTCCTGGCGCGCAGCTATTTCAGCAATGAACTTGTCGCCGCCGTGCGCCGCCATCTCCATGATGACGCCGCCGTGCGCCAGACGCTCCTCCCCATCGCCGTGTGCGGCTTGCCCCTCGACGCTGTTCCCGATGTTGTTGCCGCGCTGCCGCCGCCGCCCGATCCCGTTGTCTTCGTCCAGATCGCAAGCGGCAGCCCGACCATGCCGCCTGCGCTGCGCGCCTGGATCACGGCGCATCCAATCGCGCAAACGGCGGCAGCGGCGGTGACCGTGCTGCGGGTTGCGGGGCGATCCGGTGTCGACAGAGTCGACCCCCATTGTGCGGCGCTGGCAAAAGCGTTCGCCGGATGGTCGTCGGAGGAGGCGACGGCGCTCCTCGCCGCGCTGCCGAAGGACGCGCGCGCTGCACTGCGCCCCAACGCCAATGCGCTGGCGAACGCGCTGGCGCATCCCGACCGGCGGAACGCCTTCCGCCAGGCGCTCGACACGATCACCGCCCTATCGCCGTCGGTCGCCATCCCCGCACGCCACGCGCTCAACGAGCTGGCAAAAGCTTCGAAGTCGAAGCGGTTTTTTTCGCGGTTTTCTCAACGGCAAGCAGGCGAAGAACTGGCGCGGGCGCTGCGCAATCACGGCAATGGCTTCCTGGCGCTTGTCGACACACTCGCCGACGCACCGCGCACGGCGATTCTTCCGCCGCCGCTATCCGAAATGAACGGACTCGCTATACGCGCCATCACCGCCGCCGACCCGCTCGTTGCGCATCGCCTGGCGCATGCGCTGCAATCCCGCTTCCCAAACGACGCGCTCGACGTTCTGGCGACGATGCCGTCCGATGCGTTGATGCGCATCTGGCGACTCCTCCCAGAGGATCTCCAGCAGTTCGTGCGCTGCGACCGTGACGCGCTGCTCCGCAAGATCGCCGTACCAGGGCATGCGGACGCGCTGGCGAAGATGCTCCAGAACTGGGAGGCGAACGACTCGCTGACGCTCTTGGCGCTGCGGATGCTAAGCGACCCCAACGATGAGCGGCGAACGCGGGGCGCGGCGATCCTGGCGCAGCATCCCAACATGGCGGCATTGCTCCTGCCGCTCCTGCATGACGACGTGCGCACGGCGCTGGAGTCGGTTCCCTCCATCGCCGTCGCCGGCGCCGATCTGCCGCTTGATCGAAGCAGGACTCCCGCGCTCGTACGACGGCGGCGTTGACGAGAGGAGCGGACGCACAGCGCGACGGAGCAGATGAGCGGATGATCGGACGAATGCGACGACGCAGCCGCTCCATGGCGAAAGACGGACCATCCG
>Ga0308404_1000430_pt1 | contig 13103 bp, 17 predicted proteins | sample HotsprSampleOSM4_FD_203475 | JGI IMG/M metagenome (GOLD analysis project Ga0308404, IMG submission 203475) | Hot spring phototrophic mat microbial communities from Octopus Spring, Yellowstone National Park, Wyoming, United States - 20060914_OS-M4 ...
GCGATAGTGAAAACCTGTTCCTCTCAAAGCGTGAAGCCTTGCAGGTTGCAGAAGAGCGTGAGGAAATTCCTCAAGAGGATGAAGGTCAAGAGAGAGAGGAAGAGCAAGAGGGGGAAGAAGGTGAAGATGAGGAGCCAGAAGAGGTACTAAGAGCAGAACCCTGGGAAATGAACCCTGGGTTGATACCTTGAGACAAGCAAAAGCGAAAAGCAAAGGGGGTGTAGCTCAAAGGGACAGAGCAACGGTCTTCTAAACCGCGGGTTGTAGGTTCAAGTCCTACCACCCCTAGTTTCAAGGGTGTACAAACTTCTACTTGTCGATCGCGAAGTTATAACATAGAATGTATCCACCCTATACCGTAAGGTATCCTGGAGGATAAAACATGAGCGTCACTGGATACGAAATTCTCCCCCAATGGGTTCGCAAATGGGGATGTTGGTTCTATAAAAAACACGCAAGAAAGCTAGATTCTCGTGATGATTACTGGCAGACTGTAGCTCTTGTTTGGTTGAATTGCAAAGACAAGCTTGATCCAAGCAAGAAGCCTGAGAATTACTTTATACGTGCAATGGTCCGTGAGTTTATCTCATGTGGTGAGAAGAGATACAAGGCAACCGTATTGCTGAAAGCCTTCAGTGACATTCACGAAGACAATAGTGATGAGATGTGTATTGACGACATCCTTGGAATGCAGAAACCTAGTGATAAGAGACCATCGATTCCCGAGAGTCTAAGAGAATTAGACTACGGTTTGCTTGATCGTGTTGAGGGAGAGATTGACCTTTTGCTAAAGGAGGTTGACCATGTCGCGACGTAAGGTAAAAACTGGACGCACAACATACATGACGGCCTACGATCGCTACGAACAGTGGGGTTTGTTACCAGACTCCCCATTCTGCGTAGCGAAAACCCCTGCACACTGGGGAATGCGGATGTACTACGATGATATGACTGGAGTAAATTTTGCCTCGTTTTATGGTACACCAAGCTATTTTGAAGCGTTCATAGCTCATGGTCGATTCACACAGAGGGACAGGGTTCTATGCGATTCCGCAAAGAAGCATGCATGGAGATCACCAAAGGGAATGGAAGTTGAGAACGTGTACATGAAACCCTCTGGTGGAGATAGGAAAGTAACCGACAGTGAATGGAGCACACTAACACGCATTATGCGGATCAAGAGCAAGATAGAGAAGTTTTTATCTCTAGAAAAGAGTCTGAGTAAACTAGTCAATGTAGAATCCTATAGTATCCAGGCCTATGATATGGTTCAGCAACTTCTCAACCTAGAAGAAGAGCAAAAAGATTACGCTACATTTAGTACGCGATACAAGGAATTTGTAGAAGGTGACCTAAAGGGTGTAAGGGTGAAGATAATGCTTCCCTACGCTAAGTGTCTTGATCCTCAGTGTTACGTGAAGATCATCCAAGGTGAAACGTTCATTACAACGATTGATCCATCTGGGACTGTATTCCTTGGGTTCAAGGTGGGGTACTAACCTATCACCGATAGTCCACCTTATGCATTAGATTCCAACTATCATCCTCTGCTTGTAACACTATAGGCATACGTTCATATTCAAGCCACTGACCGACATATCTGTTCTCGTTTTCCCTCCGCAAGACCATCGTTAGTTTCCCATCCTCTCCAAAAATGGGGACCAAAACCTTGTCAGCCGTTACGAATACATCGTATATGTGCTCTCTTCCTGCTCTACCAAGGGTAATCATCCCCATGTTGCAGAATCTCATCGGGCGTTTATCATACCCTACACGCTCATACGTCCACGTCTTAGATGTTAGTTCTTGGATGATAGCCTTCTCCCTGTCACCTTTGTTTGGGTTGAACCACAACTTCCAGCTCCACTTGCGTTTCAATTCCTCTAGGATAGAGAAACATTCACTCTCATGCTTGAGCGAATCCACTCTCCTGTTGTTGTCTCTCATCCACTTACCCCTACAGCGATGTTGGAATATCACCTGATCGTTTAGGTCATACTGGATGATTGTATGCACCAACCAACCTGGATTGCGCCTGGGCATAACGTATTCGGTGTCTAAGTATCTCCATGCAAGATGAAAACACTCTTTATCTCCATATACATGCTTGAACACAAAGTCACTACGTTCAGCCAACCATAACGCAAACCTTAGCTCACGGTGACATAGATGCTTGTTGATAAGATACTGACCACTCTCAAATGCTCGCTCCTGATGGAAAACCTTAGCCATACCAGGCATATCAAAAATTTCCCAGACATCAGGTTTCAGTTGAAAATGGTGGTAGTCTGGCCAGAAGATTGCCCCCTTGGCTCTATACTCGGGATACTCCCAGAGATAGCATGGTGACCTTACTGCAAGGTTATCTGCATCAAGGAAGAGCACCTCTTCAAAGGAAGAGTAATACGTAGAGTAAGGTTTTAGCTCCCAACCATTCAGGATTCTACATGGATACTTCCTCTCAACCTCCCTTGCATCAATGACTGTTGCACTAATAGGTGGTTCGCGCAAGAGAGACTCCATGATTGGGTCCATCTCCTGTTGACCTAGGTACCATACTTCAACAGGTAGTTGACAGTTTAGCATCCTCAGCAGTTTCAAGTGTATGTACAGTGAGGGGAAGTATCTCTCACCACCTCCCGTGGTGACAATTCCACGTGTACCAGGTTCCCATAGGTTTTGGGGTTCCTCTTGATTGAGAACCTCCTTACGGAATTCCCTCATTGCCTTTTGGAATTCAGAGACAATGAAGGGATGACGATAGAAACTCGTGTCTCCACAATTCAAAGGTGGACCATTCCAGATGTTGTTGTGCATACCTCAACCCCTATTGCTATGCAGGTCTAAGTACAAATGATCCGGATGCACAGCGACCAGGCTTGATTGTAAAGTAAGCCGTCGGTAAACCTGGACAACCTGTTACAGTTATATCCCAATTGGATTCCCAAGCATCTAAGTAGCAATCCAAATTTCCACAGGTAGCCCCAAAGAAGGGAGCACCTATTCCCCCTGTATTGGCGCAAGTTGTATAAAGCGTCCACTGAAGTCCAAATACACAATCAGGGTCTGGCTCCGTGAGACTCCAACCAATGATACCTGCACCCCAAGTTTGTGGGTTTGTTGTTCCAGAGTAAGACTTTCCGAAGACACTAAAGTTATACTCTAGAACGTATTCCGTACCATCTGGTGGACAACAGTTCTCTAATCCGCTTCCACTTCCACCACTTCCTGAACCGCAATCCATAATCTCCGTGAGACTTCCATCGGGATTCTTGATAAAAACCCCAGTCACTCTACCTTGGTTGTCCTTCTGCACACATAAGCAGTTTAGTAGCGATGCACAATCTACCAAACCCGATACACCTGATCCTGAACCAATTCCTGATCCATAATCTAGATACCCAGAACCTATATCCGATCCTGAACCATAGTAACCATAATCATAACCATAGATTGGATGACACCTTGAAATTCCACCTGGAATCATCAAGTATCCATTTAGTTGTGGTAAAGGTTCTAACCACACTATCGTTCCAGCATCAAACCTCTTTTCTGTAGAAGGTTCAACAAAGTAGCATGGATGAAAAATCTCACCATTCCTTATGCTAGCTACTATATGACCACTTTTCCTAATCAGCCTTCTGCATTTGTACACCCACTTTGCTACAGAAACAAATTCATCATCATTACCGCTACCGCTACCACCACCTACCTCCTGACTGAAGCAAACAGATTCAAAATCGGGATTAGGATAGGAATCCACGATCTGCGCCCAGATACCACCTTGGTCAATCTTCTGGACCTCCGCACCCTTTTGGATAAAGGTATTCCTAGTAGCCTTTTGCATGATATTGACCCTATATATTTCACTGGTTGTTATCATCTACCCTTATCGTTTTGAATATCTTTGAAAAGTCGGCTGGCTTATAAAGCAATGCCCCAGGTATAGGTGTCGATCTTTCCTCTCTTATAGAGGCTGGATAAAACTTACCATCACCCCTATATGGGAACGTGTTATGTCCTCTTATGGCCCACTCTTTTGCATTTTGATAACGATCCGCAGCCTCAACATTCAGATACGAAAACTCAAATTCTATGTTCCAAGCTAATTTCATAACAACAGCATTTGTCTCCGCATCAGCTACTGGTATTACAATTGGTTCTGTTTTCCAGGCACTAAAAAGAAGCGTCCCAGGTTTGAACCCAAGAAACTCTTTCTTATTTACGTGACCCAGCATTGACTGTATTGTTTCGTTATAGAGTGTTTTACCATATTCCAATGGTTTATCACTTATAAAATCGTGCGGAACCCACATCCACCTTAGCCTTAGCTTAGCCTGCGGTAGCATTATACCTACTGGTGTAGGAAAAGCTTGCTCTTTAGCTGGACCTGCGTCAAAAACTAGACTAGCTGCGTTATCCATTTGCAAAATCTCTAGGTTATAGTCGAATGTGGATTGTGTGTATCTCTTATACTCCTTGTTGAAAAATATAGGTCGAAAATCTGTTTGAGTATTAGACGCAAAAACAACACCAACAAACTCACTGAAATCTATCTCTATCTTTAGTTTCTTGTATTTGGTTGTAAAAAAGATTTTGTTGTAACTTTCACCAAGAGCAAATGGATCGGCTAGTTGGCTTTTATAAGAGGGAGACTCCTCTTTATAAGGTTCACCTGGGTTTGTTCCACTTTTGACTTTCCCTGTTCCACCTGAACTACCTTGGTTGTTTGATCCACCAGAGTTGTTTGAGCCACTTCCTCCCGATCCTCCCGACCCTGATCCACCTGATCCTGATCCACCTGAACCACCCGAACCTGATCCCCCCGACCCTCCAGAACCACCTGAACCTGAACCACCCGAGCCACCTGGTAGTCTTACTTCTCCTGCTGGAGCATTCATAAAAGCATACGGAGTTATCCTAACAGAAGAAGCATAAAGGTTCCTAATCCTTGGGTGACATGCTGGAGAAAGTCTGAATATCATTCTCACATTGTCTTTTTGCAGGCAAACACTATAACCAAGTATAGATGCTATGGCCAAAGCAAGATCGCCAGAGTCTATGTAGCCAACAAGCGTAGCGCTAGCTGTTGTGTTTCCTATGCTCAGGGAGTAACTCTCACCTATCGCCTCTTGCCACTTTTGTTTCCAAAAAACCTGTATTTGGGCGTCGCTGAAGTATTTCATGACCAGACCTCATGCTCTTTGATTGTTTAGCTTACCAAAGCTATAGTTTTTCGATCTTTCCATCTCAGCAATAAGTCTCTGATTATCTGCTATTCTCATAAGTAACTCGTTGGCTTTTTCTTGAAGTTCAATTACACCTCCTATACCCTCTATTACCAACGCCTGCTCCTGTCTATCTGCATCCATCCCCTTCATATTATTTTTATCTAGAGCTCTAATGGCTTTTAGATGAAGTCTAACCTCCCTTACAAGATCATCAACATGTCCCTGGGGAAGAGCACTAACAAGACCCTGTACACCCTGCCTAATGTCTTCAGTGTTCTTTGAAGTTTCCTTTGTAGACCTGGCTGTTTCCTCTTCGGGCTTCTTATTCACACCAAGTGCAGCCTCCCTTGCCTGTCTCCCGATCTCCTCTACACTCGTTGCTGTGCTTGTTGTGGCCTCAAATGGTAAACCACGTGTATCTACCGGTTCAAATAACTGTTCAAATAGATCTGACATCTCAACAAAAACATCTGCGAAATCCCTCATTCCGGGTATGCCTCTAAAAAACCCCCCAGCTTTACGCATCATCGCCTCGGGAGAATAGGGATCGTATTGCTTAGTAACTTGTTTAGATAAAACCTGGGTTTGTTCCTTTGGTAATGAGGTTTGTTGCTTTGGTAAAGTACTTGGCATTTGCCCAGGAAGAGCCAAACCCTCCCAATTACCATCAAACGACCCACCTACACCAGTATCGTGATAAAAATCACCTTCACCAGAAACCTTAGACTGTGCACCTGCGCTGGTTTGCTGATCTTGCTGATCCTTTTTACCACCAAAGAGTCCACCAACAAACGATGTAACTTTTTCCCAACCCTTTTTGGTATAATGCGTAACCAAATTCCAAGCAGACGCTAACTGCCTGCGCTGAGGACCAAGAGTTAGCACGTCCTTCACATAATAGCTCATAGTCATCAAGAATCGTATCTTATCCATCTGCTTCATAAGGAATTTTACACCAGCTATGACTACCCCAACAGCTAGAAACATGAAGAATACTATCCACTTGAATAACTTCTTTATATCTATCTTGGATGCATTGTCCTTTATAAGCCTTGCAATGTTCAGAATAACATTCCTGATCATTGGAGCCAAAGGTGTAAGCACCTGGCCTATCGTTGCCCTTAGCTGACCAAACGCAATCTCTATTTGTTTCGCTTGGGCCGGAGAGTAAGACCTTATTAGCGATATAATTCCACTAAATTTTGATTCCAAGAAACTAGGTATATCTGTAAAGGTATTTACTATGGTATCAGCAATTTCCTCCGCAAACAATACAAATCTTTGGGTCGTCTTGCCTACAATGGGTATCATCCCAATAAGTGAAGCTGACAGTGAGTTTATAGACGAAGACGAGAGTATGGAAATTTGTTGTAGAGATCTAAACAACTTACCCATAAATTGGAACGCCTTGTTTAGTCTTTGAAAGATAGGATGCAGGGATTTTATGTTTTTCCCTAGAAACTTGAATTCATTGTTTATCTTTCCTAAGTCTGGGTTATCTAGACTTCTCCTTTGGATGGCCTGATTATTTTGCCTAGCTGTAGCACCTAAACCCCTAGATACTCCACTAGCAGCGGGAACAGCAAACCGAAATATACCTTGGGTTACCATTGGTATAGCTCTGACTAAAGCAGATGCAATTGACCCTAAAGCAGGAATGGCCATGTTATCTCCTATCCATCTCAGCTATCTGCTCCACTTCCCTTACCGCCTTGTCAACTGAAGGTATAATATAAAGAAAAACTATCTGCCAGTCGGTGAGATTAGCGAAAGTCTCAATGGGAACGTAGTGTGGTTCCCTCAATATACTTAAAAATGAGTCTAGTTGAGGGTGTACTATAAAGTTTTGTAAATCTTCCGACTTTCTTCTCTTTAGGAACCTAATAAACTCCCTAGCTTGCTCTACAGGAAGGTCTTGCTTGGCAAGTCGGGCAACTACATCATAACCCTCGGGAGAAGGTTTACTCTTTAGGATAGAGGCGTATTTACCACAGCGTTGGAGTCGTTTTTCAACGTTCCGCGTAAATTGCGCAAGAAATCTAGCGCTACCTCCTTTCCTTTTCCCTGGACGTAAACCACTAGCATCCTTGCAACATGGAGGGATGTAAACTCAGAAAAACCCATACCCGTTACTTCATCCTTCGTGTCGCTAATGATGTGTCCAAGTATCTCTTCCTTTGTAAACTTGTTGTCACCTGTAGAGCAGTGATACATGTAATTCACGATTGCCTGTTCACCTGATCCAAAGTATTCCATCAATTGCGTGATACCTACTGCACGCACTTCCTTGCCCATCTGTTTGATTAGCTCCCTCTTTACTTTCCCGTCGGGAATCTCTTCAACGACCTTAGCCCAATCACTAAGGTAATCCCTAATAAGCAAAGACTTCACTTTCTGATCAGGCCACTTGAATTTGTAGTCCTTACCATTCAATCTAAAACTGGGAAGCTCACCATAGTTACCTAGGACTAGATCAAGTCTGTTTGCGTCGATCTCATCAATCTTAGCTCTCCAATCAACTTGCATAGCAATGCCTCCTAATTATGTCTCAGCCTCGACCACAAACGCAGGTGGTGATGCAAACTCAAAACTAGCCCTAAACTCAACCGGAGAGTTATTTTCCGCGTTAGCAGTGCGAGTTACCGAGGAGCACAAGCCATAGACGCGTATTTTTCTGAATGCATTTGCTGAAGCTCTACCCATGATCAACTCAATTGTGTATATATTGCCATGCTGTATTCCATTGTCAGCTAGAGAAAACCCCTCAAGGTCAACCTTACCCGACGCTAAACCGAGAAGGTCCTTTCGCTTGAAAGGAATACCTCTAGCATTCAATGGATTCTCAAACGTGTCTGCACCAAAAACTTCGACTCTAATTTCGCAATTCCAGTTTTTCACCCAAACCAATGTTGGACCATCGATACCAGATGGTGGTGTATCAAGTAAAGCCGCGGCACCAGAAAAAGTTGCAGCTTGAACACGTCCACCAAATCCAGAGAAGAATGGAAGACTATGCGGTGGTAATAGGTGTGTATTAGCCTGAATAGCCATTGTCAACCCTCTGGCAACGATACTGATCCATCAACTTCTAGCGTCAGTCTTAGCTCCACAGGTGATGTTCCCGTTGCGTCTTGAGAGTAACTTATGTTTTGTACTACTGCTCTACTAATCGCTATACCAAGATTAGCGTCCGCGTTTATGTACAATACTAGTGACACCATAGCACCTAGAGATAGCTCTAACGCAGTACCTGCTAACGCATATCCCGAAAGCTCAACCCTAGCTTCACTAAGACCTATAAACCTTTTTACATCCCAAACCAAACCACCAGTAGGTCTAGGATGGACTGGAGACTCAAACGTGGGTGCACCATATATCTCTGTACTTACTTCCAAAGACCACTCTTTCACAAAAACCGCAATTTGATTATTGACGGTTACTCTACCCCCTACACCGGAGTAAAAAGACGAACTATGTGATAGCAAGCCAGCAGCCATTTGTTAGTCACCCCAGATTATGATATATGTCTCTCTAGGTTCTTGACCCGATGTAGTCTGAATGTTCAATAACCTGTTGTTAGTCGTAGGTGTAGAACCCACTTCACCTAAGAGCAATAATGGTAGATAATTTAGTCCTAGCTTATAAACGTTGGTGTCTAGGTTATAACACCCAGTGTATCCGTCTGTGGTTGACCTTCGGAAAACTATAACACCATTGTTAGCATTGTCTTCATACTCAGCGTAGACAAAGAAACCTTTAGGTGTAAGGGTTGTAGCTAGGTATCCAGGCAAAACCAGAATGTTTGTAAGGTCTATAGTGAGATTCAAACTACTAGATACCCTGTTAGCATAAAGCTTTGTAAAAGAGAAAGGATCACTATTCTGTGGTGTATCTGATTTGGCCAATCTAACCGCCTCGTTTATAGAAAGAGTCCCACTGGCCGAAGTAAAACCTAGCAATTGAAAGGAGATATTCCCACCATGAGTAAAATCAATTGAAGCAGAATTCAATGTAAACATAAACTTACCTCAAATTGTTATTTTGCTAAGCAATCTTATCATCCGCCTTACCTTCCTTTGGGAAAAGCAACCGCAAGATATTTACTACCTTCTCGTCAATTGTGTTAGGTGTTGACTTCACAATCACGTCAACAAGTGGGGAGTGTAGTAATTCAATAAACTCCTTTGAAAGTTTACCGGAAAGCAGAGTCTTAGCAAGTGACAGAATAAGCGAAACCTTATTCATGGATAAACCCTCCCTTTGGATGGATACACATTCTCAACACCTAAGTCTAAACTTACCCTGTAAACCTGATAATTCCAATCAGACGCCTGGCTCTGTACAGGTTCCTCAGTGATTGACGCAAAATATACAGGTGGATCAAAGCAGTCATATACACTACGAGCGATAGCCTCACCAATAGTATAGTTTGGAACGTCCCACAAACCCATTGATGGGGTAAGGAATACTACAAGCAAATCGACACTAGACATGAACGTTTCAAACGTTAGGGGTTTGATTTCTATTTTTTCAACACCAAGTATTACATATCCTCTTCCTGGTTTTCGGTTTATCTCTTGATCTTCAGTCTCTATGTTATGAAACTCGTTTGTCCTGGTATATGCAACAACCCTTATTTCCTTTGACCCATTTACTATTAGTGCAGAGTAGATATATCTCCCCGACGTGATTCTTTGTGGAGACTCCTCAGAAACAACTCTACCCAACCTAAAGGCAAGTTTGTGAGAAAAGTATCTTACCACTCTAGCTATGTCAAGGTTCATAGACCAGTACCCAGAATTTCAAGCAAGAGGATCACGCATTCCTCAATCTTGCGCGGGTTATCAAGTGAGTAGATAGCTAACTCGTCAAGTAGGCCTTCAGGAATGGTGAAGTAGATAAAATCCACAATAGTCTCGTTGTTAGTGATGACATCCCCGTCGATAGACCACAATACGACATACTTTGACGCAAGATAGACGATTATCTTTTTCTGTAGCTCTAGTCTCTTCTTGCAATCCAAGCATGTAGTGTCTTGTGTCTGCAATAAAGGTCTCAGTGAATCTACATTCCCAGCCCAAACGTTTGCAGGCATACCTCTGCTCATTGTGCAACACACTGCACCTAACCATTCACCTTTGTAGTTGAAAATTCCACCACCTGAATCCCCTGATGATACGTTCAGGTAGTACACGTTTTGCTTGCGTCCTAGTTGCACCACGTGTCCCTTTTCAATGTTCCCAGGTTTGTCAATCCCAAATCCGCAATGCCATACCTTCTCTCCCACGATAGCCCTAGCTAGGCCTACAGTGTTCAGTTTGCTCTTGCTTTTCCCCCGCAAGACCGACAGGTCAGCATCGCGGTCGATAGCCACCACGTATGCATCAAAAGCGGGGTTATTGCGCGGTGTTACTCTGATCTTCTGACCAATTCGACTTACACAGTGTGCAGCAGTGACTAGGGTCACATCTTCACCCAACTGAGAAATCGAAGTTGCAGAGCACATCGATACACCAGTTTCGATCTTCACCACAGCCTTGTACGCATTCCAACTCTCATTGGGTTCACCTTGATCGGGTTTAGGCTTAGTGTCGGGTTCAGGTTTAGGCTCAGGCTTGGGTTCTGGTTTAGGTTCGGGTTTAGGATCAGGTTTAGGTTCACTCTTTCGGGGAGTAATCACCACAACAATGTTCTCAAACTCAATGCGATAGTCTTCATAAACCTTCACAACCTTGATGACATACTTCCCAGGTGCACCTGTGAAGACAATTATAAGCTTGTTGTTTTCTCTAAATGTACGTACACTTAGTCCCACATGTGGATCGACACTAAGGTTTTTTACCCCACCTTCAAGTGTAACCTCAATAAAACCCAGTTTGTGTTCTTCAACTTGATATTCTGCGTTGGTCAGTTTAGACACCTTGGGTGGAACAAGATTGCGTACAGATGCATCGCATTCTCTTGTAGTAGAGAGTAAAAAACTCAAGGTAGAAAGCACAGTGAAGCATAGGAACCTGATCATTGTTGAATCCCCTCACGCATGAGTATAAGTTTCAATTGAAACACTTGTTGATGTGTATCTATAGACTCTACCTCTTCAATCTTATAATAGAACTGGGTTGTGGATACAATATCGTTCACTAGTGGGTTGCAAACTTCCGGTGAAGCAAAGTAGGCCTCATACACTATGCGTGTTGTCGTTACTCCAGTGTTGACCTTTTCTCTCTCGGGTGCACAGATGAGGATATAACCATCAAAAACGTACCTAAACTGCATGTTCGATCCAGGTTCCCTGCGGAGAATTGAGCAAGGTATGGTAGCCTCACCATAGAAGCTCATGAAGTCTTGATACGATCTTGTAAGGTTAGTGAGTAAGTCTCTCGGTCTCATCTACAACTACCTCACATTCCACCTAACCTCAACAGGGAAAATCATTGTCATCTTTGTGAGTGAATCCATCACTTGCTGTACGCTATCTTGCAAGGACTTTCTGTATTCATCCCATGAGTATGTGAGATTCCCCACGGTGTAGGTCATCCTTACACGTTGATCGACGGGAACGTTGTCTAACTCTTGCAACCTTGCGATGTAGTCATCCAGCAATCGTAGAAGTGAATCACGATATGCCTGAGCACGCTGGAAGTATTCCATGGACATAATAAAACCCCCAGATGGTTTTCACACTATCTAGGGGTTAGCTTGCACACTAAGGTTTTAGTTTTGAACCTTGCGAGACTCTATAATCTCCCTTACTCTCTTTTCTGCATCAGCTAGAGAAGGGAAAAGGCTTGACTCATTGCACCACCATGAGGGACCTTTGCGACCTAACGGTCGAACGTGAGATACGTGGTACTTCCTTATACCACCAGTGTCTTCTTCTACATCGTTGATCATCACTAAGGTTGGACTAAGCAACCTGTTCAGATAGTAAGCATAATCACCCTTTTTCACTTTTACCCCCATTTCTAGTAACCCATTCCAAGCTCTTGAGCCTCTTCAGTCAGTTGGTCAAGTATCTTGTCTTGCTTATCTTCTATTTTCTCCTTACTTCCCCCACTGTCATCACCTAACATAGGTGCAGCAACCTTGATAAGGTTACGCACGGTTGCACGGATTGCAATACCATCGTAGTTACCATCCTTGTCCTCAAAACAAATAGCTCTTAGTGCCTCTTGTAGTACTAACCTTGCAGACATACGAAGGTTGAAAGATACATTGCTAATCTCCTTAGCTTTAGGAATTATAAGACGCATTGGTGAGAAGTAATGCACATCCTTACGCTTGTAATCACAAACCACTACAACACCATTGTAGGATGCTGGTACAAAACGAAAGCCAAAACGATAGGAATAGGCATCGCTTGCTATCCAATCTAAAGCCTCGGTTGATTCATTAGACAACAAGGAGATACGTCTAAAGACCGGATGGAATGGATAGCAGTACCTTATGCACCATGAGAATGCACGTATAGCTAGGGGAGATTTTAGGTAACTATAACGCCTACACCAATCGTAAACAGAACCTAGCATAGTCATACGGTTGTTATCATTAGTTTTTCCAAAGGGACTATGAAGGTGTGTTCTACCATAAACTACCCTGCATAGATAGTCACTATAACGCTCGACTATCTCACGGTCGATACAAGCTGTGACTTTTTCCCATTTCAACCTCTTTGACATATTTTTACTCCTCTTGCTTTCCATCAGTAAGGTATCACTTCCTCTCCCTCTTCCCCTTCTTTACTGTCTTCACCTTCTTCCCCCTCTTGCTCTTCCTCTCTCTCTTGACCTTCATCCTCTTGAGGAATTTCCTCACGCTCTTCTGCAACCTGCAAGGCTTCACGCTTTGAGAGGAACAGGTTTTCACTATCGC
>Ga0308404_1000435_pt1 | contig 12994 bp, 17 predicted proteins | sample HotsprSampleOSM4_FD_203475 | JGI IMG/M metagenome (GOLD analysis project Ga0308404, IMG submission 203475) | Hot spring phototrophic mat microbial communities from Octopus Spring, Yellowstone National Park, Wyoming, United States - 20060914_OS-M4 ...
GATGCCGCGCTGGTGTACGAGTACGCGGCGGCGTTGCACGGTGTGCATCATCTGACGGTGTCTCCCCGGCTGCGCCGTCTGTATGATTTTGTTGATCCCGCGTCGGGCTGGGATGAGATTGCGGATGAGGACGTACTCGCGCTGCTCAATAGTGGGGAATGGTTGTCGATTCTCAACGCCGGGGAGGACAGGAATCTACTGGATGATCTGTCGCGCTCGTGGTAGTATCGGCGCTATGGAGTATGAGCGCGCTATGCTGCAACTACTCGTGTACGTCGTGACGCTGGTCATGCTGTACGTGGTTGATGCGTGGAGTCGTCGTTGATGGCTGAGACTCTGTTTGTGACGCTCGCTATTGTCGTTATTGTCGTCGTCGCGCTGCGGGTGATGCTGGGCGTGGTGCGGCTATGGTAGAGGTGGCTGATGTGCTCTATCCTGCCGCGCTCGCAGTCGTGACGTATCTGGTCGCTCGGTTCGTCTCGTTGTTTGCGTAGGTAGTGGTTAGGAGGTTTTCGGTTATGCAGTTCAATAATCCGCCCGCGTTTACGGCTCCGTCGATGACCGACATCCTGAATGCGGCTACCAGCATTTTTAACCCGTTCGTGGGTGTTCTGGCGCTTGCCATTGGCGTCACGCTCGGCGCCAGGATGTTGGGTCGTATTGTCAACCTGTTTTAGGTCGCGTAGGTCGTGTTCCGGATCGCCGCACGCGGGTGCAGCTCCGGCCGCGCCCGCGCGCTGCATGCGGTGATGTCGATGACTCGCCCGCGTCGCATACTACGTTTGTTCTCGTGCGCGCGCGCGGTGTTCATATTCACGATATTCCTGTGCGTTCTGGGCGTCGATTTTCCCGTGCATGCTCAGGCTCCCTCCCCGACCCCGACGCCCTCCCCGACGCCGACTCCCTCCCCGACGCCGAATCATTCGAACTGTCCCCGGATTCCCGATGACCGATACCATTACTACGTTGGTGTATGGGAGTTGTCGAGCCCGGCGCCGGGGTTGCACTCGCATAACTACGGCACGCTGCCCTTCGCGCGGTGGCACGTCTGCTACTACATTGACCATCCCGCCGTTCAGATCGTGCCGCCTAATCAGAACCACTGGCCTCCCGGCACCAACTCCGTGTACGGCTACTACAACGAGCCTGTCTGGGCGCCTGGCCCGCTGGTCGTTCAGGTGTGGGTCGGCAGCGGCGTGGCGTCCGCTCGGGTCCACGTGTGGGTTGATCCCTACGCGGCTGATCTGACGCCGACTCCGTCGTTGACGCCGACTCCCTTCCCCGGCTGCCCCGCTCCTGCATCCGGCCGTTACTGGCACTATGTTGCGCATCACTTCAGCAGTGTCGTGTACTCGGCGGGGCTCTACAGTTATTACTACGGCGCGGTTCCTGCGCCGCGCGATCGCGTCTGCTATTCTGTTGAGGCGGCGGATGCGCAGGTTGTTGCGCCTGATCCGTCTCGCCATTGGCCGCCTGGTACGCTGTCGACGTATGGCGTGTATGAGGAGCATTCGTCTAGTCCTACTCTGGTCCTGATCCTCGAGGTTGGAGGCGGTGCGCCGCCGCCTGAGGTGCACGTGTGGGTCGACGCCTATGGCGCTCCGACTCCGTCGCCCTCGCCGTCGCCGTCGCCCTCGCCGTCGCCCTCGCCGTCGCCGTCGCCCGCGCCGTCGTGTACGCGCTGGGTGGATGTCGATGACGACAACCCTGCGGTTTTTCGCCCGGCCCGTGCTGGGACGTACTGGCTCGACGTGCAGTCTGGCTGGCTCTGGTGGTCTGATCAGTACCATGGCCCGGGCGCGTATCCGTACGTGTTTCGTGGTGACGCTCTGGTTGTCGCTGGCAACGGGCGTGTGCGGCTCTGCGATTCGAATCCGGGATCGGCGGTGACGCGCACGCCGACCGTGACGCGCACGCCGACTCGCACGCGCGTCCCGACGCCGACGGGAACGCCTGACACGCGCACGCCGACGCGCACCCGCACGCCGACCATCACGCGCACGCCGACCGTGACGCGCACGCCCTCGCTTACCCGCACGCCGACGCCGACCCTCGCGCTGTCGCCGACCTGGACCGCGCTCCCCTCCTCGACGCGCGATCCGTACCAGCCGCCGTCGGCCGTGCCGCGCTACACGCTCGCGCCGATTACGCCGCCGCCGTCCGGCGACGATATGTCCTGGGATGGCTCGCTCGTCGGCGATCTGGTGGATGGGCTTGAGGCGCTCGGGCGCGCGGTGGCGCCTCCGACTGGGCGTATCTGCGATTTGCCGGTTCCCGTGCTGGCCGATGCGCCGGAGTATGGATTTCGGGATGCGCTGCCCGATTTTGTCGCGGGCTTGTGTGGTTTCTTCTCGGTCGCCTCGCCGGTGCTTGGCTTTGTCAGGCTCCCGGTGACGCTGCTTGTCGCCGGATTTGTGTTCTGGACCGGCTGGCGGGTGTTCAGGTCGCTGAGCTGAGGTTTGCGTATGGACTGGCTCGAGGACTTCTTCAGCAAGGTCGTGTCGTGGCTCGACGAACGCACGGCTAACATCTACAACGGTATTGTCGCGTTCATTAACTCGTTGGTCGAGATTTGGAACGGCTGGATGGACGCCCTACTGCATCCCGCTCAGGCGATGCCGTCCATCCCTGCGCTCCGATGGATCGTTGACTGGCTCGGTGACATCGCGGATTACACGAGACTCATGTACATGCTCGTGGACTACGTCGCGTATGCGTCTATCGTGCAGCAGGCGCTCGCCGCCCAGTTGACGATCGTCACGGTCGGTTTGGCGTTTCGTGCGTGGCTCGTCATCCGCCGCGTGGTGTTGGTGAGCTGACGATGCAGTACGTGGTTGCAACGTTGTATGTGCTGCTCTGGCTCGCGCTCGCGGCGGCCGCGGCGCTCTGGCTGCCGCGCTGGGCGTTGCCGGCGGCGCTCGTGCAGCTCGCGGTCGCATACGTCATGCTGCGCGCTGTTTGGCTCACCGTCGCGCGGGATGATGATGGCGCGTAACGCGGTGCGGGCGGGTACGGCCGTCGGTGCGCGCGCCACCACACGCGCCAGCGGACGGCGCGCGCGCGGTACGGGTGACTGGTGATGAGGCATGGCGCCGCCTGCGAGCGTGAGCGAGCAGCGGCGCGATTAATAGTGCGCCGCAGGCGCATCCTTGGGCGCGCTTGGCGCGCAGTGGGGTTAACGGATGCAGACGATCAGTATCGCGCTGGCGGTGTGCGCGTGTGCTGCTGCGATCTGGTACATGCGGCGTCGGGATGCCGGCGCTGGGCGGGTGCGCGGTTGGCTGCTCGTGTACGACGAGTTAGGCGGCTGGCGCGTGCTGCCGGCCACCTACGGCGACTCCGGCATCGTCGCCGATGGCGTCACGTATCCGGCGTCGCTCCCTGCCCTGCGGGCTGGACGTGAACTGGTCTGGATCGCCCGCTGCGACGCTGCGGCGCTGATTGAGCACCAGGCGCTGGAGAGGGCGCGCGAATCGGCCGCGCTCGCCAGTCTGTGGCGTGGCGGCGGGCAGTGGATCGATTTTCTGCGCGTCGCCGGGGTTGTTCTGCCTGCGGCATTCGCGTATTTCACGTGGGCGCAGGTTGCGTCGCTCCAGGCGCTCGTGGCGCAGATTTTGGCATTGGTAGGTGATAAGTGAGTAGTGTGCGTGACTGGCGAGTGATGGTCGTCCCTTGGGCGGACCGCCGGCTGTGGTTCATCCAGGCCCGGCGCGGCCGGCGTGTTGTCTGGGGTGTCGTCTACGACGCCGATGATTCTGACTCTGTGTCGCTCGCCCGTCGGGCGATTGCGACGCTCCGGGCGGCCGGTGCCGATTGCTCGTCGCTGCCCTCGCCGCTCCCCGGCGCTCCCCCCGGCTCCGGCGCGTAGGGGGTACGGCTATGGCTCGGGTAGCGCCGTGGCGGACGGTACGGCCGGCGTGCTGGTACGCCCTTGTCAGGGTTCCTACGCGCCGCTCCCTGCTCCTGCCGGACCGGTACGGCAAACCGGGTGATGGTACGGCCCTGCGCCGGCACCCGGCGCGTAGGGGGTACGGGCGCCGCACGAGCGCGCCGGTCGTGGACGGTACAGGCGTCGGTCAAGCACAGCCCAGGCAGGGTTCCTGCGCGCCGGTGCAGGCAATCGGCGTGGTACGGCATGCTAGGTGACGGTACGGCTCTGCCCTGCCCGCCCTGCGCGCGCATTGTTCTCCGGAAAACCGCGGCCGGAGGCTCAGCGTACTGCGCAGCGCCGTCAAGACCGCCGGAAAGCGGCGCCTTCCGCTATTCCAAAAAAGCCGCGCCGCTTTCCGGCGCTTGCGAGCGAAGCGAGGTCTTGACGGCGCGTACGCGCAGTACGCTACAATCACGCGCGGTTTTCCGGTGCAATGCGCCGTAAAAACGTAAACACCGCCCGAACGGCCTGTCTCGCCGGTACGGGCGAACTGGCTCCACACGCGCGAACCGAGTCGCGCGCAGCGCGAGGGTGAGCGCGTTCGGAGGGTTGAAGTCTGAAGAAGCGCCACGAATAATAAAGGATGAGTGTATGCCCTCTGAGCGTGACTATCTCCGGCAACCGTCATCCCTCAGCGATGACGATATGATGTTTTTGGATGCCCGCGCCACCCTCGCGGCCGCGTTGTCGCGTGCTGTCGTCGGCTATTCGGATTCCCGCGTCCGGGCGCTCGCGTGGCTCTCGATCGCCACGCCCCGCCTCTATGACCGCATTGCGCCGCTTATCGAGAGTTCGGCGATCCGGCAATCTCCCGGCGCGTCGCGCACGCTCCGTGACGCCCTGCGTGCGCTCTCGTTGGAGGAATTCGTGAGGCGTCGCGATGAGCGTCGTGAGCGCTGATCTTCCCCCTTTCCGACTGCTCCCGTTTGAGCGCTACGCCCCGGGCGCGTTCGTCGGTGTGTTCGGCGCGCTCCGCAGCGGCAAAACGCTGATGGCGTGCAGGTTAGGCGTGACGTTGGCGTGTTCCCTCGGTCTCGATCTGGTCTCGAATATTCCGGTCGCCGGCGCGCGTCGGGTTGCGACGCTCGACGATCTCGCGGCCCTGCGCGGCGCGGTCCTCGTTTGGGATGAGGTCCAGGTCTCGCTCGACTCCCGTGAATGGGCGTCCGAGGCGGCGCGCTGTTTGACTAGGGATATGATCCTGTGGGGCAAACGTGGCATCGTTTGTATCTACACATCCCCGGCGTTTCAGACGGTCGACGTGCGGCTCCGCAGACTCACGCAGTACGTGTACGTGACGGCCGGTCGGTTTCGGCGCTCCGGCGCGGATTACGCGGTGTATCGCTGGCACGAGCACCCGTACGCCGATGATGTCCTTGTTGAGCGCTACCGGTTTGCATTGCGGCTCTCCGACTGGTACGGCATCTACGACACGCTCTACGGCGTGGCTGCCGGCGACACGCTCGCGATCCTCCCCTCCTCCGCCCCCGCGCCCGCGCTTGCCCGGCGTCGTGGTTGACGTATTGCGTCTATCGCGCTATACTGGCGGTATCGAGGCTATTGGCGGTATTGCTGGTGAGGTGAGGTATGGTGACGCTGTTGACGTTTGACGGCGTCGAGGATGTCGACTACACGCCGTCCGATGCGGAGGTTCGGGCGTCGCTCGATGACGCCGGATTGTACGGGATGGTCCTGAACGGCGTGACGTGGATGCGACTCGTGTCCGGTGCCGGTTGGTGGACAGTTGTGTGTGATCGTCGTGTGACGGCGACTCTGGCGGCGGTTGGCTGGTGTTGGGTTGCCGATGGGCTCGGCGCGCGTGGGTACTGGTCTCCCGCGCTGGCGTGTGTGCCCACTGAGGTGCGCGCGCTGTGTGGTGATGGTTGTGCGGATGATGAGGATGAGGAGGGTGGCGATGGCGACGGATAGCGGTTTGGTCCTGCGCGGCATGGTCGCCGCGTACCGGGAATTCGTGTCGCGCAAGGATGGCAGGTTGTTCAGGGTCGTGACGGTGTTTGGCGATCTGATGGTTGGTGAGGTTGTGCTCTGCGCGGTCGACGGCTACGACGTGTTTGTGGACACGCCGGGCTACACGCGCGGCGAAATGGTCGAGCTCCCCGCGCGGCTCCAGTTCCTGCGTGACGGCTCCGGTAGGCCGGTGATCAAGCTGTATGTTGACGAGGGGGTGCGGTGATGCCGACTCGCAGAGAAGATGCGTTGTGGCAGATTGTGCATCGGAAATCGTCTCATCTGTGTGCGTTGTTGGACTCGCTCGATCTCGTCGATATCGGTGTGACGTATGAGCTCGATTTCTACCCGTACGCGATCGTCGAGCTGCTGCGCGTGCGTGAGGACGCTCCCCCGCTCGTCCTGCGGTCGGTCTACGTCCAGGCGAACCGCCAGTGGGAGTATCATTCGGAGTACGCTCTCCGGATTGTCGAGGCGGCGCTGCAATTGGTCGAGGAGTACCGCGCCGATCCGTCTGCGGGCGGCTCCGATTCGTGGGTGTGACGGTTGTCTGCTGGAGGTCGACTATGCGGGCGATAGACCTATTCTGCGGCGCCGGCGGCAGTTCGCTCGGCGCGGCGGCTGCCGGTGTCGAGATCGTCGCTGGGTTTGACGTTTGGCCGGTCGCCGGATCGGTGTATCGTGCCAACTTCCCGCGTGCGCGGTTCTACTTGTGCGATCTCGCGGCGCTGGACGAGTCCGATATCCGGGTCATGCGTGATGATCTCGGTCCTGTTGATTTGCTGCTGGCGTCTCCTCCGTGCACGGACCACAGTCCGGCGCGCGGTGCCAGGCCGCCGTCGGCGGGTCTGGATCTCCCGTGGTCTGTCTGGGCGTTCGCGCGGGTGTTCCTCCCGCGCCGGATTGTCGTTGAGAATGTCGTCCAGATGCGCCGGTGGCATGGCTACCGCGCGCTCCTGCATGCCCTGATGCGTCTGGGTTATCGCGTGTGCGTCCGGATTCTGGACGCGGCCGATTTCGGCGTGCCTCAGCGCCGCCGGCGACTCTATATCGTCTGTGACCGCGAGGTGGAGCTACCCGAGATCGCGCCGCGTGCGTCGGTGCACGTACCGGCCGGGTGCGTTATCGATCTCGATGGATATGCGTATACGCCGCTCTATACGCCGCGCCGCGCCCGTGCGACGATCGAGCGCGTCGAGCGCGCGCTTCGCGCGTTGGGTCGCGATGTGGCGTTTATCTCGGTGTATTACGGCTCCGGTCCTCAGTGGCAGACGCTGGACGTTCCCCTGCGCACGGTCACGACATCTGGTCACTTTGCGCTGGTGCGACCGGATCGGTGCGGCGGTCATGAGATGCGCATGCTCCAGGTGGATGAGCTCCGGCGCGCGATGGGGTTTCCCGCGTCGTTCGTCCTGGATGGATGCACCCGTACTGAAACGATGCGCTTGCTTGGCAACGCGGTTTGTCCGCCGGTCATGCAGGCGATTGTCGAGACGCTGATAGGCGCGTAACGCTGTCGCGGGTGGGTACGCCCTGCGGTGCGCGCGCCACCGCACGTGCCAGCGGACGGCGCGCGCGCGGTACGGGTGACTGGTGATGAGGCATGGCGCCGCCTGCGAGCGTGAGCGAGCAGCGGCGCGGTCGACAGCGCGCCGGATGGCGCATCCTCGGGCGCGCGTGGCGCGACCGCGAGCGAGGGCGCCAGCCCGAGCGAGCGGCGCGCCGGCGAAGCGGTAGGTGTACTGGACGAGTCGCGTTGAGGGTATCGATTCTTGTTAATTAATACGCGATTCGCCTCTCCTGTTTCTGACGCTTTTTGTCGTTGTAACACTATTGGGAGGTTGTCGATGCCGGCGGTTATCTCCTACGGTGGCGGTGTCCAGAGCACGGCGCTGGTCGTGCTGGCGATGTCGGAGGGATGGGATATCGATGAGATCGTCCACGTTGATCTGCTCGATGCGGAATCTCCCGCGACGCGCGAGTACGTCTCGCGATTCCGGGAGTGGCTGCGTGGTGTGTATGGGCGAGACATCACGGTTATTGAGCGTGATCTGTACGGCGATATGCTTGCGCGGCCTGGGTTCACGCCGGTGCCATGGCATGGGAGGCGTGAGAAATTTATGCTGAAGAGGCAGTGCACGAGGGAGTACAAGGTGCAGCCGCTGACGCGCTACCTGTACGACCGGTACCCGGGCGATTGCATTAGGCTAATGCTTGGTATCTCTTTTGACGAGTACCATCGCATGCGCGACTCGTCGGCGGCGCGGGTTGAGCACGTCTACCCGCTCGTGGACCGTCGGCTGACCAGGTGGCAGTGTCGTGACATTATCGAGCGTGCGGGTCTGGCCGTGCCGTGGAAGTCCTCCTGCTGGTTTTGCCCCTACCGATCCGTCCGTAGCCAGTGGTCTCTGGTGCAGCGCTATCCCGATCTGGCGGGAATGGCGCGCGTGTTGGAGGATCGGATTAATGCGGATAGGCGCAGTCGTGGCAAGGATGAGATAGTGGTTCTGAGAACGGATGTGATGGCGGCGCAGGTCGATTTCTGTGAGGCGGGATTCTGCGATGTGTGATGGAGGCGCATTATGGAACTTCCCCGGCCTATTCATCCCTTTCCGGCACGCATGGCGCCGCATATTGCTCTGAAAGCAATAGAAGCGCTCGCGCCCGGCTCGACGGTCCTTGATCCGATGATGGGGTCTGGGACGGTCGTGCGGGTGGCTGCTGAAGCAGGTCATCGCGCGTTTGGTCGAGACATCGACCCGCTGGCGGTGCTGATGACCAGAGTATGGACGGCGCCGATCGATCCACAACGGTTACGTGTTGCAGCGCGTGAACTGGTCGATGAAGCACGTGAACTGCCCCCTGCACGGATCGATCTTCCCTGGATTGACGATGATGCGGAGACGGCAGCGTTCAGCGTCTACTGGTTCGCAGAAGAGCAACGACGGCATTTGCGTCAATTGAGCGCATGCCTTCACCGGCGCAACGACGTGATCGGTGACGCGCTGCGAGTCGCGCTCAGTCGGATCATTATCACCAAGGATCGCGGTGCGTCGCTGGCGCGCGATGTTTCCCATAGTCGGCCGCACAGAGTCGCTCAGACGAATACCTACCGCGTCTTTGAGGGATTTCTCGAGTCGGTTCATCGGTTGGCCCGTCGTTTGGAAGAGGAGCCGCCGCGTGGTTGGGTCGATGTAGCGCACGGTGATGCGCGTGCGACCGGCATTGATGCGCAAACCGTCGATGCGGTCATCACGTCGCCGCCGTATCTGAACGCGATCGATTATATCCGCGGTCATCGGCTGGCGCTCATCTGGTTTGGCTATCGACTTCGCGATCTTCGCGCTATCCGGCAGCGCAGCATCGGTGCGGAGCGGGCGCCTGATCGGAGTGCCGATCCGGAGTTGCTCGGTGAGATCTTCCGTATTCTGGAGATGCCGCCTGATTTTCCACGGCGTGAACGCCGTGTTCTTGCGCGCTACGTGATGGACCTCGACGCGATGCTGCGCGAGGTGCATCGGGTGCTGAAGTGCGGTGGTATTGCCGTGGTTGTTATCGGCAATTCATACGTCAGGGGCTCTTTTGTACGTAATTCGCGTAGTATCGCGCACATCCTTCGGCGACTCGGGTTCGACCATGTCGCTCACTTTTCGCGTCCGATTCTCCCCTCGCGTCGTTATCTGCCGCCGCCGGCGCAGGCCGGAATGAATGACCTTGAGCATCGCATGCGTCGTGAGGTCGTGTTGACCTATGTGCGGCGGTAGGTGTGTTGGATATGACCCCCGCTCCGCCTGTGGGCGGACGGGGGTTGAGGTCGGAGGTCAATGGATGTCGTATGTCCACTCACATATTCCGTACACTCCGTATTTCCGTAGCGCGTGCAGCGCTCGCGTGAATCGTCTCTCGTCGTGTACCACGAGCCGCCACCCGGCGGGCTCGTCCAGGTATGTGGCGTGCGCTATCCCTTGCGCTTCCAGAAATCGAATCCAGTTGTGTTCCGGCGATGTGAGGCTTTTTGGACTCCCGTCCCATCCGGCGGCGAGTTTGATACTGTTCATGTCATTCTCCTTTACGCGGTCCGTGACCAGCGCCGGTAGTTCCAGCGCCATCTCCCGAGAATTACGGCGTTCCTATCTGGCTCGCCGCCCCGGTGCGGCGGCTGCCCGAGCGGGAACCAGTCGATGGTCCCATCACTCAGGCATACGATTACGAATCCTCCGACTGCGCGGCAGTACTCGTCCTTCTTCGCCGCGCGCAGCGCGGCGGCGAACGCGCGGCGCTGGAGTGTGGTCAGTGCGGTCGGTGTGGTCATTGTTCCCTCCTTTTGTAGTGGTTGTTTCTTGCAGTATAGGGCGTGGGTGATGCTATTTCAATGATAATTTGCTGATAATTTGATGATATATGCCTGATACGCCGTGTGTTTCGTATCTGCATCGTCTCGCCCGCGCGCTCATGCCCCGTGAGCGCCTCGCCGCGTGCGGCGTCGCCCTCCGCTACGGCGCGTCGGGTGTTGTCGTGCGCCGGCTCCCCGACGGGCGCGCGTGTTACTCTGGGTTGTACCGGTGCGGTGATTTCTGGCGCTGCCCGTCGTGTCGTGTGGCGCTCGGCATCCGTCGCGCGCGCCAGATCGAAGCCGCCCTGCGCCAACACGTTGACGCCGGCGGTTCGGCGCTCCTGGCGACCTACACCGTGCCCCACGCACGCGATGAGGCGCTCCCGGTTGTGCTTGCGCGCTTGTCTGACACGTGGCGGCGGTACGCGCGTAATGCTTGGCATGACGTGCTGGGTGAGCATTATGTCGGCACCGTGCGTGCGCTCGAGGTGACTCACGGTGCGTCGGGTTGGCACCCGCACTACCATGCACTGCTGTTTATCTCCTCTGGTCTCCCTTATCTCACGCCGGTTGCGGTGGCGCTCGCCGAGCGCTGGTCGCGGGTTGCCGGCGCGGATTGGCGCGCCGATGTCCGCCGGGTCGCGCGGGATGGCGTCGCGGCGGTCGCGCGCTATCTGACGACCGACGGCGTCGCCGGCGCTGCGTTTGAGACCGCTAGTCCGGCCGCCAAAGTTCCTGCCGGTCGCTCGTACACGCAGCTGCTGTACGACTACGCGCGCTATCGCTCTTCCGCCGATGCCGCGCTGGTGTACGAGTACGCGGCGGCGTTGCACGGTGTGCATCATCTGACGGTGTCTCCCCGGCTGCGCCGTCTGTATGATTTTGTTGATCCCGCGTCGGGCTGGGATGAGATTGCGGATGAGGACGTACTCGCGCTGCTCAATAGTGGGGAATGGTTGTCGATTCTCAACGCCGGGGAGGACAGGAATCTACTGGATGATCTGTCGCGCTCGTGGTAGTATCGGCGCTATGGAGTATGAGCGCGCTATGCTGCAACTACTCGTGTACGTCGTGACGCTGGTCATGCTGTACGTGGTTGATGCGTGGAGTCGTCGTTGATGGCTGAGACTCTGTTTGTGACGCTCGCTATTGTCGTTATTGTCGTCGTCGCGCTGCGGGTGATGCTGGGCGTGGTGCGGCTATGGTAGAGGTGGCTGATGTGCTCTATCCTGCCGCGCTCGCAGTCGTGACGTATCTGGTCGCTCGGTTCGTCTCGTTGTTTGCGTAGGTAGTGGTTAGGAGGTTTTCGGTTATGCAGTTCAATAATCCGCCCGCGTTTACGGCTCCGTCGATGACCGACATCCTGAATGCGGCTACCAGCATTTTTAACCCGTTCGTGGGTGTTCTGGCGCTTGCCATTGGCGTCACGCTCGGCGCCAGGATGTTGGGTCGTATTGTCAACCTGTTTTAGGTCGCGTAGGTCGTGTTCCGGATCGCCGCACGCGGGTGCAGCTCCGGCCGCGCCCGCGCGCTGCATGCGGTGATGTCGATGACTCGCCCGCGTCGCATACTACGTTTGTTCTCGTGCGCGCGCGCGGTGTTCATATTCACGATATTCCTGTGCGTTCTGGGCGTCGATTTTCCCGTGCATGCTCAGGCTCCCTCCCCGACCCCGACGCCCTCCCCGACGCCGACTCCCTCCCCGACGCCGAATCATTCGAACTGTCCCCGGATTCCCGATGACCGATACCATTACTACGTTGGTGTATGGGAGTTGTCGAGCCCGGCGCCGGGGTTGCACTCGCATAACTACGGCACGCTGCCCTTCGCGCGGTGGCACGTCTGCTACTACATTGACCATCCCGCCGTTCAGATCGTGCCGCCTAATCAGAACCACTGGCCTCCCGGCACCAACTCCGTGTACGGCTACTACAACGAGCCTGTCTGGGCGCCTGGCCCGCTGGTCGTTCAGGTGTGGGTCGGCAGCGGCGTGGCGTCCGCTCGGGTCCACGTGTGGGTTGATCCCTACGCGGCTGATCTGACGCCGACTCCGTCGTTGACGCCGACTCCCTTCCCCGGCTGCCCCGCTCCTGCATCCGGCCGTTACTGGCACTATGTTGCGCATCACTTCAGCAGTGTCGTGTACTCGGCGGGGCTCTACAGTTATTACTACGGCGCGGTTCCTGCGCCGCGCGATCGCGTCTGCTATTCTGTTGAGGCGGCGGATGCGCAGGTTGTTGCGCCTGATCCGTCTCGCCATTGGCCGCCTGGTACGCTGTCGACGTATGGCGTGTATGAGGAGCATTCGTCTAGTCCTACTCTGGTCCTGATCCTCGAGGTTGGAGGCGGTGCGCCGCCGCCTGAGGTGCACGTGTGGGTCGACGCCTATGGCGCTCCGACTCCGTCGCCCTCGCCGTCGCCGTCGCCCTCGCCGTCGCCCTCGCCGTCGCCGTCGCCCGCGCCGTCGTGTACGCGCTGGGTGGATGTCGATGACGACAACCCTGCGGTTTTTCGCCCGGCCCGTGCTGGGACGTACTGGCTCGACGTGCAGTCTGGCTGGCTCTGGTGGTCTGATCAGTACCATGGCCCGGGCGCGTATCCGTACGTGTTTCGTGGTGACGCTCTGGTTGTCGCTGGCAACGGGCGTGTGCGGCTCTGCGATTCGAATCCGGGATCGGCGGTGACGCGCACGCCGACCGTGACGCGCACGCCGACTCGCACGCGCGTCCCGACGCCGACGGGAACGCCTGACACGCGCACGC
>Ga0308404_1000443_pt1 | contig 12850 bp, 6 predicted proteins | sample HotsprSampleOSM4_FD_203475 | JGI IMG/M metagenome (GOLD analysis project Ga0308404, IMG submission 203475) | Hot spring phototrophic mat microbial communities from Octopus Spring, Yellowstone National Park, Wyoming, United States - 20060914_OS-M4 ...
CATCTCGGAAGACCGAGCACGTGTCTTCGGAGCAAGCGCGCACCTGCCAGTAATAAGACTGGCCAGGGATACCGGTGAAAATCGTATTCGTGGCCGTGCCGATGGACGTCAGCGGCGTGCAACCTGGGGCAGTGCTGACGCAATATCGGTAATGATGGGCATAAGTGGCTGGTTGCCAGATCAGCGTGACGGTGAGGGGCTGCGCGGGGGCGTTATGAATAGGCGACGACTTGCTGAACGGACCGGGCAGTTGAGCGGTGGTGAAGGAGAAATGCCCGCCGCTGCCGTTTGCGTCTGTGAAGACGGTGCAGCCTGGGTCGGCGCAGGCGCGAACCTGCCAGTAGTAGGTCGTATTTGGCGCAAGCCCGCTGACAGCGACGAGCGTCGCGTTTCCGACGGTGATGGTTGGGACGCAACCGGCCGCTGTGGCAATGCAGTACCTATAGTGATCCAACGGCGCAACTGTGCTTGTCCATGTCAAGGTGACCGCAAGCGGCTGATGCATTTCACCGTTGTACGGATCGACCTTTCTAAAGTCGCCCGGGCGGTTGATAACCTGGAAGGTATGCACAGCCCCGCCGTCAGCATCTCGATACAGCGTGCAGTCTGGGTTGGCGCAGGCGCGGACCTGCCAGCGATAGGTTTGGCTGGGGAGGAGACCACTGATGGTGGTCTCAGTGACCGGCCCGGCGTGATGCAGAAAATCAGGACAGGATGTATCTACTCCAATCAAGAGGCAATATCGGTAGTGATGCGTCCCGACGGAGCTTGCCCAGCGCAGGGTGAGCGCGGCCGGCTGATCGGTTGCGCCATCTGCCGGCGACTGCTTCGTGAAGGGCATTGGCTCGACGCTGAAGATCCAGTTTGGCCCGTCGACAATTGGCCCGGCGTCGCGGAAGACCGAACAGCTTGGCTCGGCGCAGGCGCGGACCTGCCAGCGGTAGACATTGCCATGCGCTAGGCCGAGCGGGAGGTCGGATGAGGCGATGGACGTCACACTAATTGGAGTATTTGGCGTGCAGGGTGGGTTATGCGCGAAGTCGACGCAGATGCGGTAGTGGTCAACGCCGCTTGCGCCCTCCCAGGTCAGGGCGCTGGGCGGAGTTGTGAGGACAGCGGTATGAGTTGGGAAGCGTTTGTTGAAATCGCCGGGGACATTCGCAGTTGTGAAGTCCCAGCGGGTGAAGTTGTCAGCGCCCATGAACACATAGCAATCCGGGTCGGCGCAGGCGCGAATCTGCCAGCGATGGAGCGTGTTCGGCGCAAGCCCGCTCAGTGAGAACGAGTTAACTAGCCCGATGTTGGTGAACGGGATGTTCAAGCCGGCGGCGCTGGTGATTATGTAGCGATAGTGATCGACGCTCCCGGTGGGCGGTATCGTCCATGCGAGGGTCGGGTTGATGGGTTGATTCGTTGCGTTATTTCCCGGCGAGACCTTCTCGAAATGCCCAACGCAGCTGCGACTGACGAGCGTCGGAGTCAACTGGCGCCGATGAGCGCCCGCGTTTCCGTCGCCTAATTGCCCATAGATGTTATATCCCCACGCGTAGAGGCAGCCGCTGCTGCCGCGGGCGAGGGCATGGTTATGACCATGCGCAATCGCGACGGGGGTATCCCAAGCCGGCCAACCTACCACGTTAACCGGGGTGGTGACCGGAGTCCCGAAGCTGCCATTGCCGACGTTGCCTTGGGTATTGAGACCCCAACAGCGCAGGTGGATGTTCGGCTGTGTGGCGATCAGGCAACCGCCAAGTGGGCTCTTTGCGACGCCGGAGACGTGAGCCGCGACGAATTCCGGAGCAGTTCGGTGACCAAGGTTGCCGACGCCGAGGTATGCGTTCTGCTTGTTCTCGCCCCAGCAGTAGAGCCTGTTGTCCCGAATGGCACAGGTTGTGCTGCCGCTGGCGACCACGGCGGTGACGCCGCTGTCCATGTCTGGGACAGGGTTTGGCGTATTGATGATCGGCGGCGCGGGGACGCCGAGCTGGCCGAAGGTATTGTCTCCCCAGCAGTACAGCGCGCCGTTGCGAATTGCACAGGTATGTTCGTCCCCAGCGGCGACGGCGGTGACGCCACTTGCAAACACAGTGTATTGTGGATACACGCCATAGCTATAGCCACCGTTCCCCACCTGGCCGTAGAAGTTACTTCCCCAACATTGCAGTGCCCCGCTGGTGCGGATGGCGCAGGCGTGTCCTGCGCCGAAGCTGAAGCTCACGACATCGCTGACGATGGTGATAGGGGTTGTTGTCGTGAACAACGGGTCGGGCCTGAGGAGCTGATTGGCACGGTTTTCGCCTAGACAATAGAGGTTGTTGTTCTTCAAATAGCACGAGTTGGTGTTATGTCCCCCTGCCATGACCGCGCTGTGTCCATCGGCGATGGGTTCTGGCCGAGTAAGCCGTGGCGCGGGTAGATTAGTCATCGTGAGGTTTTCATTGTTGCGCCCCCAACACGTGAGGCGATGGCCGTTGCTTGGGATCGTAGAAGTAATAATTGCGCAACTTCGACCTACGAAGGCAAAAACTTGCCCTGTCGATGAGTTATAGGCTTGCGCAGTTTTGGTGAAAAGCGCGCCGAGTAAACAGGCAAAAAGGGCGACGATAAGCTTCATCATGGCTCTATTCACTAATCAGTATCACTTGATCGGCCTTGGCGTCTTCAACAGTCGCGGTGAACGCACCAAACCCATTGAACGGCCGCCATTCGTTGAGCGAGACGGTATATCGTCCCCCACACGGCGCATTGCCAGCAGCGGCGCGATTGAGCGTGAGGAGGACTTGGACGTCCTGTCTTTCGTAACCAGAAGGACGCACAAAGTGGACGGTATAGCTACCGGATTTCATGGTCAATGTCGTGGTGACAGGATCGAACGATCCTGACGGCGAGCTGACAGCCAGCTGCACGCCAGGCGTCCAAGATTCGACATCGATCCGGAACGTAAAAGTCTGTATGCCTGTGAAGGTCAGCGTGCTGCTGATGACGTCGACGTCGTTGGCGCTGTGGAAGGTGCGAGCCTGCTGCTGGGCAAGGCGGAGCACCTTCGCAGTGCGCTGGTCATCGTCCGGCTCATACATGTCCGGAGGCGGGAATGGGAGGCACTCGCTGTAGCCTGTCGGCAAGAACAGTCGATTAGGCTGCACGTTGTGTCCAAGCGGCCTTGTGATCAAGTGGGAATCATCGCGGCAATGCGTGAGCGTGGTCACACGGCGGCCGCCTTGCAGATCGGCGACGCCGGCGATGCCATGCACGATCGTTGGCGTGATGACCGCGCGCGCGAAGGCTGGCAAGGTGACGCGCCAGGTTGGAGCGCCGGCGACGATGCCTTGATAGACGGCGTTGCCTGTTTCATCCCTAGCGACGAACTGGCTATGTGATGGCACGACCTCGCTGACCGTGAGCGCGAGGGTTGTCGAGAGCGGGTTGGAGATGACGATGGCGTACTGGACGCGCTGGCCAAAGCGCGGAGCTGGCGTGAGCAGCGCCTTAGCAAGGGAGGCAGTCGAGGAGATGACCTCGACTGGGCTCATGGTTCGGAATTCCCATGGGGACCCGCCGTTCGCCTCCACCGGATGTAGACACCCGGCCAAGAAGCAAGCGAACACCTGCCAGCGGTACCACACCCCGCTTGCCAATCCGCTGACGGCGACCTGCGTCTGGGTTGCCGGGACGGTGATGCTGGTCGCACATGGCGGTTCATCGATGCGCCAGAGGCAATAGCGATAGGCGCTGGCGCCGGCAGAGGGCGACCAGCGCAGGGTGGTCCCGGTCGGGACGACGGCCGAGAGGGCAGATGGCGCGAGCTTGCCAAATGGGAGGCTGGCGACGTGGAAGTGGTAGTGCGGGTCATCCGCGTCGCGGAAGATCGTGCAACCCAGGTCGGCGCAGGCGCGGACCTGCCAGTAGTAGGTTATGCCTGGCGAGAGGTTGCTGATGGTGACACCGGTTGAGGTCCCGACATCGGTTGTCGGAATGCACGCGTTGTCAGTTGTGAGGCAGTAGCGATAGTGATGTGCGCCGCTTGCAGTTGTCCAAGACAAGACGACGGCGGTTGTATGGATCACCGCACCTGAGATTGGGGCTTGTTTTGTGAAGCTATTGGGGATGGACGCTGTTGTGAATCGATGGAAGCTCCCGCTATCTGCCGGGCGCGAGATTGAACAATCAGGAACGGCGCAGGCGATGACCTGCCATTCGTAGGTGGTGTTCTGGGCAAGGCCGCTGATTGCAAACGACAGGGTAGAGCTTGGCACGCTCGTCCATGCCCCGTTACAGGCATTGTTGATGATCTGGTCATAGCACACGCGGTAGTGGTCTACGCCTATGGCAGCTTGCCAGTGCAAGTTTAACGCTGACGGCAGGCCTGCGGCACCGGAGATCGGCATTGTCTTGGTGAACGGCGCAGGCAAAGCAGCGGTGCTGAAGCGCCATTCGCTGTCGCTGTCGGCATACACGCTGCAGCTTGAATTGGCGCAAGCGCGGACCTGCCAATGGTAGGTCGTCGCGGCGCTGAGCGGGCCAATCCCGGCTTCGGTCAACGCGCCGGTGGACAGGCTTGGGGTGCAACCGAAGGTTGCGGAAAGGCAGTAACGATAGTGATCTACGCCAGCGCCGGAGTGGCTCCAGCGCAACACGACGTTGGCTGGCAAGTTGCCCGCATCGTTAGGCGGCGCGATCAGAAGGGGGCGATCAGGCGGCGCAGCGACGACGAACGTCCATTCTGTTCCTCCATCTGCGTCGCTGTAGACAGTGCAACTTCGGTTTGCGCAGGCGCGGACCTGCCAGCGGTAGGCCACGCCGTGGCTTAAGCCGCCCATGCTTGTGCTGGTGACCGGGCCGACGCTAGAAAATGTGCAGGGGAGGTGTGCTGGGACGAGGCAAAGCTGATAGTGGTCGACGTCGCTTGCCGGGTCCCAAGCGAACGTCACGGTTATGCCGTGGCCTGTGCTGCTATTGGACGGAGATACCTTTTGGAACGACCCAGGCGGGGACGGCAAGGTCGTGAACGACCAAAGATCCCCGCCATCGGCATCGCGGTATGAGGTGCAGCTTGGCTCGGCGCAGGCGCGGACCTGCCAGTAGTAGGTTGTGCCTGGCGAGAGGCCACTGATGGCGACGCTGGTTGATGTCACGATGTTGCCCGGCAGCGTGCATGCGCTTGCGGTCGTCGCGATGCAATAGCGGTAGTGATGTGCGCCGGCTGTGTTGTTCCAGGTCAAGTTCAAAGCCAATGGCTGATCGGTCGCGCCAAAATCGGGGCTGGACTTTGCGAAGGACCCTGGCGGGAGGAAGACGTGGAAGCGCCAGTGTCCGCCACTGGCATCGGTGTAGTCATTGCAGGCAAGGTCGGCGCAGGCGCGGACCTGCCAGTAGTAGGTCGTGCCTGATGAGAGGCCCATGACGGCGACGCTGGTTGATAGCCCGACGCTTGTGCCTGGGGTGCAGCCGGACGTCGTCGCGATGCAATAGCGGTAGTGGTGGACTGTCCCGCCGGCTGGGTTCCAGGCCAGCGTCGTCGAGGTAGCTGTGATGATCTGGCCATCATTTGGCGCTGTCTTGTTGAATGCTGTCGGGAAGACCGCGGTTGTGAAGGTGTACCAGCGTCCGCCATCGGCCTCGACGTAAATAGTGCAATCTGGGTCGGCGCAGGCGCGGACCTGCCAGTAGTAGGTCGTGTCGCCGCTGAGGCCGGAGACGGTGGCGTGAGTGGCGCGGCCTGCGCTGACGAAGGAGGCGCTTGACAGCGATGTCGTTATCGCATAGCGGTAATGGTCTACGCTGCTCGATCCGGTGACGTTCCATCTTAGGGTGACAGTTCCCCCATGGCCGTTGCTGCCATTCGCTGGGGCAGTCTTAGTCACGGAGACCCCTGGCAGGCAGCTGCCCGCGAGGATCCTTGGCGGGTGTTCTGAGGCGTCAGGGGGCAAGCCCAACTGGCCATGCGAGTTCAATCCCCAGACGTATATGCACCCATCGCTCGCCTTGGCTGCGTGGGAGTACCAGCCATGCGAGGTAGCGAGGGCGCGCCGCGTGGGGGAGTTGAAAAAAGGGATGGCAGTTGGGGAAGCGTAGCCGGTGAGGCCGGTTCCAGCGGCGTTTGGCTGGGAGAGGCTCCAGCAATAGAGGTCTCCGCTGCCTAGTGTTCCGCTGATCAGGCAGCGGCTTGCAATCTGGGTCGGCGCATTGAAGGTCAAGGTGGGGGTATAGACCCGTGGTCCATGCGGGCCGCCGGTTTGGCTTGCCAAGTTCTCGCCCCAACAGTGCAGATCTCCGCTGCGGACGGCGCAAGTGTTGGCTTCCATAGCGACGACTGCGCTCACCCCGCTGTTGAAACCCGGCACGAGTTGGGGGGTGGTATAGACGCCGAAGTGGCCAACGCCGAGGCCGAGCTGTCCGACGGTGTTGCGTCCCCAGCAATACAGCGCGCCGCTGCGGATCGCGCACGCGTGTTCATGGCCGGCGGCGACGGCGGTGACGCTGTCCGAAAAGACCTGGTGTGGAGTAGTGACGCTATTACCGTCCTCGCCGTTGCCGATTTGTCCATGGCTATTGTTGCCCCAACAGTACAACCCACCGTTTCGGATCGCGCAGACGAATCTATCGCCAACCGCGACGCGGGTCGTGCCGTTCTCGAAGCCTGGGAGGAGGATTGGATAAAAGCCATGATGCGTGGTGGTGAGAAGTTGTCGGTAATCATTATTTCCCCAGCAGTAAAGCGCGTTGTTATTATGAATCGCGCACGAGTTAACCGGGCCGCTGGCGATCTGGGTGATCGGAGTGGGCAGGCCTGGGACGAGCTGGAAACCGCCGACGGTAATCCTCGGCCCGCGGCCAAGCCGCCCCCAGCCGCCGTCATTGCCCCAGCAATAGGCGCGGCCGTTGAGGATGGCGCAGCCATGTACTTGGTCAAGCGCGATGTCGGGGGCGACGCTGCTGGCGTGGGCAATGCGCAGCGCAGCGAACAGGCTGATGACAAAGAACAGGGCATATTTCAACATAGGCTACCTTGCGCAAGTATCTTGAATCTCCCCATTGCGGAGGAACAAGCGGCAGCGATTGGGGGTAATCAAGGCGATCTGGCCGGCGCTGACCTCGGCGCGCTGGACGGTGAGCACGTCTGGGGTCAGGTCGCGCGGGACGTTTGAGCGCGCCATCTCGCCCCAGCACAGCGCATTGCCGGCGGTGATGGCGCAGGCGGAGGCGCCAGCTGCGATCAACTGGCCAACCGGTCCTTGCAGGGCGAGCGTCGGCGTATAGCGATGGATGTTGCTGCCGTCGCCGACCGAACCGAGCATGTTGTTGCCCCAACACCAGACTTGCGCGCCTTTGAGGGCGCAGGTGAAGTCATCGCCGGCGGCGAGCGCTTGGACGTCGCGCTCCATGCCCGGCACCTGAGCGGGGGATGGGAGAAAAGCTGGTGCGGGGCGACCGGCTTGGCCGAAGGTATTGCGCCCCCAGCAGTAAACGCTCCCTTCGACGATCGCGCAGGTGTGGTATCTGCCGAGCGCAACGGCGCGGATCTTGCCGGGCGGAAGCTGCACGGGTTGGGGTGAGGTGACCGGGAGGCTATCGACGCCGATGCCGAGTTGCCCGTAGGTGTTGTCGCCCCAACACGACAGGCGATTGTTGGCTAGGGCGCATTGATGCTGGCCTGGGCCTTGGATGACGACGGGCTTTTGGTTTGCTGATGCCGATGTGAGGTAGAAGGTGAGCGATGCGATGAGGGCGAAGATATGTGCTGGTCGCATTGGTACAAGATTCTAGGCAGAACATTTGTTCTGTCAAGGCGATGGGGGCGCGCAACTTCAACGTCTTCGCACGTGCGCGTCGAGTTCATGTTCGAGCTGGACGCTTGGCGTTGGATGGCGGGTGCGCGACGAGTTGTTGTGAACGCGCGTCGTGCTGCGTCCGGTTGCGGGTTAGGAAGCGCTGCGAGGGCCTTTGATGAGCAGATGCGCGCGGAGGTCACATCGCTGCATGGCCTGAGGTGCAGATTCGATAGTGGTAAAGGGAGTGACAGGACTGGCATATTCGGAAGGCGTTCCCCTCTTGGAGGTAATGCATATGGAGCGGTGCGGGGGGTAGGTGACATGATGGGTCGCACGAAGTGGCGGCGTGTGCAAGCAGCGCAGGGTAATTGGAGGTGTATTGAGAAGGAGGCAGGGTGATTTGTGCCCATCGAGGGTGCTGTTTCACAGCGATATGTTCGCAGTTCTCATCTGGTTGCCCAGTGGTTCAGGGCGACTTATCACCTACATCATCAGGCATAATTTGAGCTTGCGCAACCATGTTGGCATGGCATTTACATAAAATATATCACAAAGTGTTGTAATCTGCGTGACAGATAGTGGGATGATCAGGGCTGCTAGGCTATGCGTGCGCTAGCATATCGGTGGCTTGTTTAACTTGAGTTTGGATTAACCTCGCCTCGCGCGGAGTCGTGGAGATTTTACATATCGCAGTTCTCGGGGCGATAGCAAGCAATTAGTCAACTTGTGCGTGATACATGGTTCTCTCACCCAGGTTGATGTATTAGGCGAAACTAACTATGGGGCGCATTCACGTCCAGAGGCAAGGCTGATTCTCACGCGGAGAAACGCGGAATGTTTTTATAGAAAGCGCGGCATCCCTGCCGGCATCTTCCGCCGTCTAGAAGCAAAGAAAATCGCGTTGTCCCGATTGGTGTGAATGCATCCCTTCTATGCCGGTAGGGATGCTATACTTTCTCCTGTGTTCTCCGCGTGAGAATCACTGAGTGATATAAATCAGAACTGACGTTAAAGCACATTCCTCCGCGTATAAACTTCCCGCTCCGCTTTTGGTCAGGCTGACTTAGCAGCACAAGCCAGCGACGGTTCGTCCATCGTTGGACTGTCAGATCCCGCAATTTGACGATGACGCATGACAACTGCACATGCCCGACTGCAGGATTCCGCTCTTGACATGACCGGCGTTTTGGGTTAGCTATCTGCCCGCTTTCTGTCCCCTCCGGCGACCATCATCTCCGCTAACCAAGCCCGTGAACTCCATCGGAAAGATGTACTTCGTGGACGGGCTAGACCCAATCGTCTTGATGGCATCTAGATACTGGAGCAGCATGGTGTTGGCATCCACGTTCCTGGCTGCCTTGAACGTCTCGGTCAATGCCGCGGCGAAGCCCTCGGCGCGTAACACTTGGGCCATCTTCTGGCCTTCGGCCTCCAAGATCGCCGCCTGCTTCATGCCCTCGGCGCGCAGAATGGCTGACGTCTTCTCGCCCTCGGCCAGGGTGATAGACGCCTGCCGCTTGCCTTCCGCTTCGGTGACCAGCGCGCGCCGCGTGCGCTTGGCGCTCATCTGGCGATTCATCGCTTCCTGAACTTCTTGCGGCGGCGTGATCTCTCGAATCTCCACAGCGGTGATCTTCACGCCCCATCGCTCGGTGACCTCATCGAGCTTGTTGCGCAGCATCTGGTTAATGCGCTCGCGCTGCGCCAGCACGTCATCCAAGGTGATGTCTCCGATCACGGCGCGAAGCGTCGTGGTAGCAATGCCCTGCGAGGCCGCCGCGAAGTCACCGACCTGCAACACGCTGCGTTCAGGATCGGAAACCTTCCAGTAAGTCAGGAAGTCGACCAAGATCGGGGCGTTGTCCTTGGTGATAGCGGTCTGCTTGGGCACTTCCATGAATTGTTCGCGCAGGTCTATCTTTGTCGCCGTGTCTATGAATGGGAACAAGAACACCAACCCAGGCCCTTTTGCGCCGATTGAACGACCTAAGCGGAAGACGACCAGGCGCTCATATTCCTTGGCGATCAGGATGCACTGGCGCAAAAGGCCAGCGATAACGCAACAAGGACAAGACAACTCGTTGTGATAAACACAATCAAACCATCCATCGCTGTTTCCTCTTTAGCTAAACTAACGTCAGTTTGGGTTTACATAACTCAGTAATTCTTATGTGGAGAACGCAGAAGAAAGTGCAGCATCCCTACTGGCATAGAAGGGATGCATTCACCAATCGGGACAACGTAATTTTCTTTGCTTCTAGACGGCGGAAGATGACGGCAGGGATGCCGCGCCTTCTATAAAAACATTCCGCGTTTCTCCGCGTGAGAATCAGCCTTGCCTCTGGACGTGAATGCCCCCATAGTTAGTTTCGCCTAATACATCAACCTGGGTGAGAGAACCATGTATCACGCACAAGTTGACTAATTGCTTGCCATCGCCCCGAGAACTGCGATATGTAAAATCTCCACGACTCCGCGCGAGGAGCAGGAGGCGAATTTAATCTGAGATCACGTTAAGTATGAGCGAATGATTGGCTACAATCAGGTCATGAGCGACTCAAGAACCTTGGAAAGCGCCTATGCATCCCTCGATCCGTTGCGCGAGGCGTGGTCAGCGGGGTACTATGTGAGGCGACCGGATGAGTGCGAAGTTCACGCAGCGCTGAGGGAGGATGGCAGCGCAGATGACAAGACGATCCTTGTTGGGATGTGGGGAAGCGGGAAGACGACTGAGCTGCGCCGTTTGGCTGCTGAGTTGGGGCGAGATCACGTGGTGATGTACATCGATGCGCCGCAGGCGATGAACTTGACCGACTTTCATTATGCTGATCTGCTGATCCTCATCGGCGCAGAGGTTCTGAAGGCGGGGGAGGATGTTGAGCTAAGCGAGGGCTTTGACGATTTGCGGGCTTGGTATGAGGAGCGCCTATTTCAGCAAATGGGCGTAGGCGAGGAGGATAGTTTAAGTCAGAAGTGCAAGCGCATTGGGAGGAAGATCGCCTTGGAGTTGCCGAGCCGGGCGCTGGCGCGTGGGCAGGTGGAGGGTGGATTGGCAGAGCTGCTTGAAAGCCTGAACAGCGCGTTGGAGGCGCTGCGCGCGTGGACTGGGAAGCGGGTTCTGGTTATCGTCGACGGGCTGGACAGGGCATACGATCCAGGCCAGCTGAAGCGGGCTTTTGCGCAACCTGCCTTGCTGGAGCCGGCGTGTCGGATGGTTTATGCTGCGCCGTGGTTTCTCCTTTACGACCGTGAGTTCAGGGTAGCGAGCGCGGCCTTCACGCGCTGTTGTAAGTTACACAACGTCAAGCTGTACGAAGCAGATGGGAGCACCTATCGTCCTGGCTGGGAGATGTTGCGAGAGGTCTTGGCGCGGCGGGTGGCTCCGGAGCTGATGTGCGCGGGGGCGATCGAGCGCCTGATCGAATATTCTGGTGGTGTCATCAGAGAGTTGCTGATCTTGGCGCGAGAGGCTGTGCTATTGGCGCGGCGTGAGCGCAGACAGGTTATCGAGGCGGATGTGGAGAGGGCGGTGGATCGAGCGCGTGGGAGCTATGCGGTCGTGGTGACAGGGGAAGATTACCGTGCGCTATCGCAGGTGCTCGCCGGGCAAGGTCAGCTCAACGAAGCGCTGCTGTCCGCGTTGTTCATGAAGGGCTTGTTGGTTGGCGATGAGGGTGGGGCGATGGCGATCAATCCCCTTATGCGCCCGCTTGTAGCGCAATATATACAGCATGCTGGTGTTTATAAGTCAAGTTGACATGAGTTTGGATTAAATCGCCTTGCGCGGAGTTTTTTACATGTCTCAGCTCTCGCAGCGGGGGGCACAATAAAATTATTGAGTCAATTTATACGTGGCACATGGTTCTCTCACCCAGTTTTATGTGCTAGGCGAAATGCGATTTCCTAGCAATTCCCCTGCTAGGCGGCCAGACATGCTTCCTCCTGCGTTCTCCGCGTGAGCGTTCACCCTGGCTGTGAGCAATGTTAACGACCCCAGTGAAAATTTTTCGAGCTTAGCGTCGCTGGAATGCTTGCGCATTGGTTAAACCTTGCCGTCGCTTTCGGGACAAAAGAAGGGCAGCGGATAGGGGAAGGGGTAGAACCGGGGGGATGATTTGAACGGGTTGACGGTCTGGTAGCTGTTATCTCCCCATGTCATGACGCAGCCTGATTGGGTCAGCGCGGCGCGGCTGCGCAGGCTGCGGGCGACGCCGACGACGCGCTCGCGGATCGGGATGTGCCTGAAGCGGGCAGGGGCGTCGTCGTAGCAAAAGAGCTGGCCGGTTCTGGTGATGGCGCAGGCACCTACTTTGTCGATGTTGAGGGCGTCAACTTGGCCGCGGAAGGTGAGCGTGGGTGTGAAGAAACGGGTTGGCCCGTATTGTGGATGGGCGAACTCGCCCCAGCAATAGACTGCTCCTCTGGTTACCGCGCAGGCCGCATCGTCGTGTGCGAACAGCGCCTTGACCGGGGCTTGCGGCACTTGGACGCTGATGGGCTGCGTCGTTGAGATGGTCGATTTGCCGGCCCCGAGCTGGCCGTAGCGGTTCCACCCAAAGCAGACGACTTCTTGGTCATGCAAGGCGCAGGTATGCCAACTGCCAACGGCGAGGTCCTTGACCTTGGAATTCAAGATCCTGATAGGGGTATCGCCACCGGCGCCGGCTTGTCCGTATTGGCTACTACCCCAGCAGTAGAGCTGATCGCCCTTGACCGCGCAGGCGTGAGCGACCCCGAGCCCGACGGCGCGGACATCTTCCGTGAGGGGCAGGACGGGTTGTGGGTTGGGGGGCTGCGGGTAACCGTCCCAGCAATATAGCGCGCCGTTTGCGATGGCGCAGGTTGCGCGTGCGTTCATGGCGATGGCGGTCACTGGATGGGGCAAGTCGATGGAGGCGACGCCGTCCCGCGACCAGCACCAGAGGTGGCCATCGCGGACCGCGCAGCCTTGATACGGTGAGAGGGCGATAAGGAGGCTGGTAATGAACTGGATCATTTTGTCTTAGGTTTATGGCCAATACACAACCACCAGCGCGCGTAGCGCGGCAGGAAGTGATGCTCCTCGATGACGCCGCTGGCAC
>Ga0308404_1000456_pt1 | contig 12694 bp, 13 predicted proteins | sample HotsprSampleOSM4_FD_203475 | JGI IMG/M metagenome (GOLD analysis project Ga0308404, IMG submission 203475) | Hot spring phototrophic mat microbial communities from Octopus Spring, Yellowstone National Park, Wyoming, United States - 20060914_OS-M4 ...
TTGCGAAAAGCCACAAGATGTTCACGGTACACTAGTTTATCTTTGCACCAGAGCGTTGTCATTATCCAACGGTGGTAAGTTGTTACCGGTACACCTTTTTTAGGCATACGGTGAAAGTATAAAAAAATTTTTTTTCTTTGTCAAGTGTTTTTTGTTTTGTCTTGTTGACTTATTTCCATTAAATTCTCTTGTATTTCCAAGATTGTTTCTATATTACAATTACTGGTTTGTTTTATAAAGTCATCAAGTGGAATTTTAGCTACAGCATCCATTATTTGGACTAGTTTTTCATTTTTCTTTTTAATTGTGTCAATTAATTGTATCAATTGCTCCTTTTTGTATTTATGGAAGTAAGTTGTGTCACCTAATTTTGGAAATTGTTTTTTAACACAGCTAAACAATTTTTTTATTTTATTTTCTAACTTTACCTCTGTTTCAAGCGAAAGTCCTTGAAAGTTATAATATATATCTTGATAAATATTACCAAAGATATAATCAATTAAAAGGCTAATATCGGTTATGTTAAATTCAGTATTTATAATAGCTTCTGTAAAATCTATGTAAGTCTGTAAAGAGATACTACCTTCGTAAAATCTAATATGATATGGTACAAAAAAATAAATATCTTTTTTGAAACCCTCTAAAACATTGCCAAAAAGCAAGCTTGGAAAAAGAAAAAAACCTTTTTCTCTTAGCGTCTCCACTTCCCCAAGTCTAGCTATTCGATCTTCTAGTTTGGTATAATCAAAACTTGGATTAAATCTCTGACCGTAATTATTGAGATGGTGGGTCACGATTTCACTTAAAAACCGATAAAAGAATATAGTTAAAACGTATTCAGTAAATTCTTGAACGTCAATATCGCCTCGTAGGTCGTCGGCTATTTGCCTGATGGTTTTTGCAACTTCTAGTAAATTTTGGGGAATTTCTGTTCGAGACATCACTCGAACTAGCAAAATTTTTTCAACTTTTGTCAAGTTTTTTTGACAAGATTAAAAAAACCAAATATACTTTTTTTAATTAAAATGTTTGGCATATGTCTGTAACCACCAGCAACCCAAAAAAAACAGTTTTCTCTAAAATAGAGCAAACCAAAACCAATTTGGTTAATGGATTGCCTAAGTTTGTGGCTTTTTTCTTTTTCATTTCCGTGTTTTTCTCCTTTTTAATGGAGCAAAACTTTGACCAGTTAAACCGTCAAGCTCTTGAGCAAACCCCGCAAATTCTAGCAATTTCTGAGTTTTCTGAGCCAGAAAAAATCAGCCTAGAATTGAAAGAAATTGAGCTACCAAAAGAACAAAAAGAAAAGCAATTGCTAGACAAAAAAACTGAGTTGTTTCGGCAGTGGGCTAATAGAATTAACCAATTTAGTTTGGAAATAGGCTCGCCGTTAAAAGATCAATATGGACTGGTTTTTGTGGAAATAGGTGTGAAATACAACATCCACCCTTATGCTTTGGTCGCTATTGCTTTTGCTGATAGTACTCTTGGGAAAAATCTAACTACACCTTTTAATTTAGGCAATGTTGGGAATACTGATAGTTGTCCTAATTGTGTTAGTTTTAAGTCTTGGGAAGAGGGAATTGAAGCAATAGCTAGGGCTTTAACTGGTAGACTACTGAATAAAGCAACCAAACTTTGCCACCTTTCGCCTGGTGGCTGGCAGCATTGTCCGGAAGGTAGGACAATCAATCAAGGACGCTATTATGCCTCTTCACCAACTAACTGGAACCGCAATGCCATTTGGGCAGAAAGCTGGTTACACGGCACCTCTTGGACTACCGACCATACTTTTGTTTTAAGTGATTATTTACCAAAAGAATAGTTTTTGACCTAAGTTTTGTCTGGTTCCAGTTCAAAGATTGCAGCCAGTTTTTGGGCTGCTTGTTTTTGGGTTTTTTCTAGTTTGTTTAATAAATCTTCGGTTTTTGGCTCTTCTTTGGCTACTACATTTGCTTCTGTTGTATTGTTGGTTTTTTCTGGTTTGTCTATTTCATTTATATTTTGTTTATCTACATTTTCACTCTGTTCTGTTTTTGAATTTGGCTGTTCATTTTTTTGCTCTTCTTCGTTAAGGCTATCAATTATCTCTTGGTCGTAATTAGTAAAAGGTATGCTGTCACCGATGTCATAATATCTCAAAAATCTAGAGTGGGCGTGGTAAACTAACTTTTCTTCCGGATATTTATCTAAAACATTTAAACCTTGACTATTGTTATTTCTTAACTGCTTTAAATCTTCGATGGTATATCTTAATCTTTGGATTAATTGTCCATTTTTGTAGTAGCTAATGTCTACTTCTTTTCTGCTTAGAGTGTGAAAAGTGAAACTTATACCTGCTCTGGAGAGGATTTTGGATAAACCAGAGCCATATATTCTCAAGGCACCTTTAAAGAAGTAAAAACAGTTCATTGACTCAATTGGTTTTAACCCTAATTCTGCCCCTGCCATTAAAACAATTAGAGCTTGTTGGGTGCTTTGAATTGTATTAGCAAAACAACCTGACTCGTGAAAAATTTTAGCTAACCTAAAAGCATTCTCTAAGTTTTCTTTAAAGAAAAAGAAAAGTTGGTTGTTGCTAGTGATTATTGGGTTGGTTGACATATTGTGATGTATTACTAATACATTTTAGCTTTTTTTGTCAATTAATAATTGGTTGTATCGATTGGTGAGTTTTTCTCTTAGCATTTTACTAGATCTAAACCTAACTATTACACTTTTTTTGGTTTCTACTTTTGTATGATTGGGCATAGTTTTGGTTTGTGGTGGCAATATGTGTAAGTAAAAAGTGCCAAAGTCTCGAAAGACTACTTTTTTACCTTTAAGCAATTCTTTAATAATCAAATTAAAGAAAATATCAAACAACATTTCTGCCTTGCGTTCAGTAAGCTGCAAGGTGTTGGCTAGTTCGAAAATGAATTGTTTTTTGGTGAAAATTTTTTCGAATATTTCCATTTTAATAAATTATTTAATTTTCTTTTTACGTCCTCTTTTCCGTTTGGTTTTAGTTGGCTGAACTAATTTAGTATTGGGTAGAAGATTTAGTTTTGCTAAAAGCTGATTGAACCAAGTTTGCAGAAACAACATACAAAAAAGTGGGTAAAGACAAATTGGTTTTTTGTCAAGGTTTTTTGACAAAATTGCTAAAAGATACCATATATTTTAGTTATGGACTACTGTTTTGACAGAAAAAAAAGAACTATAGCTAGTGAAAAAGAAATTGAGTTTTTTGCGGAGTTAAAAAAAATCACTAGTTTGGTTTATTTTTACGACTTTTTGGTTAATTTGAAGTATATGGAATTGTATAAAAAAGATAAAGAGGTGACTATTGAATTAAAAAATTTTTTACAAAACAAAATTAAAGAGCAAATCGACAAATACGTGCAAGCCTACTTAGAGTATGATCTGGAATTAACCAAAATTAAAGAAAGGTTTAAAATAAAGAATAATGTTGAGGATTTACTAAAAGAAATTCCTTTTGAAAAACCTGTGGAATATAGTTATCAGTTATTTTGGTCTATTTCTTCTCGAATTCCTGGATTGGCTTGGAAATACAAACAAAGACTAGAAGAGTTGAAAGAAAAAAGAAATCTTTTCAAAAGTTTGGCGGCTAGTAAGTTGTATAACCGGAAAATGGAAATTTTAAAAGAGGCTAGAGACTTGATTTTAGAGGTGTATAAACTCTGGTTGGAGTATGAAGTGTATTTACATTGTTTTCATTTAATCAAAGTGAATTATACAGTCTATTCGGAGATGTTTTTTACCCCACCAGTGCTTAACAGTCGAGCGACTCTAAATGCTTTCAACTTGATAAAAAGTATGGAGCAAACACTCAATCAACTGCAAGATAGTATACAAAACCAAGCTGAAACAGCTGATTTACACGGCAATTTAACCAAACTCAAACAAAAACTTGAGACTTTACGGAAAGAGGTTAAAGACTTGAGTATTGTTAAAAATACTGCTTTAAAGCAAAGCAAAAAGTTTCTGAATTATTTCAAACAGTTTTTAATCAGTAAAGCTAAAAAAATGCAAACTAAATACAAAACTTTATTGAATGAATTAAACCAAGTTTAGTTTTTGCTCTTTTTAGAAAAAAGGTAAAAATTAGATTGCATAAAGTTTTTAATCCATTCTATATCTTGTTTAACTGAAATTAAAATAGCTTGCTGGTCGTTGTATAGTTTTTTAGTCCCCCTTATATCATCATCTAACTCATTTAATTTTTTTTCAATGTTTCTTAATCTATTCTCTAACTCTTCTTTAGTAATAAAGTTTTTGGTTAGTTTTGGTGTAAGTAGGTTAAAAAGCACGATAGTTGATAAAGATAATAAGGTTAAGAGAGAGATAAGGAAATGAATACCATTGTCTAGACGGATGATATCATCTAAAATTGACATAGGGTTAATGTTTTTTCATTCTAATAAAATTGTTTTGTAAAGCAGTGATTTCTCCACCAATACCCATTGAGGCAGCTAAAAACCAAAGTATTGGTTCGTATTCTGGATACTTTTGTGAGACGACTAATAACAAAAAGGCAAAACAGTAAATCAAAATTTTTTGGATAATTTGGCTTTTGGATAAACCAACCCAAAATTTATCCCAATCCCACTTTTCTTTTGGCTCTTGTGGCTGTAAAGGCTCTTTTTTTTCTACTAATACTTGCCTAAGTTCTTGCAATTCTTGCTCTAAGTTTTGCTTTATCTTTAATAATCTTTGGATTTCTTCGGCAAAAGGATCTAGTGCCTCTTGATATTGTCCGTTATACCACCTACCTCTTATAGAACCAAAATTATTACCATCATCTGCCCAAAAACCCTGCAATTTGTTATTCCATTTTTTGGTAAAGTCATTGATTATGGAATTAATGAAATCTTTGGACATTTGAATAGGGAATTGTTTATCCGGATAATAGCTCCAGTCAGCAAAAAATTGCTGGTCTGGTGTGAACTCTCTAGTTAAAACTAGTTTTCGACTTCTGTCAAGATAATTCAGCACGCATTCAAACTCATTTTTATTGGTAACTAAAGTTATGTGATAATGGTGCCAAGTGCAAATACCAACCTTCTCACCTGGTTTTACTTTACCAATTTTTAAAGGTTTGGCGTGCACCACAATTAACCAAAAACCATTGTCAAAGTGGAAAGTGAAATAAGCCTGTCGACCTAGATTAGCACTATTATTCCACACCTTAACTTCACCGTCTAAAGGGGCGAAAAAGTAGCCGGTATAGGCAAAGTCAATAGCACAATTAAAATAATACTTACCATTCCACTCTTGGGCGTGGGGTGATTGACTAATTACCAACGGGTTTTGGTCAAAAAAGTGAGGCAGTTTGCTCATATTTTGGCTATATTACCGGATAGTAATACTCTTGTGAGTTATGGTGTAAGCCTAAACCATCCAATTCACTTATTTTAAACCATTCTTTAAAAGTCAAGGTTTTTAGTAGAAATTTTTTAGTAGTGCTATTGCTTTTTAAAGTTGGTAAAACAAAACTGGGGACAAATAATTTGTATTTTTGGGTTAAATTTTTAGTTCCTTGAAAGACTAAAGCTCTAAAAAACCCACGTAGGTGTGACAACACGGAAAGTTTGTATATATTTCTGTTAAACGACCAGGTTATAGCTCTAGTGCTTAATAAAGCACTAACTGCTTGTTCTTTTAGCCGTCGCAAATCATTAAAAAAGAAGGCACTGATGTTGGAGTTGTAACCAAAATCTGCCCTCTTTTTTTCTTTACTAATTACTGCCGGAGGTATTGTCTGCCAACCAAAATCCGTTCTACGGTCGTTGTATATGTTGAGAATATAGTCTAGTAACTCTTCTTTTTTTAAATATAGATCGTTTAACCAAATGTCTTGAATGGTGGCTAAATAGTCAGTTAGCATTTGAATTTTTAACTCTTCGTCTGTGGTTTCTGACAAAATACTTTGAATTTTCTTTAACACTAAATTTTCTTTTTCAGTTAAAAAAGGCACAAAAAAATCTGTAAAGCTGGTTTGCAGCAAACTTTCAATTTGGTCGATTATTACCACAAACTTTTTCTCTTCGTCGTCTAGAGTGTTATAAACATCATTGGCTCGGACAAAAGCGGCGGCTAATAAAATTAAATCAGCAGCTTCTTTGGGTTCAAAAGCTCTGTTTAACCAATCATAGTCAAAAATACTTAATAAAGTAAAAGTATATTTATTGTTTCTATAAAAGGTTTTAGAGAATAAACTTTGCCAATCGCCGTGTAACAATTCTGCATTAATCACGGCACACTGGGCTAATTGCTCCAGTTCGGTTTCATTTTTAGTTAAAACACTCAAACTAGTATGTAATCTAATTAAATCTTCTTTGTTTAGTTTAATCGGACTTACCGGAATTTTTGGCATATTCAGTAAAATACCTTAAAAAGTTTTTTTCTAATTGTCTAATTACATCACTATGAGTTACCAAAGTGAAGTAATCGGCTGTTTGGTTGTCTGGACTAGGTGTTAAACTACCCTGTTCTATATTGTCTGCAAAATCAATCTTTATACCCTGCTCTTGCAAAAATTTTAATTTGTCCGGAGTTGGTAAAGCCACAATACCTTTGTCGGCTAAAGCTTCATTAGCCAGTTTTAAGTTTTCAAAAAACCAATTGATGTTTTTGGAGTTAACCTCTTTAATTTTGATTTCCTCTTGAGAAAATTGTCTAGGAATTCGGAAAATAAACCGGGTTGGATCGTAATTTTTAATTAAGTTAGGTAATAGCCACCTTTCCACCAGTTTTTGGATGTCGGTGATAAAAGATTGGACTGATTGATACAGTAAATCAACAGCTTGGTCAATGTTGTCGTATTTAGACTTAGAGGTATCTAAAATTGCCTTGTCAATCCCCATTGCGTGGTGTATCATTTCATTAATTTTCCCTAAAATTTCCACACTACGCATTTGCGAGTTATTAGCTAAGCTAATATCTTGGAAAGTCATTGGGAAGGGTATAAACAGAATTCTACCTGCGTTTCTGATACCATTAGCTTCTTTTAACCGTTCCTGGAGTAATCTGGTTGCCTGTTCTATATCAGCTTGCGAAGCACCTAGATTTTTTAGTTCAGAAGCATTTAAAGAAGCGACTTTGGTAATGTGTAGACCATTAGCAAATGCTTGGTCGTTAGCCGCCATAATCAAGTATTCTAGTCTTAACCATCTAGCGGCAACTACTACGCCGTTGCAACCAAAACCAAAAGTTGCTGTTGGATTAGAAAACTGGTAATGATACACTTCGTTATATCTAAATTTGTATACCGGTCTAGCTCTGTTGTCTATTATTTCCACTGTTTCTATTTGTGGTGTCTTATTAGTTTTGTCTAACCAAAAGACTACTCTTGGCACACCGTCTAGGGTGTACGGGTCGAAATACGGTTGACCGTTGACAAAATAACCCACACCCCCACCTAAGCCTAGTCCATAGGCAGAAACTAACATATTTTGTATAATTTGCTCTATTTTCTTTTCTTCTAGTATTTTTTTAATTTTCCTTGATTGCTCGGTAATTTTAAAGTTACCGTTGTCCGATATTTCGTATACCTCGAAACCGGACATTTTAATCATTGCCTCGATTTTTTGAAAAATTCCATACCAAGTGGGTGAATTCATTACCACTTGGGCTAATTCTTTCAAATCAAACCGCCTATCTTGCAAACCATTGTGGCTATAACTACTAAAATTAGTATAACTAGTATAGTTTAGCCAACTTAAAGTGGAACCTAGACTTTCGCCTTGTTTAAATAATTCACTATACGAGCGATGCATAATCACCAGTTAAATTTTGTTTTGAGCAAAGGCTTCCCACAAGGGCTGTAATTTGAAAGTGGCTGATTGATTTTGTGGATGTAGTTTAGTAAAAACAGCATACCTAACACTATCTAAAAAGTGGTCGTTGCCATCACTAATTTCATTAGTTGGGACACCATTTTTGTCAACTAACCATTGATAGTTCTCTAGCTCAAAAGACACTAGCTTGCGTTTCTCTAATAAACCGTTGGGTTTAGTTATTTCTATTTCTTGGTCTACGTAATAAATATCGAAATTGAGTAAAAACAAAACCGATGGGACTTTACTATTTTGTCCTTTGATTGCTCTTCTGACATTGATTTTTTCAATCTCTAATTCAGCTATAGCTTCCGGTTTGTGGTCACTGTAAAATTCTGCGGTTAACCAGTTGTCAATTTTACTTTTAATTAAAGCAGCTAGCGTAGAAGTTAATAAACCTCGTGAAAAAATAATTGGTCGGACATATAGTTTAGGTTTACTAAATACATCTTTTTTAGGGACATATTTAACCCCACAAACTGAAGTGTAATCTTCAGAAAAACCAAAGTCAATGCCATAAAATTCTGGTTCAGTGATTTGTTCATACTCTTGCAAGCTAATTTCCTGCCAATTGTTGAAAACTAAGCCTTTTCTTCCGGTACCAACTAAACCTAAGGTTTCTGTATAGTATTTATATGGATCAATAACTTTCCACTTTTCGTGATTATCAAACAAATGTATTTTATACCCCTGTAAACCTAAATCTTGCTGTAGTTTTTGAATGTATGCCGTGTTGTCGTAAATTGTGGAAAAAGAGTAAAAAATTGGCAAATCTTCCCACTTTAAATTACTACCCGGTATTGGACCAGTTTTTGGCACTAACTTTTGGTAACCACTGGCTTCTAAACCATCTACATCTTGTAGATCATAAAATCTTTCAATCAACCAGTGGTTTTTTTGGGGTGTGTTAAAAGTGCAAATAATTTTACCTTTGCGTTCTACTTTAACCGGTTTATAGCCAGTAATTTCTCCGGTATAAGGACTAAACACTGGTTGCCAGCCGGTTACCTGAACCATTCGATTAATGGTTTTATATAACTGGTCAAACATATCCGGAGTTGGCACTTCGGCTAGCTCTTCTATAATCACGTGGGTTACTCCTTCATAACCTTTTAACTTTTCTGTGTTTTGGTAGTCAAAACTGAACGAGTCAATTCTGATTAGGTGACCATTAATTTTTACTATCCCTCTAGACAAATCCCTACTTTCGAAATCCTCTATTTTAACCCCTAAGTTGGATAGAATTTTCCCTACAGTATTTAAAAAAATAGTTTTTTTGGCACTATCTTTGGTGTTTCTTAGAAGTAAGATATTGGCGTAATAAGAGCCGTGCAAGTTGCGAAAAATCATCTCTAAAAAAGTGTAAATAATGGTGGACTTGCCACTTTCACGTCCACCGCAGAATAGATATAGGGTGTATTTATCATCTAACAGGGCTTTGATTGCCTCCTCTTGATAAGGAGCTATTTTATAAGTCAAACAAGCCTTATCTTTCTGCTCAGTTAAGTCAGTTTTGATTACTATTTGTTCTGGTTCGTCAAAAATTGTATAATTAAAATTCTGAGGCATATTGGTTATACATTAGTAGGGAAACTGGATAAAAAGCCAAAATAATTCAATTTAGCATCTAAACCTAGCATATACACACTTGAGCCATAAAGACCAGCCCTAAACAATTCGTCTACTAATTTTCGGTTAGCTGTGGATAGATTGAAATAATCATCGTAGGCAAAACCAAAAGTAGCTACTAAGTATACACCTTCAGAGCAAATTAAGTTAAATTGCGGTTTAGTTAGCTTATTTGGATTGTGAGTAAAATCTGGAGCTTGTTGGATAAAGCCTCGCAATTCAATAGTGTCTGATAATCGAAAACTTTTAACACTAGTGGGTTGGATGGTCCAATCTATTTCCGGATTAGCGGCTGGGAAACTAAGGGTAAAGGTTTCGCAAAAAGCATTATTATTGACAAAATCTATCGGCAGACGCCCATTTTGGGCTTTTACCAAACTAAAAGAAACTGTAAAGCGAATGGTAAAATTACCCGAACCGTTTGGGCCTTGATACCCCATAGCTCCAGTTGGTATTTCGTATAAATTCAAAGTTAAGGTTACTTCCTTTACTTCTTGCATTTGCAAATCAATTTTAGGATTTGGTAATAAAACCATTTTCATTGGCACTGGATAAGCCCAAAAACCATTATAGTTTATAGTAAACGGCAAAGCTGCGGTTGCTGATGGTTCCCACAAGCTAAAATTAAAAGTAGTCACGTTGGGGACGCTAACATAGTTTTTTTTGTCTATTTTTTCTTTAACAGTAGCCAAAAATCTATCTTCTGGACTGCGGACATCTTGATTGGGTGTGTCCAAAGAAACTAAAATTGCCATACTAAGAGAATATATTGTTTAAATCGTAAACATCAGTGACTTTTAATAACCTCTTTTCGTGTATTTCGTCAATAATTCTTTTATTCCCTGATTTATCTTCAGCTTTGATTATTAAGTCTACGTTTAAAATATTACCCGGTAAAATTAATTTTTTAGTCAGTGCACTACTCTCAAAGTTTAGAATTTTTTCAGCTTTAATTGCCGAGCAATAACTTTTGGCATAACTGTATAATTTTTTTACATTAGCTCGCCTGTCAACCTCTTCATTATTTTCATTAATTCCGGTGTTGGTGTCAATAACAATTACTTTTTCTCGAACTGGTGATTGGTCAGCAAAAACATTGACTACATAAAAGTATTTTTTACCATTCACAATTTTGTATTCAATAGGAAAATAAATATCTTGCTGATCTAAATACACTTGGTCTATAAGGGTGGGGTCTAAGTCAATTCTGGCATTAGGGGCTAAACCATTGCCACTATCGCCAAAGACAAAAATACGATTAGGGGTGGCACCTGGTAATTCAATTTTGAAATTATTAACATAGATGATGTCTGTATCCGTTATGTCGTCAAACTGTTTATAATTCGTCAAATACACTGGTTTACACTCTTTTCTTTCATTAGGGTTACTAAAATACAAATCTTCTAGATACAAATCAAACCTACCAATTAATAGTTCTGGCTTCCAAATTCCTGGTGTAATCGGCACCAGTTTGTTTTCTCTAACTAAATATTTTTCTTTGTATTTTACAATTTGTTTTAGTATTTCGTAGTCGGTAAATAGACCACCAGTAATTACTACTTTAGCTTCTGGGTCACCAAGAATAGTATACAAAAACCGGTTGGATAGTCTATTGACTATATCAATAATTCCCCAACCTTCTGAAGAGGTAATTAAATCAGGAGCACTGAAAGTTTCGGTTAATAAATATAAAGTTGATACCAAATCGATTTCTAAGGTACCATCAACTAGAATTCTTTTATCTTTAATTAGAAAACCTAAGTTATTATTTTCTGTTTCTAACCTAAAACCATAAGTGTTAGGGTTTTGGATCAAAAAATCGTAGAATTTAAACTCTGGCGTTACCACCATCCTAGCTTGGTAAATCCCCTCGCTACTATCACTTAAAACTTCCATTTCGTCAATCACAAAAGACACAATTTTATCGTCCCAGTTGATAACTGACAAATCAGTAAAGACTTCGTTGGTATAACAATCAAGTAAAAATAGACTAGGCATTAACCTAAATAAGCTATATTCATACGATGGTCAAAATAACTACCATTTCCACTAGTTGTTCGAATACGGACAAACAATTCTCGACCAGTGGTTAAATAAACTAAGTGTGATACAGTTACTGGTCTGCTGCCAGGACTAACTGTTATATGAACAGTCCTTTCAAAAGGATTATCCCAACAGGTTTCTAATTCATAAGTTGCGCTACCGGTTAAATAAAGTGCATAGCTGAGAATATAAAGACCATCATAAAGTGCTCTATATTTATTTGCATTGTGATTCCATAAACCAAAAGGATTAAAATTGTTAGGATGATTTTCCATTGCCAAATTGGCGAATGTGGTCCCAACATTTTGTGTAGTGCTACCATACAAAAAAACCCTAAAACTCGAACGAGGCAAGTTAATGGTATTTACTCTCCAGATTGCCCCTTGTGGTTCAAGCTCGATTTCATCACCTGGGACTACTAAAGTAGTAGTTGTGTCTGTTGGGTTAGCTGTTGGTTGAAATCTATTTTCAATAGTGTTACCACTAGCACACTGAACAGTTACCGTTTGGGTATTATAACTAACTTTCCTAATTCTAATACGCTTGTGGATAAATTGATTTTGAGCCGAAGGTAAAGTTAAAGTAACTGGACTAGTGTTGTTTACATAAATCATTACATCTTCATTGCTTCGAATAGTATAATTACCAGTAGTCACAACTTCTTTATAGTTCACTACCTGATACATTCTATCAATTAATGGTTGTATAGGTCGATTAGTTACAGCGGCATTTACTGGTTCGTTATCAGTAATTAAGGCACTGGGTGTAAAGGGTGGTAAACTAGCCATAGATTGTCTAAGTTAGATTATAACACATAAGTTGGTAGAACATAAATTTCCACTCCAGTATCAAAAGAATTAGTTTTTTTCAATCTTACTTTTTCAGCTTCTTTGGTAAAAATTGTGTTTTGCTTACCAAGTGCTGAGAAATACAAAAAATCAGGTGCAGTTTGGTTTATTCTATAATTCCCTAAAGGGATTTCTGTGGCAGTAGGAAAAGTAAAATCATACAATTTTTGAGTATAGGACAAAAACATTAAACGGTGTGGTGAGTTTGTATTAGCTAACCATTCTATAATCAAATTTGATTGATTGTCAACATTTTCGATTAAAATACTTTGGTTTTGAGAAAATACTGGGTTTGCTGAGTTATTGGTATAAAGCAATATACAATAAACTCGG
>Ga0308404_1000465_pt1 | contig 12560 bp, 10 predicted proteins | sample HotsprSampleOSM4_FD_203475 | JGI IMG/M metagenome (GOLD analysis project Ga0308404, IMG submission 203475) | Hot spring phototrophic mat microbial communities from Octopus Spring, Yellowstone National Park, Wyoming, United States - 20060914_OS-M4 ...
TGATGATTATGATGATGTCTCAATGCTCTTCAACGAGCCGAAATTGCTGAAATGTTCGGCAGTTCGTCCACCAGCGCCGCCACGCATGTTATTTCAGTGCTCTTCAGCGAGCCGAAAATTCCTCAATTCTGCGCTTGTGGTTCGCCGCGCTGATCAACGAGTGCGTTTCAGTGCTCTTCAGCGAGCCGAAAATTCCTCAATTCAACCTCGAACTCGAAGACGAACACGTCTTCGAGTTCGTTTCAGTGCTCTTCAGCGAGCCGAAAATTCCTCAATTTTGCCAGGACGTTCGGAAAATACTGAATGCAATGGTGAGTTTCAGTGCTCTTCAGCGAGCCGAAAATTCCTCAATGTTTGACGGGCTTGAACAGGCCCGCGCCGATCGGGAAGTTTCAGTGCTCTTCAGCGAGCCGAAAATTCCTCAATATAGATGACTATACGAAAGTATAGGTCTACGAACCCGTTTCAGTGCTCTTCAGCGAGCCGAAAATTCCTCAATCGTCGGTCTGGTGACGACCGCGCTGACGCAAGCGCGTTTCAGTGCTCTTCAGCGAGCCGAAAATTCCTCAATCGCCGACGACGGGTTCGATCATCGCGATGAGTTCCGGTTTCAGTGCTCTTCAGCGAGCCGAAAATTCCTCAATAGAGCAGCGAGGGGTGAGCGCTATATGCACGACCTGCGTTTCAGTGCTCTTCAGCGAGCCGAAAATTCCTCAATCCCGCTACACCGCCAGTTTCGCAGCGTGCTGGAGATGTTTCAGTGCTCTTCAGCGAGCCGAAAATTCCTCAATCACACAGTACCGAAGCCACAGATCGCAGTTTCATCCGCCCGTTTCAGTGCTCTTCAGCGAGCCGAAAATTCCTCAATTAAGAGCGTTTCACTATATGCTGATAGCGCCCCAAAGTTTCAGTGCTCTTCAGCGAGCCGAAAATTCCTCAATGGAAAGCGTCGCTCGCGCGGTCAACAGGGACGCCCGTTTCAGTGCTCTTCAGCGAGCCGAAAATTCCTCAATACAAAGCGGAACGGCGCGTTGACACAACCACCGGCGTTTCAGTGCTCTTCAGCGAGCCGAAAATTCCTCAATTCGAGTTGACGTTGACGTTTCTGTACAACGAGACCACGTTTCAGTGCTCTTCAGCGAGCCGAAAATTCCTCAATTTGACCTGACGGAAATAGAACCGATCACTAGCGGGCGGTTTCAGTGCTCTTCAGCGAGCCGAAAATTCCTCAATGTGTTGTGACAGGCGTTCCGAGAAACTCATACACGTTTCAGTGCTCTTCAGCGAGCCGAAAATTCCTCAACGAACTGACTACCGACTTTCAGCCTCGTCGAGCGTGAGTTTCAGTGCTCTTCAGCGAGCCGAAAATTCCTCAACGCGCATCTGGAGGCGCTGCTCGTCGAGGCGTTTCCGTTTCAGTGCTCTTCAGCGAGCCGAAAATTCCTCAATTGGATTGAAACGCCTGGACATTCGCGATCTTTTTAGGGTTTCAGTGCTCTTCAGCGAGCCGAAAATTCCTCAAGAAGACGAGGTGTTGTGACGGCAGCGCGCGGATTGTGTTTCAGTGCTCTTCAGCGAGCCGAAAATTCCTCAATTGAGGCTTGACAACCGTCAGCGTGTGTGGTATAGGTTTCAGTGCTCTTCAGCGAGCCGAAAATTCCTCAATTTGGCGGTCGCGGGCGCTAACCGTAGTGTTTGACGAAGTTTCAGTGCTCTTCAGCGAGCCGAAAATTCCTCAACCGACGTGCAGCGCGTCGCGCCCGAAGTCCAGCCAGGTTTCAGTGCTCTTCAGCGAGCCGAAAATTCCTCAATCGGTTGATGTCGAGACGGCGTATGAGCGCGTCGCGGGTTTCAGTGCTCTTCAGCGAGCCGAAAATTCCTCAACTGATCAGTTCCGCCTGACTTCGCGCCGATCGGTACGTTTCAGTGCTCTTCAGCGAGCCGAAAATTCCTCAATCAAGGAAAAAAAAGAAAAAGCGCCCCGCATCAAATGCGTTTCAGTGCTCTTCAGCGAGCCGAAAATTCCTCAATGTCGTTCCTCGCGCATATCCACCCGCTGACCGGGCGTTTCAGTGCTCTTCAGCGAGCCGAAAATTCCTCAACGAAACGCTGCTGTACACCGTCAACGGGCAGTCGCGTTTCAGTGCTCTTCAGCGAGCCGAAAATTCCTCAATCATACAAACTCGACCCGTCGCTTACCAAGCCCGGCGTTTCAGTGCTCTTCAGCGAGCCGAAAATTCCTCAAGGGTCGCACATTCCCGATCAGTACCAGCACCACCTGTTTCAGTGCTCTTCAGCGAGCCGAAAATTCCTCAAGCTAGCCGCCATCACCCCGTCTGCGATGTGAATTCCGTTTCAGTGCTCTTCAGCGAGCCGAAAATTCCTCAATTGAACCGCACCGAGCCGATCTCTGAACCGTTGAAAGGTTTCAGTGCTCTTCAGCGAGCCGAAAATTCCTCAATCAACCCGCAGCCCGCAGTACTCGACGGCGGCGGTAGTTTCAGTGCTCTTCAGCGAGCCGAAAATTCCTCAATAACGAATGTCGGTTCCGGCAAGCCGCTTTCGGCGGTTTCAGTGCTCTTCAGCGAGCCGAAAATTCCTCAACGCGGATCGCGGCATCGCGCTGGCATTTTTCGCGAGTTTCAGTGCTCTTCAGCGAGCCGAAAATTCCTCAATTACGGGATGCCGCAGGCGCGCGTGCATCGCGGGCGCTGTTTCAGTGCTCTTCAGCGAGCCGAAAATTCCTCAACCTTCAGCCGCGCCGCCCGCGCCCAGTCCGAATTGGTTTCAGTGCTCTTCAGCGAGCCGAAAATTCCTCAATCTGGCGAAAACACTGCGCGAACAGCGCGAGGTGAAGTTTCAGTGCTCTTCAGCGAGCCGAAAATTCCTCAACGTCGGTGTCGTAGTCGAAATCGCGCAGATGACGCGTTTCAGTGCTCTTCAGCGAGCCGAAAATTCCTCAATCCGCCGCCGCCCGCCGGATCGCGCTACCGGCGGACGTTTCAGTGCTCTTCAGCGAGCCGAAAATTCCTCAATCGACCGCAATCTCAAAAACCGAAAGGTGCAGGCGCTGTTTCAGTGCTCTTCAGCGAGCCGAAAATTCCTCAATGCCAAAGCCCCGCACCTCGCAGGTGTGGGGCTTTTGTTTCAGTGCTCTTCAGCGAGCCGAAAATTCCTCAAGGTGCGGAAGTGGCGGGGGAGTACCGAGAAGTGTCGTGTTTCAGTGCTCTTCAGCGAGCCGAAAATTCCTCAATTCGAGCGCCGCAAGCGCGTCCTCCAGATCGCCGACGCGCGTTTCAGTGCTCTTCAGCGAGCCGAAAATTCCTCAAGCGCTGCTGCCGCATCTCACGCAACTCGTCGCAGCGTTTCAGTGCTCTTCAGCGAGCCGAAAATTCCTCAATCTTTCGCCGACCTGATAACCACAATGTTGGGGTATGTTTCAGTGCTCTTCAGCGAGCCGAAAATTCCTCAAGTGCGATGTCCGCCGGATCGAGAAGCGGGTTGTCGCGTTTCAGTGCTCTTCAGCGAGCCGAAAATTCCTCAATCTTCTTTGAGAATTTCGTCGGCGCATACGCGGCGGAGTTTCAGTGCTCTTCAGCGAGCCGAAAATTCCTCAATGGCCGTGGCGCAATGCAAATAATGATCACTGGATGCCGTTTCAGTGCTCTTCAGCGAGCCGAAAATTCCTCAATCACCGCTCTCCCGAGCCGTCGAGCGTAATTCGATCGAGTTTCAGTGCTCTTCAGCGAGCCGAAAATTCCTCAACTCGGAAGACCCCGCGCTACTGGCGTTGTTCCGCGCGTTTCAGTGCTCTTCAGCGAGCCGAAAATTCCTCAATTGTGGTCAATAGCGGCTACACGACGTTGCTTGACGTTTCAGTGCTCTTCAGCGAGCCGAAAATTCCTCAATCTGTTCTAGGCGCTTGCTGGGAGGAGGAAAACAGCAGGTTTCAGTGCTCTTCAGCGAGCCGAAAATTCCTCAATTCCCGCGTTGGACGCGGGTGAGGGGGAACGAGGAGAGTGTTTCAGTGCTCTTCAGCGAGCCGAAAATTCCTCAATCAACGACAACGAATCGGCAAGCGCGCGCGTGGCAGGTTTCAGTGCTCTTCAGCGAGCCGAAAATTCCTCAATTGACAAAACGGGTGTTCTGGAGTATACTGCGGACTAGTTTCAGTGCTCTTCAGCGAGCCGAAAATTCCTCAAGCTGCGAAGCGGTACGGTTATTGCGGGAAGTGCAAGTTTCAGTGCTCTTCAGCGAGCCGAAAATTCCTCAACAGACCCGCAACGCGCGGTTTGTGCATCTGCGCGCCGTTTCAGTGCTCTTCAGCGAGCCGAAAATTCCTCAATCTTTGCACCGACGTACAAACTGATGTTACCCGTTTGTTTCAGTGCTCTTCAGCGAGCCGAAAATTCCTCAATCGGTCTGGGAGCAAGTACGCCGGACGCTGCGCGCACGTTTCAGTGCTCTTCAGCGAGCCGAAAATTCCTCAATTCTTGTTGATTTCGGGGGCGTTCGGCGGCTGCGGAAGTTTCAGTGCTCTTCAGCGAGCCGAAAATTCCTCAATCATCCCTCGCCGGACGGTTACGCTTGATGAGTTATGTTTCAGTGCTCTTCAGCGAGCCGAAAATTCCTCAATGCCGCTGCGTCGCCAGATGAACCGCTGCCACCCGGAGTTTCAGTGCTCTTCAGCGAGCCGAAAATTCCTCAATCGACCGCGAGTCGAAAGACTACGCGGTTGAATACAAGTTTCAGTGCTCTTCAGCGAGCCGAAAATTCCTCAACGAGCGTAATTCGATCGACGGCGAGTTCGTTGAATAGGTTTCAGTGCTCTTCAGCGAGCCGAAAATTCCTCAATGAGCGGGATAGTGGATATTGTCAGATACGGCGAGCGTTTCAGTGCTCTTCAGCGAGCCGAAAATTCCTCAATTCTCGTTCATTTCCACACCTCTACCAGCGCGTTCGCAAGGTTTCAGTGCTCTTCAGCGAGCCGAAAATTCCTCAACAAATTACTTCCTACTCACCCAACTCCACTGTGCGGTTTCAGTGCTCTTCAGCGAGCCGAAAATTCCTCAAAAATGACGATTGACGAACTGCTGACAGACGAAGCGCGTTTCAGTGCTCTTCAGCGAGCCGAAAATTCCTCAATTGGCGCGTCGATTTCTTGTACTTCTTACTGATAATGTGTTTCAGTGCTCTTCAGCGAGCCGAAAATTCCTCAACCAGCGCGCGAAGGACGCGACGTACTCCCGCGTTGCGTTTCAGTGCTCTTCAGCGAGCCGAAAATTCCTCAATTTCTGATCGCGTCCTCAAGCGCGCGTAGCGCGCCGATCGTTTCAGTGCTCTTCAGCGAGCCGAAAATTCCTCAACCCGCCGTCGCCGCTTCGGTTGCAGCGGTAATCGCGAGTTTCAGTGCTCTTCAGCGAGCCGAAAATTCCTCAATATGAGTTCTCGACGAGCGACGACGGCGACGAGCGCGTTTCAGTGCTCTTCAGCGAGCCGAAAATTCCTCAACAACGCGAACACCAGAACCGCCGGACGCGCGTCCGGGTTTCAGTGCTCTTCAGCGAGCCGAAAATTCCTCAATCGCGCGTCAAGAACTCGACGCAGAGTTTCTGGAAGAGTTTCAGTGCTCTTCAGCGAGCCGAAAATTCCTCAATCGGTAGGTTTCGGTAACGTAAACCAACGGCGCAGACGTTTCAGTGCTCTTCAGCGAGCCGAAAATTCCTCAATTGACCGCGAGTCGAAAGACTACGCGGTTGAATACAAGTTTCAGTGCTCTTCAGCGAGCCGAAAATTCCTCAATTGCGCCGCGCGGTCGATTGGGCGCGGGGGGTGCGCGGTTTCAGTGCTCTTCAGCGAGCCGAAAATTCCTCAATTCCGATCCGCGCAAAGAGCGCGCCGATAAACGACATGTTTCAGTGCTCTTCAGCGAGCCGAAAATTCCTCAATTTGAAACGCCAGTCGGTGTGGCTGTTCGGTGTTCGTTTCAGTGCTCTTCAGCGAGCCGAAAATTCCTCAATTCTGGTACGAGGCAGCGCGCTGGGCTGTTGATCACGGGTTTCAGTGCTCTTCAGCGAGCCGAAAATTCCTCAATCCCGCGCCGCCGGCGCGTGCGCCGCGCCCCGCGCAGCGTTTCAGTGCTCTTCAGCGAGCCGAAAATTCCTCAATTTACGCTGGGGCGATGGTGGGGCAACTATGATTTTGCGTTTCAGTGCTCTTCAGCGAGCCGAAAATTCCTCAATCCGGCGGGGTACGATCCCCGCACATTCCAATTCCCACGTTTCAGTGCTCTTCAGCGAGCCGAAAATTCCTCAATCCCCACCCCAGGAGGCGCGCCAGGATGGCCGCATCCGTTTCAGTGCTCTTCAGCGAGCCGAAAATTCCTCAACGTCGGTTGGCGGTCGTCTTCCCGCGCGTCTTCACGCGTTTCAGTGCTCTTCAGCGAGCCGAAAATTCCTCAAGCGCTGATGTTCGGAAAATACTGAACGTAATAGTGAAGTTTCAGTGCTCTTCAGCGAGCCGAAAATTCCTCAATTCGGCTTGGTCTCCAGCGTGAGTTGATACTCACGCCGTTTCAGTGCTCTTCAGCGAGCCGAAAATTCCTCAAGTGAGGAACGTCCAGCCCCAGCGTGATGACTCGATGTTTCAGTGCTCTTCAGCGAGCCGAAAATTCCTCAATCAAACTAGACGACGTGGAACTGAGCCGCCCCAGCGGTTTCAGTGCTCTTCAGCGAGCCGAAAATTCCTCAACTTCGCCGCGCGATGCAGATCGGAGAGGACGGTCAGTAGTTTCAGTGCTCTTCAGCGAGCCGAAAATTCCTCAACGCGCGGGCGGTGTCCGCAAACCAATTCGACAGTATGTTTCAGTGCTCTTCAGCGAGCCGAAAATTCCTCAATTCTTTGGAGCGCGGCAGCGTCTGGGATTTGTGGGCGTGTTTCAGTGCTCTTCAGCGAGCCGAAAATTCCTCAACCAGCACGCCCAGCGCCTCAGCGCGCTGCTGCTGGGTGTTTCAGTGCTCTTCAGCGAGCCGAAAATTCCTCAACTTGTGTGCCGGCGGTGGAGCGTGCAACGCTGATCGCGTTTCAGTGCTCTTCAGCGAGCCGAAAATTCCTCAACGTTCTAAGAAATCAGAGCCGCGTTGGAAGCGAAGTTTCAGTGCTCTTCAGCGAGCCGAAAATTCCTCAATCGTCCAACTCTTGGCGCGCCGCGCGCTCGGTCATTGGTTTCAGTGCTCTTCAGCGAGCCGAAAATTCCTCAACTGGGTTTGGTCTCCAGCGTGAGTTGATACTCGCGCCGTTTCAGTGCTCTTCAGCGAGCCGAAAATTCCTCAATTTGCACTCGCCTTCTTTGCGAAAGAGAGCAGTTACGGTTTCAGTGCTCTTCAGCGAGCCGAAAATTCCTCAAACTGCTGAACAAACAGAAACCCCGCCGTTGCCGACGTTTCAGTGCTCTTCAGCGAGCCGAAAATTCCTCAACGGGGTGAATATTGATTCGCTCGACCGGCAAGAGTTGTTTCAGTGCTCTTCAGCGAGCCGAAAATTCCTCAAGACCAGCGCTTCAATCGCGGCTTGAACGAACCGCGGTTTCAGTGCTCTTCAGCGAGCCGAAAATTCCTCAATTGGATGCGTCAGTCGTTTTGGTTTGCGCACCCACTGTTTCAGTGCTCTTCAGCGAGCCGAAAATTCCTCAAGTGGATGTAGTACGATACGGCGAGCGGGCGTATGAGTTTCAGTGCTCTTCAGCGAGCCGAAAATTCCTCAACGTCGTTGCGTCTGGCGTCGCGGACGCTGCGGGCGCGTTTCAGTGCTCTTCAGCGAGCCGAAAATTCCTCAATACGGATACGCATATGGCGCATACGGCGCATCATAGTTTCAGTGCTCTTCAGCGAGCCGAAAATTCCTCAAGGACTAGTTGTGTTTGACGAACGGGGTGACGGCGAGTTTCAGTGCTCTTCAGCGAGCCGAAAATTCCTCAACTCGCGCTGGAGCAGCGAACGATTGTGCTGCCCGCGCGTTTCAGTGCTCTTCAGCGAGCCGAAAATTCCTCAATTATGAGGACGCACGTGAGATCGGATCGGTTCGGTTTGGTTTCAGTGCTCTTCAGCGAGCCGAAAATTCCTCAATGCGGCAGCGACGGAACTCATCACCGACGCGCCGCGTTTCAGTGCTCTTCAGCGAGCCGAAAATTCCTCAAACCACACGCGCGCCGGTATGTCAAGTCGCAAAATCGTTTCAGTGCTCTTCAGCGAGCCGAAAATTCCTCAATCGCGATCTGGCGCGTTGACTTCTTGTACTTCTTACTGGTTTCAGTGCTCTTCAGCGAGCCGAAAATTCCTCAATCAATATCCAAATAGCGCTGGTTGATGCGCATCGCGTCGTTTCAGTGCTCTTCAGCGAGCCGAAAATTCCTCAACAGCGCTTTGCGTCGGTTGAGGACGCAGAGGTTGCAAGTTTCAGTGCTCTTCAGCGAGCCGAAAATTCCTCAATCGCTCCGGTTCGCCGGGCGTCCCTTCGTTGTAAAGGGTTTCAGTGCTCTTCAGCGAGCCGAAAATTCCTCAACGCGTCCGGCGCAAATTGGCGGTAGAACAACTCTGCGGTTTCAGTGCTCTTCAGCGAGCCGAAAATTCCTCAATCGGCATCAGACCGTTGCCGGTGTGGACGACGAGCGTGTTTCAGTGCTCTTCAGCGAGCCGAAAATTCCTCAAGGTGCCCCACCGACAACACGCGCGGGTAGCACTTCGGTTTCAGTGCTCTTCAGCGAGCCGAAAATTCCTCAATAGCGTGACGGTTTTGATCTCGCTCGACAGCGCGAGGGTTTCAGTGCTCTTCAGCGAGCCGAAAATTCCTCAAATTCAATAATCATCCCCAACAGCCGCGCCCGGATCACGTTTCAGTGCTCTTCAGCGAGCCGAAAATTCCTCAATTATAAAGCATACTTTGCGTACCTCAAACGCAACCGCTGGTTTCAGTGCTCTTCAGCGAGCCGAAAATTCCTCAATTCAAACTCGTACACCGTACCGCGTCGATCCTCATCGGTTTCAGTGCTCTTCAGCGAGCCGAAAATTCCTCAATGGGAAATTCGCCGAAATTGCCTCTTGACAATTGACGTTTCAGTGCTCTTCAGCGAGCCGAAAATTCCTCAAAAGTACGCTTTATACGCGGTCTTGGTTCGCTCTCTTGTTTCAGTGCTCTTCAGCGAGCCGAAAATTCCTCAATGACGAGAAAATTCAAGCCGGCGACATCGAATTCAAGTTTCAGTGCTCTTCAGCGAGCCGAAAATTCCTCAATATAGAAGGATTTGCGTTGTTCGGGATCGCCAGAAAGTTTCAGTGCTCTTCAGCGAGCCGAAAATTCCTCAATTTTCGAGCCGGACGAGGCGGTGCGGTCGCGGGTAGAGTTTCAGTGCTCTTCAGCGAGCCGAAAATTCCTCAACATCAAGAACGCGCCGCGCCGACGTATGAGTTCCTGTTTCAGTGCTCTTCAGCGAGCCGAAAATTCCTCAATGATAGACATATACTCCTTCCTCCCTCTTCTAAGCCGGTTTCAGTGCTCTTCAGCGAGCCGAAAATTCCTCAACTTCGACGCCGTTGGCGACGAGGGAAACGAGTAGCGCGTTTCAGTGCTCTTCAGCGAGCCGAAAATTCCTCAACGCCTTTGCCCCACTCTTCCTCCTCGCCTGCGCCGAGGTTTCAGTGCTCTTCAGCGAGCCGAAAATTCCTCAATTTGTGTCTGTCCTGGCATTGGCCATTGGTGTCACACTGTTTCAGTGCTCTTCAGCGAGCCGAAAATTCCTCAAACCCCGCGCGCTCAACAAAGGCGTAGTACGACAGATGTTTCAGTGCTCTTCAGCGAGCCGAAAATTCCTCAATTCGGCAAAAGGCACCGGTAAAACGCAGTGGTTGGCGGGTTTCAGTGCTCTTCAGCGAGCCGAAAATTCCTCAATGTGTTGTGACACTACTGATGACACCGGCGGCGGGCGCGTTTCAGTGCTCTTCAGCGAGCCGAAAATTCCTCAAGCAGCGTTGATGAACGTCAACGTCGCTTCACCAACATGTTTCAGTGCTCTTCAGCGAGCCGAAAATTCCTCAAACTGAACGCGACGCTGAACGCTGCGCGCTCAACAAGTTTCAGTGCTCTTCAGCGAGCCGAAAATTCCTCAATTCACCCGACGCACGCGCGGGTGAGAAGGGAGAGAGGTTTCAGTGCTCTTCAGCGAGCCGAAAATTCCTCAATTTTGATGGCTGGTATGAAGCGTGCACCTTCGTTCGAGTTTCAGTGCTCTTCAGCGAGCCGAAAATTCCTCAATCTCTTCGCTAGCGCCGCCGTCTTTGGGTGGGTGCGGAGTTTCAGTGCTCTTCAGCGAGCCGAAAATTCCTCAATCGGTGTCGCGATCGACTTGTGTGCCGGTGGTGGAGGTTTCAGTGCTCTTCAGCGAGCCGAAAATTCCTCAATGCAACGACGCGCAAGCGGTCGCAGAACTGATGCTGAGTTTCAGTGCTCTTCAGCGAGCCGAAAATTCCTCAATTTGTCGGTGTCGTAGTCGAAGTCGCGTAGATGGCGCGTTTCAGTGCTCTTCAGCGAGCCGAAAATTCCTCAATCAAAAACGGATTTTATTGTTTCATCTCGAATATGCGTTTCAGTGCTCTTCAGCGAGCCGAAAATTCCTCAATCGGATTTGCGGTAGAAGTGAAAGCGAGGCGAAAGATGTGTTTCAGTGCTCTTCAGCGAGCCGAAAATTCCTCAATCAATCGGCGCAGCGACGGCGTATCTCGCAGACAACGAGTTTCAGTGCTCTTCAGCGAGCCGAAAATTCCTCAATTGGGTCAATGACGTTGCGCCGGTGCAGTCCGGCGTCGGTTTCAGTGCTCTTCAGCGAGCCGAAAATTCCTCAATGCGAATGTCGTTTTCGACATTGTCGTCATTCCTCGCGTTTCAGTGCTCTTCAGCGAGCCGAAAATTCCTCAATTTTCGAGAACTTCCTCGACGGTGAATCCATATGCGAGTTTCAGTGCTCTTCAGCGAGCCGAAAATTCCTCAATAAAGAAGGAGGCCAGCAATGGCGCGGATTACGTTCGGTTTCAGTGCTCTTCAGCGAGCCGAAAATTCCTCAATTCTTGAAGTCGATTTGCCCGGAACTCCCGGAGCCGGGTTTCAGTGCTCTTCAGCGAGCCGAAAATTCCTCAATCGCCATACGTCCTCCTATAGTGTCACAACGACAAAGTTTCAGTGCTCTTCAGCGAGCCGAAAATTCCTCAATCCCGACCCTCGCACCTGCGTCCATCCATATTCCCGACTGCGACGATCACGCTTCGTCGTTCCTGAGCCTTCCTGGTGCGTCGCCATGACACCCGTATACTAGCATGAACGCGCGCGTTTCGCAACCCGATTCTTGCGCCAAAACCGCGTCAAGTTGCGAAACACGCTCCTTCCCTTTCTGCTGCCCAAAACGTCGATAAAATCGTTGACACGTCGATTTTGACGACCCGCCTTTTCAACCTTTGCCCGACGAGTTGCGAAAGCATGGCGTGTATCGCCCGAATCTGCCAGTTACCCGGCGATGACTCGCGCTGCCACTGCCGCTCCGACCTCGGTCGTGGTTGCGGGGCGTTCATCTGGCGCAGCAATGTCGGCGGTGACGATGCCATCCTCGATGGTGCGCCAGACGGCGGTTTCAACGGCGCGCGCTTCGCGCTCCAGCCCCAGCGAGTGTCGCAGAAGCAGCGCTACACTCAGAATGGTTGCCAGTGGGTTGGCGACTCCTTTGCCGGCAATGTCGGGCGCTGAGCCATGGATGGGTTCGTACAATCCCATCCGTGTTGACCTGCTGACATCACCGGGTGCGCCGAGCGATGCCGATGGAAGCATCCCCATCGATCCTGCCAGCATCGATGCTTCATCGGTCAGAATGTCGCCGAACATGTTTTCGGTCACGATCACGTCGAAGTCCGAGGGACGGCGGATGAGATGCATGGCGCATGCGTCGACCAGCATGTGTTCCAGATGCACGTCGGGGAACTCGTCGCGCATCACGCGTGTTGTGACGCTGCGCCACAGGCGTGAGGTTTCCAGCACGTTCGCTTTGTCCACCGAGGTCACTTTTTTGCGCCGCTGACGCGCCAGGGTTGCGGCTGTCCGCACGATCCGCTCGATCTCAGCCGTGGTGTAAACGCATTCGTCGTAGGCGCTCTCGCCGCCATCAGGTGTCGTATCGCGCCCTTTTTCGCCAAAATAGATACCGCCGGTCAGTTCACGTACAACGATCAGATCAACTCCCTGCAATCGTTCGGGGCGCAGCGGCGACGCGGCGATCAGGCGCGGGTGCAATGTGACCGGGCGCAGGTTGGCGAACAGTCCCAGCGCCTTGCGGATGCCGAGCAGTCCCTGTTCGGGACGCACCGGCGCGTCCGGGTTATCCCATTTTGGACCGCCGACCGCGCCGAGAAGCACCGCATCCGACTCGCGGCACAGGCGCAGGGTTTCGTCTGGCAGCGCCGTTCCAACGGCGTCGATGGCGCATCCGCCGATCGGCGCTTCGCGCATGTCGAAGGTATGTCCGAAAC
>Ga0308404_1000471_pt1 | contig 12368 bp, 10 predicted proteins | sample HotsprSampleOSM4_FD_203475 | JGI IMG/M metagenome (GOLD analysis project Ga0308404, IMG submission 203475) | Hot spring phototrophic mat microbial communities from Octopus Spring, Yellowstone National Park, Wyoming, United States - 20060914_OS-M4 ...
CATCTTTGCCTAATCCTTTTGCGGTGAACGAGGTTGAACTGACCACGCCGCCATTGCGTCGCTGAAATTGAAGCGTGAGTGTTACATCTTTCACAATCACTTCGCCGCTCATGCCTTGCACTGATGCGGCTTCGCGAGCGGAAACAATGGCTTTGGCAATCACAGGTGCGCCACTTTTGAGCGTTACGCCGTTTTTGGAAAGTGCGTCAGAAAGTTTTTGCTCGAGCATACGCCGCGCGCCGTCATCATCAATCTCACTTAAATCCAATTCGCACACAAACGCCTTCATGTTCAGCGTGAAGTCAAAGGCTACCGACGTGTTTTGGCGCACTTCACTGCGCATGCGTGGCGAGAGTTGTTTGAGTTCAAGCGAGGCAACGATTTTGCCTTTTCCGCCTTGCACGCCATCGGCTTGTGCTATCGCACTGAACGATGCCACACCGTCGTTATCGGTAACAACCTTCCCCAGTTCCGTTTCGCCTGCTGTGAAGACAATCGGCAGTCCGCGCAAGGGCGTGCCGCTTTTGGTTGTGGCTTTCACGACAAGCGGCTGTGCAAAGGCTTGTCCTAAATCGCCTTTTTGATTATTTCCCGAAACCATTGTTAAGCGCACATCAGCAAGCGCATTGCGCATGGCAGATTCCACCGCCGAAGGCTGAACGGCTTTCGGAAACTCAAAGACTTCACCCGAAATGCGACTGTAAAATTCGCGTTTGGGTTCGGCTTCGTCGAGCGTGTTCATGACTTCGAGGTAGGCGTTGATAGCAGTTGCAAGGTCTTTGCCTGCAAACGATTCCGCCGTGTTTAATCGCTCGACAAGTGAGGTTTGATAGGCTTGAAGTTCGCGGCGGAGCGGTCGGAGAAACTCGGCTTTATCCAAGACCGCAAGCGCAAAGACGCGAATCCCTTGCTTGTGCGTTTCAACAATGCGCGCGCCGGTGAGTTCGACATTTTCAATCAAGTTATCAATTTTTTCATCGAGGCTCTGCGTGAAGGTTGAAGTTGCGCCTTCGGTTTCTTCGCGTTTGGTGAATGTGGTTTTGGCTTTGACGGTCGTTTTGAACTGTGCGGCAATTTGTTTGATGGCAGATTCTTTGGCTTTCTCTTCGGCGTTTGGTCCGACGGCACTTGAAATACCAATCCAAAACTGTTCGGGCGGAAATCGCTTGTCTTGATTGCGCTCAACCCATTCGGGCGTTTGCGCCGTGAGGCTCTTGGAAGTGCAAGCAGAAAGCGTTGCGAGTAAAACGAGAATGAAAATGCGGTTCATCGTTGGATTTATTCTTGTGTGTTATCAATCGCGAGCAAAAGCAATTTACGATTCACGCTCACGCGTTTAAGTTTAGCAAAGTTTTTGCGAATCGTTGGATTTGAGTTAACGGCTTTTTCCAATGCACGAAAGAGTTTCGTTGGCGTGTCATACTCTTTTTGCCAAATCACGTAATCGAGCGTGCGGTCGGTTACGGCGATTTGACGCGTGTTGGCAGAAAATTTTTTCAGCACGTCTTCTATTGCGTCGGAAATCTCGAAGAGGTCTTTGTAATCGCCGACAATGCGGAAGATAAGTTTGTATTGCTGACCTCGTTCAAGATCTTGTTTCCAATAGGCATCAATACGCGAGAGCGTTTTATCAATCGCGGAGTTCATGGCTTCTTCGATGAGCGCGGCGGTTGCAGTGGAAGGGCGTTCAGGGCTGAAGCCGGTTTCTGTCCCGAGTAATCGTCCTGTTGTGGTTTCAAACGCGCGACAGCCAACGCTCGCTTTGTTGCCGAATGTGCCTTTCTCGATTTGCACATTGTAGGTGATGTAAATATCTGCACCAATCGTAAGCGCAAGTTGATAGGCGATGTCAGTTTCCATGTTTTTCAGGTTGGCTTGCGCTTCGGCGAGTTCGGAAATGACTTGTCGCTGTTCAGGCACCTCGACCGTGTATTTGCGAGCGGTGAGATAGGATTCAATGACTTCCGCGCCTTTTTTGAGTTCGGAATCGGTTTGCAGGGCTTCAATCGGGCTTTGTCCTCGTGGCACTTCGGGCAGAACCATAATGACGGGATTGCCAATGGCTTCGGCAAGGTCGGCACGCGACGCAATGATGCCGCGTTTAGCAAGGTCTTGCGAGAGTTTTTCTTTGTTGACGCGCACGAATTTTTCCACCTTCACGCCATCTCGCAGGCGCACACGCGAGAGCATTTCATTGCCAAAAAATGTGATATACGTATTGATGTTGGCAAGGTTGAAAAAGTCGCTCTCAATTTTCTTAAAGTTTGCTTTCTCTTCATCAGTTTGAAGCAAGGGGTCGGTGCCGCCATAAAGCACGAAATAGACAGCGGCTTTGCGCGCATCATTTTCCGCATCTTCTACTTCTTTGCCAATGCCTTTGGCTTTCAGCGAGACTTCCGCCGAAGAAAAGGTCTCCACAAATACCACCTCGCGCGATTCTGGCAACTGCGCCTTCAACGAGGCACAACTTGTCAAAAAGAAAATTATCGGTAAGAGAAACGAGAATAGGCTTCGCATAGATGAGTTTGGTTGAAGTTGCAGAGGCTTTCGTAACCTGCTTTTCAAAAGTTACGCGCACTGCCAAAAGGCAACGGCAAAAATACGCATTTCAATTTGACAAACATTTGACAACTCTTTGACCCCGCCTTGACAACTGCTCACGCCCTTTCTGCGAACATTGCACCTGTAAAGTTTATCACAATCATTTCAATAACAATCAAACTTACAGGAGCACAACCATGAAAACAGCAACGCTTTCACTCGGCAATCAAACGGCAACAGGCTGGTATGTCAAACAGCCGCACGCTTTTGCACAACGCGAAGATATGGGTAAGCGCATCACTACCGGGCTTGCTATCGCGATTGCGCTTTATGCCATCGTTTTTATCGCATATTTCATCAGTCAGAATCAGCAAGAAGTCGTGCCGATTGTACCGACGCGCAAGCCGATTGTCATCAACCCACAAGAAATCATACCACCAACGCCGCCCGATGTGCGTCAAGACTCAAAGCCTGTTGAAACGGTCAGCACGAAGGAGGTTGCGGCAGGAATCATAGAGAATATCAAAAACGACAAAGAACTCACCAATCAAACTGCCAGAGATGCCGTGAAAATGGCGGCGGCAATGGCGATTGAAAGCGGATTAAGCCATGCGTTAAATGCGATTGATAAAGCCTTCGGCGACGGACCGCCCGAGGCAACCGCAGGCTCTAAAAATCAAGGTATGCTGGCTTCGCTTGAAGGCAAGATGGGCGGACTTGTCGGATTGAACATCGGCGGCAGTCAGTCAGGTCTCGCACTTAGCGACTTCATCAACACCTTCGGACCCGGTAGCAACAACGCTGACGGCTTAGGCGACGCAAAAAAAGGAACTCTCGGCGGAGGTTCGGAACGTGCAACAGGATTGAGCCGAAGTGGCGTGAGAATCGCTGTCCGCGCACAGAAGCTTGTAACGAAAGAAGACTTGCGCCCCGCCGCTGAAATCGCCAGCGTTTTGGAAAAGTATCAGCCTGCGTTGGAAGCACTTTACACACAATACAGCAGTGCCATCAATAATGCCAAAGCCACGGTGCAGTTCGTTATCGCGCCCGATGGTGCGGTCATCAAATCGCAAGTCGTGAGCAAATCTTTCAGCAACGCGACCTTTGAGCGTGAATTAGCAAGGAGAGTCGGTCAGATGCGCTTCTCGGCAATTAAAGTCAATGCAAATCAAACCGTAACAGCACCGTTCAATTTTTCGGAAGAATCCAACAATTAAGCTAAAGAACTTGAAACACGGGCGCGATTATATTTTTGCACCACCAGCACCGCACGCGCTCGGTCTGTGTCGCTCTGAACTTGCAAGAGGGAAGAGCGGCGCAGTTTTTATTCTCGCTTGAAATGAATTTGCGACGCCTATCGTTTGAAAGGTTGTCTATTCATGCTCAATTCAACCATCTTTAACTCAAACTCACTTGGCAAATGAAAACGCTTTTGATTGCATCTCTCGCCTATCTTCTCTCGATAGCATTGACAGGCACATCGGTCTATGATTTCAAAGTGAAAACGATTGATGGCGTAGAAAAATCGCTTGCCGATTACAAAGGCAAAGTCTTGCTGATTGTGAATGTTGCTTCAGAGTGCGGCTACACACGCCAATACAGCGACTTACAGAAACTCTACGAAACCTATCACGCACAAGGGCTTGAAGTGTTGGGCTTCCCTTGCAATGACTTCGGCGGACAAGAGCCGGGAACAGAAAAAGAAATTAAATCTTTCTGCACGTCGCAATTTGGCGTGAAGTTCGATATGTTCTCTAAAATCACGATGTCACATCCGCTCTATCAATACCTCACACAAAACGCAACGCCGCCGGGAAAAGTGGATTGGAACTTTGAAAAATTTTTGATTGACCGAAACGGGAACATTGTCGGGCGTTTCAAGAGCAACGTCAAGCCGATGAGTGAAACAATCATACGTGCGGTTGAAACGGCATTAGCAAAAAAGTAAGGATTAAACGCTGTGCAACTTGAATGACACCTAAAACACCGGCGTTTCTTCATAGATGCCGAACTCTTTGCGCAAGACGTCGCAAATTTCGCCGAGTGTTACGTAAGCATAAGCCGCTTCAATCAGTGGTGGCATAAGGTTTGTCCCATTGCGTGCGGCGGTTGCAATCGCTTCAAGTGCGACTTTGACTTGTTCATGATTCCGTGAGGCTTTGACTTCTTGTAGCCGTTTGATTTGTCGCTCTTCGGCTTCTTTTGTGATTTGCAGAATCGGAATGTCGATTTTTTCATCTTTCTCAATGAACTCATTTACGCCAACGATGATGCGTTCTTTGCGGTCAAGTTCTTGCTGATACTTGTAGGCGGCGTTGGCTATTTCTTTTTGCATGTAGCCTTGCTCAATGGCTTCAATGACGCCGCCGAGTTTATCAATGATTTCAAAATACTTCTCGGCTTCTTGCTCCATTTTTTCGGTGAGGGCTTCAACATAATAACTGCCACCAAGCGGGTCGACGGTATTCGTAACGCCAGTTTCGTAAGCAATGATTTGTTGAGTTCGAAGCGCGATACGCACGGCTTTATCGGAAGGTAGTGCAAGGGCTTCGTCCATTGAGTTTGTGTGAAGCGATTGCGTGCCGCCTAACACTGCCGCTAAGGCTTGAAGTGCCACACGCACAATGTTGTTTTCAGGCTGTTGAACAGTGAGCGTGCAACCTGCCGTCTGTGTGTGAAACCGCAGTTGCCATGAGCGTTCATCTTTCGCGCCGTATTTGTATCGAAGGCGTTTCGCCCAAATTTTACGCGCCGCTCTGAACTTGGCAATTTCTTCAAAGAAATCGTTGTGTGAATTAAAAAAGAACGATATGCGCGGCGCAATCTCGTCGACATTCATTCCTGCGGCAATAGCGTGTTCAAGATATGCAAATCCATTGGCGAGCGTGAAGGCAAGTTCTTGAACTGCCGTTGCACCAGCTTCTCTGATGTGATAGCCTGAAACAGAAATCGGATTGAACTTCGGCATTTCTTTGGCGCAAAAAGCAAACATATCGGTAACAATGCGCATGGAGGGTTTCGGCGGAAAGATGTATTCCTTTTGCGCAATGTATTCTTTCAAGATGTCGTTCTGAATTGTGCCACGCACGTTTTTCAAATTACAGCCTTGCTTTTGCGCAACCGCAACGAAGTAAGCCAGTGCCACCATTGCCGTCGAGTTGATGGTCATGGAGGTGGAGACTTGTTCTAAATTGATTCCATTAAAAATCACTTCCATATCGGCAAGCGAAGAAACCGACACTCCGCAAACGCCCACTTCTCCTGCTGCCAAAGGTGCATCGCAATCCCAACCCATTAAAGCAGGCAAATCAAACGCCACTGAGAGTCCTGTTTGCCCGCGTTCCAAGAGAAACTTGTAGCGTTGATTGGTTTCTTCAGGCGTGGCGAAGCCAGAAAAGAGCCGCATGGTCCAAAGTTTGCCTCGATAGAGATTGTTGTGGATTGAGCGCGTGTAAGGGAACTCGCCACTGTGTCCGATTTCGGTGTTGTAGTCAATGTGTGCCGTGTCGAGTGGTGTGTAGAGCGGTTTAATTTTTTCCCAGCTCAAATTTTCATACTTGGCTGGCAGTTCTTTTGTGGCGCGATTTTTCTCGAGCCAGCGTTGGTAGTCCGCTTCAAGCTTCTCGAAGTCGGTCGCAAGATGCGTATCGCTTGCCATCGTTAAATTGGAACGGTTAATGTTTGATTGAAATCTTCTCGAGGCAAGTTAGTGATTGGTCGCATTATTTTACAAGCACGGCAAGCACATGAAGTTTGCTCTAAAACTATACACACATGCAAACCGATAAATTAGTCTATCTCATTTTCAAAAACTTGCCACAAGGCTTCTTCTCTTTGATTGGCAGAAATCCTAATGATGCCAAAAAATATCAGTTCAAATCGGTTGAAATCAAAGAAACTGCCTTTCGCATTGATGCTGTGTTTCAGCCGATAAAAAATGATGACTTCACCTACTTTGTCGAGGCGCAGTTTCATGAAGATGAACATTTTTATGCGCGATTTTTCTCAGAGATTTTTTTGTATCTGAGGCAATTTGAGGTGTTTGATTGGCAGGGTATTGCCATTTATCCAAGCCGCGAGGTAGAGGTGATGAAGATATCGAAAGTGCGCCCTTATCTGAAACTGCTCGACATAGATATTGTAAAGCGGATTTATTTAGATGAGTTGTTGATTGAAAAGAGCAATCCCGCCCTTCTTTTCAAACTGCTCATTGAGCCTGAACAAAGCGCGCCGGAACTGGCGCGTAACATCGTTGAAGACTCGCGAGTCGAAGAGAATTCCTCATTATATTTGAACATTGTTCAGCAAATTCTTTTTTACAAATTCAAGGAAAAAAGTTACAAGGAGATTATGAAGATGCTCGGCATTGAAGAAGAAATCCTGCGTGAAACTCGTGCCTTTCAAGAAATTTTGGCAGAAGGCAGAAAAGAAGGCATTGAACAAGGCAAACTTGAAGGCAGAAAAGAAGGCATTGAACAAGGCAAACTTGAAGGCAAACTTGAAGGCAAACTTGAAACCGTGCCTTTGTTGAGAAAATTAGGTTTATCCGATGAGCAAATCGCTCAAAATCTTGGTCTCTCACTCGACTTGGTGTTGCGTGTTCCGAAAGCATTGAGTTAGAGCACTTACGCCGCTCTTTCTTTACTCAAATCATAACTAATGCCCTTCCACTGCACTTCGCGACTGAATGCAATCACCACAGGCACAAGAAAAACAAAGGCAAAGTAGTAGAGCTCGAATAAGAGAAAATACCACGTGAGCCACAGTTCCCGCAGTTTGATTAAAACAGGAAGAATAATCAGCAAATCTGAAATGAACTTAACACCAAGTATTGCGAGTGCATATTCAATCGGCAGGAAAAAGAAGGCAAGAATTGAGAAGAGATGAACGAGGAACATCAGCAAAGCAAAAAAGCCATGCACTGCGCTTGCATCTAATCCGCCCAATGTCCAACGCTTTTTTTGTGCATAGAGGTCGGCAGCTGTCTGCAACGGCTCTGTGAAGTTGTGCGTTTCGTAAAGCGTTGGGAAGAGAATTTTCCACCGTGATTTCAAAATTGCCTGAAAAAGAGCGAAGTCTTCAGTGATGCTGAACTTGATACGTTCATATCCGCCGATTTCTTGGTAGGTCTGTTTGCGGAAGGTGAAGTTGTTGCCGATGCCGCCGATTGGAAATCCGATAGATGCCCGTCCTGAACCAACGCCCAAGATGTAGCACCAGTCAAGCGATTGCATGGCAGAAAACCAGTTATCGCGTTTGGTTTTATCTAATTCTTTTGGAATTGTCATGCCGCAGACAAGCCCCACATCATCTGTAAAAAATCGCAAGGTTTCTTTTACCCAAGTGGGTTGAACGATGCAATCCGCATCCGTAAGAAAAATGAATTCGCCTTTTGAGCGTTGAACGGCTTGATGAACGGCGTTGGCTTTGCCACGAATTTTTCGGTTTTGGTCGACGCGATGCAGATGCACGAAAGGAAATCGTTGTGCGTAGCCTTCGACAATGTCAGGTGTTGCATCTGTTGATGCCCCATCGCTGATGATGATTTCAAATCGGTCTCTCGGATAATCAATCTCAATAAGTGAGTCGAGGGTTCGTGCGATGTTTTGTGCTTCATTACGCGCAGCAACAATCACTGAAACAACTGGCAACTCATTCGGTAACACACGACGGTTCGGCATGCGCGTTAATCCCCAACAAAATAAAAGAGACTGAATAAGATAGAAGGTTAAAAGTAGCGTTGTGATTGCCAAAAAGATGGTCATTAAGATGTGGTTTAGTTTTCTTGCGAGCGCGCCGTATATTTGTGGCTTTCAAATGCAAATTGATTTGATTTTTCAAACAATCTTTACAGGCGCACGATAATCAATGTGCGTGAAACTAACATATTTCATTTGAACTCTTCACATGGTTATGAACAAAATGCGCGAAAGCGCAAAATGGCTTTTCATCGTGTTAATTGCCGCCTTTGTCATTACGATTGTCTTCGAGTGGGGCATGGACTTCACGGGATTGCAAAACCGACCCAATGAAGTCGGTCGCATTGACGGCAAGCCGATTACGCTCAAAGAATATGAGCGACTTTACAAAGCCTACATTGACAACTACCGCCAACAAGTCAAAGGTGCTGAAATTGACGATGCCCTAGATGCACGTATTCGCGACCAGGTTTGGAACGACCTCGTGGAGCGCGAATTGCTCACCAAAGAATATGAAAAACAAGGCATTACCGTTAGCGATAAAGAAATTGTTGATGCGATTTTTTCCGATAATCCACCTGAATTTCTTGCACAACAGTTCCGAGACTCGAAGACAGGCAAAATCAATAAAGAAGCCTTGATGCAAGCCGCTGCCGCCCCTGAAAACAAAAAGGCATGGATTCAAGTCGAAGAGTATGTGCGCCAAACCAAACTGCGCGAAAAACTCGAGCGGTTGCACCTTGCCTCTGTGCGTGTCAGCGATGAAGAAGCACGCGCAAAATTCCATTACGACCGATTGAAACTTTCAGGCAAATTTGTTCTGCTTGATTTTTCTCGCACGAAGCCCGATTCAATGTACGCTGTTAGCGACGGCGAAATTGCTTCTTACTACCGCGACCACCGCGACGACTATAAACAAGAGCCAAACCGTTCAGCAAAATTTGTCTTCTTTCCAAACACACCCACTACCGAAGACACGCTCTCGATTGAAAACGACCTCAAAAAACTGATTCGCGAATTTGCGGAAACGAAAAACGACACTGATTTCATCAACATTCATGGCGACCAGCCGCCAAACTTCGGAAAATCATTCACACGTGGCATGATTAGCCCCGAAATTGATGAAGCCATCTACAAAGGCGAGGTTAAAGTTGGCATGGTTGTCGGTCCTGTGCGTGAATTCGGCGAGTTCAAACTCATCAAAATTACTGAAGTCAAAGAAGATGGCGAGCCACTTGTGCGTTCTTCGCACATTCTTCTGCAACCCACAGGCAATACCAAAGCCGATACGCTCAAAACTATTGGAGAAGCCAAAGCCCTTTTAGCACGCATTAAGAAAGGCGAGATTTCCTTTGAAGATGCCGCACGCCAAAATTCAAAAGATGGTTCGGCACAGAGCGGCGGCGATTTGGGCTGGTATGGCAAAGGCAGAATGGTGAAGCCGTTCGAAGACGCTTCGTTTGCAGGTAAAGTCGGCGACCTTATCGGTCCTGTTCAAACGCAGTTCGGGATTCACTTAATCAAAATTACTGGGCGTGAGACGCGCGATGTTAAAGGCGTTGAACTTGTCAAAAAAATTGTGCCAAGTCCTTCAACCATTGACCGCCAACGCCGCGCCGCCAGTGAGTTCCAATACTTCGCCTCCGAAGAAGGCTTTGATAAAGAAGCCGAAAAGAAAGGCTACGAAGTCAGGCAAACCGGACAGTTCTTCAAAGGCGGATTTATCCCCATGCTTGGCACCAGCGCAAGCGTAATGAAGTTCGCCTTCAACGCCAAAGAAAATCAAATCAGCGATGTTATTGCAGTCAAAGATGGATTCGCCGTAATGCAACTTATTGATAAAAACGATGATGGCTATCGTCGCCTCGATGATAATCTCAAACGCGAGATTAAAAACAAACTCATTCGTGAAAAGAAACTCGCCGAACTGCGTGAGACCGCAAAGAAATTGCTTGAACAATCAGGCAACGATATTCAAAAATTAACCACACTTGATTCAAACGCTGTCGTGCGAGAGTTTAGTGGTGTCACCTTCCAAAACCCAACCATTGCAGGGTTAGGGCGCGAAGCCAATTTCGTTTCAGTCATCTCTACATTAGAACTCAATCAACTCTCGAAGCCGATTGATACCAATCGCGGTGTTGCGATTGCCGTTCTCACTGCCAAAGATTCAGGAAGCGACAGCGAATTTGAATCACAAAAAGAAACGCTCCGCAATCAACTCTTGCAAGAAAAGAAAACACAGGTTCAGCAAAATTGGGTGCAAGCCTTGAAAAAGAAAGCCGATATTGAAGACAACCGAATGATGTTCTAAACACTTCATCAAGGAACTGAAATCAACCATCGCCTTGTTCAAACTCGTGAGCAAGGCTTTCACATTTCACAGTCTTCTTAGCCCGTAACTTCAAAAAGTTTAATTTCACTAAACAACAACGCAACACGAATGCGCCAGTGTTCACTCTTACTGCTTATGCTTTTGATTACGCCAATGCTTTCTGCACGCGACATTGTTGCCAAAGCCGATTCTGCTTATCGTGCCTTCAATTATTCACTTGCTATCGAACTTTACGAAACGCTCACCGACAACGACAAAACGGCGGACGTGTATATCAAACTCGCTGATGCTTATTTCTACGGTGGCTATGAACTTCCAAAGTCGAAGCAAGAAGCGATGTACCTCAAAGCCAAAGAAGTTCTCGAACTTGCCCTGAAAAAATCGCCTTCAAATCCTGACATTTATGCCCGGCTGGGTCAAGTTACAGGTCAACTTGCGCTCTTTCGTGGCAACAAAGAGAAAGTGAAATTAGGTTTGGAGATTAAGCAGTATGCGGATAAAGCCCTTGCGCTCGATGCAAGCAACGCAATGGCAAATGCGGTTTTAGGAATTTGGCATTTTGAACTGGCAGAATTGGGATTTGTTGAACGCACGTTTGCCAAACTTCTCTTTGGCGGTGTTCCCGAAGGCAGTTATGAGCAAGCCGCTTATCATCTTGCAAAAGCCGTTGCACAAAGCCCACATGTGATATACTACCGAAATGCCTACGCCAAAGCCTTGCTCAAACTTGGACGCGAAGCAGAAGCCAAAGCACAACTTGAAATCGCCCTGAAATTGCCGCTAATTGTGGCAGGCGACAAACAAAACAAGCACGAATCGCGCTTGCTCCTTGCTCGTATCTAACGCTTGGCTTTTTGTAGATGTGCAATCAACGCTTGAACGCCTAAGTGATAACTCGTTTCTCCGAAACCTGAAATTACGCCGATGCAAACTTCGGAAATGACCGAGCGTTGGCGAAATGGTTCACGCGCAAAGATGTTCGAAAGATGCACTTCCACAACTGGCAGTTGTGTGGAAGCAATCGCGTCGCGTAAGGCAATCGAAGTATGTGTCAGTGCGCCTGCATTCAGCACAACGCCTTGAATGCGCCCTTCATCTTCCGCCGCAAATAGTTTTTCAATCAATGCGCCTTCATGTTCGCTTTGAAAAAACTCAAACGTAATCGTTGAAAAAGTCTGCATCAGTGCTTGATGAATGTCGGCGAGGGTTCGTGTGCCGTAAATACTTGGCTCACGCTTGCCTAATCGCGAAAGGTTTGGTCCGTTGAGAACAAGAATTATCATTGAAGAATTATCATTGAACATGAAGTGATGATAATTTTTGGCGAAGTCGGTCGGGAATCGGCGTGGATTTGCCTGTTGTGGTATCAATAACCGTGTGCGTTACATCAGCATCAAACGAGGGAACATTGCCTTTCGTGAGATTGTATGCTTCGTGCTTCATCGCAAACGACGATGTGCCAATGCGCGAGATGTGCGTAAAAATCACCAGTTCATCGTTCAACAGCGACGGTCGCCGATAATTGATGTTGATGTTGACAACCACTGGCAAAATCTTCTGGGCTAAAAACTCATCAAGCGTAAAGCCTGCGCTCTGCAACAGTTCCACCCTTGCTTGCTCAATGTAGTTGAGATATACAGCGTTGTTGACATGTTGAAAGAAGTCTAATTCGTAACTGCGGACTTTGATTCGCGTTTCGTGCTTGCGCATTGAACTATGAGTCGAGTTTTTGTCAATATAACCCTGTTAGGACTTACGCAAAATGGTTAAAAGTCAGTAGATTTCAAGAAAAA
>Ga0308404_1000482_pt1 | contig 12272 bp, 10 predicted proteins | sample HotsprSampleOSM4_FD_203475 | JGI IMG/M metagenome (GOLD analysis project Ga0308404, IMG submission 203475) | Hot spring phototrophic mat microbial communities from Octopus Spring, Yellowstone National Park, Wyoming, United States - 20060914_OS-M4 ...
GATCGGTCGCATAATTCGTTGGATAGGATCGACGTGCACGTCGTGGCATACCAGATTGCTCCTTCTCAGAACGGCATGGTCACTATCATGATACCACAAATCCGGTTTTCTGATCGCCCTCTGAGAGCGCGGGAGTCTTGCCCGCATAGCGTGATGTGATCCAGCACGGGAGCGCGAGCATCTCCTGGGGTGGCGGAACAACGCGCGTCCTCGCACGGCCTGGGAGCGCAGGCATCATGAACATTAAGAATACCTTGATTGCTCGTTGACGACCAGATGTGCGAACGCCTCCGGCACGAGCGGTTGCCGAACCACCATCATCGCCAGGAGGAGCCGACGGTCGCTCGCCCGATCCTCGCCGCTTTTGTCGTGATTGACCCGTTGATGGAACGCCGAGGGCATCGCACCCCCCCCGAACCCCCCCGCGCGCGGGGGGGGGGCTGGGGGGGCGCAGGTCCCCGACTCCGAGATCCTGACGATTGCCGTCGTCGCCGCTACGTATGTTGGCCGTCATCACGAACGGGCGTCGCCGATGATGCGCGCGTTCGACTCTCTGTCGGGGCGGATCGGCGTCGCGCGCTTCAATCGTCGCCTCCATCAGCTCGCCGATGGGATGGTCTGAATTCCGGACGTGTTGGGGGAGATGTTCACGACGGGCGACGTGGTCATCATCGAGAGCCTCCCCCCCCTCCGCCGGTGTGCCGTCGTGTGCGCGCCCGGCGCGGTCGGAAGGCGCCGGGGCGCGCATGCTGCGGGTCGTGCGCGGCGAAACGGGAGAAGGTCGTTGGATGGCATGTGCATCTGGTCCGCCGCCTGCAGCACGCGCTGACGCGCGTGCAGATGCTGCCCGCAGGGATGCACGACCTGACGCCCCCCCCGAACTGGTGGGGGGCGTATGGCCTGCCCGCCGGGGCGCGGCGGTTGGGCGTAGCGGCAGTAAGGGCGAAGCGGGTAAGGGCGAATAATTATTCGCCCTTACTTCGCCCTTACCCGCTTCGCCCTTACCCGCTCCGGCGCCGCCGACGGCGGCGCGCATCCCGGCGGAGACGGGGGCGCCGGACGCTTGACGGCCGGCGCCCATGCCGGGTGTGACGTGCAGCTCCACGGAACGCTCATGGCACGCATCGGTACGACCATGCACGAGCAATCCAGGTATCCATGGGCGCCAGGAGGGAGGAGGGAGACGGACGGACGATGGATGCGCTGCTGACCGAATTGATGACTCTGACGCATGATCTGCGCCGGGCGCACGCGCACGCGGCGACCGATGCGGATCGGCGCCGGCTGCGCCGCATGGCGACCATGGCGAGCTCGGCGCTGGATCGGGCGCTGGTGCGCGCCGGGCAACTCGCGCCGCAGCGCGTCGCCTGCAACGCCGCCGCCGTCGCTGCGGCGCTGGCGCGCGACCTGACCGATGCCGGCGTTCCCGGCGTCCATGCACCGCCGGACGCCATGCCGCTCATGGTCGGCGGCGACCCGTTGCGCATCGCGCGCGCGCTGCACTGGGCGGCGCAGGCGCTGCTCGCGGCGGCGCCGGCGCCGCCGGACGACGTGGCGTGCGCCGCCGTCGCCGCCGATGGCGGCGGCGGCGGCGTGGCGCTGGTCATCCGCTGGCGCGACCCCCGCCATGTCCCCGTGGCGCCGCCGGACGACCCGGATGCAGCGGCGCTGGCGGCGCTGCTCGGCGGCGCGCTCACCCCCCCGACCGTCGTCGCCCCGGATGCCGTCCAGATCGCCATCACCCTGCCCCCGCCGCCGACCGGCGGCGGAGCGCTGCTGATCGGCTGGACCGCATGCATCATTGCGGCGCCGGCGACGGACGTCGCCGCATTGCAGACCGCGCTGGCGGCGCTTGGCGCCGCCGTGCAGCGCTTCGACGACCTCGCCGACGTCCTCGCCCGCCTCGACCCGGCCACGCCGGCGGTGATCGTCCTGCACGACGCGCCGGACCCGGTCACGCTGGCGCTGCTGCAGACCCTCGTCGCCGTCGCCCCCCTGCCGCGCCTGCTCCTCGCCGACCCGTCCCTCGCCATCCCCGCCGCCACGCCGCTGCCGTCCGACCCCGACCCGGTCGCCCTCGCCGCCGCCGTCGGCGTCGCCGTGCGCCGCGCCGCCGCGCGCGCGCGCTGACCCGACGAGCGCCAACGCACGACCCGCGCCGCCCGCCCCTGGCGCCGCAGCGCCGTCCGCGCCGCCCGGCGCCCCATCCGGCGATGATCGCCGCCGCGCCCGCGCCGCCCGATCACCCGTCCGGCAGCAGCGTCGCCATCGGCGGGATGGGGATGGCCGTCCATGGCGTCGGCGCGTCATCGGCGCGTTGCGGCGCCAGCGCCAGCAGCAGCGCCGGCGCATCGACCGCAGCGGGCGGCAGCGGCGCCAGGACGGCCGTAATCGTGCGCTGATCGCCCGGCGCCAGCAGCGCCTCGTCCGGCGGCGGCAGCGGATAGCGATACCCGTCCAGGCTCACGATCAGGACCGGGATGGGAACCGGCGCGTCGGTCGGATTGCCGATGGTCGCCCGGACGCGGCGGGCGCCGGGGCAGGGAGCGCCCGCGTCCGGCGGCGTGATCGCGGCCTCGAGCAGGCGTCCGCCGCCGGGCAGCGGCGCATCCCCCCGGTTCGGAGGGGGCGGGGGGGTCGGGAGGAGCGCCGGCGCCGGCGCGACCGGATCGGTCAGCGCCAGCGTGATCGGACGCCGACCGGGAAGGCGCAGCGCCAGGCGCAGACCGCGCGCCTGCGCGTCCGCCAGCGACATGCCGGGGTCGTCCAGCAGCAGCCAGGCGCGCGCCGTCGCGCCGGGCGGCAGGCGGCGCGGGTGCGGACCGACGCCGCGATCCCACGCCGCCACGCCGGACGTCGGCGGACAATCGGCGCGCAGCAGCCCGCGCGCCGCCGGGGACAGGATGACATCGCCGTGCGCGATCAGCGCGCGCTGCGCCCCGGTCGCATCCGCCAGCGCCGCCTGCACGACGTCGCCGCCGCCGCGCCCGGCGGCGGCGTCCGCCGCCGTCGCCAGGCGCCAGTGGAGCGTCGGGGGAGTCTCGACCCGCACCGCCAGGTCGAGCGCCCACACCGGCGGGTCGCCGCCCAGATCGCGCAGCGTCGCCTGCACGGTCACGCCATCGACCGTCGTCGCCTCCCCCAGGCGTCCGTCTGGAGTCGCCGCCCCCGGCGGCGGGACGGTCGTCACGGGACGGTCGCCGTCGGCGTCGACCGGCGGCGGAACCGTCGGTCCCTCCGGCGCCGGACCGACCGCGCCGCCCCCCGGCGGCGGGACGGTCGGCATGAACGCCGGCGCGCCGCCGGGGAGCGCCGCCGTCGTCGGCGGCGGGACGGTCGGCAATGCCGCCAGCGTCGCCGCCAGCGCCGGATCGACCCCGCCGCCGCCGGGGGCGGCGGGGGGCGGCGGCGCCGTCCCGCCGCATGCCGCGACGATCGGCGCCACGGCGAGGAGCGGCGCCAGATGCAGCGCCGCCGTCCGGCAGATCGTCCGAATCGTCCGAGTCATCATGGTCATCGGCATCGTTCCTGCTCCTTTCGACGTTCCGGCGGGCGCTTGACAGGCGCCCGCATCTGTGGCATACTCCCGCCAGGTCTGTGCATGACGCAATCTTGGTGTGCGCCCCCCGTCGGGGGGGCGGTTCTGGTTGGAGCGGCGGCGCAGTGCGCCGCCATGATCGCCGCCGGAGGACGGCGGCAGGAGGATTCCCATGATACCGGCTGCATCTGCTGCCGATTCGTCTTCGTCGCCCGGCGCGCTGCGCCAGGCGCCCCTTCCGCTCATCATCCCCCCGGATCCCGAGTCCGATCTCCCGATCACGATCGCGGCGCTCGCCGCCGATGGCGCCGGCCTGCCGGCGCCGCTCCATCTGGCGGAGGAGGTCCGCGTGACATGGGACCTCTTCCTCGGACGCCAGGCGCAGGCGCGTCTCGCCGCCGCGCCGCGCATCCCGCCGGCGGCGCGCGTGCGGCTGCGGCGGATCGCCGCATGGGGGCGCGCCGCGCAGGAGCGGCTGATCCGCCACAACCTGCGCCTGGTCGTCCACCGGGCGCAGCGCTCCTGGGAGCAGCGCCGGCGCATGGGGCGCGCCGATGGCCTGACGCGCGACGACCTGATCCAGGCCGGCGCCATCGGGCTGATAACCGCCGTCCGGCGGTTCGACCCCCGGAAGGGGGTGCGCTTCTCAACCTACGCCGTGCCATGGATCGATCAAGCCATCCAGCGCGCCGGCAGCGGTGCGTGCAGCATCCCGCTGCCGGCGTACCTCGCCGAGGAGTGGCGCCATGTCGCCGCCGCCCTCGACGAATCCGGCGGCGACATGGCGCGCGCCGCCGCACTGGCCGCGCAGCGCATCGCCGCGCGCGGCACGCCGTCGGCGCGCAAGCGCGCCGCCTCCCTCACCCCGGCCACGCTGCGCGCCGCCGCCGGCGCCCGCAGCGCGCCGGCGTCGCTCGACGCGCCGGCGTCCGCCGATCCCGACGCGTCCCCGCTCGGCGACCTGATCGCCGCATCCGCCGAATCCCCCGCCGACCTCGCCGAGCGGCGCGTCATCGCCGATCAGGTGCGCCGTCTGGTCGACGCGCTGCCGCCCGACGAACGCGCGGCGGTGCGGCTGCGGTTCTTCCCCCCCGACGACGGCGCGCCGCCGTCGCAGGAGCGCCGCGCCGCCGCCCTCGGCGTCTCGGTGCGCCGCCTGCGCGACCTCGAACACGCCGCGCTCACCCGCCTGCGCGCCGCCGCCGCCGCGCTCGACCTGCACGAGGCGCTCTCCGCCTGACCGCGCCCCTCCTCCGCCGTCATTGACGCGCCGGACGCGCCGCTGCGCCACGATCCTCCTGCGACGATCATCGCACCCGGCGCCTCCGGCGCCGGGCATGGGAGGAGACCGTGGAAGACGAAACAATTATTTTCGTCATCGGGGACGGCGGATTCGACATCCGCCTGTCCCCGGACCTCCTTGCCCGTCTGAAGGGTGAGGAGGATGACGCCGACGGGGAGGAATAACTCCTCCCCGGCGGCGCGGCGCGTGGGCGGCGCGCCCGCCCGATCCGTGCGCGGGTCGGGACGGGCGGCGCCGCCGTTTCATGCATGGCGCGCCGCCGCCGCCGCCGCGCGGCGCAGGGTCAGCGGCAATCCGACGCCGCCGGGGAAGCGCGCGGCCAGCACGGCGTCCAGCCCCAGGCGGCGCGCCTCCTCGAGCGACGCCAGGTGCAGCGCGCAGCGCGCGCCGAACGCCGCCAGCGCCGCCGCCGCCGCCGCCGGCGACGCAATCCAGAGGCATGCCTCCGGCGGCGCGTCCGGCGCCGTCCAGAGCGTCAGGCGTCGGGCGGCGTCATCCGGCGCCTGCGCGATGATCTGCGCCGCCTGGCGCAGATCGCCGACCCAGACCGCCGGCGGCGCATCACGCAGCGGGGCCGGCGGCGCACCGGGGCGCGGACGCTCCGCTGCACGCATGCGGCGCGCCGGACGGCGCCGTCGTGCGCGGGTGGTCGTGATCATGGAAGCGTTCATTGGATCATCCTCCATCGTCCTTCATGCGGGCATCTGACGCCGGACCGTCCGGCGTCGCCCCGATCATCGCTCCGCCGGGGGCGGGGGCGCATCCGGCGCCATGCGGGGGAGCGCCGCCGCCCACGCCGTCACCCCGGCCGGACCGACGGCGGGCGCGGCGTCGGGCACGAGGACCAGCGCGCCCCACGCACCGTCCGGCACGCGCAGCCGCACGACCCCCGCCCCCTCGGTCTCCGGCGCAACCGTGGTCATGGTCGCGCCCTGCGCCAGCACGCCGGCGGCGCGCCAGCGTTGCGCGGTCACGTCGCCATGCAGCGTCACGCCGCCGCCCTGCGGCGCCCCCAGCGGGTCGCGCCGCCAGGCGCCGTCGGCGGCGCGCCAGACCAGCGCCGGCGCCGCCAGCGCCAGCCCGTGACCGGGGCGATGGTCGCCCGACTCCAGCGTCACCGTCACGGTCACGACCTGCCCGCACCAGGGGGTCAGGTCGAGGGTCGTCGGCGTCCAGGCGTCGGCGACCGCCCCCGGCGTCGTCGGAGGGGCGCCGCGCGGCCATGGCGCCGCCGCCGGCGCGCTCCGTCCGTCCGCCGCCGCGATGGTCAGCGTCACCGTCGCCGCCTGCGGGTCGCTGCGGTCCCACGCCTCCAGCTCGACGCGCGCCGCGTGCGCACGGGTCAGGTCGACCCGCCAGGCGGCGGCGACGCGCGCATGGGTCGGCGCGCCGCTCCACCAGACCGGCGCGCCGTCGCTGCGCGGCGGCGGCCCGATGCGCACGGCCGCGTCCGGCTGCGCGACGAGCAGCGCCGGTCCGACGACCGGCCCGATCAGGAGCGGCTGGCGCTGGTGGAGCAGGCGGCGGCGGCCGTCGGGCGGGGTCAGCATGATCGGTCCGACGGGGCGAGGCGGCGCGCAGGCGGGCGAATCCGGCGGGGGGGCGTCGAGCGCGCCGAGCGCGGCGATCAGGAGCAGGTCGGCGCCCGACTCCAGTCCGACCGTGCGCGCCAGCGCATCGAGGTCGAGGGGCGGTCCGGCCGCCTGCCACGGGCGCGCGCCGCCATCCCGCGCCTCGAGCAGCGCCAGCAGACAGGCCCCGACCTGCGCGGCATCGCCATACGCGGCGCGGTCGGCGATGCGCGCCGGCCAGGCGTCGATGGCGGCGCGCGTCGGGCGCATGCGCGCCAGCGTCCAATCGGCGACATCGCCGGTCAGGTCGCTCATCAGCGCATGCACGATCCCCTCCTCGACGCCGCGCGGCAGCGGCCGCCGGGCCGACGCACGCAGCAGCGCATGCGCCGCTTCATGGATGACCAGCGCGGCGAAGCGCGGGTCGGCGGGCGGGGTGCGCTGCGCGTCGATCCGGATGCGCCCGTCGATGCCGAGCATGCCGGCGGCGCCGCCGGGGAGCGGACCGGTCAGGTCCACGTGCAGCGGACGGGGAGGCGCACGCAACCGCTGCGCCAGGCGTTCGATCAGGGCCGCCAGGCGCCGGACCCGGTCCGGCGTCGCCTGCGCGCAGACCGGCGGCGGGGCGCCGGCGCATGCGACGGTCAGCGGCGGCGCGGCGGACCCCCCCCGGTCCTCCGGGGAGGCGGGGAGGGGCGGGGGGGGACCCCAGCCGGCGGGAACGGCGGGCGCGGGGGGCGGGATGGAGACCTGCGGCGCATCCCCCGCCGCCCCCCCGGTTCGGGAGGGCGGCGGGGGATGCGGCAGCGCCGCCGCATGCCAGGGGGCGCCGCCCCAGCGCTGCGCCGCCGCCGGGCGATCCGGGAACTGCGACGCTTGCTGCGGCGCCGGCGTCGCCAGCGTCGCCAGGGTCGCCAGCGCCGCCAGCGCCGCCAGCGCCGCCGGCGCCACCCGCGCATCCCATGGCGCCGGCGCGGGGATCATCGCACCGCCGCCGCGCGCCCCGCGCGCGGGGCGGTCCAGCGCGCGCCGTCCTCCGGCAGGATAACCTCCATACCGGTGGCGCGCAGGCGCTGCGCCAGCGCCGCGCGCGCGGCGGCGTCGCCATGCACCAGCGCCGTGCAGTGCGGCGCGGCGGCGCGGGCGTAGGCGACGAGCGCGTCGGCGTCGGCGTGGGCGCTCAGCGCATAGCGCGCCACCCGGCAGCGCACGCGCTGCATGCGCCCGTTGCGGCGCAGCATGCCGTCGCCGTCCGCCGCCGCCGCCAATGCGGCGCCGGGGCTGGCGGCGTCGAGATGCCCGACGAGGAAGATGCCGCTGCGCGGGTCGTCGAGCAGCGCGTCGGCGTAGGCGGCGGCGGCGCCGCCGTGCAGCATGCCGCTGCCGGCGATGATCACCGCCGGCGGCCCCTGCAGGATGGCGCGCCGCTGGGCGTTCGAGCGCACCGCGCGCGTCGGCGCCGCCCGAAACGGGTCGGCATGCGCATCCCCCAGCAGCGCCGCCAGCGCCGGATGCACCCCCGTCGGCTGGCGCGCATACGTCGCTGCGACGCGCTGCGCCAGCCCGTCAATGCAGATCGGCGTTCCGGGCGGCAAGTCGCCGCGCCGGGCGGCGGCGTGGAGAATGCAGAGCGCCTCCTGCGCCCGTCCCAGCGCAAACGCCGGGATGAGCGCATGCCCGCCGCGCGCCAGGCACGCCGCCACATCCGCCGTGAACCGGCGCTCCTCGGCGCTCCGGTCGGCGCCGTTCCGGTCGCCGTAGGTCGCCTCCAGCGCCAGCAGCGCCGCGCCGATGAACGGCGGCGGCTGCGGCGCCGGCGCGGTGCGCTGCCGCGGCGCGCCGATGTCGCCGCTGACCACGACGGCCCCCGCCGGCGTGCGTACGCCGACGGCCAGCGCGCCGACGATATGCCCGCTGAACGACGCGCGCAGCGCCGTGCGCGGCGCCCCCGGCACGAGGGTCAGCATGCCGGGATGCAGCACGCGCACGCGCGCCAGCGCCTGGTCCAGATCGCGCCGCGTCCAGACCGGCGGCGGTCCCCCGGCGGCATGCGTCCGCTGCATGCGCGCCAGGGAATCGCCGAGCATCAGCGGCAGCAGGCGCTGCGTCGCCGCCGAGGCGTAGATCGGCGCATGCGGCGCCAGCGCCGCCAGCAGCGGCAGGGCGCCGCAATGATCGCCGTGGGCGTGGGTGATGACGATGGCGGCAATGGGCGCGCCCGTCAGCATGGCGAAGCGCGGCAGGCGCATCCCGTCCCCCTCCTCCCCCGGCTGCATGCCGGCGTCCACCACCACCCACCCATCGGGACCGGCGACGGCGACGCAACTGGCGCCGATCGCGTCCGCGCCGCCCAGGAATGCGACATGGAGCGTCATGGTCGTCTCCACGCCTGCGGCAGCGCCGCCAGGAACGCCTGCAGCGGCGCCGCATCGTCCGGCGGCGCCAGCAGGACGGCGCACACAACGGTTTCCGCCGCCTGCCCGCAGGCGGCGCGGTCGGTCCAGACCGTCATGCCGTCCGGCGCCTGCCGCGCGTCCGGCGCATCCCGCCGCCAGTCGTCCAGCGCGCGCGTCGCGTCGGCGGCGGTGGCATAGCGCCGCACGGTCAGTTCAATGACCGCGGCGCCGCTGCGATAGTGCGCCGTGGCGTCGTCACGCCCGCCGCGCAGCGCGTGGCGGGTGAACGCCCCGACCTGCTCCGGCGGCAGATCGGCGGCGGGACGGCGCAGGCGCGCCGGGTCCGGAGTCAGCAGCGGCCCCGCGTCCGCCCCCGCCGCGTCCGGCGCGGCGGAGGGCGGCGGCCCCGCGTCCGCCCCCGCCGCATCCGGCGCGGCGGGCGGCAGCGCCGCGCACCCGATCAGCAGCATCGCCAGCAGCGTCGCCAGCAGCAGCGCCGGCAGCAGCGCCGGCCGCGTCGCCGGCGACGCGGCGGCGTTGGATCGTGCCCTCATCATGAATCCTCCTCCCATCCTCCGCAATCATCCTCCGCTTCGTCGGTCAAGCATGCGGCGGCGCGCCGGAGCGCGGCGCGCGCCGCGCGCAGCATGCGCAGCCGCTGCGCATGCGCCTGCGCATGCGCATGGGAATCCGGTCCGGGCGGCGGCGGCGGAATCCACTCCGCCAGCCGCTGCGCCGCCGCATCCAGCGCCGCCTGCGCGTGCAGCGGCGCCGCGTCGCCATCCGGTTGATCCGGGCGATCCGGGCGATCCGGGAGGGGCGGCGCGGCGGGCCCGCCGCCCTGCCAGGCGACGCGCCAGGCGGCCAGCGCCGCCGCCGCGCCCGGATCGCGCGCCAGCGCCTCCGGCAGCGCCAGCGACTCCCCCAGATCGCCCACCTCCGGATCGTCCGCGAACGCCATGCGCAGCGCGGCGCAGGCGTTCCACAGCGCATCCGGCGCCTCCTGCGCCATGCGCAGGAGCACGGCGTCGGCGGCGGACACCACCGGCGGCGGCGGCGGGGAGGGCGGCGACCCGCCGACCTCTCCGCCCTCCCCGGTGCGGGGGGGCGGAGACCGGCGGGGGGAGCTCAGCGCCCGCCGCACCGCATCCGGCGCCATGCGCAGCGCCGCGCTCAGGCGCGCCGCCGTCGCCTCCAGCGCCGCCGGGTTGTGCGCCAGCGCCGCCAGCGTCTGCTGCGCCAGGGCCAGCAGGCGGCGCTGCGCCGGCGCATCGACCGGCGGTTCGGCGCGCAGCAGCAGATCGCCGAGCGCCGTCGCCGCCTCCCGCGCCGCATCCACCGCGCGCGTCCAGGCGCCCGGGTCGGCGCGCAGCAGGTCGGACGGGTCGCACCCGTCCGGCAGCCAGACGATGCGCACCGCCTCCCACGCCATGCCGACGGTGTGCAGCGCCGCCAGCGCGCGCAGCATGCCGCGCGCGCCCCCGGCGTCGCCGTCGAACGCCAGCAGCAGCGCGCCGCCGCCCAGCAGCGCCCGCGCCATGCGCGCCTGCGCCGCGCTCAGGTTCGCCGTGAGCGCCGCCGCCGCCGGCGCGCCGTCCGCGCCGGCGTGCGCATGCAGCGCCAGCGCGTCAAACGCGCCTTCGACCAGAATCAGCCGCCGCGCGCGCGTGCAGGCGTCGCGCGCCTGGTCGGCGCCGTAGAGCAGGGTCGCCGTCGGGGCGCCGGGGCCGGCCAGATACGCCGGGTGCTCCTGGTCGGTCCAGGCGCGTCCCATGGCGCTCACGACGCATCCGTCGCGCAGCAGCGGCAGCATGACGCGCCGCGTGAAGCGGTCGCACACGCGGTCGCCCGCCCGCGTGCGCCGCACCAGCCCCGCCGCTTCCAGGCGCGCTGCCGGCCACCCGGCGGCGCCGCCCAGCGCCTGCAGCAGGTCATCCGGAGCCGCGCCGGTCGCCCCCAGGCGAAACGCCGCCCAGACGCGCGGCAGGACGCCGCGCCGCGCCAGGTACGCCCGCGCCCCCGCGCCGTCGTCCTCATGCAGCCGCGCCGCCCAGTGCGCCGCCGCCGCCGCCCACAGGTCGGCGTCGACGGGTTCGGACGGCGAGGCGCGGACCGGCGCCGCGACGCCGACCTCCTGCGCCAGCCGCGCCAGCGCGTCGGCGAACGGCAGCCCGTCGCGGCGCATGACGAAATCGATGACGTCGCCGCGCGCGCCGCACCCGTAGCAGTGATACCGCCGTTGGTGCGGGTACACGAAGAGCGACGGGGTGCGGTCATCGTGAAAGGGACAGCGCCCGGCGTAGGACATCCCCGTGCGACGGAGCGGCGTCGTCGCGTTGATGACCGCCACGATGTCGGCGCGGTCCTTGACGGCGGCGACGGCCGCCGTCCACCATGGCTCGTCCATGCTTCCTCCCGGTCGCCGCGTCGTCGGCGCATGCGGACGCGGCGTCGTGCGCCCGACGCCCCCGTCGGGCGCCGGACTCGCGCTCAGTGTACCACATCCGTCCGCCGCGCCGCGCTACGCTGGCGCTATGGACATCAACTCACAGTCGCCGGACCATCCGGCCCGGGCGGGGCGGGAGTCGTATGACGCCCGCCCCGCCCGCCCCGTCCGCCGCCGCCGCCTCCCGGCGGCGCCCGACGGCGACGGGGGGCGCCCGGACCGCCCTGCGGGGCGTCCGGCGCGCCGACCGGCCGGCTGCGGTCTCCGGGCCGCAGCCATGGTCTACGTCGTCTTCGGGGTCGCCCCCGCCGCGTCCGGCGCAGGGGCGACCTTTCTGGCGGGCCCGCATCCCCTCTGGGAGCGGGCCATCGCGGAGAGCGGCCTGGCGGCCGCCCTCTTCGTCGCCGTCCTTGCGGCGGCGGCGGTCCGCCAGGTCAGCGCGGGCGCTCGCCCGTCCACCACGGCGATGGCGCTGTGGTGGGCGGCGTTCGCCCACCTCCTCATCGCGTTCGTCACCGCCCTCGGGCGGTGACGCACGCGACGCCGGGACGCGGGCGTCCGGCGGGAGTCGCCCTCCCCCGGACGCCCGCGCGACTCATGCGGCGAATCATGCCAGGCGAACGGACGGGGAGGCGCAGCGGCGGATCATTGCGCCGCACCGGACGCGGCGACCGACGGTGCGGCGCAATGATCCGCCGCCGCGTCCGGCGCATGGAACAGCGCGTCGGCGAGGGCGCGGACGCGCGGATCGGCGCGCAGGCAGGCCAGGGCGCGGGCGTGCATGCGGCGCGCCTGCTCCCGGCTCATCTGCAGCATCCGCCCGGCGGCGGCGAGCGAGCGCGGCGCGCCGTCGTCCAGGCCATAGGCGAGCGCGAGCAGCCGGCGCTCGGTGGGCGCGAGGTCGGATGCGGCAATGGCGGCGGCGACCTCGGCGCGCAGCAGCGCGCGGGCGGCGGATTCGGCGACATCGGCGCATGCGGCGCCATCGTCGCCCGGCGCCGGAATCCATGCCTGGAGC
>Ga0308404_1000485_pt1 | contig 12233 bp, 10 predicted proteins | sample HotsprSampleOSM4_FD_203475 | JGI IMG/M metagenome (GOLD analysis project Ga0308404, IMG submission 203475) | Hot spring phototrophic mat microbial communities from Octopus Spring, Yellowstone National Park, Wyoming, United States - 20060914_OS-M4 ...
CGTAAGGTGTAGAGAAGCTCAACTTCCCGTTCCGACGACGCGCTGCCAATCCTGTTGGCGCGCCAATCATGCTCGTTAGCGCAAGGCGGGATAGGGTTTACCCCTCCGCAAACGGGGGCTAGAGGTACAATGGTGCGCTTACACGTCAGCCGATGCTTTCCTGTCACGCGCTCCACAACGTGGGCCATAGACCCGCGCATCCAGTGACTAAGTCGGGTGTTATCGTGCGAGAGTGCATAATCTTCGTCGGTGGTATGCAGCTCGTGGTGTCAAGTCTTGACGCGCTGCTGCGACCAACCTATAATAGGTCGGCTTTTTCGATATTACGTTGAGGAGCACTCGACCGTGCAAAATCGTAATCTTTTATCGCTTCTGCTCATTATTAGTGCTACCGGACTGGCATTGGCCGTGAACTTTGCCCCGAACAATATCTTCTTGGACCGCGATGTCAGCATCCGTCTTGGCCTCGATCTCCAAGGTGGCATACAGGTGTTGCTACGCTCAGCCGATCCCGATGCAACAGCCGACGAGATTGCCACTGCTGCTCGTGTGATTGAGCAGCGGGTTAATGCACTCGGTGTCGGCGAAACTGTTGTGCAGCAGGCTGGAAACAACCGGATCATTGTCGAGTTGCCGGGGGTTGCCAATCCCGAACAGGCAATTGAAACATTACGTGGTACCGGTCGCTTGGAATTTATCGACCCGCAAGGTCAATATCTGGCCGACGGCACTATCGTGCGCACCTCGAGTAGTCCGAATCCTCCCCAGTTAGCCGAGAGCGATACCGTTACCGATGTAACGAGCCTCGGCCCAATTTATCAGAGCATTACCGATGGCGCCGATCTCGATACCAGCGCCGTACAACCCACCTTTTCGCAGGGTGGTGCACTTGGTAGCCGACCGGCTGTCTCGTTTGCCTTCCGTGGCGAATCAGCAAGACGGTTAGCTTCATTTACTGCCGCAAATGTTGGGCGGCCAATGTGTATTGTGCTTGATAATGTGGTTGTCAGTTGTCCGGTGATTAACGCCGCGTTAACCGATGGTTCTGGAATTATTGAAGTAAGTACGGAAGCTGATCGTAATCGTATCTTCAATCAGTTGAAGTACGGCGCCCTGCCGGTTCCGCTCGTGATCGAGACGAGTCGAACAGTGACGGCGACACTGGGGCAAGAGAGTGTAGCAGCCAGTATTACAGCCGGAGTTGTTGGTCTGGCGGTGGTCGCAGCCTTTATGATTTTATTCTATCGGGGACCCGGCGTCGTTGCAACGGTTGCACTGATCATCTACACGATCATCAGTTTCGCGATTTACCGTCTGATCCCAATCACACTGACCCTGCCCGGTATTGCCGGCTTTATCCTCTCAATTGGTCTCGCCGTTGATGCCAATGTATTGATCTTTGCCCGCTTGCGCGAAGAGTACCGCCGTGGACGTGATATTCGCAGTGCACTCGAATTAGGTTTCGTTGAATCCTGGCCAGCCATCCGCGACTCAAGCGTTTCAACCTTGATCACGAGTATTGTGCTGTTTATGTTCGGCAACAGCTTCGGTGTCAGTTTGATCAAAGGCTTTGCGCTTACACTTGGTCTCGGCATTGTGATCAGTCTGTTCACTGCTGTTGTTGTCTCACGAACATTTCTACGTCTGCTCCTGCCGTTGTTTAGCGATGAACGTGCCTGGTGGTTTGGCGTGGATCGCCGTTCAGCAACACCAACTGCGCAGGCTGTCTCGTAGGTATTCAACGACATCGTTCACCTGTGATCGTGAATGGGAGTAACACCTGTATGGAACATCTTGTCCGCCGTCGCTATTGGTGGTTTACGTTTTCAATCCTGGTGATCTTGCCGGGCTTATATATGCTCTTCTTGCATCCTTTAGTCACTACTGGGCGATTTACTATCGGCCTGCGTCCAAGCATTGACTTTGCCGGTGGTGCATTGTGGGAATTGCGTTTTCCTGAGACCGCGCCTGAGCGTTTGAGCACTGATCGGATCGCAGCAGCGTTTGCCGCAGCGGGCTTCGAGAATGCACTGGTTCAGCTCAGCCCAACCCAAATTGACGGGAAAGCAGTAGCAGCCGCATTAGTACGCACCCGTCCACTTAGCGAGTCGGATCCCAACACCGAAATTGATGCCGTGATGAAGGCACTCTCTACCGAATTTGGCAACGTTAGTCGGGAACGACTGGAAAGTGTTGGACCAACCGTCAGTGCCGAATCAACCCGCAGTGCGATTATTGCCGTGCTCGGCGCGTCACTAATTATCTTGCTCTACCTGACTTGGGCCTTCCGCAAGGCACCGCACCCTGTCCGCTACGGCGTATGTGCCATTATCGCGATGCTGCACGACGTATTGGTAGTACTTGGGATTGCTGCCATTTTAGGCGCAACCATCGGCTTAGAGGTCGATGCGCTCTTCCTGACCGCTTTGCTAACAACCCTTAGCTTTTCGGTACACGATACCATTGTTGTGTTCGACCGCATTCGTGAGAACCTGCTGAATCGGCATCCGGCTGAAACCTTCGATGATATTGTCAACCATAGTCTGGTGCAGACTCTCCCACGGTCGATCAACACTCAGCTTACCACCTTCTTTACACTTACTGCCCTCTTGTTGTTTGGTGGTGATACTATCCGGAACTTTGTCTTGATGCTGCTCATCGGCCTCATCAGCGGGACCTACTCATCAATCTTCAATGCGGCTCAGCTTTTGGTCGTGTGGGAACATCGAGAATGGCGTCATTGGTTTAAGCGCGGTCGGCGCGATGAGGCAGCACCAGCAGTATAAAAGCTGGCCGGAGCCACTAAGGCGTTGAAAACACCTGCGTCTCAACGTCACAATTTGCTGTAAACCGGTACTCGTGCTATAATCGCTCACAACGTTCGTATGCGGCGCCATAAGGCGTCGGCGAACTTCAGATGCTCATCGAGATGGGCTGAGGGACTGGCCCGATGACGCCCGGCAACCCCCTGCGGGGAAGGTGCCAAATCCAGCGGCAATTGCCGAAAGATGAGAGGAACGAAGTTTATCGGAGCCTCTCGCCGTGCGAGTGGCTCCATCTTAATTACGACGCCTATGGAACTCCGCACTGTCTGGTGGGAAGACAACGCCGTTTGTCTGATCGATCAGCGTAAATTACCGCACATTGTTGAAGTCGTGCGCTGCACCGACCTGGATGCAGTGGCCTTTGCCATTCGGAGCATGCAGGTACGCGGTGCACCGGCAATCGGCTGCACTGCTGCCTATGGGATGGCTTTGGTTGCCCAGCGTAGCAATGCGAATACGCCTGCTGCGTTGCTGACCGAATTAGAACAGGCTAAACGCACCCTTGATGCCCAGCGACCAACCGCTGTTAATCTAGCCTGGGCAACCAGCCGGATGGTGCGCCAGGCTCATGCGCTGTTGAACGAAGATGTCACCATGATGAAGACAGCGCTTCTGGCGGAGGCCGAAGCGATCTTTGCCGAGGATCTGGCAATGTGCCATGCCATCGGCGATCATGGCGCACCACTGATTCCACCACGCGGACATGTTCTCACTCATTGCAACGCCGGTGGCCTGGCTACCGCTGGTTATGGCACAGCCCTCGCCCCAATCCGCACGGCATTTGCGCAGGGTCGCCCTATTCACGTCTTTGTCGATGAGACGCGGCCCTTCTTGCAAGGAGCACGGCTGACAGCCTGGGAATTGCTCCAAGCCGGTATCCCCCAAACGTTGATTACTGACAATATGGCCGCCTTTATGATGCAGCGTGGTCAAATAGACTGTGTGATTGTTGGCGCCGACCGGATTGCAGCTAACGGTGATGTGGCAAATAAAATTGGCACGTATGGATTAGCGATTCTTGCCCGTTATCATAATATTCCGTTTTACGTTGCTGCCCCTTACTCTACCATTGATCTCAACACTGCCAGCGGTGCCGACATTCCTATCGAAGAGCGTGACCCCAACGAAGTAACCCGTATTGCCGGAGTTGCGATTGCTCCCGATGGTGTCCCTGCCGCGCATCCGGCGTTCGATGTCACGCCCCACGAATTGATTACGGCTATCATTACTGAACGGGGCGTTGTGCGTCCACCATTCGTGGCTGCACTGCGTCAGCTTGAGAGTAAGCAATGAGTGGGTTGGGTTCGCTTGTGCCGGCTTGTCAGCCACTCTTACGCGGTGGTCTTCCCCACACGAATCCGGGCGTGGTAGCCCAGTTCATTTGCCGGTACCTGCCACAGACGCCAGCCTGTCCGTTACCACCGCCGCGAACATTGGCCGATACGCCATTTGCGCTGGCAGCACAAGGGTTGCCAGGCCTTCAGATCGATGTCGAACGTGACCGGCTGACGGTCGAACAGGAAACTCTGGAGCGTGAGGCCAACCGGGTTAGTCTGGCCTACCTGCGCAGTGAGGCCCAATTTGCAGCGCTGAGCGGCCCGGCTGTGACGGTGTTGGACGAGCTGTTACGCCGCTTAAATGCCGAAGAACGGCAACCGCTTGTGTTGAAGTACGAAACGATTGGTCCGGTTAGTCTGAGTCTGGCGCTGACCGATGACCAAGAACGCCCGCTGGCCTATGAACCGGCATGGCGAGAGGTGTTACTCCAACTTTGTAGTTTACGAGTATGGTGGCATCACCAGCAGTTGCAGGGCTACGCCTCTCATCGGCTGGCAATGATTGAGGAACCCTTCCTTGATGCACTCTTGACTCCACTGTGTCCACTGACCTGGGAAGAGGGACTTGATCTGCTCAGTCGGTTTCTCGCCGATCTCCCTGCTCATTGTGGTCTGTTTCTGAGAGGTCGTGTACACTGGTCAGAACTTTTGCACCTGCCGGTGGATGTGATAGGCTTTCATGTGATCGAACAAATCGATCTCCTCCTGCACACTGCAACAAAGCTGGCCGAGTTTTTGACCGATGGTGGCTGTCTGGCTTGGGGAATCGTCCCAACTGAACCCAGAGTGCTGAACAGTGTCCAGGCTGCCGGGCTGTGCGATCAGGTTGTGCAGGCAATGCAACGGGTTGCAGCAGCTACTGGCCTGCCGATGACCTTGGTCCAACAGCAATCATTCCTCTCATTTACTGGCAGTTTAAGCTATATGAGTCCTGATCATGCCGAGCGAGCATTAGACCTTTGTCTCGAAACAGTACAGTTACTTCAACAGAATCTGGATTCGAGGACTACTTAGATAGGGCCTAACCTGTTGATTGCAGGCCAGGCAAGGAGAAAACACCGTGAAAATCGTGGTTACCGGTTCACTTGCATTTGATTACATTATGGATTTTCCTGGCTATTTTAAAGATTTTATGCTCACCGACAAAGCGCATATCATTTCAGTCAGTTTTCTGGTAGACTCGATGCGTAAATTGCGCGGTGGGGTGGCCGGGAATATCGCCTACAATCTCGCTCTGCTCGGTGAACGGCCCTTGATTGTTGGAGCAGCCGGTCACGATTTTGACGGATACCGGGCAATGCTCGAAGCATGTGGAGTTGATACCAGTGGAATTATGATCGTCGAGCACGAGTTTACTTCCTCGTGCTTTATTAATACCGATCAGGCAAATAACCAGATCGTTGCGTTCTATGCCGGAGCAATGGGGCACGATCATCACAATTCTCTTCTACATCGTGGTTTGACAGCCAACGATCTCGTGTTAATCTCGCCTACCAGTCCAGAGGCAATGCGCCGCTTCGCACTTGAGTGTCAGCAGATGGGTGTCCCCTATATCTTCGACCCCGGAAAGCAGACGCCGCGTCTTGATGCCGATCTACTGATGATTGGCATAAAAGGGGCACGTCTTTTGATCAGCAATGATTACGAGTTCGGGATGATGGCAAAGTGCCTCGGTATCAGTGAAGCGGAATTGATTGCCCAGGCTCCGATCACGGTTGTGACTCGCGGTAGCGAAGGATCACAGATATACGTTGCCGGTCAACTTGCTGCCACAATTCCAATCGCGCCGGTAAAAGAAGTACGCGATCCAACCGGCGCCGGTGATGCGTATTTGGCCGGTATTGCCTTTGGTCTGGCCCGGCAGTTACCGCTCGAAATCACCGGACGGATTGCGGCTCTTTGTGCAGCGTATGCAATTGAGGAGCGGGGTTGCCAGGAGCATCGTTTTACCTTGCAAGAATTCGCTCATCGCTACCGAACTGCGTTCGGTCACGATCTACCACTCGCCGCACTGTCACTTCAGGAGGCTGCATGAGGTGGGGTATCTTGAGCGCCGGTCGCATTGCCCGTCGCTTCGCCAACGCACTGGCTCATTCGTCAACAGAGCAGATTGTTGCCATTGCGGCACGCGATGCTGATCGTGCTGCTGCTTTCGCTAGCGAATTCGGCATTTCCCGTGCCTACGGTGATTACGCTGCATTACTCAACGATCCTGAAGTGGAGGCTGTTTACAACGCTCTACCGAATAGTCTGCACGCTCAATGGTCAATTGCCGCTTTGCAGGCCGGTAAACATGTCTTATGCGAAAAGCCAATGGCAACTTCCCTCGCCGATGGTCTGGCAATGGTAGCCGCTGCGCAGGCCAATCGTCGGCTCTTGATGGAAGCATTTATGTATCGCTTCCATCCCCAAACGATCACCGTCCAACAATTGTTGGCCGATGGTGTTATTGGGGAAGTGAAACAGGTGCGAGGGAGTTTTGCCTTTCTGCTTGATGATGCCACAAATATCCGCCTGAATGCTGAATTGGGTGGCGGTGCTCTGTACGATATAGGTTGCTATCCGCTGAGTTATGCACGAATGGCGTTTGGCGTTTGCCCACAGCAAGCTACGGCCTTCGTTGCCGGTGAAACGGTTGACCTGAGTGTGAGCGGCCTGCTCCGCTTTGCTGCCGATCATGGTGCAGTGGTGACGTGTAGTTTCCAGAACGCATGGAATCAGCGGGTGGAGATCATCGGTGATGCCGGTTGGATTCACCTTGACCGTCCGTTTAACCCGACCCCCGATCTGGCAACCACGGTTACGGTTGCGCGTGGTCGCAGGCATGTATTAGTAGAAACATTGACGATCCCGCCAGCCGATCAATTTCGCCTCGAAGCAGAAGGGTTCGCTGCTCTAGCAAACAGTACAGTCCCCATTCCTTCGGTCGGTGCGATGCCGTTAACCGAATCACTCGATAACCTGGCTACAATGGAAGCGCTACTGACGAGCGCTGTTACTGCATCTCATACGGTGATCCACAAGCCGACGATCACGCCGGAATGGCCGGTGGGAATGTCGCTTGTTCATTAGAAAAAGGAGAGAATACCCGCTATGACCGTAAGCTACGACATCAAAGATATTAACCTGGCCGAACAGGGTCGCAAGCGGATCGAATGGGCAGAAAAGGAGATGCCAGTTCTGCGCTTGATCCGCGAACGGTTTGCGCGCGAACGGCCCCTGGCCGGCTTGCGCATCAGCGCCTGTCTGCACGTAACCACTGAAACTGCCAATCTGATGCGTACCCTGGCTGCCGGCGGAGCCGATGTCGTCCTGGTTGCATCCAATCCGCTCAGCACACAGGATGACGTGGCCGCCGCATTAGTAGCCTACGAAGAGATTCCGGTCTTTGCGATCAAAGGCGAGAGCAACGACGTGTACTACCGCCACATCCGGGCGGCACTCGATCACAATCCACAACTGACGATGGACGACGGCGCCGATCTCGTGACCGGTGTACTAAAAGATCGGCCTGATCTGATTCCTCACATGGTTGGTAGTACTGAAGAGACAACGACCGGTGTTATTCGGCTGAAGGCCATGGCACGCGAGGGTGTTCTTCCCTTTCCGGTGATCGCCGTAAACGATAGCGATACCAAGCACATGTTTGATAATCGCTACGGCACGGGCCAGAGCACGCTCGATGGAATCATCCGCGCTACCAATATCTTGCTCGCCGGAAAGACGTTCGTTGTGGCCGGCTACGGTTGGTGCTCACGGGGAATCGCCGAACGCGCACGTGGCCTGGGCGCAAACGTTATTGTTACCGAGATTGATCCGGTGAAGGCCCTGGAAGCGGTTATGGATGGATTCCGCGTGATGCCGATGGAAGAGGCAGCGCGACAGGCTGATTTCATCGTTACCGCAACCGGAAACAAACATGTGATCGACAGCAACGCCTTCGCTGTTATGAAAGATGGCTGCGTGATCGCGAATAGCGGTCATTTCAATGTCGAAATCAACATCCCGGCGCTAGAGGCAATGAGTGTTGAGAAACGTCAGCCACGTGCGTTCGTCGAGCAATACATTCTGCGCGATGGACGAGCGATCAACTTGCTTGGCGAAGGCCGTCTAATCAATCTGGCCAGCGCCGAAGGGCATCCGAGCGCGGTTATGGATATGAGTTTTGCCAATCAGGCACTGGCCAGCGAATTCCTGCTGCGTAATCGTGGAAAATTGCCGGTTGGCGTGCATGCACTGCCAAAAGAGTTGGATCGCGAGATCGCGTCGCTGAAACTGGCCGCGATGGGAATCCGCATCGATACACTGACCCCTGAACAGGAAGCGTATCTCAACTCGTGGCAAGAAGGTACGTAGTACTCACGTAGCAGGTGGCGTGAAACGTTTGATCATCACGCCACCTGTCCATGCTCACAGGTGCGGAGCCAACGGCGTATCAACGATTTACGAACCGATTTGGGCAAGTTTTAGACAATGACAGAGGTTGACTATGTCAAGCACCTTCATGAACTCGCCGCGCTTCTACTTCACCAGCGAAAGTGTGAGCGAAGGCCACCCTGACAAAATGTGCGATCAGATCAGTGACGCTATTCTTGATGCCTTTCTGAGCCACGATCCGAAGGCACGAGTTGCAGTAGAGACGGCGACAACGACGGGTTTGATCGTGGTATTAGGTGAAGTAACTTACGAACGTGGTTACATCCCAATTGAGGAGATCGTCCGACGCACGGTTAAAGAGATCGGTTACACCAGCGCCGACTATGGATTTGATGCAGATACATGCGGTGTGATGGTTGCGATCCATGGCCAATCTCCTGACATCGCCATGGGGGTCGATAAAGCGCTCGAAGCTAAGATCGGAGCAATGAACGATGATGTCGAAGCAGTCGGTGCTGGCGATCAAGGCATGATGTTCGGATTTGCCTGTGATGAAACCCCCGAACTCATGCCGGCCAGTATCGCGCTGGCCCATCGCCTGATCCGGCGTCTCGAACGAGTACGTAAAGACGGCACACTGCCGTATCTGCGGCCTGATGCAAAGTCGCAGGTTACTGTCGAGTACAGCTATGGCAAACCGGTGCGCGTCGACACTGTTCTGATCAGTAGTCAGCACGCACCGGATGTGACACAAGAGCAAATTCGCGCCGATCTGATTGAGCACGTGATCAAGACCGAGATTCCTGAGAACTGGCTTGACGCACAAACCAAGATATTCATTAATCCGACCGGACGGTTTGTGATCGGTGGGCCAATGGGTGATAGTGGTCTGACCGGACGCAAGATTATCGTTGATACTTACGGTGGGGTTGCCCGTCACGGTGGTGGTGCATTCAGCGGGAAAGACCCATCAAAGGTCGACCGTAGTGCGGCCTACGCCTGCCGCTGGGTGGCAAAGAACATTGTTGCTGCCGGTCTTGCCCGTCGGGTCGAGCTGCAAGTCAGCTACGCTATTGGCGTTGCCCGTCCATTGTCACTTAGCGTCGAGACCTTTGGCACCGCTACCGTACCAGATGAGGTCATTCTGAAAGCGGTGAACGAGGTGTTTGATCTTCGTCCAGGTGCCATCATTCGCGATCTCGACTTGCGTCGTCCGATTTACCGTAAGACGGCAGCCGGTGGTCATTTTGGCCGTACTGATATTGATCTGCCCTGGGAGCGTACCAATCGGGTGGAAGAGCTGCGTCGTGCCGCCGGTTTATAATGGGGATGAGACGATCCAGCGCATAGGGGCGGGACATAAACCCGCCCCTATTAATGTGCTATAAACTACATCTTGAACTCATGCCCAGTAATCGATACTATTACAGAGCATTACGTTCACACATCTGACCTTCTAGACACTGGAGCTAACGATATGCGACGGGTTGTGCACGTTTTCGCTGACTATGCTCTACTCACCATTGGTGCTTTGCTAAGCGCAACGGCGGTGCGCTTTTTTTTGGTGCCCAATCAAGTTGTGACCGGCGGAGTCACAGGTGTTGCGCAACTGCTCAACACCTTTGTTGGTACACCAGTTGGCATTGTGGTGCTGATTCTGAACATTCCACTCTTGATCGCGGGCTGGCGCTATTTGGGAGGGACTGTCTTTGGCATCCGAACCTTCTACACCGTCACAGTGATGTCACTCGCCATTGATGCTCTGGCATCATTCGCCCGGCCAATCACTAACGACCCGCTTCTCTATAGTCTATACGGCGGGGTCATTGACGGAGTCGGGATCGGGCTGGTTTTGCGGGCACGCGGGACGACCGGCGGCAGTGATATTCTGGCGCGCCTGATCGAACGGCGCTTTGGCGTACAACCCGGACGTAGTCTGCTCGGTTTCGATACGCTGGTCTTTACCGCAGCACTCTTTAGCTACGGCCCCGAGAAGATCATGTATGCGCTTCTGGTAGCATTTACCGCGAGTCGAGCAATCGATACCGTGTTGGCAGCCGGGAAGGGAGCACGTCAAGCCCTGATTATTACTTCGTCACCCGATCCGATCCGGCAGGCTGTCTTGCACCAGCTTGGACGAGGGATCACCCAACTCGAAGCCATCGGTGGTTATACCGGAGCCACACGAGCCGTGCTGCTCTGCGCAGTTGCTCGAACTGAAATCGGTGCATTGAAAAACCTGGTCAATACGATTGACCCCGCGGCATTTGTGATTATCGGTGAGGTTGAAGAGGTTCTGGGTGAGGGGTTTAGTCGATCAACGTAAGTTCAGCAACAACCAGCTATCGTAGGGCGGGCCAGAAACCCGCCCCTCCTATTCATAAAGCTGCCCGTTCCATCATCGCCGCTATGGCGGTGGCAAGGAGTGACATCTGACCACCCCCGCCTTGTGCCATGCGGGCATGACCACCACCACGTCCACCCAGCACTTTCATTCCTACTGCCAGAATTTCACGAGCATCGACAGCAGTATCACTGGCACAAGCCACTACTACCTGAGCGCGTTCGGTGCCGCCGGCAACAATGGCAATGCCACCCGGCAGTTCCGCGATGAAGCCGGCAATGGTACGTAGCCGTTCAAGGTCAGCATCGGGCAGCGTCGCTGTTACCACGCGCCGTCCATTGACAGGTGGTGTCTGAGCATACCACTGCGCAGCCCGTAACGCATCAAGTTCACGACGAGTTTGGGTCAATTCGCGTTGTAGCCCTTGGAGTGTCTCTTGTAGACGACTGACTGCCGCCGGTAATTCAGCCCATCCCACACTCAGAGCCGACGCGGCAGACCGGATCGCTCGATCGCGCTCGTGCAGAGCAGTGATCACCCGGCCACCGCACACAAATTCAACCCTAGTCATCCCACGGTGTCGTGACCAACCTGTCACAACAATCGCCCCAACCTCACCAGTGCGCGCCGGGTGTGTTCCGCCACAAGCCGAATGGTCGATGTTACCAATGCTAACGACACGCACAGAGTCACTGACCGTCGGCGGTTTGCGTAGTGGAATCTGTGTCAGCTCAGTCGGGCTAACGAAGCGAGCATAGATGGGCAGATTAGCCCAGACAGCTTGATTGGCCCAGGCTTCGGCAGCCTGAACCTGATCTTCATTCAGGTTGGTGACATCGAGATCGATGGTAACGCTCCGCTCGCTCAGATGGAATGAAACCGTTACTGCCTGACACGTGGCAATAAATGCCGCCGTCAAAATATGTTGCCCACAGTGTTGCTGCATATGATCGAAGCGGCGTGCCCAGTTGATCTGACCGGTAACAGTTGTACCAAGAGCGGGGAGCGGTTCACTTGCAGAGAGAATATGCCAGACAACGCCGTTATCACTCTGCACATCAATAACTGACCAACGATGGTCAGATGCTGGAGCGACTTCCAGCCAACCCTGATCGGACGGCTGACCACCACCTGCCGGATAAAAGGCACTGCGATCAAGTGCGATAGCCGGTCGGCCAGCATGCTCGGCGATGGCAATCACCTGTGCGGTAAACGTGGTCAAGTAAGGATCATCGTAGTAAAGGCGAGTGGTTGCATCCATAGGTGAATATCGGTCGATAAGCGTAAGTCTTAGTTAAACACCTTAACTGGTCGCCAGTACGCACCGTCACGGTGGAGTAATGCAATAAG
>Ga0308404_1000486_pt1 | contig 12216 bp, 9 predicted proteins | sample HotsprSampleOSM4_FD_203475 | JGI IMG/M metagenome (GOLD analysis project Ga0308404, IMG submission 203475) | Hot spring phototrophic mat microbial communities from Octopus Spring, Yellowstone National Park, Wyoming, United States - 20060914_OS-M4 ...
GATTTCCAACACTCTCGCCAACAGAGTTGAAGATATGCGCAATGTTGAAGTTGGGACACTCGACAAAGGAAATTGCACGACTGCTGTTTATCTCAACCAACACCGTCCTTGAACACCGAAGCAACATCAGACGAAAACTCAATCTTTCTGAAAAAGAAAACCTAACGGCGTTTATGACGCGCCTGTGATGAAGCGATTGCGCTCGAAATAAAAAAGCCCGTCTTTCCGACAGGCTTATACTTGAAGAACTATCTTCATACTTGCGAATGAAAGAACGACAAAGAACACTTCTCAAGAATACACGCACAAACATAACAGGGCAAAGTGCCAATCGTTGTGATAAGTATCACACGGCGCATTATGGAGTTTGAGCGCGTTCCGCCGCCCACTCTGCCAAAAGTTCGATGATTCGGTCTTGCACTTTTTCAATATCGAGGCGCGACTGCGTGAAGTTCATCGCCATGATTGAAAAGACAATCCACTCTTCATCTTCGCCATAAAAATATCCCGAAAGCGTGCGCACGCCGCCCACAAATCCCGTTTTCGCAAAGGTCATTTCGCTTGCTTTGCTTTTACGCAATCGATGTTGAAGCGTGCCGTCTTTGCCCGCAACCGCAAGCGATTGGTAGTAGGTTTCAAACGACTCTGCCGCATATTGCTTTTTCAGAAGTTTGGCGATGGCAATCGGCGCAATCCGATTCTTGCGCGATAAGCCGCACCCATCAATGATGTAAAAATGCTTTTCAGTAATCCCAATCGAATCCAGATACACTTTTATGGCGTCTAATCCTGCATCAATTGTGCCTTCTTGGCGATAGGCGTAACCGATTCGGCGAAGCAACTGTTCGGCGAAAAAATTGTTGCTGGCTTTGTTGGTTTCGCAAAGAATAGAAAACAAGGGCGGCGATACTTGTGAAGCAACTTGTTGGAGTGTATCGGTCAAGTAAAAGTCATTAGCGTTTTTTCGGCGCAATTTTCCCATAATCCGAATGCCTTTTTCTTCAAGGGCTTTTTTGAGTGCAGTAAGGAAATAGAGCGATGGTTGTTCAGTGGCAATGCGCTCACGAAAGCCGCGTGAGTCCAACGGAATTGAACCTGAAACTAAAATCGTGTTTGTGCCGAAGCGGCGCACCACTTCAACGGTGCGTTTAGTTTGCGCAAAGCCTGTAACCGCGTTGTTTTCAATCTTGAAGAAACCCACATCGGGCGAAAGAGAGACAATCGGGGCTTTGCCAATGCTGTCCGCAGGATAAACGCTCACGGCGACACAATTTTCGTTGAAGGCAAGTGCCGATGCAGGTGCCGCCATGCCGTAAAAAAGGTCGTCCCACGCCCAATCCGAAGCGTAATCGCCATCGCCATTGCTGATGGCTTGCGAATAAACAGAGGCTTGAACATAGCGGTCATCGGCAACTAAATCGCCGTTGATGAGCGTGATGTGTTGTGCTAAAAGGCTATCGGCAAGTTGGTAAAGGAAAAAGCCGCCTGTTGAATCCACGAATCGCTCGGCGTGGTACGGATTGCCATCGCTCAGCACAATCAAATCGCCGTCGAGCCGCGCCACACCGTTTTCCATGCGAGTAATCTTTCCCCAAGTGTGGGCTGATGTTCGAAATCGGAACGATTCGCCCAAGTAGTGAAGTGCCGCCGCCGTTGTAAGCAGTTTTTGATTGGAAGCAGGCACAAAGTTTTTTTCGCCGTTGAGCGAATACAGCACGCCAAGTTTCGGGTCAAGCGATTCGATATGAACGCCCCAAAAGGTGTTGCTATACGCTTCTTCGAAAAGCAGTTTATCTAACTCATTGTGCAATTCTTTGAGCAGGCGTTGGTCTCGCTTCGAGAGTTTCTGGCTGATACTTTGCAAGGACTTTTTCTTTTGGGCGTGGAGACAATCCGTTGTAAAACCAAAGGTTAAAAATCCAACAAGAGAAGTAACGAGAAGCCGTAATACCATTTAAAGTAACTTTGAACAATCGAGGTTAGAGGGAAGCGAAGATAAGAAATTCGCATTGAGTTAAGCACAGGAAGAGAAAAGGACGAAGCGCATCGAAATAAAAAAGCCTTAAAACTTGAAAGCCGACACACAAGTTTTAAGGCTGAAAAAAGAACAAACCTATGACAATGAAAAGTCTGTCAAAGGTAAAAATTAAACTTCAATTTTGTAAGGTTACGTCAAAATTTGACAATTTATTAAAAGTGAACGGTTGAAACGCTTGAATTTTTAAGATTTTCACGGGTTGCGCTCGCGCATGGATTGTCGCAACTCATCTTTTGCCGCTTCGTAGCCGCTTTTTTGGTCGGGGCGCAAGGTAGCAGAAATTTCATCATCAATTTTTTTCATGCGCTCGTTGGCAAGGCGGAAGAGCAAGAGTTTATCGCCTTTTGCTGTTTCGCGCTCGGCACGAAATTCAGATTGATTTCTCACAAGGATTTCCTTGATTTTTTCTTTTTGAGCAGGCTCAAGCACAAGTTTGCTCTCGATGCTTGTCAGCATTTGTTCGGCGCGGGCGCGGTCTCGCTCTTCGGGCGATTGCGCCGATGCAGTCGTTGAATTGCCCCAAACTAACAGCAGAAAAAAGAGACTTGAACCCAGCAAGACGCGATTCATAATTGAAATTGGTTGATGTTGTAAATGATACGATTGAAAGACGCTGTTGAGCGTTTGTTCAGCCGTTGTTCGTGAGGTCGCAAAATTAGATACAAAATTTTCTCGAACAACATTTTTAAGCAAACGCACGCTCAAATTTCTTATCTTTGTGCCATTTCAAAAAAAACACGCAGTATGCACATCGAACTCAACCACTATCTTTGGCTTTCGGCATTTATGTTCACGGTCGGTGTTATTGGCGTGCTGGTGCGCCGCAATGCGATTGTGATTTTTATGTGCATTGAACTGATGCTCAACGCCGTCAATCTTTCCTTCGTAGCGTTCTCTCATTTTCTTTCCGACATTCAAGGGCAAATGATGGTCTTTTTCGTGATGACGGTCGCCGCCGCCGAAGCCGCTGTTGGACTTGCGATTGTCATTTCGCTCTTCCGCAATCGTCAAACCGTCAATATCGACGAAATCAATTTATTAAAAGGTTAATCGCTTTGTGAAATGAACGCCATTTCTATTGCTGTGCTTTTGCCCCTCGCGGGATTTCTCCTTTCATCGCTCTTCAGCCTCACGAAGTTTATCGGTCATCACGAATCGGGAAAAGAAAAACTTGTTGGATTTCTTTCAACATCGATGATTGCCATTCCCTTCGGACTCTTTGCGACGCTCTTTGCCTCATTCAGCGGCGAAACACAAACGGCAACGCTTTACGAGTGGTTCGCGGCAGGCACGCTCTCCATCAAAATTTCTTATCAACTCGATTCGCTCTCGCTTTTGATGGCGATGATTGTTACAGGCGTTGGCAGTTTGATTCATCTGTATTCCATTGGCTATATGCACGGCGATGAAGGCTTCGCACGATTTTTCGCCTATCTCAATCTCTTCATCTTTGCGATGCTGAACTTGATTCTTGCCGATAACATGGTGCTGATGTTTCTCGGTTGGGAAGGCGTTGGGCTTTGCTCGTATCTCTTGATTGGATTTTGGTATGACCGCAAGTTCGAAGGCGTTGGCATTACCACCACAACGGACGCGGCAAACAAAGCCTTTATCATGAATCGCATGGGTGATTTTGCCATGCTTGCCGCGATGTTTCTCATCTTTCAAAAAATTTCCGCGCTCGATTACCCCACGATTCTTTCACAAAAAGAACTGTTTGATTCAACGCACCTCTTTTGGATTTGTGTGCTGATTTTCATGGGTTGCACGGGCAAATCGGCGCAAATTCCGCTCTACACTTGGCTTCCTGACGCGATGGCTGGACCGACACCCGTTTCCGCACTCATTCATGCGGCAACGATGGTTACGAGTGGCATTTATTTGATTGCACGCCTTTCGCCGCTTTTTGTGATGTCGCCTGACGCAATGAACGTGATTGCGATTGTGGGAATTGCAACGGCGTTCATTGCCGCAACGATTGGACTTGCACAAAACGACATTAAAAAAGTCTTGGCGTATTCGACGGTCTCGCAACTTGGCTATATGTTTCTTGCGCTCGGTGTTGGCGCATTTGGTTCGGCGATTTTTCACGTAACGACGCACGCATTTTTCAAAGCCTGTCTCTTTCTTGGAAGTGGCTCAGTGATTCACGCCTTGCATGAAGAGCAAGACATTCGCAAGATGGGCGGACTTGCCAAAGCGATGCCACAAACCAACGCGACCTTTCTCGTTGCGTCACTCGCACTTGCCGGATTTCCTTTAACGGCGGGCTTTTTCAGCAAAGATGATATTCTTGCTAAAACATTTGAAAGCGGCAATTATGGGCTTTGGGGAATTGGACTTGCAACGGCATTTCTTACGGCGTTCTACACCATGCGCCTTTACACGCTGACTTTTTTGGGCGAAGCGCGATACGATTCAGATAAACACCCGCACGAATCGCCAGCACTGATGACCTTGCCACTTTGGATTCTGGGCGCACTCTCGCTCATTGGCGGCATTATCGGATTGCCTGCGGTGATTCAAGAACAGAACGGGATTCAATCATTCTTATCGACGAGTATTGCAAGCGTTCAGGCGCATCATCTTGAACACGCAACCGAATGGATTTTGATTGCTGTCTCAAGCCTTGTGGCGATTCTTGGACTTGCTGTATCGTTCAGCATTTACAGCAAAGCGAAAGCACAAGGCGAACCCGAAGGTATCTTGGCGGTGCTCTCGCGCAAATACTACATTGATGAACTTTACGACGCACTGATTGCAAAGCCATTCCAAGCTGTTTCCACACGACTGCTTGCGCCAATGGATAATCGCGTGCTTGAGGGACTGGTCAACGGCATTGGCAGTGCTATGGTCGGGCTTGGAAGTGTGCTTAAACAGTGGCAAACAGGCGTGGCACAAAACTACGCGCTTGTGATTACGATTGGCTTAATTCTGCTTGTCGGCTATATTGCACTCACTTAAACATTCCGTCTGGTGTTCGATGTTATTGCACCCTAACCGCGAACCAAAACGGGCTTATACACAAAGTAAAACGCCAAGACGATTAGCCCATGCAGGAAAAGTCTCCGCGTTCGACAAGCACAGAGACAAAAAATTTTAAGTCGAATGACCGATTCCTTTCACGTCCCATTACCTCATTTGAAGGGGTGCTAAATCGTATTTTATCGTTTGCCCTATATCTCCAAAACACGGAAACCCTTTCAGGAAAAACCCACTTACTTTGCAACGAGTTAGCGCGACTGCTTTTTCGCCGCACGCTTTTCATGCTTGTCTTTGATGAACAGTATCAACTGCTTGCCGCGTCAATCTTTTCTCAAAAAGAAAAAGACCATTTGGCATTTGAGCGGCACTTGGCAGATGCGCCTGCCAAAAAAGAGAAATTTTATACCTACCTCTCAACACTCTGCCGTGAATCACCATACAGTCTTGCGATTGTTGAAAATCAATGGCTGTTTGAGCAAGTCAAATTGCGTGGTATTGGCGTGCAAGCACCGATTGAAATTCAGCGAAAAGAAATCGGTACGACTTTTTCCGAAAAAATGATTGTGCATCATCTCTTCGAAATGCCAACGATGAGAGATGAGTTTGGTGTCTATCTCGTGGCGCAATCGCAACACGCAAAGGTGAATGTCGTGTTGTATTTAGGCGGCGGCACGGAAAAAGTATGCAGTGGTGAATCAGAAACAGAACTCCTGTTTCAAACGCTTGATTTCGCTACAAGGCAAATCGCAACGCTTTTCGAGAACGATGAAGCTAAGCGTAAGGCAATTCAAGATTGCAATGCGGGGCGAATTACCAATCAACTCACATCGGAATTAGTCGCAAGCAGTCGCGCAATTAAAAGCGAAAAAGACGTCCCAAAAAAACTATCACTTCTTTGTCAGAGCATTGCAAAGCCGAAGTTCTTTGAAGCCTCAGTTGCCATTCTATTCAGCGGCGATGATGGCATTAGCGAAGTGAGTGCGGCGGGTGCAATGCAAGTGCATTCGGAAGTCGATAAAGCCCTTGTGCCGCTGACATCTATCGGCAAACTCCCAAAAAAGTACTGGGAAAAAGTAACGCAACTCGGCGAGAAAATTTCTGGCTCCTTCGTCATGCTTGATTCCGTCATTGAAGATGAAGATTCGCCATTGGCTTTTCCTGCACTTTGCAATGTCTTCTCGCTTTTGGGGCATAGACAAAATGAGTTCAGTGTTACCTTCTTCACTCCGTTTTTGAATCAAGAGGGAGAAACTTTCGGATTCATCGCCTATTGTGCCGATACGATTCCGATGTTTGTCGAGGAATGGGTTTTCTCGGTCGAGGCATTGATAAAAGTGATTGAAACCGACCTTCAACTGACAATGCTCAAAAATGCGTCGCTTTCAGACTTCAAAAAACGGCGCGAGCTTGCAGAGCAAGCGGCAAGTGCAAAACTCCAAGAGAGTTTGAACTTCTCAAAGTCACTCAGCGGCTATGCCACACGCCGAGAGAAAATCGAAGCAACCTTGAAAACCATTTGTCAGAAAACCGATAGCAAAAAAATTTCTGCCTTCTTCTTCAACAAACAAGGCGATTACATGCTCGGCTTTGAGTGCGAAGCGCAATCAGTTACGGAAATTCCAAACCAAGAGATTTCAAAGAAAACGATTGCGACCTATCTGCCTAACCGCTTTGCAGTTGAGACCATGATTTCGTGCAAAGGATTTGAACTGAACGGAAACTTTTGCTTTACGCCGAATCAAGTCGAGCGCGTGATGGATGGGATTGTAACTGGCGGAAGCATTCCCGTAGCGTTTTTATCGAATGAACTTCTCAAAGAAAATTTGCAACACTTCGCAACGGCTTCGGGCGCGTGTTTACTCACACCAATTCGCTATCGTGGTGAAGTGTTTGGATATATCGCACACGAACCATTCAAACCTGCGACTGAAGCAACGAATTTAACCCTTCAATACAGCGAATCTTGCTCACTGATTTCTTTTTTCGCTCGCGAACTGGGCTATGAGCTTTCCATTGAAATGCTCAAAGAGACACAACGCGAAAGTATCCAACAAATTGAACTCACAAGAGATTTGACTGATGCACTTTTTGAAAGCGCAAAGCAGTTTCAAACGTCGTTCAGCGTCGAGGAGAAAGCAAACTCTGTCGCTGAAGCCCTGACTGAAAAATTCGGGTTTCAATTTGCAAGCATTGTGTTTTATGAAAACGGTGACACGATTTCAATCGCTGCGTATCGAACCCATTCACAAGTCATGAACTCAAACCTTGATAAGCGATTCAATCTTCGATTTCAAAAAGGAATGCCTGTCCCAAAGAATGTTCTTGACGCTGTTTTTCAAGATGAGTTCAAAGTAGGATTGTTTTATGCCTATCGTGCAATCGATGTCAAAAAAGCCTATCGTGCAAGGCAGTCGGGGAAATTGCTTCAAGAAAATTTTGGGGCGAATGCACTAAAAGATTACGCTTCGGGTGATGAGCATGCGGCGATTATTATTCCGCTCTTTGATGAACATCGCAGGCGCATTGGGCACGTTGCGCTGGGTCAGTTGATGCTTTCAAATCTGGGTATTGGTATGCTCTCGCTTTCTGAACGAATGAAACTGGTTTCGGTATTGGTTGAGCATCTGGCACTTTCTATGCGCAGTTATCTGACTGCACGAGAAAAAGATATTGCCAATGAAAATTTGCGCCGCTCCGAAGCACGCTATCGCAACCTTATTGAAAATGTTACATATGGCTGTATCATCTTTGATGCCGAAGGCAAAATTCAATTTGCTAACAATGCGTTGAAAGGTATGTTGGGATACACAATGGAAGCGATGAAAGATAAAAAACTGGAACACTTTGCGGCACTGAAATCGCTCAATCAAGCAAAAGCCATGCATGAGCAAGTTTATTCACGGAACATGCAATCCGATGCAGAACTCTTGCTGGTTGCAAACGGCGGTGAAGAAATACCGTTTCAAGTTTCCTTCGTGCCGCAACTGATTGTGGGCAAAGCCGGCGAACTTGAACTCGAAGGTGCCTTTGCCGTGATGGTTGACTTGCGTCCGCAGTATGAAATTGAAAAGAAGAAACGACAGCTCGAGACAATTAAAAACAACTTCTACGCGATGGTCGTCCATGACATGAAAGTTCCGCTTGCCGCAATCTATGGATACAGCGAAATGATGAAAGATGCCGTGCCGTCACAAATGAACCCTGCTCATTTCCAAGATATTATGACCCAAATTCATCGTTCATCGATTAACATCACCAACCTTATTCAAGAGATTTTGGAGTTCTCAAAATATGAATCGCGTGCGGTTACATTAGACCTTCATCTGAACGATTTGATACTGTGTGTGGAAATGGTGATTGAGCAGAGCCAATTTGCGCTCAACGAGAAAGAACTTCAAGTTGTCAAAAACTTTGAACCGATAGAAAAATTCTATTTTGATTTCACAAGGATTGCGCGCGTGATTTCAAACTTGATGAGCAACGCAATTAAGTTTTCAAATCGTCAGTCTCAAATTATCGTCTCGGTCAAAAAAATCATGAGAAATGGAAAAACCTTTGCCCAATGCTCAGTGAAAGATTTTGGAGAGGGAATCCCGCCAAACGAACTTGAAAACATTTTTGATGCTTATCGCCAAGCGCAATCCAAACATGGCAGTCGTGGAACAGGGTTGGGACTTTCCATCGCAAAACAAATTGTCGAACTGCACGGCGGAAACATCTGGGCGGAAAGTGTGTTCGGCGAAGGCGCAACGCTTACCTTTACCTTACCAATCCGCACCACACTTGATGCTCCAAAAGATTAAATCACGCCTTTTGTTGAAGCAATCTGTTCTGATGTGATGCGCACCGCTTGGCGCAATGCCACTGCACATGCCTTGAATAATCCCTCAATTTTGTGGTGCGTATTTTTTCCGTAGAGAATTTCAAGATGAACATTGGCTTTGAGATGCTCGGCGAGCGAGAAGAAAAAATGCTCGACCATCTCGGTTGCCATGTCGCTGATTTTAGCGCGTGCAAATTTAGCGTTGAAAACAAGGTAACTGCGTCCGCTTAAATCCACGACAGCACGGGCAAGTGTCTCGTCCATTGGAACATATGCATAGCCGTAGCGCGCAATGCCGCGTTTATCGCCAAGTGCCTCGCGAAGTGCCTGACCAAGCGCAATCGCAACATCTTCAACCGTGTGGTGATCGTCGATGCGCAAATCACCCTTGCACGAAAGGCGAATATCGATATGTGAATGTTTGGAAAAGAGTTCAAGCATGTGATTGAGAAAGCCAATCCCTGTTTGAACGTCATATGTGCCATCTCCATCGAGATTAACCGCAACGTGAATATCGGTTTCTTTGGTTTGGCGCATGACGGTTGCTGTGCGTAGTGGTCGGTTCATTCGGAAAATTTGCGAAAGAGATAAAAGAGCAGACTCAATGCGATTGAAAGCAAAATTGATGTGCCAAGCGGGAAATAAAACTTGAAATTCTCGCGCTCAACTTTGAAATCGAATGGCAGATTGCCAAACCACGAAAACGTATCGGTGCGGCTGAACAAAATCAGCAATAAGCCGAAAGCCGTGAGTGATAATCCAACAAAGATGAGAAGTTTGCCAAGCGATTCTGGAAGCATAACGAAGAATTTTTGTCTTGGCAATTTAAGAAGTCTTCGCTAAATTTGCCACTCTTAAATTAACTCAGTTCAAATGCTTCACATTCTTGTCGTTACGTTGATTTGCATAGTTTCGATTCTGCTCATTATTGTGGTGCTGATGCAAAGCAGTAAGGGCGGCGGACTTGCAGGCGCGTTTGGTTCAGCAGGCGTGACCCAAGTGCTTGGGGTACGTCGCACAGCGGATTTTTTGAGCAAAGCCACAACCTTCCTTGCCGCACTCTTCATGCTGTTGTGCATCGTGGCGGAGTTTACCACAGGCTCAAATTCTGCAACGGAATCGGGCGAAAGCGTGATTCAAAAGAATGTGCCTGCGCAGAGTGTGCCAGTCTCCCCTGTTCTGCCGCAATCTGCCCCTGAAAAAAAATAATGCCCACAGTTGCATCTGTAGCTCAGTTGGTAGAGCAGCTGACTCTTAATCAGTAGGTCCTAGGTTCGAATCCTAGCAGATGCACAAAATCGCTCTTTTTCGCTTAAAAACGCCACTTTTTCAGCCAAAAACGCAAAAAGTGGACACTTTGTGGACACTTTCACGCATTGAAAGGGTGGCGAAGCCTTTGCCAAAACTCAAAAGCAAGGCTTGCAAGGTCAGTATGATTCGGGCTGTAAGGTCGGCTGAAAGGAACGGTTCGGCAAGGTCTATTCAGGGTGTTGGTCGGTGTGATTCAGGAACGGTTCGGGCTTTCATCGACAACTCTCACTTTCGTCGTTATTGTATCTCACAACTTCAAAATCCCTTGAAAAAACATCAGATTACAACGCAGTGGCGCGTGCGTCAGTGTTACGTTTGCTTCGCCCCAATTATCTAACCTTTGCCGAATATCCGATTTTTGTCCAAAATTCATCAAAATTTTGACAACTTTACATAATTGTCATCATAGAACATTTTTCCACATTACACACGCCTTTCGCCTGCCTTTTGCGCCTGTGCGCCGAAAAATCCTTTTTTCTCATCATTGAAGGGGTGGGGGTGGGTTGCAGTCATCGCTGAAAAAAACCCGTGAATGTATGGTGAGTCGCGTATGCAGTTCCGAAAAAATGGTCTAATTGGGAAGTCTCACAAAACATGAATCACTGAATCAAAGTGAATCACTGAATCAAAACGGCTCTTTTGATTCAAGGGGTTTTGATTCGGCAACCTTTCGCAAAACTCTGCAAACCTTTGCCTGCGAAACATTCAGCCTATCTGCAATTTAGCGTTGCGAAAGCGTCGGCTCGTTTTCGTGTAGGGCTATGATGTTCATCTCTATTTCGTTAAGTTCTGCACTGCTGAATTGCTTTAAGTGCGCACGCTCACTATCGTAGCCTGTGAAGTCAAATGATAGGAAGTTCGGCGAATGTTTGCCAATGCGGCACACAATCACATTTTCAGAATCATATCTTTCACTTGCACGACTCTTAATCATTTTTAGATACTTCACATAGGGGCTTGTGTAGATTCGCCCACACAAAACACTGAATCACAAAGATTGACCAACATCATGCTTCCTGCAACATGGAATTTGGTTAAGGGTTGACTTGGCGGAATCTTTGGCGTATGTGAAACGACAAGCATTGTTAGGTTGTGCGTCTCTTTAATTCTTTTGAGTTCGCGCATCAATGAAACGGCATCTTTCATCTCTACGGCGTTTGCACATAGCGCGCTCAAATTATCCACACAAACCACATCGATTCTATGTTCTTTCACGGCGTTCTCAATGCTTTGTAAAACGACTTGCTCAAATGTGCAACCTTTGGGTAATTCGGCGGTCGCGTCAAATTCGGCACGCAATAGGTTCGGACTAAATTGAAAGTGATTTGTTCCGTTGTCAGAATAGCGCGCTTCGAACTGTTTGGCGTTCATTTCAAAATCACATACAAGCACTTTTCGCGGCTCTTTGGGCATTTCAAAGATTACGCCTGTGCCTTGCAATCGCGAGCCTTTGCTTAACGCATCGGCAATTTGAACGGTCAAAACGCTCTTGCCTGTGTTTGCACTTCCAAAGAGCAAGCAAAGTTCGCGTTCAAAAAAGAACGCATCAAACATGGGGCACTGTGGTGGCGTTTGTGCGGCTTCATTGAGCCAATGGGTTGCACTCATGATTTTTAAAAGGTTTAAGTTTTGAGGCTGTGCCTTACCGTTGCTACCAATGTTGGTCAGCGGTGGCAAAACTCGGTCGCCGTGTGCTTTTTCGTGCCTTACTTCAAACAAACTCGCGGGGCTTTCAAACTTGCACGCCGAACATTGCACGAAAGGCGCGCCGTGATATTGAGTAGGTCGCAATTCAAACGCACGGCACTTCGGGCAATAGGCACGCACGCCGTCGACACTATCGGTGAAAACAAGTTTGGGCTTTGTCATTTCACAAGCTCCTTTCGCCACTGTTGTTTTAAAATTTGGTAGCAAAAGCCGTGTTCTCGGTGTGCGCATTTGAGAAGGTCAAGAACGGTCTCGACAGCGGCGCGCTTGCTGTAATAGCCGTCGTTGTAGCGCATTCGCACGAGGCGCACGAGGCTATCTAATCGGCGATTGAAAAACGCAAGGGTTTCGG
>Ga0308404_1000493_pt1 | contig 12140 bp, 7 predicted proteins | sample HotsprSampleOSM4_FD_203475 | JGI IMG/M metagenome (GOLD analysis project Ga0308404, IMG submission 203475) | Hot spring phototrophic mat microbial communities from Octopus Spring, Yellowstone National Park, Wyoming, United States - 20060914_OS-M4 ...
TATTTACCGATTTTCTCGCCAAATTTCGACATCTTTTCTCCTATGCTTTTCGATATCTTGTCCACAGCTTTGGCTGCCTTGTCCACAACTTCCCCTACTTTTTTCACAGCTTTGTCTACGGTCTTTCCTACTTTATCTATGACTTCCTCGAGCTTTTTGGCTGCTTTCTCGAGTATTGGTATTAGAACTTCAACAATTATTTGTTTGAGCAAATCTTCGAGTGCATCCGAAAACGCATCCAGAAGAATCTCCTTGATACGTGGCTGCCCACAGTTTAAGCGCATTATCGGCGCGTCCATATACACTCTACGATCTCCTTTGAATTGGATGTTTGGGGCGCGCCCTTTGATTGAACGCGCGGCGTGGAACTGGAGGTTGCCGTTGTGCGTTTTCAGCTGCATCTCTGCCGCTTGGAGCACCATCTTCTTTTCGGCGTACATGAAGATGTCGCCTGAACAGAGGATGTCTAAGCGAGTATCCCGCCCTTTTTTGTGGAAGCGGAGGATATCCTTCGGAGAGTCAAACAGGTCTACTATTACCGTCTCGGTTCCTGGCTCCAGTTTAGCTTCCATCACGAGTTTGTCGCGGCACTTGACCCGCACGATGTCGGTCTTTCCCCCTGCAGTCGTTGTCATCGTGATTTGGTTGCCCGAGGGGGTTTGCCATCGCTTGGTCTCGTGGGGATCGTAGGGGAACGCTGTGCATGGGGCATCGCGCACCACGCCGACAACAACCGCTTGACTGTCCCAGTCGCCCAAAAATTGCACCAGCACATGCTCGCCTACCTCGGGCAAGGAGAGGAATCCTGCTGCGCGCCCGCCTGCAACAGCAGCGTAGGGCGTGACCACAGGAAGCCACGCGCGATTCGCGCCCTTGCTCGTGGGGTCTAACAGCTCCCAGTCGAACTCCACCTGCACGCGCCCGCTCTGGGTGGGATCCTCGTGATTGTTTTTCACCACCCGTCCCAGCACTACACGCGAGCGCCAGTGTAGCTCGTCCATCGGGGGCGGCGTTGGAAGGAGGCGATCCTGTAGCTCGATGGTTTGTGTAACCGTATCTTCGGAAGGATGCCCTTCAATAGACACCGCGCGTACATATAGCTGCATGCCCCCGAATGGAAAGACCATTCCTGGGCGTACATCATACACACGCCCTGCCCATTCAAGACTTAAGATCGTCGCGCTATGGAACGAGTTGTTCTCAAGGTTTTTCCTGATGGCTTTCAGCTCCGCCTCGTTGGGTGGATCTAGTTGGGGAGTGTAGTTGTTAGTGATTTGATTGAGCCGATTGGCGAAGTCGCCGCCTCGTTGCTTGGCAATACTAAACGCCCCGCCTGCAGCAATGCGCTGCTGGGGGATTGCAGGCACTAAGTCGCTTTTGAACGAGACATCTTTCCAGTGCCAGTCGTGCTTGGGGAACGCTTTGGGCGACCGCCTAACCGTGCCGATAACCACGCGGTTGTTCAAATCGTCGGTCGCCAGCGGGATTGCCCACGCACGCAGAATGCGTTGTAGGTAGGCAAAATCCGTCTCTCCATACTGAAAGGTCAAATTAATCGGGATTGAACTAAGCGCGCGTGAGGCGTTCGCCAGAATCTGAATCAAAGGCTCTCGCCGACGAATATGCCGACACACATCTGCCAAAGTACACGCTTGCCACACCCGATAGCGAGGCACTAAGTCTGTCTTTTTTGTATGCGAAACGCATTCCAGAACAATGTAGGAGCGTGTCGTTGTTTGGTGCGTTTTGACAGCGGTCACATACCCCCTGAAGCAGTCTACTGATGCGGCTAAGTCGGGGGCTGCCCATCGTATCAAAACATCTGTATTGATAAGCGTCGCTCCGATATCAATGGTGGGAGGCACTGGCGAACGCTTGCGCCCCTCGCGCAGTTCGTCGTCCCAGTCGACGATAATGGTCGCCGTGCTGTGGTCGTACAGCCGTCTCTGAATGGACACCTGGGTCACATAGTTGCGCTTCAACGCTTTATTGAAAGGCTCTGAGACTATTTGGAACGGCACTTTCCAGACCTCCTTTGCTGGGTTAGCGGGGGGGCGTTGCGCTCCCCCCGCTTTGGAGCCGCTTAGCCGGGGAAGCCCTCCTTCTCACCGGGAGCGACGGTCATCACATTCTGACCATCGTAGTCTTCGGGGCGTAGGAGTGTCCCGCGAATCAGTAAGCGGATGTAGGGTTCGTTCGTGGGGCGTCCAGGGTCGCCTGCGGGGAATTCCACCTCGTGATATTGGTGAACGTATCCTTTGAGGATTGTCCAAGTATGCGCTTGCGTCTTGTCGCGATTGTAGACAACAAGTTCGCACCTGCGGAAGCGGTCGATTCCTTGAGGCGACAGTGCCCATTTAGCAAGCAGGTCGTCGTTCTGCAGCCCGATGATGATGTCCCACTCCATAATGGGGACTCGCTCTGGCTCGCGCTGCGTCCCGTGAACGATGCGCACTTCGGCGCGCTCTACGCCTGTGATCTCTTGTCCGCCAATCATTAGTCTTGGCATCTCTTTACCTCCTATTGATTTGGTTAAAGTACCCACGCCCGATTTCGGAGCGTTTGGCACGACCTATTATACCCTAAAATTTCTCTGGATGCAACAGGTTTTACCGTTTTCGAGCCGAATTTGCTCCCGAAATTTGCGATTTGGGTATAATTCCCACGATGGAAAGAGAGTACGAGCCGCTGCTGCAGCATCTGGACTCCACGGTTCGGGAGCGCATTCTCCAAAACCTCAAACACTACGCGCCGCTTCTGGGGATGTTGTTGGCATGGAAGGAAACGATGGAAGCTGAGCTGGAAGCAGTTCAGCAAAAGCTTCTTGTCGGAATGCTCCGACAGTTTTTACCTTCAGGGCAGTGGAATTTTCCTGCCCAAGCGATTGCCGTGCTGGAGCAACCTTTTGCAGAGCAGTGGGATCTGGATACTGTGCTGCACGATCCGCTTTCGGACACAGCGTGGGTTGTTTGTGGGAGTGGGTTCACGCTGCCAATTTCGCTTGAAAAGTATACGATGTGTCCCTACCACAACGGGTTTCTGCTCCAACTGTGGCTTACGAGAACTTCTGGTTATCACGATCTGTTTCGTGAGGGGCAGGGGATGCTGATTTTCGTCGCTGGGTCGGAAGACCTCTTCTCTCGGTTGGTGCGAGCGGAGTGGGTTCTCACGCTGCCGCGTCAGGGCGCGTTCGCGATGGAGGTCTCGCGGTATGAGGGGTTTTTGGAGTTCGAGCGGCAGTTGTGCGCGGCTCGTACAAGCCAGCGCCATTTGGAGCCGTTCCTACCCCCTTTTCACCCCTACAGTCGCAAATTCTTGCTCTGTCGTCCGAATTTTGAGCGCCCCACGACGACGCCCCAAGCGGAGTCGCTCTCCGACAATCAACTTCTAATCTCTGTCTTCATAGATGAAGCGGCGCGTTCGCTTATCGAGGCGCACCCGCGCTCTGAGCCGCTCTTCCTGCTCAACGCTTTGCCCGTGATTCAGGCGCAGGTGCTGCGTCAAAGTGTGCAGGCGGTTCCCTTCGAGGCGGGAGAATGGGTGAAGGTTTCGTTTGCAGGCGTGCAGAACTGCTTCTTTGCGTCCGCGTATGGAGAGAGTTCACACCGCCGCGCGTGGTTTGAAATCGAGTCCGAGAATATCGCTCCAGAATTTTTTGCAGGACACATAGTGAATGTGTTTGCCGAGCCGAACTCCGAGGAGGTCTCAATTTACTACGATTGCAAAGGCAGGGAGATAGGCGCGGAGATCTCTTCGCCCGAGAAGCTCTATGGGGGGCGAGGCGCTCAGTTTTCGGTGCCCTATCCACCGGTGGGCGGTAATGCGTTCTCCTCCGCAACCACTGAGTCAGGAGGGCTGCATTACTACCTTTACCATAGCCTGTTCCGACCCGCGATGCTCACGCACGGCGACATCATCGAGATTTTGAAGCACCAGCCGTACAACAACTGGTTTGAACTCGCGCGAACCTCGCTCGCAACAGAGGTTATTTCAAGCCCACTGACCGCATCCAGCCTTTGGGGACAATATCTTTGGCCGTCCATCGTTAGTGGAATGCCCATCGTCGAGCAACACAGTGCAGGCGTCTGGCAGGGTGGGGTATGCCTCACGCCGATTCTGAATCTCCTGCTCCTGCCGCGTCAGGGGGTGTCCGTGCCGAAGTTCCTGCTGCAGGAGGCTGCTCAGCACGCAGCTTCGGTGATTGGGCAGTATTTCCAGATTGGACTCTACAAAATACAGGGGGGTGTCGATGCGCATGCACGCTTTGAGCGACTTTAGGAGTTATTGGCTGCCGTCTTTCTCTTCACTTAATGGACCCGCGAACTTAGCCTACCTGGTACAGCAGATGGAACTGCTCGGGGTTCGCCCAAGTCAGGTGCGGCTGTTTCCGTACTTCGGGCATGGCGCGTTCCGCGAGGTCTTGAGCTACGGCGAGTATTATCAAGACGAGCGTCTAAGCCGCGCGAGCCGTTCCGCAGCAGCGCCCGCGGACGATATTCGGGTTCACCTGCTTGTGAATGTGCGTCCTGACAACCGCCTCCACGCCTTTTTACCGCTGCTTTGCACTGGGCTGCTGCCAGACAGCGACTGTTCTCAACCGCAGGCGTGGGTGGACTCAAAGCGCCTCTGGCAAGCCCGATACCGACAACGATGGGAGTCGATGAGGCAATCGCCCGTGGCGGGCGGTTCCGAAGCGCTCGCGGCGTCGTCAGACGCGCCAAGCACCGCAGAACAGTTTTTCGAGAGCTGGATTGAACAGCTGCTGAATCGGTTTCCTGAGCTGAATACAGATAGCGACGCCCCCTATGAGCTTCGGGCGCCGTCCGCCCGAACAGTGCTTCAGCACACGCCATTGCCGCCTGAAAGCGCACTCGAGGGCTTTGAGTGGGACCTGTGGCGCAGCCAGACACGAACCATTCGCGAACTTATGCATTGGTTCCTCACGAACGCCTTTCTCTTGATAGGTTGTATAGACCTGCTGGCTGGCAAGGAGTATCGGTACTTCGTCCACGAAAGCCTCCCTGCTCCCAGTAAAGACGCTCCAGCGCATAGCAGTCGTCGGTCAGTCGGCATTCCTATCAACTCTCAAGTTACGGAGCGAACGCTGTGTCAGTGGCTGCATGCGGTTCCACACTATCTGATAGAGCCTCTCGAGACAGAACCGAATGTACGAGAATCGAGTGCGTCTGCATCCTCTCCCGCGCCGACGCCCCCGCGCTGGGTGAAACGGCCATCCTTTGGGCGCGCCGCCGAGACCCCACAACAAGACGCTGCGCAGGGCGCGCAAGCAAAACCCCTAACGCCCGAACATCCCGATATACCCGCTTTGGTCGAGGTACTCCGCAAGCGCGCGACTGAAAAAGGCGCAGATTTAGAAATCGCTGAAGTGCTGTCTTTGATACGACGCTATCTGCCGTATTATATGCCCCTGTTCCCAACACAGACCCGCGTCATTGGCGGGACACAACTCTTGACCCTCATGATTAGGCATCTGCGGGGTTGCTGGGCGGACGGATTTATTGGGATTGAACCCTCCGAGCTGGCGTTGTTCGAACCGTCGGAGCGGGAAGTGCTGGAGGGACTGGTGGTTCTCCGCCGAGTTGTGGCAGACCCGTTTCGCCTGTTTCAACTTGCAGTGCGCCTTACTCTTGGCTCCGATGTAGGAGTCGATTTCGTCCCGTACCAGCCGATTGTCTGCCTCTTGGGAAGTCGCATGGCTGCGCTCTCAAAAACGCTCGTCGTTTCCGAGCGCCCACGAATACACAATCCAAGCGTAGTGGTCACGCTCCCGTTGGATCGAACCCAACAGCCCGAGAGCGCACAGTATGTCCAGCGAAAACTCGAAACGCTGAGACGGCTGTTCATCCCTGCGCATTACGCGCTAACCGTTCGATGGCAGGTGGACTGGGCGCGGCTGGGCGAAACAGCGTACCTGTCTTCCGCTGAAGGGGCGAAGGCGGGCGCGTCGACCAGCAAGCTCGAACACATCCCAACTACCGCAGCACGTAGGGTATAATGGTGAATATCGCAATAAAAGAAGGAGTAGTCTGACAGGCAACAGAGGTGCGAGATGACAGAGAACAAGTTCGCGCTAACATCGGTCGACTGGCGGACGGTCAGCATCCTGCACGCGGAGCACTTGCTGATGGAATCGCGGTATATTGAGGAGCTTGCGCGTTGGGAACTGCATATGCGTCCGCACTACGGAGTTGTGCGATTGGAGGCGCAAGATCTGGTGGTCACGGCATCCTCCATAGACTTCGAGGTGCGCGTGCTCGGAGTGCGAGCCATCTCGCCCAAAGGCTTGTGGATTGAGATTGACCACATGCTTCAATTCGTAGATCAAAACGCCAACTACACCGAGCTGACAGTTCCCGTCTATATTGTGATTCTGCCCGAGAAGCGTTCGCTGCCGCTTGCGCCCGCGCAAGGACGCGCGCTCTTAGAGACCTCTGGCTTGCAGCTGTCGTACACCCTCACAACGCATGTGCCTGCAAACGCCTTAGATAGCCTGATGATTGCGCGGCTCCAGAAGCAAGGCTCACAATTCACTTTGGACACGAACTATATTCCCCAGTGTGTGTACCTGAACAGCCACTACCGTCTGGTCGAACAGGTGAAAGCGATTGCCGAAGTTGCAGGGCAGGCGGTCGAGATACTACGCGCCTACGCACGCGCGGAATTCAAAATTTCGCATGTGCTGGCGGCGAACCTTGCAGCGACCTTTGCAACCTTAGAGTCGGTGATTGATTGGCGCATTTCACCCTACCACTATCTCGAGCGAGTAGGGCGTGTGCTGCGGGCGGTGAACCTCCAGCTTCTTCCGCTGGGGCGTTTGGATGTGGCGCCTTGGAAAGACGCCGAGAACGCCACTCGTGAGACTTGGGAGCTGCTCCGAAACGCCTTTCAGCCCAGCGCGTACAACGCGCCGCTGGAGACTCTGCTGGTGCGCTCGGCGGACGCGCTCAGGCGGGTTCTGCCGCTCCTGCGCGAACTGCGCGAGCCGCCGATGGAGCTGCCGCGGCACCCCCTGCACGACCCGCGCTTTGCCCAAGTAGAGCCTGTAAAACAGCTGCCGGAGTGAGCGTGCGATGCGTTGCGTGCCTATGTGGTTTTTCGGCGTGCTTGCAGGACTGGCAGTTGCAGGGTTTTTGCTCGGGCAGTGGCTCAAACCCCCAGCGCCTGAGCCGCCGCCCCCCAGCGAAATCACCTTGCGGTTTTATCTCTACTTCCGCGACGGAACGCCCTTCCGCCCTGCACAAAACCGAAATGTCTGGATTGTGAAGCCAACTGATAGAGGGACTCCCATTCCCGCCCAAGGCGCCGAACGCACCCAGCAAGCCAACACGCGCCAACTCTACACACTCAGTAGCGACAGATACCTCTCCAGCAACGATTTTTCAATAGAAATTGCATGGAGAACAACGGAAGAGTTTCTGATCTGGTTGGAAAACGACTTCATTACCCAAAACAACCTTGATCGGAGCCGATGGCAGGCAAACATAGAATCGCTGCGACGTCGCACACGCGGCAAAAAGCAGCACTATCCGATTATCCTTCCTGACCTTGGAACGGAATTCTGGGAAAGTAGGTGAGACTATGTTAGGCGATCCAACCCTGAAGTCAAAGACGCTCACAGACATTGAAGCCAGAATCACCGAAGAGGACGACGCGTATGATTTGCGCTATGAAGAGGCGCAAATCGTGCTTCCAGGCGACTACAAACAGATAATCTTATACAACAACAACGAATATCGCCGCTGGTACCGCGTGGTGGTGGCGAACATCGAGGCGGACGAGTATGTGGTCGCCGACATCTCTGGCGAGGATATCGAACCCGAGCAGCTGATACCGCTGGAGCCGTCTGAGGAGCTGCCGCTGCTGGTCTACTTCCAACACTCCCCCGAAAAGCCAATTCGCGTGGAAATCTTTGTGGACGAGTGCATCACCGACGATCCTGATGGCAAGTTCGAGCGCCAGTTGCATGGGCGCTACTTTTTAGTGCCTGCGTTTGACCCCAAAAAGTTCGAGGTCAAGGCGCAGCCGTCCCGCATCGCCGTGCGTCCGTGGACGCGCGGCGTGCGCCTCAAACTCCGCTTAGAAAACCGAAACGCGCTGACCGTAGAGGGCGTTGTCGTGCGGCTGGTGCCTCGCAATGTCTCCCGCGCCTACGCCGAGGAAATCGCTACCGTCCAAATCCCCGACGCCATACGCCCCAATCAGCGGCTGGAGATGGAGATAACGGTTCCTGTGACCGAGCGGTTTTCTTCAGTGATGCCGATAGATGTTCGGGTGGAGTACCGCGTGCCGCGCCACACGGCGTCCGAAAAGCCGCGCGACTTCGCCTCTGCCGCGCCACGCCCCCTGGAACTTGTTCCCATCCCCTACATGCGCGCCTACTGGCCCGACTGGCTCATCGCAGGACTTATCTTCTTGATTATCAACTCCATCCTCTTCGGAATGCCCCCTGTCTACAAACCTGAACTGTTAGTGGAGCTGGAGTTCGAGGGCTACGAAGAGAAGAACTTACCGCCAGATAAGATTGATGTCGTGAGGAGCCAGGTGATCGTCTATCGCCGTGATACAAGCACTGGATCAAGAACACGTGTACTCTCGAATCGGCTCGTTATGAAGCGATTGGAAGATACGGCGCAGTCAAGGGATGGTAAACTGGTTTACTGTGCGACGATATTTGGGAACCCGAATGCGCCCAGCCGCTTCGCGAACCGCTCTGTTTGGCGACCGCGCGGCTATCTGCCCTACAACGACGCAGATATCGATGTTGAAATTGGCTTAAAATTGGAAGGCAAACAAGATTTTGTATCCAAATATGATGTTGACAGTGTAAAGATGCGTGAAGCAGAAACAAACTATGAGATTCAACTGTTAAGCTTCTCACGTAAGTATTTTTACGGATATAACCATCGGCGGGTCAAACTATTTGTACCTTACGCCAGCCGCATAAGAGTTCAGCTGCCTCAGTGGGATCCGACCGTTCGAGCTGTGAAGGTACGGGCGCGCTCGGAAGATACGGGGGAGGAGGTACAACTCGAGGTCGAATGCCCAAATGGTAATCCTATCACGGTAGACATACCCACACACTCCCTCCTTGGCAACCGTGAGAGTTGCAAGGTGCATATAATTGCAGAGTCGGAAGACAAAATCTACCGCACGCAAAAGGTCGCCACCTGCAAGCGTGGGGTTTCTCACCTCGTGGCGCTGCCCCCCCCAGCGCCCCAAGGTCGCTTTTGGCTCAGTGTAAATTCGGATCCTCCAGGCGCAGAAGTTTTTGCGGATGGGCAACAAGTTGGCGTGACGCCTTTTGAAAATATTCTGGTACCTGTGCCTAATGACCGTACTGTTGACATTCTCGTGCGGAGCCAAGGATATCAGGAAAAACGAGAGAATGTACGCGTGTCGCCAAATCAAAGAGTCCAAAGAAGCTATAGACTCCGTCCGATAAATGGGGATCCACAAGAACCCATTACCTTACAGGTAAACTCCACCCCGCAGGGCGCGGAGGTGTCTGTAAATGGGGTATCGCAGGGTCAGACGCCTTTCACAGGCACGATATCCCCGCTTCGCAACGGCACAATCGTCATTCAGGTACGGAAAGATGGGTATCAAGGCGTAAGAGATGTCGTCCGTGTATCGTCAGGACAAACGATTAGTCGGCACTACCAGCTACGCAGAATCCCGCCGTCTCCAAATGATTTCTCAATCATTGTTCACACAAGTGAGCCTAACGCTCAGGTAGTTGTCAACGGGAGCGTAGTGTCTCGTACTTTGTCGCCGTTGCCAGACAACTTTTACTGCACTGAAACATTTCATGTTCGCCAAGGCGCTCGCGTCAGCGTCAAGAAACCTGGCTACCGTGCGATTCCTGAAACACATACTGTGAAGGGGCGCGGTACGCTGACCTTTTGGCTGCTTCCGAACAGTTCAGCCTTCGTTTCACAAACGGCGATTCATCTGGATCTGGATCCACGCGTGGTTGAGCAGGTTAATCGGTCGGATTTGGCGGTAAGCGTGCGATATGAGAACAATACCATATATATAAACGCAAACCAAGACTGCTGGGTTCAAGCCTACTACTGCGATCCCACCTCCAGACCTCCGTCGCTCCACGCTGAGTTGTCAGACGGGTGGGAACCTGCAATTCCCGGAATTAGGCCAGCGCGTAATCAACGGTTTAGGGTTGCTGACGGTTCTCGCCAAGTCGCATCTGACGCTGCAGGATACAAACACCTGTACCTTATTGCAACCACTGCGAATATTCCGTTGGGGCGCGACCTCCTCAGTGAACTCCGTAATGGAGCGATTTCGCGGGGTAAATGGTGTATCGTTAGGTGCGATCCTTGACATAGGTCGGCGCGCCTAAGCTTCCTTACGGTCGACCTTTGACAGGGCTTTCCTTGTAGGCGGCTTTTAGCTTCTTGTCGTAGCCACGAAGCCTGAACCGCTTTCCATTATATAACTGAGCGACCCGCGCCCAAGCCATGTCTATCTTTGGTTGAGGAGCACGCGCGCGTATCAATTCAGTGAGTTTTATCATCGCTTGGTGCAAGTCTGTTCGCTCTTTCACAACGAACTCAAAATATCTCAACTGTACTCGCTCGTTGGTGTGCATATCTACATAGAACTGGTAGAGGGCGGATTTTGATGGTAGATCAAGGTATTGAACTGGTCCTCCCGGATCAATGAGAGTATGTGGGATTTCACCGCGATATAAGTTTGGAGTCATGTCGTTTAAGTTAATTCTTCGACGACCATCCTCCTCATACCCGCATTCTTGCTGATAAGTCTTTCCATCCCCACCTGTCTCACTACGGTATATGTATGCACCACCGTGCGAAGATATCTCGTTCCTACGAGCCAAAAAACCCTCTATCCTATCAAATCCTTCAGGCTTCTTGAACACAGGATTTTTTTGCTCGTCTCTCTTGAGTATTTCTAACCTCTCAGGGCAAGTAGCTTCTAATTTTTCCCTGTCTTTTTTAGACAGATAAACTGTGCTGTGAGAAAAATTAACTCCTAACACCATCCAACGCCCAAAGCCCCAATCACGCAGCATATGAGCCAGCAAAGTGAAATTATTAAAAATCATTGTCAAATCCGCAAATGAACTCCCTTTTCTGTGTCGGCGGACAGGCAAAAAGGAGCGGGCTCCCGCATAGAAGCCACAATTCCCTGTTTCCACCTGACCAATTGCCCAAATAATTCCTGCATCTACACCGAGTCTTTTTGCGGAGTTTATGATGTCGCTTCTGGTCGCGCGGCGCTCCTTAGGTACTTTGCATTCACACCTAATTGGCTCCCAGTGCTCCCACTCAAGTGGCTCCTCGATGTTTACGCTTGCTGCTCTTGGGAACTCTACAGGTTCGCAGAGCCCTCTCACTTCTATGTCAGAACCTACAAGAATATTGATACCGCCTAAAACCACTTGACACCTAGTACGATAGCGTCCCAGAATGATGTCACTAATAGGGTTTGAGAAGAGAGCTGCCCTCATTCCATCGTTGCTATCCCAAGTCTCTCCCAACCCTTCGAGTTTTTCTCTCGGATCTGGCATCGTTCGCCTCCTGTGCCCCTATTATACCCCATTCTTTAGGGAATTGTGGCAGGGATTCTGCGAAATGCGCGCGAGTCATAACTTGTATGCCCAACTGAACACACCCTGCATCCTTGTGCGGCGTCTGCTCTATTGCGAAGACACGCTTTGATATGGAGACCGCTCAACCAGTGATAACATCCTGCAAGGGAGTCGACAGAAGTCAACCAGTTTGAGGCATTCTCTGAGTTCACTGCGTGCGTGTATCGTGAAGAGTCCTCTGGTATTGTGCATACCCGTTTCCTGCGCGAGGGGGTGAATTGCGCAAGCGGTGGGGGTATCGGCGTCGTGTGCGCGTGTATCCTGTAGGGCGTGGCTCAGCGGCAGATGCGGGGGACTTAAAATCCTCTGGGGCGCCTTGAGGGGCGTCCTGATTGTAGGGACTGACTGCGTAGGCTGTGCAAACTCTGCGAACGAGTCTCCCACCATAGAGTGCCCAGGGCGGGATTCGAACCCGCACGGGTCGCCCCAGAGGATTTTAAGTCCCCCGCGTCTACCGTTCCGCCACCTGGGCACGCGCATTGAATTA
>Ga0308404_1000499_pt1 | contig 12083 bp, 10 predicted proteins | sample HotsprSampleOSM4_FD_203475 | JGI IMG/M metagenome (GOLD analysis project Ga0308404, IMG submission 203475) | Hot spring phototrophic mat microbial communities from Octopus Spring, Yellowstone National Park, Wyoming, United States - 20060914_OS-M4 ...
GCGAGAGCATCGCCGCCTTCCACGACGCGCTCGACAGGGGGCAGCGGCCGTTCTGCGACGCCGCCTTCGGCCGGCGGCTCGTCTCGGTCTGCGAACGGATCGCCGATCGCGCCGGGGTGGGCGAGAGAGGAGCGCCACGCCGCCCTCCTCGCCCGCCCGCCCCGGAACGGTGGGACGTGGCGGTGCTCGGCGGCACGGGGTTCATCGGCACGGCGACGGTGCGTGCGCTTCTCGACGCAGGCTTCGCCGTCTCCGTGCTCGCGCGGTCGCCGCGCAACCTTCCGGATGTGTTCGACCGGCCGGAGGTCGCCCTCTTCCGCGGCGACATCCGCGACCGCGAAGCGGTGGCGCGCGCGATCGGGGGCGCATCGGTCGTCGTCAACCTCGCCCATGGCGGCGGCGGCGACAGCTACGAGGCGGTGCGCGCGGCGATGGTGGGCGGGGCGGAGGTGGTGGCGCGGCAGTGCCTCGCCTCTGGCGTGCGCCGGCTGGTCCATGTCGGTTCGATCGCCTCGCTCTATCTCGGCCCGGATGCGGCTGTGGTGACGGGTGCCACACCCTCCGATCCGCGCGCCGCGGAGCGCGCCGACTACAGCCGCGCCAAGGCGGAAGCGGAGCGGCTGCTCCACGAGCTCGCGGCACGCGAGGGGCTGCGCGTGGTGATCCTCCGCCCCGGCCTCGTGGTCGGCGCCGGCACCCCGCCCTTCCATGCAGGCCTGGGCTTCTCCTACAACGACCAGCACGTGATCGGCTGGAACCGAGGCGACAACCCGCTTCCCTTCGTTCTGGTGCGCGATGTCGCCGCGGCGATCGTCGCCGCCACCCGCGCCGAGGGGATCGATGGTCGGACGTACAATCTCGTCGGTGACGTCAGGCTGACCGCCCGCGCCTTCGTCGCGGAACTCGCGCGCGCGACCGGCCGCCCCTTGCGCTTCCATCCGCAGTGGCCGAGCCTGCTCTGGGCGGCGGAGGTCGCGAAATGGGCGATCAAGCGCGCCGGCGGGCGCCGGTCGCCGCTGCCGTCGCGGCGCGAGATTCTCTCGCGCGGCCTCTTCGCCACCTTCGACTGCACCGACGCCAAGCGCGATCTTGGCTGGCAGCCGGAGGGCGATCGCTCGGCCTTCATCCGAGAGGCGATCGAGGTGCACGCGGCATGACCCACGCCGCGCCCGTGATGCTCTCCGCCTTCTCGACCTTCGAGGTCGGAGGGCCGCAGGTGCGCTTCGCGCGGCTTGCCGCCCTGTTCGGCGACAGCTGGCGGCACGCGATCGTGGCCATGGACGGGGTGTATGACTGCGCCCGCCGCCTGCCCGATGGGCTCGCCGTGTCGTACCCGGAGGTGCGGGTGGTCAAGGGCGACCTTCTCGGCAATGTGCGGCGCTTCCGCGCCGCCTTGCGCGCGCTGAAGCCCGAGCTTCTCGTCACCTACAATTGGGGGGCGATCGAATGGTGCCTCGCCAATCTCGTTCCGCTCGCCCGGCACGTGCACATCGAGGACGGGTTCGGCCCGGAGGAGCGTGACCGGCAGCTCCCCCGCCGGGTGTGGACGCGTCGGCTTGCGCTGCGCCGGTCGACCGTCGTCCTTCCCTCGCTCACGCTCAAAAGGATCGCCGAGGAGGTCTGGCGGCTTCCGGCCGAGCGTCTCCGCTACGTGCCGAACGGAATCGCGCTCGAGCGGTTCCGGCTGCGGTCGCGGGCCTCACTTGGGCCCGAGCCGGTGATCGGCACGGTGGCGGGGCTCCGGCCGGAGAAGAACCTCGCGCGGCTTCTCGGCGCCTTCGCGCGGCTTCGGGCGGAGCGTCCGGCGCGGCTCGAGATCGTCGGCGACGGGGCGGAGCGTGCCGCGCTCGAGGCGCTCGCGTCACGCCTCGGCCTCGGCGCCTCTGTGACCTTCCACGGCGCCCAGGCCGATCCGGCACCGTTCCTTGAGCGGTTCGACCTGTTCGCGCTTTCCTCCGACACCGAGCAGATGCCGCTCTCCGTTCTCGAGGCGATGGCGTCGGGGCTTGCGGTGGTCGCGACCGATGTCGGCGATGTGCGCGCGATCCTGTCGGACGAGAACCGATCCCTTGTGGTCGCGAAGGACGAGACCGCGCTTGCCGAGGCACTTGCCCGCGGTCTCGCCGACGACGTGCTTCGCGTCGCCGCCGGCGAGGCGAACCGGCTCAAGGCCGAGCGCGAGTACGACGAGCGGCTGATGGCCGATCGCTACGCGCGGATCTTCGCGGGCGAGGGCTGAGACGCGGGCGGATGCGGAGAGGGCGGGGCCCAAGCGGACCCCGCCCCCGTCCTGTCTCCCCGCGCGCCCGCGCGGGGCGGTCCCCGGGCCGCGTGGAGGAGGGGCGCGTCAGCCGAGGCTCTCGCCGTGCAGCGCCTCGTCGAGGCCCATCTGCTCCTCCTCGTCGGAGACGCGCAGGCCCAGGATCGCATCGACGATCTTGAGCAGGATGAAGCTGACGATGGCCGTGTAGACGATCGTCACCACCACGCCCTGGATCTGCACGATCATCTGGCCGATGCCACCCGCGGTCTCGCCGATCGCCTCGACGGCGAACAGGCCGGTGAGGATAGCGCCGACGATTCCGGCCACACCGTGGATGCCCCACACGTCGAGGCTGTCGTCATACTTCAGCATCCGCTTGAGCTCGACCGAGGCCCACCAGGAGATCGCTCCCGCCGCCGCGCCGATCACGAGCGCGCCGACCGGGGCGACATAGCCCGCGGCCGGGGTGATGCCGACGAGGCCGGCCACCGCGCCTGAGATCGCGCCGAGCACCGTCGGCTTGCCCTTCACCGCCCACTCGACGAACATCCACGCGAGCACGCCGGCGGCGGTCGCGATCTGCGTCACCACCATCGCCATGCCGGCGCGGCCATCGGCCGCCAGCGCCGAGCCGGCGTTGAAGCCGAACCAGCCGACCCAGAGCAGCGACGCGCCGATCACCGCGAAGCCGAGATTGTGCGGCGCCATGCTCTCGGTTCCGTAGCCCTTGCGCTTGCCGAGTACGAGGCAGGCGACGAGGCCCGCCACGCCGGCGTTGATGTGCACGACCGTTCCGCCCGCGTAGTCGAGAACGCCCCAATCGGCGATGAAGCCTCCGCCCCACACCCAGTGCGCCACCGGGCTGTAGACGCAGAGCGACCAGAGCGCGAGGAACAGGAGCAGGGCCGAGAACTTCATCCGGTCAGCCACCGCGCCGGTGATCAGCGCCGCGGTGATGATCGCGAACGTCATCTGGAACACCATGAACACCGGCTCGGTGATGGTGCCCTCGGGCTTCGGCTTGTCCCAAACATCGGCGAGACCGGAGAGGAACAGCCGCCCCAGATCGCCGATCCACTTGCCCTCGCCGGAGAAGGCGAGGCTGTAGCCCGCGACCATCCAGACGATGGTGATCAGAGCGCAGGTCGCGAAGCTCTGCATCATCGTCGCGAGAACGTTCTTCTTCCGGACCATGCCGGCATAGAACAGGGCAACGCCCGGGATGGTCATCATCAGCACGAGAGCCGTGGAGGTGAGCATCCACGCCATGTCGCCGCTGTCGATCTTCGGCTCGTCGGCGGCGAAGGCGGGCAGCGCCGCCACGAGCGGCAGGGCGAGCGCGCCGGCCGCGGTGAGGAGTGTCTTCTTCATCGGTTGCCTGATCCCCTGTTGATCGGATCGATCATGAAAGCGCCTGCCGCCGCGCTCAGAGAGCGGCGGCATCGGTCTCGCCGGTGCGGATCCGGATCGCGCGCTCGATGTCGAGCACGAAGATCTTGCCGTCGCCGATCTTGCCGGTGTGGGCGGCCTTGGCGATCGCCTCGCACACCTGGTCGACGAGGTCGTCGTTCACCACCACCTCGATCTTCACCTTGGGCAGGAAGTTCACGTGGTATTCGGCCCCGCGATAGATCTCGGTCTGGCCCTTCTGCCGCCCGAACCCCTTCACCTCCGACACCGTGAGCCCCTGCACCCCGAGCGGAGTGAGCGCCTCGCGCACGTCGTCGAGCTTGAAGGGCTTGATGATCGCCATGATCAGTTTCATGCGCCGTCCTCTCCCGCCGTTGCGGCACCGGTTGACGGCACAGGGCTTTCAAGAACCGTGCCGGACGTTCCGGGGCGGTTGCGGTGGAGCGGAGAGCCGGGATTTCCAGGCCCTGGCGCAGCCCTGCCCAGGCGTTGGGCGCTGCCCAATCCTTGGGCATTCGTGTGCGCTGCGGCGCAAAACCGGGCGGCGTCTTCCCGCCGGCCGGGGCGCGGCTCTATTGTGCGAGGCATGGCCGCGCACCTCTCCGTCACCGTCTGCATCGTCGGCGCTGGGCCCGTCGGGGCAACGCTCGCCTGCCTGCTCGCCGAAGCCGGCATCCCGGCTGCCGTCATCGACCGCTCCGCCCTGCCGCCGATGGAGCTTCCCGCCTTCGACGGCCGCGCCTATGCGATCGCGCTGACCTCGCGCGACGTGCTCGAGCAGGCGGGGGTGTGGGCGAGGCTCGGCGGCGCTCCCTGCCCGATACGCCAGATCAGGGTGTCGGATGGCCGGGTTGGCCGCCCAGCCTCGCCGCTCTTTCTCCATTTCGCCGCCTCTGAGGTGGGCGAGGACGCGTTCGGCTGGATGGTCGAGGCGCGGCACCTGCGCATCGCGCTCAACGCCCAGCTGCCCCGCCTGCCGGGGCTTGCGGTGTTCGCGCCCGCCTCCGTGTCGTCGGTGGCGCGAACGCCCGAAACCGCCGAGGTGCGGCTCGCCGACGGCACGGTGATCGCCTGCCGCCTTGTGGTGGCGGCTGAGGGGCGCGAGAGCGCGCTGAGGGCTGAGGCCGGCATTCCCGTCACGCGCTGGGATTATGGCCAGCAGGCGATCGTCTGCGCGGTGCGGCACGAGCGGCCGCACGGCCACGTTGCGGTCGAGCACTTCCTGCCCGGAGGCCCGTTCGCGATCCTGCCGCTGCCCGGGGAGCCGGGGCCCGGCGGCGCGCCGGACGGCCGCACATCCGCGATCGTCTGGTCAGACCGCTCCGATCTCGTCGACCGCGTGTGGGAGCTTTCGCCCGGGCGCTTCGCCGCGGAGCTCGCGCGACGCTTCGGCGACCATCTCGGCACGGTCACCCCGGTCGGGACGCGCTGGCGCTACCCGCTCTCGGCGCTCCTGGCGCAGCGCTACACCGACATCCGCCTCGCACTCGTTGGCGATGCCGCGCACGGCATCCACCCGATCGCCGGGCAGGGGCTTAATCTCGGCGTCCGCGATGTCGGCGCGCTCGGCGCGGCGATCGTCGAGGCTGTCCGCTCGGGCGAGGACCCGGGCAGCCCCGCCGTGCTCGCCCGCTACCAGGCGGCGCGCCGTCCGGCGAATCTCGCGATGCTCGCGATGACGGATGCACTCGATCGGCTGTTCTCGAACGATCTCGCCCCGGTTCGGCTCGCGCGGGGCTTCGGCCTCGCCGCCGTGCACCGGATCCCGCCCTTGAAGCGCCTCTTCATGCGCACTGCGATGGGGCTCTCGCCGCAGGGACTCTCGATCCTGGGCGCGCTGCGCCAGGCCGCGTGACGCCGCCCTGCCTCAGGCCGTGCGCGGCGGGGCGTCGCGCCGGCCGCGCGCGGCGAGGGTGAGCGCGGCGAGGGCCACGCCGGACACGAGCAGGCCCGCCGGAGCGGGCACCGGCGTCACTCGCGCCAGACGGTAGGAGAGGTCGTCGAAGTACACGACATCGATGAAGTCATTTACGACGGTCCCGGTGAAGGCGACGGTGGTGAACGGCGTGGGCGAGACGATGCCGACGAACAGCGTGTTGTTGAGAAAGGTGTTACTGATGTTGCTGTAGTTCGGGAAAGGCTGGAAGACAGAACCGTCCGACAGCGTGATGGAAAGCGTCTGCTGCTCGCGGTCCCCCGAACCGCCGATGAAGATGCCAAAAGCGTCGATCGGGGCGGCGAAGGTGAAGGTCAGCGTGTCAGGGGCGGCAAAGAAGGGCGCTTTGGTGCCGCTGAGCGCGATCGGGGTAGGAGTGGACTCGTTGCCGAAGGAGACGGTGCAGAAGATCCCCGAGCATGTGATCGTGCCGCCACCGAAGGTGATCGTCGTGCCAGCGACGGTCGAGCTCTCGAAGTTGTCGAAGGTCGTGCCTGGGGCGGCGGCGAGGAAGGCGAATCGGTGTAGAGCGTCGCGGCGGACGCAGTTCCCGCGACGAGGGCGGCCGCGAACGCGGCTGCGGCAAACGTCCGTGTCATGTCCAACTCCCCCTGTCCAACTTCGCCCTGGCGGGGGAGCGCCGCTGTCATTGTTCTCCCGTAACGACCCTGCGGTATCGTTTCGGGGCTGTCAACCACCTTCAGCGTTCAGGCTGGAGCGGAACGCTGGCGTATGCGGCCGCTCGCACGGCGCCGCAGGACGAGCCGGGCCGCGCCGCCGCGCTTAGGCGGGCGCTTCCGCCGGCAGGGCAATCTCTTCGGCGGTCACGAGCCGCTCGAAAGCGGGCTTGGCGAGCAGGTAGCCCTGGACGAGATCGACCCCCGCCTCCGCCAGCACCGCGAGCTCGCCTTCCGTCTCGACCCCGACCGCGGCGATCTCGAGCCCGAGCGCCCGGCAGGCGGCGACGACCTCGAGCGCGCGGGCGCGCTTCAGCCGGTCGCGGTCGATGCCGCGGATCAGCGTGAGGTCGAGCTTCACCATGTCAGGGGCGAGATCGACGAGCGTGCCGATCGCGGCGTAGCCCGCGCCGAGATGGTCGAGCGCGACGCGAAGGCCCGCGTCGCGGCAGGCGGCGAGGAAGCGGCGCATGAAGGCGAGGTCGAACAGACGCCCGTCCTCGCCGAGCTCGAGCGTGAGGCGCGACGGCGCGATGCCGGAAGCGGAGGCCGCCGCGAGCAGGGGCGCGAGGCAGTGCTCCGGGTGGCGCAGCGCCTCGGGCATCAGGTTGAGGTGGAGCCGCTCGGCGAGCCCGTGCCGTGCGGCGAGCGCGATGGCGGTGGCGCGGGCCGTCCGGTCGAAGGCGGGCCGGTTCGCGTCGGAGACGGCGGCGAGAACGGTGTGGGCGAGTGCTCCATCCCGGCCGCGCAGCAGCGCCTCGTGCGCCTCGATCGCGCCTGAGGAAGGGCGAACGATCGGCTGGAACGCGATCGTCAAGGGAAGCGGGAAACCGAGGCCGCAGGTGCAGGCGTCGCAGGTGCGGTCCGTCTCTCCGGTCATGCGGTGAGCCTGCCGCGGCGCTCTTTCGCCCGCGTTAACGGAGCTCAGATCGCGACGCGAACGCCGAGCTCGACCACGCGGTCGGAGGGGATGCGGAAGAACTCGGTGGCGGAGACGGCGTTGCGCGCCATCACCATGAACAGCCAGTGCCGCCAGCGCGACATCTTCGGCACCGCGGCCGGAACCACGCTCTCGCGGCCGAGGAAGAAGCTCACCTGCATCGGGTCTGCCTCGATCCCCTCGTCCTTCAGCTCGGCGAGAGCGCGCGGGATGTTGGGGCTCTCCATGAACCCGTAGCGGAGAATGACGCGGTGTATCCCCGGGGCGAGCTCCTCCACCGTCGCGCGCTGCTCCGGCGGGACGACGGGCACCTCCTCGGTCAGCACCGTGAGGAAGATCACCTTCTCGTGCAGCACCTTGTTGTGCTTGAGGTTGTGCAGGAGCGCGCCGGGCACGTAGTCAGGGTTGCCGGTCATGAACACGGCGGTGCCGGGAACGCGTATGGTGCGGCTCTTCGGCAGGCGCGCGAGGAAGGAGGCAAGCGGCAGGCTGTCGGCGCGCCACTTCTCGAACAGGAGGTCGCGCCCGCGCCGCCAAGAGGTGAGCAGCGTGAAGAGCGTGACCCCGATCAGGATCGGCACCCAGCCGCCCTCGGGCACCTTGAGCAGGTTCGAGGCGAAGAAGGCGAGGTCGATGACGAGGAACAGGCCGAAGCTCGCGACCGTCTTCGCAGTGCTCCAGCCCAGCACGCGGCGGGCAACGACGAGGCCGAGCAGCGAGGTGCAGACGAAGGTTCCGGTCACAGCGATTCCGTAGGCGGCGGCGAGGTTCTCCGAGGCGCGGAACCCCGCGACCAGAAGCATCACGCCGATGAACAGCATGGCGTTGACTTGCGGTATGTAGATCTGCCCCGCCTCCTCGCCGGAGGTGTGGCGCACTGTCAGGCGCGGGCAGAAGCCGAGCTGCATCATCTGCCGCGCGATCGAGAAGGCGCCGGTGATCATCGCCTGGCTTGCGATGATGGTCGCGGCGGTGGCGAGGAACACGAGCGGCAGGCGGAACCAGGAGGGCGCGAGCAGGTAGAACGGGTTCTCGAGCGCGGCGGCATCGGCGAGCAGAAGAGCCCCCTGCCCGACATAGTTCAGCGCGAGCGCAGGCAGCACGCAGAACAGCCAGGCTTGGACGATCGGGCGCCGGCCGAAATGGCCCATGTCGGCGTAGAGCGCCTCGGCTCCGGTGACGGCGAGCACGATCGCGCCGAGGGCGACGAAGCTCTCGAGCGGGTGGTTGACGAAGAACCACACCGCGTAGGTGGGCGAGACGGCGGCGAGGATCGGCGGCGCAAGCAGGATCCCCCGCACGCCGAGAATCGCGAGCGTGACGAACCAGACGAAGGTGACCGGCCCGTAGACGAGGCCGACCTTTCCCGAGCCGCGATACTGCACCGCGAATACGCCGACAAGCACAAGCACCGAGAGCGGCACGACGAAGGGGTGCAGCGCCGGGTTGACCACCTCGAGCCCCTCGATCGCCGAGAGAACCGAGATCGCCGGCGTGATCGCGCCGTCGCCGACGAACAGGCTCGCCCCGGCGATGCCGACCATGGTGGCGGCGTGGCGCAACCGCCCTTGGGGAAGCGCCCGGGTGGCGAGCGCCATCAGCGCGAGGATTCCGCCCTCCCCCTTGTTGTCGGCGCGCGTCACGATGCCGATGTACTTGACCGTCACGATCAGGATCAGCGACCAGACGACGAGGCTCGTCACCCCGAGCACGTCGGAGGCGCTGAGGGCGCCGTCGCGGGCGAACAGCCCGAGCGAGGCCTTCATCGTGTAGAGCGGGCTCGTGCCGATGTCGCCGTAGACGACGCCGAGAACGCCGAGCAGGAGCGCCACCTTCGGCGACCCCGATCCTCGCGCCTTCGCAGCGGACGCGGCCATCCGGTCCTCTTCGCCGTTGCCGAGGCCGCCCGGTTTAACGGAGGCGCCCCGCCGCGCCTAGCCTTTTGCTGCAACGCGGCGAGCAGCGCCGCGGGCGAACCACTCAGGCGGAGATGCCGCGCAAAAGCGTCTCGCGCAGCGCCGCGCACAGCGCCTCGCGCGGGCTCCACGCGAATTCGGGGAAGGTGATCATGAGCGACACGAGGCCGTGGCCGCCGGCCCAGATCTGCTCGGCGACCAGGGCGGGGTCCGACTCCCGCGCATGGCCGGAGGCGATCAGCCGCGAGACCTCGGCGGCGAGCGCGGCGAAGGTCGCCGCCCCGTTCGCCGAGCCGGTCCGGCACCCCTCCGCCACGGGGCGCTGGCCCGCCACCCCGATCACCGGCGTCATGAACACGAGCCGGTACTCGTCCGGGTGCGCGAGCCCCCAGGCGACATAGGCGTCCATCAGCGAGGCAAGCCGCGCGAACGGGTCGGGCGAGGCGGCGGCGCCCTCGACCGCCCGGGTGAAGGCCGCGAGCAGCTCGTCGAACACGGCATCGACCACCGCCGCGAGCAGCACGGTCTTGTCGGGGAAATAGAGATAGAGCGCGGCGGGCGAGACGCCGGCGGCGGCGGCGACGGCGCGCATCGACACCGCCTCCGCCCCGTTCTGGGCCATCAGCCGGCGCGCCGCCGCGACCACTTGGGTGCGTCGGTCGGCGGCGCTCTGGCGCCGGCGCGGCGCGGCCCGCGTCTCTCCCGCCTGACGCTTCGGCATCGCCCTGACCGATCGAGCGCCCACCTGGCCGCCTCCCGTGTCGTGACCTGAACGGCGTTCACTTTAGCCCTTGCGCCGGCCGCCGCAAGCGCGGTATATGAACATCGTTCACATGAACGATGTTCAGGAGAGCTCCATCGGCGCGATCGCCTGGGCGATGCTGACGGGTGACAGGGCCAAAGAGCTCGGCCTCGTGGTCGGCGTCGCGGTCGTGGTGACTCTGCCGCGTGCGGAAAGGGCTTCCCATCGAACGCCCCGGGCGAGCGCGTCGATACGCGCGTGGTCGAGGTGATCTACCGCCTCGAGCCGCGCAGCCTGCCGGTGGCGGTGGGGCAGAGTCTCGAGGTGTTCATCGAGGCGACGCCGCGCGCGGCGGCACGGCGGCAGGGAGCGCTCGCCGAAGGCCTGGCGCCGGTCACCCCCCTGTCGGCTCTGGCGTCCACTGCGCGTTGAGCCGATACCCGCCGCTCTCGGTCACGAGAAGCCGCGCATTCCCCGGGTCGGGCTCGACCTTCTGGCGCAGGCGGTAGATGTGGGTCTCGAGCGTGTGCGTCGTCACCCCGGCGTTGTAGCCCCAGACCTCGTTGAGCAGAACCTGGCGCGGCACCGGCTTGCCCTCGGCGCGGTAGAGGAACTTGAGGATCGCCGCCTCCTTCTCGGTCAGCCTGATCTTGCGGTTGCGCTTCGCCTCGAGGAGGAGCTTCGCAGCCGGGCGGAAGGTGTAGGGCCCGATCGAGAACACCGCGTCGTCGGAGTTATCGAAGATCGCGAGATGGCGGCGCAGCCGCGCGAGCAGCTCGCCGAGCCGGAACGGCTTGACGATGTAATCATTCGCCCCCGAATCGAGGCCGCGGATCGTGTCGGCCTCCGTGTCGGCCCCGGTCAGCATGATGATCGGCACCTTCACCCCCTTCTGCCGGATGGTGCGGGTGAAGTCGCGCCCGTCCCCGTCGGGCAGGCCGACATCGAGCAGGATGGCGTCGAACCGGGCGTTGCCGCCGCCAAGCGCTGCCTCGGCGGCAGCGAGGCTCTCGGCCGCGTGTGGTTCGAACTCGCCCTCCGCGCGGAGCTGCTCGGCGAGCGTCTCGCGCAGGGCGCGGTCGTCATCGACGATCAGGATCGGTCGTGCGAGAGCCATGGGCCTCAATGTTCCCCTCGTCCGTCGGTCCGGGAGTGTGCCAGCCGGCGCCGGGGACGGGCAAGGAAGCACCCGGCCGGCGTGGCATGACGCGGCAGGACGCCGCGCGCGACAGCATGTCGTGATCGCGTCCGCCCGGCGCAGCACCCTCTCCCGTGCACGTCTCTGTGGGTGCACGATCCCGTGATCGCTTGGCTGCGCCAAGGCCTCGCACCGATTGCCTCGGCGCGGAGCTGCACCATCTCCCCGGACGCCCCCGAAGATTTCATGCCGGTGCAACGCCGCGTGCCGAAGCCTGCCTTCTTTGCGCCGCGATCTCGTCCGAACACTCTGTGCTGGAGGACCCGCCGCCAATGCCACCTACAGCATCGCTTGCCGCCGCCACGGCCGCTGCCGAAACGCCCGCCGCCCTGGAGCGGCAGGTGGAGGGTGAGCGCTCGCTTCGCCCCGTGCACCGCGCCGTCGCCGAGCTTCGCCGTGGCGCTGCGGCGCTCCTCGTCGCGTCCAACCCCCGCTCCGCCTGGCTGGTCGCGGCGGCGGAACTCGCCTCGCCGGCCACGCTCTCCCGCCTCGCCGCTCTCGGTGCGGCACCGCCCGTCCTGCTGCTCGCCCCGACACGCGCCGCCGCCGTGCTTCAGGGCCCCGCCCCGGTCGGAGCGGGCGCGCCGGCCGTCGCCTTCCGCCTCCCTCCGGGCGTGACGCCCGCCCTTCTGCGCAGCCTCGCCGACCCGACGGCGGAGCCGCCGCAGACGAGGCCCGAGCCCGCGCCGCTGGTCCCGGTCGAGGCAGCCGCCGCATCGATCCAGCTTGCCAAGCTCGCACGTCTCTTGCCGGCCGTGGTGGTCGCTCCGGTCGACACGGGGGGTGACGCGTCAGGGCTCGCGCAGCGCCACGACCTCCTCGCCGCTCCTGCCGAGGCGGTGCTCTCCTATCCCGACATGGTCGCCGCCACGCTGACTCGCGTCGCCGAAGCCTCCGTGCCGCTCGAGGACAGCGCCGCCACACGGATCATTGCCTTCCGGCCGGCGGATGGCGGCACCGAGCATCTCGCGATCGTGGTCGGTGACCCCTGGGGGGCCGCC
>Ga0308404_1000505_pt1 | contig 11964 bp, 12 predicted proteins | sample HotsprSampleOSM4_FD_203475 | JGI IMG/M metagenome (GOLD analysis project Ga0308404, IMG submission 203475) | Hot spring phototrophic mat microbial communities from Octopus Spring, Yellowstone National Park, Wyoming, United States - 20060914_OS-M4 ...
TGGCTGCTCAGCGAGCTGGAGATGTTCAGCGTCGAGATCGGCGCGTCCGGTCGCGCCCGCTACAGCGCGCCGGAAGGATGCCACGACGACGGAGTAATTGCGCTCGCGCTGGCGGTGTGGGGCGCGGCGCGGGGTACAGAGGTGCTGTTTGATGTATAAGCCCGCCGCACAACTCGTACTGTCGCCGTTTGAGCGCTACGACATCAAAGCGCTCAACTTGGAGGATTTTCTACCCTCTGCGTGGACGGGCGTATTCGGCGACGGCGACGCGGTTGATGTGGAGACGGCGTATGAGCGCGTCGCGGTGGTGCGGACGGCGGTGACGTTGCGCGCGAACGCGCTCGCGTCGCTGCCGTGGGAGATTACGACGCGGCGCGGTACACTGGTGGCGTTCGACGCCGAGCGGCTGGCGGCGCTCATTCGCGGAATTGAGATCGATCTGTGTCTGTACGGCGCGGCGTATCTGCTGCGCGACCCCGCCGCGCCGCTCGGTCTGCGTCGGTTGCACCCGCGTACCATCACTCCGATCACCGACGCAAAGCGCGGGCTGGTCGGGTTCACCCGCCGCGCGAACAATACAGAAGTGCGGCTTGAGCCGGAAACCGAACTGCTGCACCTCTGGGAACCGTCGGTGCGCAGCGAGGTCGAACCAGGCGTCGGGCTGGTGACGACCGCGCTCACGCAAGCCCGCGCTTTGCTCGCGGCGGAGAGGTACCAGACGGCGTACTTCGAGCGCGGGGCGGTGCGTCCGACGGTGTGGATGTTCGCCCAACGCCCCACCGACGCTGAGCGCTCGCGGTTCGAGCAGTGGCTAAGGCAGTTGGTGAGCGGCATTCGCAACGCATTCCGGCACCTCGCACTTTCAAGCGAGATCAAAACCGTCACACTCGGTGATACGCTCTCCGACGCAGTGCAGCCGGAACTGTTGCAGCGCGCAGCGGAACTGATGCTGACGGCGTTCCAGGTGCCGATGTCGGTTGTCTTCAGCAGTGCGAGCAACTACGCAACCGCGCTGCGCGACTACCAGACGTTCATTCTTCTGACGATCCTCACCCGCGCCCGCGAAATAACCGCGATGTTGCAGCCGCACTTCGTCGCGTACAACCAAACGCTGCGTTGTAACGAGGCGAGGATTGATGCCGTCCAGAACGCAGAGTTGGAGAAGGCGGAAGCAATCCAGCGCCTCACCGGACAGCCGGTGCTGACACTCAACGAAGCCCGCGCCCGGCTTGACCTCCCGCAGTTCGTTGAAGACGAAGCGGATCAAGAGTTGCTTCGCTTGCGCAACCGGCTGGCGATAGCGCGGGAAGCGGTTGCTGCCGGTCTCGATGTGAGAACAGCGCTGCGGCTGGCGGGCGTCACCGGTGCGGTGAGTGAGGAACCGGAGGAAGACGCGGCGAAGTCGCTGAAGAAGGACGACGAAGCGGGACTGATGCCGCACGAGGTTCAACTCTACCGCGACCTCAAGCGCGCGTTTCTGCAATTACGCCAAGTTATGCTCGACGGCGCGGACGAGATTACGGCGCAGATGTTCAGCGAGACGCTCTATCCCGCGATGCGCCGCAACATCGAAACAATTGCACGTCTGTTCGCAGACGAAATGCGCGCCGAGGTCGGCGTTGCGGTCAACGTCGATGCGCTGCTGGCGGATTGGGCGGAAGAAGCGACACGGCGGCAAGTTGAGGAGTTGCTCTACCCGTACACCCGCGACTACATCGCCCGCGCGGTCGCGGCGTGGCGGCGGATGCCGGGCGCGGATCGCGCCGAACTCATCCAGATGATAGAACCGGTCGTCGGAGCAAAGCGCGCCGAAACCGTCGCTATCACGGCTGCGACTGAAGCCGCAGCCGCGGGCGTGCGGGCGTACCGCGACGGGATGCGCGCCGAGCACAATCTGGAGTACGTGATGATCTGGGAGACCGCAAACGACGAGCGCGTGTGTCCGATCTGCGGCGCGCTTCACGGCAAGCGCGAGGACGAGTGGGGCGGGCGTTCCGGTCCGCCCGCGCACCCGCGTTGTCGGTGCGGCGTCAGACTGGAGCGGGTCGATGCGGGTTAGTGTTGCTGTTGATCTCGATAACGCATTGCGCAAACTGTTGCCGCGTGCGGCGCGGATCGAAGCCGCGCTCGATGCGGGCGCGACCGCTGCGCACGGTATGATGCAAATCTACCCGCCGCCGCCCGCGGGTTCACGCTACCGGCGAACGGGCAATCTGCGGCAGAAGTTGCGGATCAAGAAACTGTCGAAAACGTCGAGGATCGTCGAAAACACAGCGTCGTATGCGCGCTACGTCTACGGAATGCCGCAAGCGCGGGTGCACAGCGGGCGCTGGGCGTCGCTGAGGGACGCGGCGGAAGCGGCGAAGAAGGAAGCAATCGCGGTGCTGAAGGAGAGGGGGAGGTGAGAGATGGAGTGGCAGACCGCGCCCGGCGCGGCGCTGAAGGCGGTCGAGACCGGGGACGTTGAGGGATTGCTCGTGGTGTTCGGCAGTCCCGACGCAACCGACCTCGAAAATGAGTTCTTCACTGCGGAAACGGATTTCGGGCGTTTGCGCGAAACGCCGATCTGGTTGAACCACGCGCAGCCGGTGAAAACCGCGTCGGGAGTTATTCTCGTTGAAGAACCGATCGGCTACGGCGCGCTGGAACTGACCGACGAGGGGGTGATCATCCGCGGGCTGCTCGACGCGAAATACCGCTATCTCGCCCAGATCGCGCCGGAGATGGGCTGGTCGAGCGGCACGGCGGCGCATCTCGTGGTGCGTCAGCCGGTCGGGAAAGCGCTGCACATCAAACGCTGGCTGCTGGGGCTGGACGCGAGTATTACGCCGACGCCCGCAGAGCCGCGCACAATGCTACGGAACGTCTATCGGTTAGTCATCAAGTAGGAGGAGGAGATGACGGAAATCGTAATGAATCAGTCGGAACTCGCTGCCGAGATCGCGGCGCGGCTGCGTGAAGAGGTCGCAGCAGCGGTGAAGGCGCAGAGCGTCGGCGTGGCGACAACCGCAACCACTGCGGAAGGCGAAGGTGTATCGTTCGGCGACTTCTTGAAGTGCGTTGCAACCAACGACGTTCAGCGTCTGCGCGCGGTCTACAAGAGCAGCAAAGCGCTTGACGAGACGACCGGCGCGGGCGGCGGTTTCCTCGTGCCGACGCAGTTTGAAGAGCGCATCCGCGCGGTCGGCGCGCCGATGCTGTTCGACCAACTCGTTGCCGCCGGGCGCGGTCCGCTGATGCTGCGCACCAACGCCGCGGAACTGGCGCTGCCGGTGCTGGAGCAAGACCAAGCGCCGAACGTTGAATCGAGCGCGCTGGTGGGCGGCGTGCGGCTGATCTGGCGCGAACAGAGCGCAGACGTTGCGGAAAGCGAACCGCGCTTCGAGCAGCGCATCTTCCGCCCGCACGCGGCAGACGCCTACGTTGCCGCCTCGACCGAGTTGATCACCGACGCGCCGCAGGCGTTGGAAGACACGCTTGTTACGCTGTTCGGACGCGCCTACGCGGTGCTGAGGGCGCGGGTAATGCTGCGCGGCACCGGCGTCGGTCAACCGCGCGGGATTGTGGGGCACCCCGCGGCGATCAGCGTCTCCCGCGCCACCGGCGGCAATCAGGTTGAAAACGACACCAACACCGTTTTGGCGATGATTCAGCGCCTGCTGCCCGGCAGCGCTACCGCGGTCTGGATCGCCCACCCGTTCTGGCGGTCGCGCTTGATGGCGACGCGGCTGGGCGATACGCTGCTCTATACCGTCAACGGGCAGTCGCTGGTGTACGGCGATACCCTCGCCGGTATTCCGATTGCCTACAGCGAGCACCTACCGGAGGTAACCGGCGCGGGATCGCTGATCCTCGCCGATCTGTCGTACTACGCAATGGTGGAACGCGCATCGTTCAGCGTTGCGTACAGTGAACACGCGCGGTTCCTCAAGCGCCAGTCGGTCTGGTTGTTTGGTGTTCGGGTTGACGGCGCGCCGCTCGTCAACGCGCCGCTGATTTTGGCGGACGGCGCGGGGAATAACACCGTCAGCCCGTTCGTTGAGATCGCAGCGGGTACATAGTAGGCGGGGTGTCACAACACTCTATAGAAATAAAAGAAGAACGAGTGTTGTGACACTGCTGATAACCCCGGCGGCGGGGGAGTACTACGTTTGGGTGAGGCGGGCTGTCACAACACAGTATAGAAATAAAAGAAGATGCTGTGTTGTGACACTACTGATGATCAACCCGCGGGCGGCGCGGGCGTCACAACAGTCGGGCGCTGTCACAACACAGCATAGAAATAAAAGAAGATGATGTGTTGTGACGGCGGTTACGGATCAACGGTTGAACACACAGCGGGCGCTGTCACAACACGCTCTATAATAAAAGAGATGCAGGTGTTGTGACGGCGCACGAGAGGAGGGACATACAATGCTTGTTCAGGAGACCATCCAGCCGCTGCTGCGCTACTTCAACACAGCGGCTTCCGGGGCAGATACGACGGTTGTCAGCATCGCAAACGCGCAGGCGGTGCGCATCGTTGCGCACACCGGGACGGTGACCGGCACCGCGTCGTTGCAAGTGCACGTCAACGACACAAACAACACAAACAACTCGGCGCAGTTGACGGATAAGACAATCGCATCGCTGGCGTCTAACCGCACCTACGAGATTTTCGTTACCGGCGCTGAGGCATATGCAGCGAAAACGCACGCATCGCATATGTTTGTACGCATCGCCGGAACGGGTACGGCGCAGATTGCGATTGAGATTTCGGCGTTCCCGGCGCGTGACGTTCCCGCGACGCTGCCGTCCGGCTGGACGCGCGTGCTGTGAGGTAAGCGATGTACGCGACGCTGGCGCAGTTGAAGGATTATCTCAGCATCACATCAAACGTAGACGACGCGCTGCTGACGGACTTGCTTGTGCGCGCAACTGCGATTATCGAGCAGATGACGCGCAAAACCTTCGCTGCGTCGGCGGCGTCATCTCGGACGTTCGGACGCGAGGTGATGCTGTGGGACGGGCTGCTGAAGCGGGATTATCTGCTGCTGCCGTCCGGCGTCTACATCGCGCAGTTGGTGAGCGCGACCGACGGCGACAACGCGCCGATCCCGCTGACGGAAATCGACACGCACCCGCCCGACGCGCCGTATACGGTGCTGGCGCGGCGCGATAAGCGCTGGTGCGGCGCGTCGCAGCAGGCGACGATCACTGCGCGGTGGGGGTACAGCATCGCCCCGCCCGCCGATATTGTGCACGCAACGATCCGGCTGGCGGCGTGGATGTACCGACAGCGGGGGACGGCGAACGACCCGGATCGCCCGACGGTCGCCGACGGCGGGCTGGTTCTGCTGCCGTCGGCGCTGCCGGACGATGTACGCGCAGTACTGGAGCGCTACCGCGATGTCGTATAGTACGGTTGTTGACGTTATTGAGTTGCTGGCGGGGCTGGCGGTGCAGTACAACAGCGCCGTTGTGCCCGTCCGGCGGTTATCAACGCAACCGAATTGGTCAGACGCGGCGCAGTTGCCGGTGCGGATTATCCCCGCGCTTGGCGGGCTGCGGCTGGTTGAGGGGGGCGTCTACACGCCCACCCGCGCGACGCGGGCGGTGTGGGAGATCGACGATCTGCTGCTCGTGCGCGACGTTGGAATGGGGCGCGGCGTTGCGGATACGGCAACGGCGCTGGTTGACTATATCGAGGATTACGTTGCGCGACTGCGCTTCGCGTGGTTGACGCGCGGCGACGTGCAGTTGCTCAACGTGAGCGGAATAGTAGACGTTATCAGATACGGCGAGCGGGCGTATGAGGGCGTTGCGATGACGACGAGGTTCGCACATCTCGTACGCGCGCCGTCGGTATAGGAGGTAGGGGATGTCGCACTCTGGAGTTATCGCCGGTTTGTATGCCGGGAACTACGCGGTCGAGATTTCGACCAACGGAACGACGTGGACTGCGGTTTCAAACGCAACCGTCAAAATAGACGACGTTGAGCTTTCGCGCCCAAGCGGTGAGGCGTATGTTGGCGGTTCAAGCGATTATGCGACGGTGACCGTCGGTAAACGCGAACCGATTGAGATTACGCTGACGTTTTTGTACAACGAGGATACGAACTCTGCTGCGAATACGATCTTTGATCAGTTCCAAAGCGCCTCGCCGCGCCTCGGCGTGCGCTGGTCGCCGCGCGGGTTGGTCAGTCAGGCGCGCGCCTTCGCAACGAGCAACGACGGCGGAACGTCGTTTGAGTTGGGGGTGATTACCAACGTTACGCTCAGTGCACTCGATCCGAGCGACGCCGATCCGTATGTTGCTATGGTGACGGTGCGAACGCCGTCGCTGCGCCGGTACACGCTTGGATCAAGCCCGACCAACCTCAATCCAGCGACGTAAAAGGAGGACAATATGACGACACCGGCAGAGATTTACGACATCGACGCAATCAGCGTCGACCGCAGTGCGCTGACGATCCGCGAAGCCGCGTCGGTGCTCAACAACGAATTGACCGCACCGGTGGTGGCGCGGCTGGTGCGGAAGGCTATCGGCACGCAAGCAGACCGGTTCCCGCTGCGGGCGCTGAAGGCGGTGTACGAACGGGTGTTGCCGCAGATTTTTGATCCCGACGAGGCGGTTCGGTCGCGGGTGGCGGGGCTGACTCCGGCGGTCGGCGAGATCACCCTCGGCGAGTATCACGAGTTTCTCGACGCCAGCGAACGGAAGATTGCGTTCCCGCCGGTCGCCGCGACGCTGCTGATCAAAGCATACGGCGAGGACATCCTCAACGAACCGTATGCGGCGGCGGCGCTGCTGCTCAAAAAGATTTTTGACAGCGTCGCCGAAGAGGGAAACGAGTAGCGCGGGCGACGGCGTTAGGTCTGCTCGACCTCGCGCCGTTGCCCGCCGCGTATACCGAACTGGTGTTGTGCCGGGACATCTACCACTGCCCGCCCGACGCGCTTGACCGTCAACCGCTCCGGCGCGTCGCGCAGCATCTTGCGGCGCTGCGCGCAGAGCGGCGGCATCAGAAGTTGATCGCTACACATCAGCGGAAACGGCGATGAGCGATGTCGTCATCAAACTGAGCGCAGTGGACGCCGCCAGCGGCGTGCTGGAGCGCGTCGCCCACAACGTGCGCGGCGTCGGACAAGCCGCAAGCGCCCAGCGCGGCGCGTTCGGCGCGCTGGAGCAGATCGCGGTCGGCGCGCTGCGGCAGATCGGCGCGGCGGCGGTCAATCTGGCGGCTGCCGGTATTGCAGCCCTCGGAAACCAACTGCGCTCGAGCATTGACGTTGCGGCGACGTTTGAAAGCGCGCTGTTTCGGTTTCAAGCAGTGGCGGGCGACTCGCTAACCAAAGCGGGTCTTTCGTTTGATGACGTAAAACAGAAAGCACTTGAACTCGGTTCGTCAACGCAATTCAGTGCGCAACAAGCCTTGGACGCGATGACCGAACTGGTCAAGGGCGGCATCAACGTCAAAGATGTGATGGGTGGCGCGACGGACGCGACGCTCGCGCTCGCGGCGGCGGCGCAACTCGACCTCGCAAACGCGGCTACAATCGTCGCCAAACAGTTGGGCGTTTGGGGCGAGACCGGCGTCACCGCAGCGAACGTCGCCGACCTTCTCGCGTCCGCCGCCAACGCCAGCACCGTCGACGTTGAAGAGTTGGCGTTAGGGCTGGCAAACGTCGGCGGAAGCGCGAAGGTCGCCGGGTTGTCGTTTCAAGAGACGGTGCAGACGATGGCGTTGATTGCGCCCTCATTCAGCAGCGCCGCTGACGCCGGAACGTCGATGAAGACGTTTTTGCAGCGTCTGATCCCGACGACCAAAGACGCAACTCGAATGATGATCGAGTTGGGGCTGGCGACAAAGGATGGGAAATCGAAGTTCTTCGACGCGAAGGGCGAATTTATCGGGATGGAGAAGGCGGCGGAACTGCTCCACAACGCAACCAAAAATCTGAGCGAGGAACAAAAGTTCTTAGCGTTGAACACCATCTTCGGATCAGATGCTATCCGCGCCGCTGCCGCGATTGCGGGCGCGGGCGCGGCGGGGTACAACGAGATGGGACAGGCGATGAAAGACGCCGGGGGCGCGGCGGCGGCTGCGGCGATAATGCAGCAAGGCTACGGGTTTACCCTCGACCAATTCAACGCGGCGGTCGAGACGTTGCAGATCACCGTCGGAAGCGCGCTGCTGCCGTACCTCACGCAACTCGTCGCTGCGGCGGCGGAAGGCGTCAACGCCTTCACCGCGTGGACTTCCGGCATCCTCAACGCAGTCGATCCCGTCGCGGCGTTGGCGGCGCAGATCGGGCTGGTCGGGGTGACGACCGACGGCGTGCAACAGACGGTCGCCGTTGCTGCGGCTGCGATCTTTTCTGCTTGGAACGCGCTGAGCGCCGCGCTTGCGCCGTCTGCGCGGACGGCGTGGAGCGTAGTGCAGTCGACGGTGCAGACCGCGCTTGCGGCAGTGCAGCAAGCAGTGCAGTTTGCGACTGCGCTGGTGGTGCAAGTCTGGAGTACGCACGGTGCGGATATTCTCGCGTTTGCGAAACGGACGTGGGACGGGGTGATGAGCGTCGTCACCGCTGCGGCGCGGTTCGTTCAAGCCGCGATTGAAGCGTTGGTCGCGGCGGCGCAGTGGGTGTGGCGCAACTTCGGGACTGAGATAACCACAGTTGCGCAGTTCGCGTGGGATCAGATCAAGATACTGACAGATACCGCGCTTACTGTGCTGCGCGGGCTGTTTGAAGCGGGAACCGCAGCGCTGCGCGGCGATTGGAGCGCGGCGTGGGAGGCGATCAAGCGCGTCGCGGAAGCGCTCTGGAATGGGATACGCGCATCTGCGGAAAATCTGATGAGTACGCTGTCATCGCTGTTCCAGACGCTGTACCCGCGTCTCGAAGCCGCGTTCCGTCAGGCGCTTGCCGCTGCGCCGTCGCTCGGCGCGGCGCTGATTGACGGGATAAAGAGCGGGGTAGTGAACGCCGCGCGTGGGTTGGCGCAGGCGGCGGCAGACGCGGCGAAAGCGGCGCTGGACGCAGCAAAAGCGGCGCTCGGCATCCGCTCGCCGTCGCGTGTTGCGGCGAAGGAGGTGGGCGTGCCGCTCGCCGAAGGTATTTTGCGCGGGTTGACGGAAGGTCTCGCCCCGCTGCCGCTGCTGACGCGCGACGCGGTAACCGCCCCGCTTCCGACCTCGTCAACGGTCAACGTCGGGGGCATCACCGTCAACGCCGCGCCGGGAATGGACGAGCGTCGGGTGGCAACGTTAGTACGCAGCGAGATCGACAACCTCACGCGGTTAGCGCGCTTCGGGAGGGTGTGATGAGAATACGACGGATCGAGACTCTTGTGTTCGACGCGAATACGAACATCATCGTTGACGCCAGCAACCAAGACGCGCCCGGCATCGGGTTCCACGTCAACAGTCTGTACGATCCGCAGCCGTTCGCGGTGGAGATCGCGTTCCGCCGCGCAACGCGCCAAGCCGCACTCAACGCAGTGAATACACTCGCGCGCGAACTGCATAGTTACGCGCAGCGGCGACAAGACGAGCGTTTGGCGATAGCGGGCGGCGCGGTGGTGGTTGCAGAGGACGCAGCAGGCAACGCAACGCTGCGTTCGTTTTTACGCGACGGAAGCGTGACGCTGTTGAGCGTCGAAACGACCGCAACGGGCGTCCTCGCGCGCGTGCGAGTGACGGGGACGCTGGTCGCGCCGTTCCTCGACTACGCGCCGACGCTGAACACGCTACCATCGCTGCTGCCGTATGAGCGCCGGGTTGTCGCGCTGTCGGGCTTGAGCGATGCGTATCTGTACCGGCACTGGTTGACGTATAACGTCACAAATATGAACGGTCTCTACAACGCACTGCTGGCGGTCGAGGAGTTGGAAAGCGCGACGGGAACAAGCCGCATCACCGCGATCAACCCGGCGTCGAATTCCGGCGGGATTACGCTCCAGAACTGGGACGCGGGCTGGGCGACGTTGAAGCGCGCGCAGTTCACCTCCACGACAGCCGGAACGATCACGTATACCGTCAACCCCGCCGCGCTCCCGCACGATGTGTATCGTCTCTTTATCGAAATCTTCTGTCCGACGACGCCCTCGGTGAACGCGCGGTATCTCGTCAGTTGGGACGGACAGCCGCAGATCGCGGAAACGATCGTCGGGGATCGCTCGTGGTATACGCCCGCACTATTCGCGCGCAACGAAGCGACGTTCCCGCTGACGCTCGAAGTTCAGAACGTGCCAACCGGGACGCTGGTGATGCCTCTCGTGCTCATCCCGGTTGATGGCGTATCGGTTTGGAGCGTCATCACGCCGCCGACGCTGCAATCGTTTCACACGCTCGATCTTCAGAGCGCCCGGTTTCGTCCGTTTCGCACCGACCCGCCCGGAACGGTGTACGGCGCGCCGGGGCTTATTACGAGTCGCTACATCGCGGTGTTCAATGGCGTGATGGTTCCGAATATTACTACTGCTTCGTCCGCGACGCTGGACATTCGTTCGCGGCGGATCGAACCCGCTGCGTTCGCGTGAGGAAGATATGCTCGTAGCAATCACCAACCCGCATCAACAGTTCCCCGTTCCGCTCACCTTCGCGGACTACGAGTTCTCAACGAGCGACGACGGCGACGAGCGCGGGCGCGTGACTTTACCGCCGGTCTATGCGCGTTCCGGCGTGATGACGCAGATCGGTGATGAACTGCTCGTTTACTGTACGCAACTCTCGAAAACGATCTGGCGTGGGCAGATCGAGCGGATCGAGGAAGCGCGCGACGGGAGCATCAGTTGGCACGCGCTGGGGTTCGGCGCGCTGCAACGAGACGCGCGGATTTCGGTGGTGCGGAATATGGACGATATGACCCGCTGGCAACCGGTCGGTTCCGGGTTTATGCCCGGCAGCGGCTACGATTCGCGCGGGGATTTGTGGGAGTACGAGGTTGTTGAAGCCGGTGGATTTCCGAACATACGGATACGCACAAAGCGTGAATTTACGATTTCTAATAATACGCTCTTCTTCGTTGCGTATCTGTACGACCAGCCGGAACGCTACCTGCCAATCGCAGCAAACGAGAGATTATCCATACCTCCCGGCTCGCTTTCGTACACCGGTCTGGCGACCGGCATTTGGGTTGCGCCGGTGACGGCGATCCCGTCGCCCGACGCATACACGCTATCGCTTGGAACGTTCACCGGCATCGGTTCCGCAGACACTACTGTTACAACGACATCCTGCTTCGGGTGGGTAATCGGCGTGCGCGCCAACGCCGGAAACGAGACGACGGCGGGCGCAACGTCGGTTACGTTTCGCGCGAGAATCAACATCCACGCTTTCAGCGATGCACTACTCGCTATAGCGCTGACGGGGCGCGGCGGGTGTTGTAATGTGTACATTCCGTTCCCGTCAAACATACCGATCACAAAACCGGACGCAAATTTGCGCGACATTATCGAGCAGAGCAACGTCACGACTATCAGATACCACCGCAAGCGCTTTCTGCGCGACCGCCCACTTCCGGTAATCGATTTCCGCACAGACAGCACGTTGACGTGGCGCTTCCCAGAAACGACGCGCGTCGTTGATATTTCTAAAGCGCCGAACCGCGTCCACGCGCAGTACCGCGGCTACTGGACGGATCATCTGACCGCGACGACGACGATCCAGTCGCTCGAAACGCGCCGACAACTCGCCCGGCGCGTCGGCAGCGTCGGCGAGTACGATAGTAAAGCGACTGCGGAAGATCGCCGCGACGAAGCAGCGGTCGCGCTGGATCGTCAGATCGCGCCGACAACGGTCGAACTCGACAATTCGCGCTACGAGTTGATGACGCGCGAAGGAGTTGCGGTTCCGAACTGGTCGGCAGACGTAAGCGACTATGCGATTGTGCCGGGCTACTATCGCAACGCGAAAATCACCTCGCGGGTGATAACGCGCGAGCGAACGACGTACACCGTTTCGTTCAACCCGGATGATT
>Ga0308404_1000509_pt1 | contig 11936 bp, 9 predicted proteins | sample HotsprSampleOSM4_FD_203475 | JGI IMG/M metagenome (GOLD analysis project Ga0308404, IMG submission 203475) | Hot spring phototrophic mat microbial communities from Octopus Spring, Yellowstone National Park, Wyoming, United States - 20060914_OS-M4 ...
AGCACAATCCGGCACTATGGTCTGGTGACCTACACGATCACGGTGACCAACACGGGCATAGCCACAGCAACCAACGTCATCATCACCGATGCGCTGAGCAGCGCCCTGAGCTTCCTGTCCGCCAGCGATGGCTGCGCGCACAGCGGCGGCGTGGTCACTTGCACGTTGGGCAATCTCTCGGTTGGCCAGAGCGTCAGCGTGCAGATCGTGGCCCAGGCGACGGGCACGCCGGGCAGCCTGGTGAACAACGTCGCGCAAGCGGGCGCGAGCAACGCTCCACAGGTGAGTAGTGCACCGGTGAGCGCGCGCATCGAGTACAAGGCCTTCATGCCGATCGTGCGCAAGCCAGCGATGGTGTATCTCCCCATCGCTCGTAGGCCATAAACGCGCAGCGCGCCGGCGGGAGTCTTCGCTCCCGCCGGCGTTTTTATTTGGCAACCTTAACCCAGCCGTATATATTGCGCAGCGTGGTTGTCGCCCTTACGCTGCTGCGGTTTAGCGGGCCTGCGCGGGTCTGGATGTTGACGCAGATGGCGTTTGCGCGGCCGGCGCTGCGGCGCACGCCCGACCTGCGTTTTTGGAAGCTGCTCGGCAGTGGACATGGTTTCGGCCCACAGCCTGATTTCAGCCGCTATGCATTGCTCACCACATGGCCATCGCTCGAAGCGGCGCGCGGGTTCCACGCGCTGTCGCCGGTGATGCGGCGTTTTCGCCGGCGCGCCGACGAGACATGGACGCTGTATATGCGCCCCATTCGTGCGCATGGCTCATGGTCAGGGGTGAACCCTTTTATCCCACAAGACGTAGAAACAGACATTGATGGGCCGCTGGCGATATTGACGCGCGCGACGATCCGCTGGCGGGCGCTGCTCAGATTCTGGTCGCACGCGCACGCCACCGAGCGCGCGCTGGATAACGCGCCAGGGCTATTGTTCGCCATCGGCATTGGAGAGGCGCCGATAGTTCGCCAAGCGACGTTTAGCCTATGGCGAGACGCGGCAGCCGCGCATGCGTATGCTTATCGTGCAATTGCCCATGCTGAAGTCATCCGCCGCACGCGCGCCGAAGGTTGGTACGCCGAAGAGCTGTTCGCTCGCTTTGCGCCGATCAGCGCTGTGGGAAGCTGGAACGGCGTTGAGTTGCTCTCAGCCGCTCGCGCGCACGCGCAGAAAGGTCTCTACACTACATAGACTTAACCTGAGCGGCGTATAAGCATCTAGGCCGGTGTGCGCGCGTTTCATCAGCGATTTGCGCGATTGCCAAAGCACATGTACAACATAGATGCCAAGCCGCGATGCGCTGAAGGAGCGGCCGGCCATCAAAACAGAAACTCTTTTTGGAGGGAATAGCTCATGAAACTGTCAAAGCGTATTTCGTTCTTCGTGCCAGCGTTGGGCCTTGCACTTGCTGCATGCGGCGCACCTGCTGCAGAGGTGGATAGAAGTGGCGACTTCTATCTGGCTCTCCCACGCGTTGAGGTCGCCCTAGACGACAACGGCACACCATCTATCGCGGGCCTCAGCCCCGATGCGGTGCGGACGTTGACCTTTGGCCTCGTTGATCTGTCACAGTTCTCAGTTGGCAAGGACTGGGTGGACTACCTGAAGAGCACAGGGGTTCAGCACATCGAGCTTGCCTTCCATGGGAAGGGTGCGTTCATCTACGCCAACGGCAAGCAACTGCCTTCCATGCGCCTCAGTGACGAATCTCTCTCTACGATTGGCGATGCTGCTGAGACGGTGACCGGCATCCTCGCCCCCGGATTCGAGGGCTATGCCTCGCTGGCCAAGCGCTTCCTGCCGCTGGCGCGCAGCCTGGGGCTGGGCCTGGTGATCCGCGTGCCGAGCAACGGCGCGCCTGAGATTCCACTGCGCGATCCAAAGGCCGCTGCGCCTGCTTCGACGGCCAAGCCGGGCGATGACTCGGTGCTGGTTCGCCTTGTCGTGGACTACGACAGGAACGGCGTGCCGTCGGTGGCCGGCATCTCGGTGTCGGAGCTGGAGCAGTTGTTTGGGTTGGACCTGACGCTGCTTAAGCTCGATCCCGGCTTTGTGCGCCTGCTAATGGATAGGGGCATCCAGCACATCTCCGTGCGCAGCGAGGGTGATGGGATGGCGCTGGCCCTCAACGACAAGCCACTGCCCAACTTGGTGTGCGATGAGGACTGCCTGAAGAACACCTCAGAGGTCGTCGTCGCGCTTAACACCTATCCGGAGTTCAGCATAGTCAACGACTTGGTGAAGCAGTTTGGGCCGTCGCTGTCCAGCGTGAACGCCGAGCTTGCGCTGCGCTTCCCGCCTGCGCCTGGTTCTCAGAGAATCCCGCTGCCCTTTGGATCGGGCAATTAACCCCAGGCTCCCTCCGAGGGCCCAAAAGTGAGGTTACGCCTATGGACGTGCCACAGAAGTATGGAGGGTTCAAAGTTCTGGGGATGGTTCTCATGATCGTGGGTGCCGTTATCCTAGCAGTCGGTCTGATCATCGGCCTGGTGCTGCTCACGGGCAACTTCTGGCCTGGCTACAACCAGGGATTTAACCTGATTGGTTGGGGGCCAGTGTTGATCGGGTTGGCCAATGGTGTGCCGCTGCTGGCGATCGGCGCGCTGCTGCGCTTGCTGACGGAGGTTGAGCACAATTCGCGCGCTGCCGTCCAAATGGCCGAGCTTAGCCGGAAGTCCGCTGAGATCGCCATGAAGAACAGCGAAGCGCTGATGAAGAGCACTGAGGCGCTGCTACGCACCGCCGAAGCGACCAAAGGCGCGCCGACTCAGGGCAAGTCCTAACTTGCAGAGGAGATCACCCCATACGCAACGCGAGGGCTTCTTGTTAAAGAAGCCCTCGCGTTCATTTACAGAATGCCGCCTAAGCTCCAAGGTTGGAACTCTTCCTCGCCGATCTGTTGAGCTTCGCTCTTGCTCGGCTGTCCTGATGCAACAGCGATCATGTAATCAAGCAGCTCATCGGCCACCGCTTGCATCGGCACACCCTCCAGCACCTTGCCGGCGTTGATGTCCATATCCTCTTCCATGCGCCGATAGGTTGCGCTGTTGCTGGCCACCTTAATGCTGGGCGCAGGCTTAAAGCCAAAGCACGACCCGCGCCCTGTAGTGAATACGACCAGGTTACATCCACCGGCAACCTGGCCGGTGACGCTGACCGGGTCGTAGCCGGGTGAATCCATAAAGGTAAAGCCCGGCTGGGTGATCGGCTCGGCGTAGTCCACCACGTCCATGAGCGGGGATGTGCCGGCCTTGGCCACCGCGCCCAGCGATTTCTCGAAGATGGTGGTCAAGCCGCCTGCCTTGTTGCCATACGAAGGGTTGTTGTCAATCTCAATGCCGTGCTTGGCAGTGTGTTGTTCCCACCAGCGCACCTTTTGAATCAGCTTCTCGCCCACCTCTCGGCTGATGGCCCGCCGGGTGAGCAAGTGCTCCGCGCCGTAGATTTCGGGCGTCTCGGCCAACACCACGCTGCCGCCCTGCTGCACGATCATGTCGCTGGCCATGCCCAACACCGGATTGGCCGTCACGCCGCTCCATCCATCGCTGCCCCCGCATTGCAACGCCACAGTCAGCGCGCTGATCGGCGTGGGTTGTCGGGCAACCGCGTTGACCGCCGGCAGCAGCGCGCGCACCGCCTCGATGCCGGCTTCGATGGTCTTGCGCGTGCCGCCTATCTCCTGGATGGTGAGCGCGAGGGGAGGAGTGTTTGGCTGGGCTTCGCCGTTGGCCCGCAACTGGTAATTGCCCACCAGGTCGTTGATCTGGTTCACCTCGCAGCCTAGCCCGACGAGCACGTAGCCCCCGACGTTGGGGTGATTGGCCATGCCGGCCAACACGCGCTGTAGCAGCACGTAGTCCTCGCTGCCGATCCGCACAGCGCAGCCCAGCCCGTGGGCGATGGCGATCACGCCGTCCACGTTGGGGAAATCCGCCAGCGTCTCTTTGGTGAAGGCGCGGGCGATCGCGCGCACCACGTGGGCCGAGCAGTTGACCGTGCTGATCACCGCGACGTAATTGCGCGTGCCCGCGCGGCCGTCTGGCCGCGGATAGCCCATGAAGGTGCGTCGCTGGGCGACCGGTAACACGCTCACCGGCTTCACGTCAACGCCGAAAGCGTAGTCGCGCTCAAAATCGGCCACGCCGCAGTTGTGGACATGCACGTGTTCACCGACATGGATGGCTTGGCGGGCGAAGCCGATCACCTGCCCATAGCGGCGGATCGCTTGGCCCTGGGCGATCGCGCGGATTGCGAGTTTGTGGCCGGCGGGAATCACCCCAGAGACGCGGATGGGAGCATCAACGCCAGGTGCGCCGTGCAGCGTCGTGCCGGCTGCCAGCGTCAGCTTAGCGATCGCCACGTCGTCGTCGGGATGCAGCTTTATGGCGGCTTCCTCAAACGGCAGTGTGATGGCTTCAAGAAGCGTTACGTTCATCGGTCAAGAATTCCCTCACGATATGGACGAAATCGGTAGTCTTCTCTACCATGGGCAAATGGCCGCAGTTGTCAATCCAGATCAGCCGGCTATGCGGAGCCAGGCTTGCCGTGTATTCGGCATTGCGCGGCGGCATGATCTGATCACGACGGCAGTGGATGAACAGCACGGGCATGGGCAACTGCGTTAACGCGCGCGGGGTCTCCCAGCTCAGCGAGGCCTTGACGGTGAGCGCAGCAGTGCGCGCGTCCATCCGCATGAAGTCCTCCCAGCCTTGACGCAAGACCTGCGGGTCGCTCGGCGGACGGTAGAAGTAGCGCTGGCCCAGCAGCCTGGCGAACGCTTCGCCCTTGGCCAGCGGCAGCCGGCGGGCCATCACCATCAAACCGGTGACCGTGTGCATGAAGTCAATCAGGCGGCGCTCGCGCTCATTGCGAAAGGTGCTGAAGTTGCTGATGACCAGGCGGCGGACGCGGCGCGGCTGCGCGGCAGCCAGCGCGATGGCCACCCCAGACCCGTAGCTATGGCCGATCACATCGCACGTCTCAATGCCTTGCGCGTCCAGGAACGCAGCGACGATGCTTGCCAGGCCGCGGTGTGAGTGGGCCTCTTGGTCTGCGCCGTCATCTGCGGCCAGCGGCGGCGAGTGGCCGAAGCCGGGCAGGTCGAGCGCGCAGCAGCAAAACGCATCACCAAGCGCTGTCATGACCGGCAGCCAGTAGCGCGAAGAGCCGCCCCACCCGTGGATAAAGAGCAAAGCCGGCGCAGTGGGAGAGCCAACGCAGCGATAGGCCACTTCTCCATGCGCAAGCGTGAGCCTACACACGTCCTCGTGCATAGCCTTGTCTAAGGCTTGTCTCATATTTGTCTCAAAAGCGTGTGCAAAATGTCTTACATGGAAGCGTTGAACAACACACATCACCAGCCAGGAGCGGTTCCAAATCGAGAGCAGGTGAGTGTCATCAAAGTCTCGGCGCAGTCTCGTTCGACCGCAGTGGCCGGTGCCATTGCGGGCATTATCCGCGAACGCGGGCGAGTGGACGTGCAAGCCATCGGCGCCGGCGCGGTGAATCAGGCGATGAAAGCCGCTGCCATCGCGCGCGGTTATCTCCAGCTCGACGGCATTGATGTCGTTGTCATCCCGTCGTTCTCGGACGTGCTGATCGAGGGCGCCGAACGGACAGCCATTCGCCTCTCGATTGAACCGCGCTAGCGAGTATCTCACAACTCTGCCCCGCATAAGGCGAACCGACAGCGACGGGCAGACCCTGGGTGGGCGATGGCGTTGCTGTTGCCCACCCAGAGTTTTACCCTTGGCTATGCGCACGGTGGTTGCGCCACTTAAAGTACGCACCGCAGAGGGATGCAAAGGTTATTTCTCTGTGCCTCAGCGGTTTCAATGCCAGTGGGCCAAGTCACCCCAAAGAAGCATCTAAACGCCTGCCCAACCAGCCCCATGGATCCATCCATGTTGCTGTGCCGCGAAACATCTGCCGGCCAAGGCTGCGCAGTCTCGGTAGCCCCGCAGCAATTCGATCAGGCGCGAGTTTAGATTCTTCGCTTTCGCTCAGAATGACAGTGTGAGGCGGGGTATTGGTGACCCTGGCGTGCTCAATACGCCAAGCGTCACCTACCTGCTCGATTCTTGGCTTGCTTAGCAGTGATGACGTGAGCGATGCGCTTGCGGATGACCAAAACGTGTGCCCAGCCGCGCGGCCTTTCATTCCGAATCGGAACACTCCCCTTACATCTCCATTTAGGTAAGCCCGTTTACAATGCGATAATTCAATGCAACAGACCATCCCGCGCGAGAGCAGCGAGCTCCCTGCCTTGGCCGGCGTGGTGCCGGCAGCGGCTCATCCGGTGGAAGCCGGCGAAGCGCGCCTTCATCTTCAGCGCCTGCAGAACGTCATCCGCTTCGCTTCGCTGGCCACCTCCATCATCGTTGTCGCGCTGCCCATCTACTCGGGCAACTTCAACGTCAGCGGCTTCGAGAAAGGGCTGCTGTTCGCCATCCCGGCCTTTATGATGGCGATCGCCCGGCCAGTCATCGGGCGCAGCATGGACCGCTACGGCCGTAAGCCCTTCCTCAGCTTGGGCGTCGGCATCCTGTTCGTGTCCATGGCGCTCTTCGTCTTGGCCCGCGAGTTCAGCCTGCAGGTCGGCAGCATCAGCCTCCGCGCGGATGCCTCCTTCGCCGTCGCCATGCTGTTCGTGGCGCGGACGATCCAGGGGTTTGGCCTGGGCACGATGCTGCTGGCTGCATATACGATCACCGCCGACCTGGCGCGCCGGAGCGGGCGCGGCTCCAGCTTCGGCTACACCGAGGAGGCCCAGTATCGCGGCGGGCTATATGGCGGCCTGATCGCGGTGCCGGTCCTGTTATTGTTCGGGCTTGACCCCACTCACGGCCTGCGCCTGAACCAGACGGTGTGGTCGCTCATCTTCGCCCTGTATGCGCTGGGGGCGCTGCTGGCCTTCATCCTGGCGCTGCGGGCTGTGCCGGAGACGCGCCGATACGCCTTGATCGAGGCGCAGCGCGAGGAGCACGCCAGGCAGGCCATTGACCCGCAGCTATACGTGCTGATGGGCATCGTGGCGCTGACGACGGCCTCTTCCTACGGCTTAGCGCCGTTCATCTTGACGTTCATCCAGGACCATCTGACCCAGAACGTCTTTTTGATCGCCATGGCCTACGTTCCGGCAGCGCTGATCTGGGCCTTTCTGCCGTCGCGCCTGGGCCGCATCGCCGACCGAGTGGGGCGCAAGCCGCCGATCGCGGTCGGGCTGACCACCAGCGGGCTGTTCTCGCTCACCATCCCCTTCCTCAGCCTGCTCTTCCCGAGCGTCACGCCGGCCATCATCGCGCTGATGGTGTTCGCCACGCTGGAGGCGATCTGCTACGCAGCAGCCGTGCCGGCTGAACAAGCTCTGGTGGCCGACATGACCGGCGGCCAGCGGCGCGGCACCGGCTTCGGCCTCTACACATTGGCCCAGTCCACAGGCCAGGTGATCGGCCCGCTGATCATGGGCGCGCTCTACGATGTGGATCGCAGCGGCCCCTTCCTGGCCAATGCCGTCATCCTCGTGATCGGCAGCCTCATGGTGCTTGCGCTGTTGCGCGACCCGGCCAGGCGCCGCCCTGTGCCCGTGAACGCCGGCCATTGACGCTCCTGCCTATGCCGTCCGTCGCCTATCTCTACGACCCGCTCTTCCTCGAACACGACCGCCCAGGGCATCCCGAGCACGCCGGCCGGCTGCGCGCGGTGATGCGCCTGCTGCGCGAGCGAAATATGTCAGATGCGCTGCGCCCGCTCTCGTTCGCTGCGGCCACCTTCGCGCAATTGACGGCGGTTCACGCACCGGCCTATGTCGCGCGGGTTCAGGCGCTCAGCCAGCGCGGGGGCGGCGCGCTAAACCCCGACACCTATCTCAACGCGGCCAGCTTCGACGCGGCAGCGCTCGCCGCCGGCGCGTGCATCGCCGCTGCGCAGGCGGTGATGAGCGGCGCGGCGTGCCGCGCTTTCGCCCTGGTGCGACCGCCGGGCCACCACGCCTTCGCCGATCACGGCGAGGGCTTTTGTCTGTTCAACAACGCAGCCTTCGCGGCCAAATCTGCCCTGGGCGACCTGGATGCTGCCGAGGACTACGCCTGGTCGCCGGCTGCCTTGCGCAGCCAGCGCGACGCGCGCCCGGAGCGCGTGATGATCGTGGACTTCGACGTGCATCACGGCAACGGCACGCAGGCCATCTTCTACGATGACCCGCGCGTGTTGTTCCTCTCCATCCACGAATACGGGTTCATCTATCCCGGCAGCGGCGCTTCAGACGAGCAGGGGCGCGGACAGGGACGCGGGCTGACGATCAACGTGCCGTTGCCGCCGCAGACGGGCGATTTTGGCTATGCCCTGGTCTTTGACCAGATCGTGGCGCCGGCTGCGCTGCGCTTCCGGCCCGACCTCATCGTGGTCTCGGCGGGGTTCGACGCGCACTGGCGCGACCCGCTGGCGCACATGTGCGTTTCCCTGGCCGGCTTCGCGCGCATGATGCGCGTGCTGTGCGAGCTGAGCGAGGCGCTGTGCGGCGGGCGCATGGTCGTCGTGCTCGAAGGTGGCTACGACCTGGAGGCGCTGAGCTTTGGCGTGCTCAACACCTTGCGCATCATGCAAGGCAACCTGTCCGAGGTAGAAGACCCGATCGGCCCTTCGCCGGTGGACGAAGCGCCCGTCGAAGAGCTTATCGCTGCCTTCGCGCACACGCACGGATTGGAGTGAGCGCCATGCCCTATGCTCAGGATTACATCAAGCGCATGATCGAGCAGTTCGGCGAATTCCTGCTCGCGCTCAAGCAGCTCCTCGCCGAGGACCGGCGCGCCCAGGCCCGCGAACAACTCGACGCAGCCTATCGCGCCCTGCTGGGCATGGACGCGACGTTCATCCGCCAGGCGCCCGATGACTATCTCATCCTGGCCTGCGGCATGGCGCAGGTGGGCGACCTGGACAAAGCGCTGGCGCTGGGGGATTTGCTGGCTGCCGATGGCGACTGGCACGCCATGGAGGGGGATGACGAGACGGCCCAGGCTTGCTATCGGAAAGCCACTCGCTTGCTGATCGAGACGCTGCTGCGTCAACCTTTCGGCACCTCCGCGGCCTATGTTGAGAAGATTGACGCGCTGATCGAGAAGCTGGAGCACGACGGCCTGCCCTTTGATCTGCGCGAGCGGTTGTTCCGCTATCACGAGCGCGTGGGCCGCTATGCCGATGCGGAGGACGATTTGTTCGACTTGCTGGCTGCGTGGCCGGACGATCCTGGTCTGCTCGAGGCCGGCATTGCGTTTTACGAGCGCCTGCTGGCGCTCAAGGATCACGAGCTGCTGCTGGGCGGCTTGCCGCGCGACGAGGTGCTGGCCGGCTTGGCCGAGCTGGAGGCGCGCGGCCGCATTCATGGCTGGGTTAATCTCACACGGAGAAGCGGAGAACGCAGAGATATGTAGTCGCCCAGCCGCCTGATTCGCGGATTGGTGAACGCGCCTAGGCGCGCTCGCGCTAGGCGTATCATCAGTATCTCACGAGAGGCCATGCCTATCACTGTGTTGCTTGGTGCCCAATGGGGCGACGAAGGCAAAGGGCGCATCACCGATGCGCTGGCCGAATCCGCCGACATCGTGGCCCGCTTCAACGGCGGGGACAACGCCGGCCACACGATCACCATCAACGGCGCGGTCTTCAAGTTACACCTGTTGCCGTCGGGCGTGTTTCGCCCTGGCTGCTTGAACATCATCGGCAACGGGGTGGTGATCAACCCGGTGAACTTCTTGAAGGAGTGCGATGCGCTGGTCGAGGGCGGCTTTTCGGTCACGCCCGACACCCTCCAAATCAGCGAGGCCGCACATGTGATCCTGCCCGGCCATATTGCGCTCGATGCCGCGCGCGAGGCCACCCGCGGGGGCATCGGCACCACCCAGCGCGGCATCGGCTTTGCCTACAGCGACAAGGCGGCCCGTCTTGGGCTGCGCGCCGGCCTGATGCGCCGGCCCGACCAGTTCGCCCAGGCCGTGCGCGCGCATACCCAGCGCGTCAATCAAATCTTGACGCGCGACTACGGCTGTCCATCGCTCGACGCCGACGCGCTGGCCGAGCAGTATGCCCACGCTGCGCAGCGCATCGCGCCATACGTGACCAACACGGCGCGCACCCTTCATCGCGCGCTGGCCGAGGGCAAGCGCATCCTTGCCGAGGGCGCGCAGGCCGCCTTGCTGGATATTGACCACGGCACTTACCCGTTCGTGACCTCCTCAAACGCCACCGTGGGCGGTGTGCTGACCGGCCTGGGTGTGCCGGCTCAGGCGGTTGACCGCGTGGTGGGCACGGCCAAGGCGTTCTGCACGCGCGTTGGGGATGGCCCGTTCGTCACCGAGCTGGACGGCGAATTGGCGCTGCGCCTGCGCGGCAGCGGAGCCAATCCCTGGGATGAATACGGCGCGACGACCGGCCGGCCTCGGCGGGTGGGGTGGTTCGACGCCGTGGCGCTGCGCTATGCGGCGCAGATCAACGGCTTCACCGAGCTGGCGCTGACCAAGTTGGACATCCTCACCGGCCTCGACCAGGTGCTCATCTGCACCGCATATGACCATCACGGTGAGCGGCTCGCCGACTTCCCGCAGGATAGCGCGGTGCTGGCCGAATGCCGGCCGATCTACGAAGCGTTGCCCGGCTGGTCAGAGGACGTGCGACAGGCGCGCTGCTTCGATGCGCTGCCGGCTGCCGCGCGCGCCTACATCGCGCGCATCGAGGCGCTGGCCAACGTGCCGGTCACCATGGTCAGCGTCGGGCCGGAACGCGACCAGTGGATCAGGCGCTGAGTGATGCGTATAATTCTAGAACAGATGTTCTGCGGCCTGCTGCGATCGCAGGCCGGCAGGTCGTAAGGAGAGAGCAATGGCAGCAGCGGATAACAAGCGAAAAGCGCTCGATATCGCCCTGGCGTCGATCCTCAAAGCGCACGGTGAGGGCGCGGTCATGCGGCTGGGCGAGGCGAAGCAATTAAACGTGGACGTGATCCCCACCGGCAGCCTGGCGCTGGACATCGCGCTCGGCGTGGGGGGCATCCCGCGCGGGCGGATCACCGAGATCTACGGACCGGAGTCGTCGGGCAAGACCACCATCTGCCAGCACGTCGTGGCCCAGGCCCAGAAGCGCGGCGGCATCGCTGCCTACATAGACATGGAGCACGCGCTCGACCCGGCTTATGCCGCCCGCTGCGGCGTGAACGTGGACGACCTGCTGATTTCGCAGCCGGATACCGGCGAGCAGGCCTTCGACATCGCGGAGCAGCTCATCCGGTCGAATGCCGTTGACGTGGTGGTGATTGACTCGGTCGCGGCGCTGGTGCCGAAGGCGGAGATCGAGGGCGAGATCACCGACCTCCAGCCGGGCGTCCAGGCCCGCCTAATGAGCAAGGCGCTGCGCCGGCTCTCCGGCGTGATCAAACAGGCCAACACAGCAGTCATCTTCACCAACCAGCTTCGCCAGAAGATCGGCGTGATGTTCGGCAACCCGGAGACCACCACCGGCGGCATGGCCCTGCGCTTCTATGCCTCCGTCCGCCTGGATGTGCGTCGCGTGCAGGCCATCAAGTCGGGCGGCGAAGTGACCGGCAACCGCACCCGCGTGCGCGTGACTAAGAACAAGGTCGCCCCGCCGTTCAAGGAGGCGGAGTTCGACATCATGTACAACGAGGGCATCAGCACATTGAGCGACGTGCTGGACGTGGGGATCGCGCTGGGGCTGATCGAGAAGCGCGGCACGTTCTTCCTCTACGAAGGGTCGCGGATCGGCCAGGGGCGGGAGAACGCCAAGGCCTACCTCGCCGAACATCCGGAGCTGGTCACCAAAATCGAAACGCAGGTGCGCGAGTCAATCGCCAAAGGTCAGGCCACCCAGTTCGCCGCCGTGACCAAGCCCGAACCGGGCGAGGAGGAAGAAGGCGAGTTTGTGGATGAC
>Ga0308404_1000530_pt1 | contig 11673 bp, 13 predicted proteins | sample HotsprSampleOSM4_FD_203475 | JGI IMG/M metagenome (GOLD analysis project Ga0308404, IMG submission 203475) | Hot spring phototrophic mat microbial communities from Octopus Spring, Yellowstone National Park, Wyoming, United States - 20060914_OS-M4 ...
AGGAAGGCTCAGGAGCGGCGACGTGCGGGTGTTGGGGTCTGGAACACTGGTGGGGAAGGGAGCGGAGGTTGGGATTTCAGCAATTTCGGCTCGTTGAAGAGCACTGAAACACTTTGAGGCATTCGGTCTTGATCAGGTCGGCAAGAGAATTTCAGCAATTTCGGCTCGTTGAAGAGCACTGAAACTCTTCGGATGTGTTTCGACGCGCCGAAACGAGAATCGATTTCAGCAATTTCGGCTCGTTGAAGAGCACTGAAACGCTGTCCCTTCTGCGCCTGCTGCGTGCCAAATAGAATGAATTTCAGCAATTTCGGCTCGTTGAAGAGCACTGAAACCTTCTCCAGGTAGTCCTTCGCCATTTTCTCAATGGCATTTCAGCAATTTCGGCTCGTTGAAGAGCACTGAAACTAAAACTCGCCTGCAATGCGAGTGTTCGGGATGTGAATAATTTCAGCAATTTCGGCTCGTTGAAGAGCACTGAAACTCATGTCTACTCCCTCACGGTTGACGGTCAAAGTAGGCATTTCAGCAATTTCGGCTCGTTGAAGAGCACTGAAACGCATCGAAGCAACAGCTGCAATTACGGTCCGGCAGATTTCAGCAATTTCGGCTCGTTGAAGAGCACTGAAACATCGGGATACTCGTAAACGAGCTGGGATTGTACGGCGATTTCAGCAATTTCGGCTCGTTGAAGAGCACTGAAACTCGCGCGCAAGCTCGATAGACTGTTGCCGGTGGAAATTTCAGCAATTTCGGCTCGTTGAAGAGCACTGAAACTCGTATTTCCCGTGCCACGGCACCGGAGTGAAATCGATTTCAGCAATTTCGGCTCGTTGAAGAGCACTGAAACACTGGGACGAGGATTCCGATCTCGACTGGGTAGGGCGATTTCAGCAATTTCGGCTCGTTGAAGAGCACTGAAACAGACGAGCGCTTGTACAGGCGCACGGTGAAAACTTCGATTTCAGCAATTTCGGCTCGTTGAAGAGCACTGAAACCCCGACATTGACCGCGCGGTTCGTTTCTGGAATCTCGATTTCAGCAATTTCGGCTCGTTGAAGAGCACTGAAACGCGCTATACGCTCGCGCCCGTCACGCCCCCGCCGTATTTCAGCAATTTCGGCTCGTTGAAGAGCACTGAAACGTACGCCACGGTCCCTGCTGCACGAAAACATCATACTCGATTTCAGCAATTTCGGCTCGTTGAAGAGCACTGAAACGTGTTCAATGCTCCGTCGATGAGCGCCATCATGCAGGATTTCAGCAATTTCGGCTCGTTGAAGAGCACTGAAACCGCGGCGCGCTTTGAGCGTATTCCGCTCTTTGTGCATTTCAGCAATTTCGGCTCGTTGAAGAGCACTGAAACGAGATTTCCCCAGTTGCGCGTGCGCACTGCGACGCCGCATTTCAGCAATTTCGGCTCGTTGAAGAGCACTGAAACCGAAAGATCGCTGTGTACGCCCCGTTCAGTTCCGGAATTTCAGCAATTTCGGCTCGTTGAAGAGCACTGAAACGGAAACCCAGACCGACGGCGACGATCGCGAGCTGGATTTCAGCAATTTCGGCTCGTTGAAGAGCACTGAAACAGAGGTGGAGCAGTTCGGTTTCCGGCTCAAGTCGAACATTTCAGCAATTTCGGCTCGTTGAAGAGCACTGAAACCGCCTAATCATCGCCGCCGGCGGCGGCGGTCAACCATTTCAGCAATTTCGGCTCGTTGAAGAGCACTGAAACTCCGGTGAACCTTCGGTTGCGCTTGTTGCTCAAAAATTTCAGCAATTTCGGCTCGTTGAAGAGCACTGAAACCTTCGAGGTTGTTGTATTCGTACACTTCGGCAGTGCATTTCAGCAATTTCGGCTCGTTGAAGAGCACTGAAACTTGTAGACAATCCCACCAAGCCGCGTACCGTCGAAATTTCAGCAATTTCGGCTCGTTGAAGAGCACTGAAACGCCCCGTCTCGACCGCGCCTCAGTGAGCAACTGGGGATTTCAGCAATTTCGGCTCGTTGAAGAGCACTGAAACTCCAGTAAAAGATCGGATACAGTGAGCACAGCATAGATTTCAGCAATTTCGGCTCGTTGAAGAGCACTGAAACACGTTCTGCGCCTTGACCGCAGCAGCCACTTCCTCATTTCAGCAATTTCGGCTCGTTGAAGAGCACTGAAACGGGTGTTCGCGTTCCTTGCGCTGGCGGCGGCGACCAAATTTCAGCAATTTCGGCTCGTTGAAGAGCACTGAAACACGTCGTTCGGGCGGCCATTGCGGGATTCTGGGTTCGATTTCAGCAATTTCGGCTCGTTGAAGAGCACTGAAACATTTCTGAATTGTATTTCAAAACGAATGAAATCGCCGAATTTCAGCAATTTCGGCTCGTTGAAGAGCACTGAAACTTCGTTGTTTTGAGGAATACTGCTGATGCTTCAGCATATTTCAGCAATTTCGGCTCGTTGAAGAGCACTGAAACACGGTAACAGTGTTCCAGACATATTCCTTGCGCCGAAAAATTTCAGCAATTTCGGCTCGTTGAAGAGCACTGAAACAATCCGACAAACATTCGGCAGATCGTCGGGTTGCAAGTGAATTTCAGCAATTTCGGCTCGTTGAAGAGCACTGAAACAGGAGCCATCCCAGGACACATCGTCAACGCCCGGCGATTTCAGCAATTTCGGCTCGTTGAAGAGCACTGAAACGCCCGCTGTGTTCGCATATTTTACGTGGGCGCAGGTATTTCAGCAATTTCGGCTCGTTGAAGAGCACTGAAACATACCTGGACAACCAACGGGCCGGGCGACCACACCGATTTCAGCAATTTCGGCTCGTTGAAGAGCACTGAAACACGCGGGCGAGTGCGGCCGCATCATCACCGTCGCCATTTCAGCAATTTCGGCTCGTTGAAGAGCACTGAAACTCACAACTTCCCCCGCCGCCCGGCGAGCGCGGGTTGTATTTCAGCAATTTCGGCTCGTTGAAGAGCACTGAAACAGTTCCGGCGCGATCTGGGCGAGGTAGCGATATTTCATTTCAGCAATTTCGGCTCGTTGAAGAGCACTGAAACCGCCGCGCAGGGCCGCGAGATCGTCGAGCGTCGCAAATTTCAGCAATTTCGGCTCGTTGAAGAGCACTGAAACACGCATGTACCAAACAGCGGCACCGACCGCACAGATTGATTTCAGCAATTTCGGCTCGTTGAAGAGCACTGAAACTTTAAGGCGCGTGTGGTGGCGCGCGTCCCGACCGGCGATTTCAGCAATTTCGGCTCGTTGAAGAGCACTGAAACGGGAGACACCGTCAGATGATGGACGCCGTGCAGCACGATTTCAGCAATTTCGGCTCGTTGAAGAGCACTGAAACCGCTGGAAGCGAAAGGAGAGGGAAGCACTCAAGGCTTTGATTTCAGCAATTTCGGCTCGTTGAAGAGCACTGAAACTGCAGCTCGGACAGCGCCAGAAATCACCGCACCGGTATTTCAGCAATTTCGGCTCGTTGAAGAGCACTGAAACGCAACGCGCGAGTACGTCGCGCGATTCCGGGAGTGGATTTCAGCAATTTCGGCTCGTTGAAGAGCACTGAAACGCAGGCGGAGCGGGGGTCATATCGCATCCCCACCTAATTTCAGCAATTTCGGCTCGTTGAAGAGCACTGAAACGCAGCACGGTCACGCGCCATCATCGCCGCCGGCGGCGATTTCAGCAATTTCGGCTCGTTGAAGAGCACTGAAACCCCAGATCATCATAGAGCACGAGCCAGCCATGCACACGATTTCAGCAATTTCGGCTCGTTGAAGAGCACTGAAACGTCGTATTTCGTCCGTTCCAGGCCGGGACCTACTGGATTTCAGCAATTTCGGCTCGTTGAAGAGCACTGAAACACCGGCCGTCACATACACGTACTGAGTGAGTCGCCGCAATTTCAGCAATTTCGGCTCGTTGAAGAGCACTGAAACCATCGTTGCGCGCGTTGATCAGCGCGTCGAAGTCTCCGATTTCAGCAATTTCGGCTCGTTGAAGAGCACTGAAACCGTATTGGATAATGCGATATTGAATGTCCGCCTCCTATTTCAGCAATTTCGGCTCGTTGAAGAGCACTGAAACCACGTTGTGGGCGACGCGCTCCAGCACGCCGCTGGCGATTTCAGCAATTTCGGCTCGTTGAAGAGCACTGAAACTCTCGCCCGTATCGCGGTTGACCAGCAGCACAACGCATTTCAGCAATTTCGGCTCGTTGAAGAGCACTGAAACGCTCTGGAGCGTTTCGCGTCTCGAACGTCGGGCGTTATTTCAGCAATTTCGGCTCGTTGAAGAGCACTGAAACAATCGACCGCGCGCTTGAGGTTGTCGCTCAGATCGAATTTCAGCAATTTCGGCTCGTTGAAGAGCACTGAAACCTACCCGCGCCACCTACGCGACTTCGACTACGACACATTTCAGCAATTTCGGCTCGTTGAAGAGCACTGAAACTCTGCGTCCCGCATCGATGCGGGGCGCTTTTATTTTCATTTCAGCAATTTCGGCTCGTTGAAGAGCACTGAAACCGCGCACCGCAACGTCGCGCTTCGCGGCGCGTTCAAAATTTCAGCAATTTCGGCTCGTTGAAGAGCACTGAAACTCGAGACGCTTCGCGGTCTGCTCAAACGGCGCGCGGGCGATTTCAGCAATTTCGGCTCGTTGAAGAGCACTGAAACTTGGGCGCGAATACCAGTTGACATTGGAGACGAAGCCAAGCATTTCAGCAATTTCGGCTCGTTGAAGAGCACTGAAACGCAAAGCAGCGCTATGTTGCGACGCTTGGAAATCACGATTTCAGCAATTTCGGCTCGTTGAAGAGCACTGAAACTTGCTGATGAGTTCTTTGAACATCTCCGTTTCCTTTCATTTCAGCAATTTCGGCTCGTTGAAGAGCACTGAAACTCTGGAGCGCCATCACGCCGCCGACGTTGCAGTTTTATTTCAGCAATTTCGGCTCGTTGAAGAGCACTGAAACGGCGGTTGGTCGGTGCGCGACGGGCGGCTTATCTACGATTTCAGCAATTTCGGCTCGTTGAAGAGCACTGAAACATCGGGTTCGGGTAAATGAGACCCGATCAGCAGTTCGTAGATTTCAGCAATTTCGGCTCGTTGAAGAGCACTGAAACGGCAATCGATTTTCGTACAGACAGTACGTTAGTTTGATTTCAGCAATTTCGGCTCGTTGAAGAGCACTGAAACGACGACGTTCGGTTAATACTGGAGCGCTACCGCGATAATTTCAGCAATTTCGGCTCGTTGAAGAGCACTGAAACCCGGTCGATTTCGTTGCCGAGAATCTGCGTCTGCGGATTTCAGCAATTTCGGCTCGTTGAAGAGCACTGAAACGGCGGACTGCTCGAACGGCGCGCGTCCGCACTCGGCATTTCAGCAATTTCGGCTCGTTGAAGAGCACTGAAACACTATCGTCACCTACGAACGCCCGCCGCGTCTCAGAATTTCAGCAATTTCGGCTCGTTGAAGAGCACTGAAACCGTACAGCATGACCAGCGTCACGCAGTACACAGCCAATTTCAGCAATTTCGGCTCGTTGAAGAGCACTGAAACGTCGCCGGATCGGTGTACCGGGCCAATTTCCCCCGCATTTCAGCAATTTCGGCTCGTTGAAGAGCACTGAAACGGGCAGACGGCACACCGTTCCCAACCCGCACCCGGACGAATTTCAGCAATTTCGGCTCGTTGAAGAGCACTGAAACTTCTCATCTTTCGCAGCGCCTTCCGCAGCCGTTCCGATTTCAGCAATTTCGGCTCGTTGAAGAGCACTGAAACCTCGCGTCATCAATTCGTAGCGCGAGTTATCCAGTTATTTCAGCAATTTCGGCTCGTTGAAGAGCACTGAAACGCGGAAACAGTAAACGGCGATTCGATACGGATGCGCATTATTTCAGCAATTTCGGCTCGTTGAAGAGCACTGAAACCCAACATATGATAATGGATGGGGCGCTGTAAATACTATTTCAGCAATTTCGGCTCGTTGAAGAGCACTGAAACACATCGGGTAGGCGTCCAGTTCCGTTCCGTCAACCATTTCAGCAATTTCGGCTCGTTGAAGAGCACTGAAACGCCGCCTCTCCGAGAGAGCGCCTCAGCGAACAGCCGATTTCAGCAATTTCGGCTCGTTGAAGAGCACTGAAACTTCCGTCGCCGGTTCCGCCTCGCCGGACGCGCGCGAAAATTTCAGCAATTTCGGCTCGTTGAAGAGCACTGAAACCATCGCTCAACGAGGCGTTCCAGTGGCGGCGGATGAATTTCAGCAATTTCGGCTCGTTGAAGAGCACTGAAACGAATCGTACCCACTGCCCGCCATAATCCCCTCGCCGAATTTCAGCAATTTCGGCTCGTTGAAGAGCACTGAAACTCACCATCGCGACATACGGTTCTGCGTCGCTCGGATCAATTTCAGCAATTTCGGCTCGTTGAAGAGCACTGAAACGGAGCCCAGCGATCCAAATGGTTGGTCGAGCGCCACATTTCAGCAATTTCGGCTCGTTGAAGAGCACTGAAACAGCCGGTAGAGGTTACTTGATGTACAAATATACGCTCGTATTTCAGCAATTTCGGCTCGTTGAAGAGCACTGAAACCCTTTCTATCACCTTCGGCGCAATCGCCTTAGCCCGCAGATTTCAGCAATTTCGGCTCGTTGAAGAGCACTGAAACCTGTTGACAACAACTGCTGTCAGTGGTTTTCAAAACGATTTCAGCAATTTCGGCTCGTTGAAGAGCACTGAAACACGCACAAAGCGTTCCGCTTCGTCACTCATCCTTCCGATTTCAGCAATTTCGGCTCGTTGAAGAGCACTGAAACATCCCGCGTCGGGCTGGGATGAGATTTCGGATGATGAATTTCAGCAATTTCGGCTCGTTGAAGAGCACTGAAACTCTGGTTGAATCACGCGCAACCGGTCAAGACGGCGAGATTTCAGCAATTTCGGCTCGTTGAAGAGCACTGAAACCGTGAAGTGACTCGTAAGCGGCTTGTAGGTCGTGCAATTTCAGCAATTTCGGCTCGTTGAAGAGCACTGAAACAGAAATCAAAATTAGGGGTTTCGGCGGAAGTAGCGGTTAATTTCAGCAATTTCGGCTCGTTGAAGAGCACTGAAACAGGCGGTCGCTTGGGGAACTGAGGAATGCCGGTGGTGATTTCAGCAATTTCGGCTCGTTGAAGAGCACTGAAACTCGGTCGCCGCAGCCACACCGTCGGCAACGTGTACGATTTCAGCAATTTCGGCTCGTTGAAGAGCACTGAAACGGAATCGGTCGGGAAAGCGGTGCACATCAAACGCTGGATTTCAGCAATTTCGGCTCGTTGAAGAGCACTGAAACGGACGCGCCAGCGCCAGCAGGAAGTGGGTTAGGGTGCTGAATTTCAGCAATTTCGGCTCGTTGAAGAGCACTGAAACTGCACACACCGGTAACTGATATTGGTTATCACTTGTAAGATTTCAGCAATTTCGGCTCGTTGAAGAGCACTGAAACCGCAGTTCATTCAAGCCGCGATTGAAGCGCTGACGAATTTCAGCAATTTCGGCTCGTTGAAGAGCACTGAAACGCGTCTACATCGTTTCCCTCACCGGCGCGGCAGACGATTTCAGCAATTTCGGCTCGTTGAAGAGCACTGAAACACTTGGCGCCAATTATTTATGGCATTTTGAAAAACAGTGAATTTCAGCAATTTCGGCTCGTTGAAGAGCACTGAAACTGGTTGTTTGATGGAAGTTGATATGAGTGCAGACGATTTCAGCAATTTCGGCTCGTTGAAGAGCACTGAAACCGATTGCCAGGCTTGCCGCATGAACTTGCCGCTCGTCCAGATTTCAGCAATTTCGGCTCGTTGAAGAGCACTGAAACAGCGGTACCAGACGGCGTATTTCGAGCGCGGGGCGGTATTTCAGCAATTTCGGCTCGTTGAAGAGCACTGAAACGGTGGGATCGCACGGCAACCACGGCGAACTTGAGACGATTTCAGCAATTTCGGCTCGTTGAAGAGCACTGAAACACAAAGCGGTCAAAGTGGTGAATGTCAACGAAAAAGATTTCAGCAATTTCGGCTCGTTGAAGAGCACTGAAACATTGATCATCGAACGCGTCGGGCTTGCAACGCCGCCGATTTCAGCAATTTCGGCTCGTTGAAGAGCACTGAAACCTGCTTCGGTCGCGGCGGTGATGGCGACGGTTTCGGCATTTCAGCAATTTCGGCTCGTTGAAGAGCACTGAAACTTCCCCGCTGGCGGTACAGCCACGCCGCCAGACGGAATTTCAGCAATTTCGGCTCGTTGAAGAGCACTGAAACCGACGCGCTCATACGCCGTCTCTACGTCTACTGCGTCGAATTTCAGCAATTTCGGCTCGTTGAAGAGCACTGAAACAATCGAGGCGCTGCGCTACGAGGACGCGCAGCGCGATTTCAGCAATTTCGGCTCGTTGAAGAGCACTGAAACACTATGTCTATCAGACAACCGAGGGCGAGATTATCATTTCAGCAATTTCGGCTCGTTGAAGAGCACTGAAACGTATACTTAAAATAGAGGGGTGAACATCGCCCCGCAGAGAATTTCAGCAATTTCGGCTCGTTGAAGAGCACTGAAACACGTACAGCGTATGGCCGCGTCCTCTTACCGGCGCGAATTTCAGCAATTTCGGCTCGTTGAAGAGCACTGAAACCGGAGCGTATTCCGGTCGCGTCGCGTCCTCGCGTACAATTTCAGCAATTTCGGCTCGTTGAAGAGCACTGAAACCGCTTGCAGCGGTGCAGCAGGCGGTGCAGTTCGCAAATTTCAGCAATTTCGGCTCGTTGAAGAGCACTGAAACGCGCTGGACTGGCTGCTCAACGAGTTGGAAATGTTCAGATTTCAGCAATTTCGGCTCGTTGAAGAGCACTGAAACACAATCGGCTCAATCTTGATTGAGTACCGATTCATAAATTTCAGCAATTTCGGCTCGTTGAAGAGCACTGAAACGCTGGTTCCGTACAGCCCGATGTGGAGCGCATCTTTGATTTCAGCAATTTCGGCTCGTTGAAGAGCACTGAAACGCTCGATGCGCTGTTCGCGTTCGCCCGCGTCGTATGATTTCAGCAATTTCGGCTCGTTGAAGAGCACTGAAACGCGCGCCGGAGCGCCGCCAGCGCCGCCAGCAGCGCAATTTCAGCAATTTCGGCTCGTTGAAGAGCACTGAAACCCGGTTACGTGAATTCCGGGGTAGGGTGCATCTTGAATTTCAGCAATTTCGGCTCGTTGAAGAGCACTGAAACTCGCTGTCGCGTGAGGAGTGGTTGCGGAGGTTTGAATTTCAGCAATTTCGGCTCGTTGAAGAGCACTGAAACTCAAAGGTGATCCAGTTAACGTAGTTGTCAACCGTCATTTCAGCAATTTCGGCTCGTTAAAGAGCACTGAAACCAACTGGGGGCGCTATCAGTGCTTTAGGAGGTGTCTATTTCAGCAATTTCGGCTCGTTGAAGAGCACTGAAACGGGCGGATGAAACTGCGCTCGGTGTCCAGTGTGCTTTATTTCAGCAATTTCGGCTCGTTGAAGAGCACTGAAACTTACACTCTAAAGCGCCCCGGCGATTTGCCGGGACGATTTCAGCAATTTCGGCTCGTTGAAGAGCACTGAAACTCTTTCGCGCCGGTGAGGGCTGCGATGTAGCAGCCCGATTTCAGCAATTTCGGCTCGTTGAAGAGCACTGAAACACGCTTGAAGCGCTGCTGCAAACGATAGACCGCGCGATTTCAGCAATTTCGGCTCGTTGAAGAGCACTGAAACTTTCCCTCATCGCTGATTGCGTCGAAAATACGTTTCAACAGATTTCAGCAATTTCGGCTCGTTGAAGAGCACTGAAACCTCGCGTCGCAACGACCATTCACAGTTTCGACAAAATTTCAGCAATTTCGGCTCGTTGAAGAGCACTGAAACCTGTGTTGAAGTAGCGCAGCAGCGGCTGGATCGTCATTTCAGCAATTTCGGCTCGTTGAAGAGCACTGAAACGCCGGTATGATGTATCCCTCAACCGGCGTATGCTGGATTTCAGCAATTTCGGCTCGTTGAAGAGCACTGAAACACGAACGCACGACGTGCGGTATGCCTGCTCGATTGATTTCAGCAATTTCGGCTCGTTGAAGAGCACTGAAACTTCGTGTGGACTACCTCGTAGCCACATACGAGTTATATTTCAGCAATTTCGGCTCGTTGAAGAGCACTGAAACCTCACCAGTTGCCGCAGCCACTGCTCGAACCGCGAGCGATTTCAGCAATTTCGGCTCGTTGAAGAGCACTGAAACCGATGCTGCGCAACGCGCGGTTCAATCGCTGCTCGAATTTCAGCAATTTCGGCTCGTTGAAGAGCACTGAAACTTCGGGATGCTCTCCCGACTCTGCGCTCTTGTTGTAGATTTCAGCAATTTCGGCTCGTTGAAGAGCACTGAAACCGCGGCGAGGGCGACGACCTCGACTTCCGCAGCGCGTTTAATTTCAGCAATTTCGGCTCGTTGAAGAGCACTGAAACCTGTTGCCGGTTGCGTCACTGCGTCGCGGGTGAGCAACGGATTTCAGCAATTTCGGCTCGTTGAAGAGCACTGAAACCGCGTATGGTGCATACGCTGCAATGTCGAAATCGTAATTTCAGCAATTTCGGCTCGTTGAAGAGCACTGAAACTTCGCGTTGACCGCAACGCGCTGACGATCCGCGACGATTTCAGCAATTTCGGCTCGTTGAAGAGCACTGAAACTTTCTGGTTGACAGTTCACTGCCTGTTATAGAAGCAAAATTTCAGCAATTTCGGCTCGTTGAAGAGCACTGAAACACGGGCGCCAAGCGCGCATGCTCGCGCGCAATGTGGCTATTTCAGCAATTTCGGCTCGTTGAAGAGCACTGAAACTCCTGCGGTGGAAGCGAACCCGACTTCTAAGAATTATTTCAGCAATTTCGGCTCGTTGAAGAGCACTGAAACATCATCAAGGCGACTCGAGTGTGGAGCGCATTTATCGGATTTCAGCAATTTCGGCTCGTTGAAGAGCACTGAAACATTGCGACATTATTCAGAATTTTACGGATATTTCCGGATTTCAGCAATTTCGGCTCGTTGAAGAGCACTGAAACGGAGACCAGTGCTCGCGAACAGCATTGCGCCACGGATTTCAGCAATTTCGGCTCGTTGAAGAGCACTGAAACGGAGGTCGCGGCGGTAATGCTGACTAAGGCATACGGCGAAATTTCAGCAATTTCGGCTCGTTGAAGAGCACTGAAACGGTCCGCCGGCAAAGCAGCCAGCAGGTACGCGAACAATTTCAGCAATTTCGGCTCGTTGAAGAGCACTGAAACGCAGAGCTCAAGGACGTAGTAGTCGAACTGGTGGTCCGCATTTCAGCAATTTCGGCTCGTTGAAGAGCACTGAAACATTACCTGGTGGTCACCGTACCGCGCACTGATGCCGAATTTCAGCAATTTCGGCTCGTTGAAGAGCACTGAAACTCTTCATCACGCTCTTCCCAGACCCCGATTTCCTCTCCGATTTCAGCAATTTCGGCTCGTTGAAGAGCACTGAAACTCTCTACCGAAATCTGTGTTACGCCGAACGAAAAGGATTTCAGCAATTTCGGCTCGTTGAAGAGCACTGAAACTTTTGATTATACGGAAAAGTTGCTAATGTGTCG
>Ga0308404_1000541_pt1 | contig 11528 bp, 18 predicted proteins | sample HotsprSampleOSM4_FD_203475 | JGI IMG/M metagenome (GOLD analysis project Ga0308404, IMG submission 203475) | Hot spring phototrophic mat microbial communities from Octopus Spring, Yellowstone National Park, Wyoming, United States - 20060914_OS-M4 ...
GTCAATTCGCTGATAAGCTTAATGTCAGCTTCTCGTTTATCGTAAATCACCTGATAGGAATACTTGATCAAAGGATAAGCGTTGGCCACGCGCGCCCAGATTGCACGTCCCGTGCCTGGCAAAAAGGCACGCGATTTTCTCATATCGTCATTCACTTTTATCGGGTCAACGTTGTAACCAACGCCCGACAGCATCATGGCCAAGCAGCACACTACACAACCATGACTTCCAAGCGTGAGAGTGCGCGATTCACCCAAAGCGATATTGCGCCAGCGCGGGTCAATCTGGCTGTACAACGGTATATTGTATAAGTTGAACATAGCCAACATATGGTAAAGCTATTGTAAAACAGATAAACTTAACTGTCTGGGTATAAGTTACATACCACATATCACTTTAGGGCTGCAAACGTGGCGAGATGGCGTCTAAACAAAGCTTCAACCGAACGTGTAATCCCGCCACGATTCTTCAGCACATTAATTTTAACACTTAAGTCAACACTGCCGTTTGCGTCATTCTGCGGTTCAATGCGCATAAACACATCGCAATGATGGAAGGGCGCGTCACTTTCTCGCGTCTGTCCATCGCGGTTAAGCTGGCTTCCCGTCATCACAGCACACTGATGTTCCATCGCAATTGACTTCAACCCTTGTGCGTTACGCGCCACTTCTTGCTCGCGGTTCTGCGCGTTCTCAGGAGACTTCATGATTTGCAGATAGTCGCATACCAAAAGCATGGGCTTATATTGCTGACAATACAGATTGAGATCAGCGAGCGACGGCGCTTTGTGATCAACGATGTATAGCTGCATCGTCTTAAGCGCTTCGAGACCAGCCTTGACACGTACAACGCCGTCAGCGTCTTGGTTCATCTTGCGCCGACGAATTGCTTCAGGCGACATGTCAACTTGGCCAAGATTAGAAACCGCCACCGCCACTATCTGCGAAGCGGTCATCTCGCCAGACACGAACACAACGCGCCCATGCTTAGCCATGCGAAGCGCTGTCTGTACCATCATCGTTGTCTTGCCACCACCGGGATAAGCAGCGACGATGTGTAGTCGACCCGGACGAACACCGCCAATAATTCGATCTAGCGCATCTATCCCCAGCCCTGGCGCATCCTTGCTGTACACGCTCTCCTCGTATTCCTGTAACGCCAACTCTGCTTCTTGCGCTGAAACAACATGAGATGAAGGAGAAGCAATGCGCGATATTTTGTCGAGCACTTCATTCAGCGCGTCTAACGGCGTAACTTCCCTGTTATCTAAGCGCCTGTGTGCGTAATCGAATATCGCCGCGGCACGCCTGCGTTCCCAATCGGCGCGAATCGCTTGTGCCACCATCAGCGGATCACGCGACGGCGCAAAAGCCATCACTTCACACAAACCCGCCACGCCGCCAAGCTTGTTAATCGTTTCTGGCTTAACCAGCTTGACAACAGTTGACGGATCAAACGCTTGTCGCGTGAGCATCTGTGCGTAGATGTCAGCAGCTTCAGGCGATTCAAAATGTTCTGGGCTAACGATGGACGACACCGCCGATAGTAGTGGAGGCTGATGAGACAAACTAGAAATCAAAATCCGCTCAAAATCGTTCATTGATTACCTCCAGCGCATCTTCTATAACTTCCACTTCATGCGGAATCGCAATCCATCCACGCTCAGGGTCGTTAATAAATTCATACTCAATTCGCGTCTTCTTTTTGACCAAACCCTTCTCTATACGTTTTAGCAAAGCAAACAATGAACGATCCTCTTTGCGAACAAAGTCAGCGATTGTATCGGCAGAGTGACCATGCTCCTTGATCTTGCGTGCAGCAACTATCCAGCGGCGCAAAGCTTTCTTAGTTGGCATCCGACCAGTGCGCAAAATAAAGGTCAAGATGATATTAGCGATAGATTGCTCAACATTCAAATTGCTGATAGCTTTCTCAGCAGCCTTGCGCAGCTTATCCTGCTGTTGCTCACGCGATTGACCGTCAGCTTCTTCAAGACGCGCTATCACAGCATCCGTAATCATGTACATGTTATGGCCGCCATGACCACGTTTGACAACCAACCAGCCTTCAGCTTCCAAGCGCTTTCTCGCTTCGTAAATCGCTGTGCGCTTAAATCCTGTCCACTCCATAATTTTGGCATCGGACAGATAAAAATATCGTCCTGTTTGCTGGTGCAACCTAAAGGCGAACAGAATCGCACTCATTACCATCGCATCAGTGCGATTCATCTTTTTTAGAAGCGGATAACGGAACGGGATACTCAACATTGTATCTATCATTTGTACGCACTCCTTATAGTTCTTTCAATCTCCTTGTCTTGCAAACCAGTTTTTCGAGCAGCGCTACCAAGGTGCAACATAGCTTCGCTCATTGGCAACCCACCTTCACGCATACGCTTTGCGCACCAGTAGAGCGCAGCGTTACGATTCCCTTCCACCTGACTACTTAGCCAATTCACTAAACCGTTGATTGACGCTTCGCGCGATGCTTTTAGCGTGCCAACGGCTGGCTTAGTTGCTTCGGCATGACGAACAAGGTCAACAATCCATTGTGGCAAAGGCTGAGGACTAGCAATATATCGTTCTACATCATGAAGCGTCCATGCATAGGTCTTGTATTCAGAATCGTCAACAAAAGATGGCGCAAGTAATATTGACGCTTTCTCGGCGCGAAGCTCAACGCCCCAACCTAGCAGTTTAGGTCGAGAAGGGAGTGGCTGTTCAGGTGCTTTGAATATAACGTGCCATCCTGCGTTCGGCGTAGCCTGTATCAGTGAATCTACGTCCAAAGGCAAAAAAGCCTCTTCCAGCGCACGCAACGCCGATAAACCGTAAGGCGCGTCAATATCCAGCGCCACAATGCCAGATGCTTGACCCGTCACCACGGCAAAGTTTGCGTCTGGCCACTGTTCGCGCCACGCCAAGAGTTGTTCCATGTCATTTGTGGCGCGCTCGTGGTAATTTTCGATCAATGGCTTCTTTTGTCTCGGCGCACAGGGATACAACCGCCATCCCGCACTTGCATATACTTCAAGAGCCTTCGGATGAAACCTGTACTTCATTATTCTTCTCCTTTATAGCATTATGATAAGCTTCACAATGAATCTTATACATTCCTCGTCCAACCTTTGTGATTTTTCCTTCCCATGCCCAACCTGTAATAAGCGTTCCTTTGCGATCATCACCTAGAGCTTTGGCCATTGCGATAACCATGTAATGTTCCCCTTTGACCAAATGCTCAAACGCCTTTTCTACATAATCAAAACCAACGAAGTTTTGGGCGTAAGCGTCAAGCACGAGGAAATATGCTCGATTGAATGAAACATCGCAAAAATCCACGTTGTATCTAGCTGCCAGTTTACGATTAAGCTTGCAGAACCAAATAAAGCGCTTTCCTCTGGACAGAGGCACGTCCACAACATAAGCACGAACATTGCCTATTTTTTTCTGAATAAGCACAATGCCAAATTTAGCCATGTATTCCTGAAACCGAGAATACAATGATGAAGGCAACTTGGTGCGAACAATCATAGTAAAAATAGCTTCGCGTCCAGACATTGTAACCTTAAATCTGTCCCACACCATCTTACATAGTTCGGCGCGCTCATTCTGTGTAAGGACGTGCTCAACCACAAAGCGACGGTAACGAGCGCTGATCGCAAACTTGGATGACGCGATAGCATCGCGCGCCACTTCTCGAATGCGAGGATTAGACATCACGACTTTTGACAACCAGTCGTGTTCGCCTTCACTCCACTGCATCGCCAATCTCGTTCAAAACCATACGCTTGTATGCTTCAAAATCATTCTCTGATACATCAGCACGTCGCATAAGATCATCGCGGTAAGAGATAAGAGCTTTGGATAAAGCCCTAAAATCGGGATATATCTCATCTAAAACCGCGAATTGAACTGCCAGTTGATCCAGAGTCAACAAAGCAGCCAAGATCATGTCTTTTTTATCGTTCATCTGTTGCGGATTATTTTGGTGACGTAGCCATGCTCAGCCAACACGTCAACGGCGCGCTCGCGTGCATTCATCTTCTCGATTTGCACAAGCAAATGATTAAGACGCTTCAGCAACTTTGTAATGATTACTTCTTCAGTGTCAAGGCCAGTTGCACGGGCCGTAATCTCAACTGGTGGCAAATCGTCCTCTATGACGTGATCAATCACTTCATTACGTGACTCGTGTTCAACCTCGGCAAGCGCCTGCCACTGCGCCAGCGTTAAAGGCTTACCACTGGTCACCGCATTCATCAGCGCTTGTTCTCCAATTTCCTGCGCCAACTTCATCAGCTGGACAGCGTAAAAATCTGAGTAGCTAAGCGTCTCGGTCAAAAGCTTAAACGTCACGTCATATTTATGAACTTCGATAGCACGAGCAATCAATAGCAAACGCAAAGTAACAGCGTTACGCTCCATCCGCTCAGTGCGCTGAATCGCAATAGCTAGTTCAGCAAGATCGCGCACGGTCTCGTCTATACGCTCAATGCCAGTTTGCACGCTCTCGATAATCTCCATATCACTCCTCAATCACGGTAATCTTGGTTTGGTTTGACCTGGGCTTTGACTTTTCATTAAGTGCTATTCTAATCACCGCGGTCAAGCTGTCCGAGTTGCCCATCGCAGCATCGCGTATAATCTGGACAGCAATTTTTTCTGCGATGGTGCGTGGAGCAAAGGTTTCAAAAGAAGTGACAGGCAAAGCCATAAGATGGGCGACAGCCTCAGTAAGCGTTTGGGGCACCTGCTCTTCTCTCGCTCGCTTCATACTTCAGATGATACCACATCAATTCAGATTTGTCAAGCCACTTCTGGCCTATCTCTTTCCCGCACTTGCCTTTGGGTTCGCGCGCGACGACCGTTTGTTTCAGAAATCATTTTGAGAGGTGATCGATGCTGAATGGAAGGCTAGAAGTGTTTCAGGTGGACGACAATCGGGCTTTGCTTGAAGGAGAAATCCTGCTGGACGAACCATATCAGATGACCACGCTAGAACTACACATCTTCAATCACAAAGTGTATGTCACACCATTTGACATCACCATGTTTAGGGTAATAGGCGACAAGCTAGGCGTCAGTTTCAGCGTCATGGTCAAAATGACAACCGTAAATGGCATACTTAACGAAATTTCTATTAGAAATTAGTTCTTATAGTTCAAGCGATGTCAAATTCAGAGTTAACTCCATTTAACAGATGTTCGCCACGTGAACACCAGAACCAAGACAGATGTTCGCCACGCGAACATCCAGAATAACAAATATGAATTTAAAAAAGAGAGCAGAAAGAGAAGTTACTTTAATGGTCACTTCTCTTAAAGCAACGACGCTTGCATCGCTCAACAAGGCAAGCATAGCCAACGATGTTTGCCTTTCTAAGCTTTGCTTACTCTGTATCCCCAAAACACGTTGCTCAAAATCATGTACATCTTGCGGCGGGTGGGGGGGAGGTTGACATAAATTATGAAGATAAATCGAATACGTGATGACGTAATGGAGATAGACCTTGGCCAAGTTCGTTTAGGCGGTGGGCGAGTAATTTGTTTTACTTCAGACAGACATCATGATTCCATGTTCTCACTTTCTGACCTAGAGTTAAAACACCTTGAGATGGCAAAAGAGAAAAACGCAATCATTCTGGATTTCGGTGACTTGTTTGACGCAATGCAAACAAAAAATGATCCTCGCGCAAACTATGCCTTACTTAAGGATAAATACAAGTGCGCTGCTTATTTAGATGAGCTGGTCAACATGGCGATAAAAAGATACAAGCCTTACGCTGAAAATTTCGCAATGTTAGCGTTAGGTAATCATGAATCAACGATACTGGACAAAATAGGCACCAACTTAAGCGCCAGGCTTGCGCAAGGGTTAGGTGAACACGTGCAGGCAATGCCATATGCTGGGTGGGTGACGATAAAAGCGCGAACATCCAATCATCATTTGCACAAAATCAATATCTACTACAACCACGGCAGCAGCAATGGCGGTCTCATGAGCTTTGGAACGCTTGACGTTAGACGGATGTCGTCTTACTTGCAAGATGCTGACATCGTCGTTCAGGGACATACGCATGATTGCTATGTCTTGCCTTTGGCGCGCGAGAGACTTCACAACGGTAAGGTTGAGCGCAGCATAGTATGGAACGTGCGCACGCCGTCCTACCTTGACGATTTTTCATCACGCGGATGGACGGCACGCACCGGCAAGCCTCCGCGCGTGCATGGCTGTGTCTGGTGTGTGCTACAATTTGAGCGTGACAGTACAGGAATCAGGTTTATAATAGAAGTGGAGTAAGCAATGAGCGAATTAAAACCAGGCGTTACTTACAAATGGGTTGCCGAGCGCTCGGAGTGGTGCACGGGATGCGGATGCAACAACTACGCAACCGGTCAATGCATTCGCGTTGACAATTCACGCATTGTTTTGGGGCTGAAAGAGCGAATCGAGGTTGTCGGCGGCACGTCGCACCGCTTTAGCACTGCGATGCTGTCTTACTGCAAAAGCGAACAGGCTGCGCAAGAGGCAATTCAGAAAGGGTTAGCGCGACCTGTGACGCAAGCGGATTTTCGTCGTCCGCTTATGCTTGCCTATTAAGGCACTTAGGACAGACGCCGCGTACACGCATCATCTTGAAGGTCTGTTCTGGCCATTCAACGCGCCAATTTTCTAACGTTATTGAAATTGGCGTGCGCGCGACAGTATTTGCACCGCATGCGCATTCAAAGATAACCAGTGGCGGATCGTTGTCTAAAATGTCTCTTGCTTTGTAAGTTGGCTTTTTTTCTTTCATACGATAAACCAACCTTGATTTTGCTTTCTTCTCTTTTTAGCCAATTGCTTTATCTCTTCATCAATTTTGACTTCGTTTAGCTTTGGATCAGCTAGCTTTATAAGCAATCCGCCGTATCTATCCCAGTACACGCGCTTAACAGCTATCTCGCGCTTATTTAATTCGTTCACAGCAAACAGGACAGCACAAATTGCGCCGCGATATTCCTCTTCTGTTCTCATCACGTCAAATCGACGTGATTTAGGAATGCAATAAAAGTCACAAAATTGATTAACCAATTTCTCTAAAGCTTCTTTGCGTTTTTGGTCAAACAAAGTGACTCGCGCATTAAGCAAAGTGGTTTGCGCACGAAGTGAATCGATCTCGCTAACGTTGTCTTCTTGTTTCGTCATCTGTTCTGTGCTCATGACTATGATTATACATCAGCTTTGCCAGATTGTCAAGCCATTTGCCTTCTTTAATCTGCTCAGGCGTGTAGCGCAGCACGCGCCAGCCTAGCAACACAGCTTCATTGTACTTTTCCATATCGTTAATAAATCCTTTCGCGCGGTTGTGCCTGCCGTACGTCCATGCGCCACCTTCTACTTCTATCGCCACCATATACTCAGGCCAAGCATAATCAAAGCGCCAACGACGCCGAGGATGAAACCGATACTCTTTGATAGGCATCGGCAAGCCAACCGCTTCACATACTTGCTCTATCATACCACTTGACAATTGACAGTTAATGTGGTATAGTTACGTCCTACTAGGAGGTGACACGATGAATGAGATAGATTTTAATTCGGCTATACAAGATATGCGTCCTTCAACGCAAGCCATCTACTCCAACTTGTGGAACAGATGGTGCAACTGGTGTAAAGGGCGCGGAATCGCTACCGTTCCAATCACGCAAGACACTTTAGACCTATTCGTTGCCGAGATGAGCTCGCAGAGACGCAGCGCGCAGTACATTCGTCACTTTCTTTCCGTCTTGCGTTTAGCGAACAGGCTTGTGGGCTACGACGACGATTTGACGATGAGCACAAAAGAGTTGCGCTTTCGTCCGCCTTACGTCTTGCTTAACTCAGCCATGATGCCTGCGACGGGAACATATTTTCTTAGAGAGTTCTCGCAAAAAGATTGGGTGAAAGCGATTCAGATTGCGGCAAAGGAAGAGAGCATACAAAGTTATATCGGTTATCCAGATACAGCAAAACACGTCCAGGAAATCACTGGATTACCGATTGAAATCAATCGTTCTGAAGTAACTTTGGGCAAAGCAGCAACGATCTTTGTCGTCAAGCTGAAATATCGCATCGCTGAGCCAACTCAAAAAGGACAGTTCGTTCCTTCAGAAACAGATTATGTTTACTACATTGCACAATACGTTGCATAAACAAAAACGGGGCTGGCAAAACGCCAGCCCCGTTTTTTATTTACGCAAACTGTAAAACATCTTCTTGTTTGACGACTTTCTTTCTGCGGGTGTATTCAAAGCCTTCAGTGTTAATCGTCTTGTTTTCTAACGCAGCGATCAGCAAGCGATGTTTGCATGTTCGTTCATTGCCACGAGGACATGTGCATGAGTTAAGCGTAACGCGGTAAGGCGCGCGCGACGGTTCATCCGCACCGATGTAATAAACGCTTTGCTCTTCGTCCTTAAAGATAGGTCGTCGCTCGTTGATCAACTCGATGGCGCGCGTAATCAAGTTAAACTCGTCTGCTGTTGCGCCAGCTTCCACACGATGACGCAACAAATTGAGTAGCGATTCTAGAGCAGGAAAGGGGTTGATCTCGGTAATCATTGTGCCCTCGACATGAAGTACATTTTGCCTGATAGAAGGAGAAGAAGATAAAGTGAAGTAAGTTGTGCTGAATTCATCAATCTTTCCACCGGATCAATGTTGACCATGTTTTTACGATATATTCGCTTGATGCTCTTGCGAACTTTATACACAAGCATTTGATTAGAAGCCTCGAACATTTTGTAGTGAAGTATGAAATCCGTGCTTTCATCTCTTGCATTCCTCTCGATAGTTTTTCTATCTATCTTTTGATTCATACCAAGCACTACCCAACTTGCAATTATTATACTGATGGCTTTTTCTCCTTTTCGTAGAAGCATGATATTACACAATGCAATCAGTGAAGCGAGCATTTTTTGATCTGAGTTTTTTATAAATTTGTTGATCTGGGGAACGGCCATCAGTTCCTTGAGCAGCTCTGTTACCTTCATATGTTTAATTATACCACCCCCGCCTCGATTTGTCAACCGCCGACGACGAACTCACAAGCGCTTCACCCCAAAAACATTACCTCTGGCCATTTTTTAAGGCGGTTATCGGCACACAGGTGGCATGATTTTGTATTGTTTGCGCTACCCACCGGATACGCAATGATAATAATATTAAGCTTGCTTGCGCGCCCGCGCGCCCGCGCCCGCGCCCGCCCGCGCGCGCGACGTTAGTCGCAGATCGCACCTTTAACATCAAAATAATACTTGTTTATTATGCAAAACTGATATAAAATAATTTTAGACATTATGCGATAGTAGTTTTCATTCATCTCATCGTTTGTTATTAAAACATAACAGCGCTGAAAGAATTCTTCCAGCGCTGTTACGAGTTTTGGTCGGAAACTGCATAAGTGACTTTGTTCACATTGTCTCTGAGTTTTGTTCATTCGTCACTGAACATCTTGGTGTGATCTCCATCCAGGATGCTACCGATCAAGCCAGCTTTGTAGTCCAACTGGTCAACGATCATCTCGTCCACTGAACCTTGCACGATTAAATGCTCAGCGAACACTGAATCAGCTTCCTGGCCTATTCTGTGAATGCGGTCCTCAGCTTGTACGACGACGCCGGGTTGCCATGCTTCTTCGATGAAGATGACGCGGTTTGCTGCCGTAAGCGTCACGCCGGTTCCAGCAGCGGCGATTGTGCCGATGAACACGCGCGCCAAGCCAGCTTGGAACGCTTTGACCGATTCATAGCGTGCTTCAGTGGACATATCACCAGTGGCGATGACGCATGACACCTGCGAATGCGCAAGACAATCCCGCAAAGTATGGGCTACGTCACGATGCCAGGTGAAGATTACCAGTTGATTAGCTTCTTCAAGCGCTTCAAAGATGTATTGACATGCCAAGGGAATCTTGGCCAATGCGACAGCGTGACGCGCTTTTGTCAACTCCTCAAGACCGCCAAGACCGCGCTGCTTAAGCGCGTTCTCAAGGCTTCCAAACTCAGCGATAAGCGCCTGGAATATCTCGCGCTCACGCGCGAATGCCTGCTCAAGCTCACGCGAATCTTCAGGATCAAGATAAACGCGCTTGCGAATCTTGGATGGCAGCTCCTTCAGCACATCTTTCTTCAGCCGCCGAATCATGCACTTATTGCGCAGCAACTGGTTCAGCTCATCCGTGTTACTAGCGCCGTTCACATCCCATCCCCACCTGGTTTTTTGGGCAGCGCAGTAACGCACAACGTAATTACGCCATGAGTTTCCTAGACCGTTCGGATCAAGCTTAGTCAACAGTGGCCAAAGCTCAACTGGCCTGTTCAATACTGGCGTACCGGTCAAGAACAACCAGCGCTGCGCTTTTAATCCAAGCACTGCCTTAGTGCGCTGCGCTTTGGGGTTCTTCAGATAGTGGGCTTCGTCGCAGATCACGATGTCAAAAGCGGGCAAGCTAATCTTCTTCTCGCGCGCTTCTTTGACATACTTTGTCACCTTCTCGTAGCTCGCGATGATAATGCCTTCGCCAGCGTTAAGTTTATCAATGTAGATGTTTGTACGCCATGTAAGCCATTTGTGCAATTCCGCTTTCCAGTTCAGCCGCAGATACGCCGGCGCGACGATCAACACGCGCTTGCGTTCCTGCTCTGACAAAGCATTCAACACGCCGATGGCTTGTATAGTCTTGCCTAGACCTGGTTCGTCTGCTATTAGGGCGTTTCTCTTGGAAAGCGCGTAAGCGATGCCGGCTTTTTGGAACGGCATATATTCTCGGCCTGGTGGAGCAGGGACGATAATATCAGCGTCCGTGGCATACGATGCACTGGTATCGAGCGTATGTTTGGGTTCACTCCAGTGCAAGACCTGCCAACGCCCATCCTTGGCACGTTCAACGCTGTAACCAGCACGTTTAAGCGCTTCCTTGCGCTCACGCCATGCCTTCCAAAAATCGTCAGTAGGGATTGCGACACGAAGGCGACGCGCGCCTATCCTAGTGTTCACGATTTTGTCTGAGTGGAAAGAAAGTCCGTAGTCCATCTGTCGTCCTCCTGTGATAAGTTATTATGGGACGATAGAACATACGTTCTATCGTCCCATCGTTGACCAACTACTGTTGAGCAAACACTTCAAAGATGACTCCTTCGTTAATCAACGCCTTTATGTAGTTACGATAAATCAAAGGCGTGGCTTGAATTAACGCTTCATTCGATAACTCGAATTTGAAACAAGCTTTGCCGGCGATAAAACGCATACCGATCAAGCACACACCAAGCGGCAACTCGGCACCGATAACAAAGAATCCGTCGGGAATCTCGTCGACCGGGATGTAAACGCTGAATACGTTTGGCGACATGGAGACAACGTAGGCTTCGTATTCCTTGTTGCCGTATCTCGCTGCCCCTTCATTATGGACCGGCGAAACCAGCAGAACAAAAATCTCTCGATGGGCGTCAAACCTAACCCTGAAGTTAAACTTGCTCCAGTTCATACCCATATTATACCGCGTCCTGG
>Ga0308404_1000566_pt1 | contig 11289 bp, 8 predicted proteins | sample HotsprSampleOSM4_FD_203475 | JGI IMG/M metagenome (GOLD analysis project Ga0308404, IMG submission 203475) | Hot spring phototrophic mat microbial communities from Octopus Spring, Yellowstone National Park, Wyoming, United States - 20060914_OS-M4 ...
TAGTTAGCGATGCGCGTTGTAGATGAAGCCCTTCAAACGGCTCTCGCGGTTCTGACCGGCACGCTTAACTGAACGCACAGCGTCACCGAATTTGCGCTTGATGACAGAGTTGACAGTCTCGTTCTTCTAGCGTTGACCAAACAGGCCATCCCAAACGAGCATGCGATACCAACTCTGCTCTCGCTTTGCGCTGCGCTGCCTTCAGATTGCCACCTCGTCGAATTGGCGGAATGATGTCGCGCGGGCCAATCTTCGCGCTGTCAAAGTCGCTGTCAGCTAGCATTACCCAAGCTGGATGACCACGCTCATCGGAGCGGCTCGCACGACGCTTAAGCCCTGCCAGATGCCGCGCATCGTTGCTTGGCCCAGTGGCGTGGGTGACTGCCAGAATCATTTGACTATTGACACCTACGGCATATAGCCAATATCTAAATGGCTTGCCACGGCGCGTTTGAAAGTAGGCGCTGGCATTCGTTGGGCGAAACCCAGTCGAGTCCACGGCGATGACCTCTTCCTGAACCAGACCTGCCTTATTCAGCTCGCTCAGCAGCGTTTCATTCATCTTGTCCAGATGACTTGCTCGGAAGCGGTGATACATCCGATTGAGCGTGCTGTAGCGCGGCACGCGCGTCAGTTCCAGCGCATCGCGCAGCTCCTTGCTCATCAGGAGCAGCTCCTCGAAGTCGCGGTAGCTCATTTTGAAGTAAAAACTCAGCAACACACACGCCGCTAACTGTGGCAAGGTGAATTTCTTCGGGCTGAACATATAGCGGGAACACCGCCTGTGCCTGAGCATAGATAATCCGTGCTACCTTAATGTGTTGACTCTCACGCAGTTTCGTCGTGCTTGTCTTTCCAGTTCTCATAACTCCCGATTATGCTAGGTTTTCAACTGAGCAACTCAACATGCTTCTTTAGCCAACGCCCAACCGACTGTTGGCTGACCTGCAGTATTCGCGCAGCTTTGCGCTGGCTACTCGCAGTGCGCTCTGGCATATCTGGGGGCTATGCGCTATCGACTTTGCATTTGGCGTGGTCTTGCGACCGCACTTTCTGCACTGATACTTCTGCGTGCCACTCAGATTTACTTGCGCATCTCCTCACTGCCGCAAAACTGGCATTTCACTCTTGGGTGGCTAACTGATCTCCTAGGCATGTCCCCTAATTTAGATCACTTCTACTGGACCACTCCCTCCGCTGGGAAACAACGCATTGGGGTCACGTAGAGTGAGCCACTACGAGCGCAAAGAAGCAAGTATAGACAAATAAGCAGAAAACCAAGAGCAAGGCCTGACGCCGGCTGCCAACCCCAGCGGTGGTTGCGCCGCAACGCGCTCGATGACGAGCGCAGCTGCTGCGTTTGACGGCGCAGCGTGCTGATCAATACTGCTTGCACTTCCAGCCCGCGCTTGTGGCGGGATTGCCCGGCCGTTGGAGGCGATGTCCAGGACGATGCTGCCCACCACGTAGCGCTCCAACAGGCGCTGTTCATCGGGCCGGCGCGAGGTAACTAGGTTCTCGATCGCCCTGCGCGGGGCATCGCCGGCCAGGTAACGGCGGGGCGAAGGTGCGGAACGGCTCCGTCTGCCCCAGGCGCAGCAGGGCGTAGGCCAGGGCGATCTTGCAGCCAGTGCCGTAGCGCCGGTCAAACTCCGGCTTTAGCGCCGCCGGAGCCCCTTGCAGCGCCAGCCGAAGCATCGGGTCCGACTCTGCCGCCAGCGAAGCCAGGGCATAGGCGATCAGCGCGACCACATCTTCATCGCTGACCAGGCGCAGGGACGAGATCAACGTCATCACCCCGCCGGCGCCATAAGCCTTGATCAGGCTGCGGTAGCACCAGAGCAGATGCACGCCGAACAATTGCAGTTCGTGATCGGCGGCGGCATTATTGCGGAACGCCAGGGTCTGCTGCAGCACCAGGTTGCGCAGCGCCTCCACGATGACGGCCGGCGCCAGCAGCAGAAACTGCCCGCCGTAGCGCTCGCGGTCGGTGCGGCTAATGGCGGCGTTGTGCGCGTCGTCATCGGGACGGGCGCGCTCAAAGTAGCGGCGCAGGGCGTCTATCAGTTGACGGGATTCCTGATCGTTCATAGCCATCTCCTTTCGTTAGGGAAAATCTTTGCAAAAGGCTGCGCGCCAGATCGGCGGGACGGGTCAGCCAGTCGGGGTCGTCGTAGGGGGATTTGCCGACGGCGTCGCACAGGTTGCGGGCAAGACCGCGCGCATAGTTTACCCTGATACTGAGTATTCCGGGTTGCGATAGGAGGCCTTCTATCAAGCGATGGACGTCTGAAGAAGCCCGCCTCCATGCACGATGCAATGCCTGAAACTGTTCCGCAGAAAGCGCCTCTTTTTCACGCGCCCATTCAGCGCTCAGTGCTACGGCGGTTCCCAACAATAAAAAGACATCGTTGGGCTCCAGGAAAAAATCCCGCATCCTGGCAATTTCCAGAGTACGTCGGATGTAGTGAACTATCCAGGAAGTGTTCAACAGACCAAGAACAGTTTGCCATGTGCGTGTGCTCAGCGGGCGCTGCCGGCCCAGAACAAGCAACGCCAGCGAGCGGGTCAGTATATCTGGCGACGTGTAGCCACTCTGCCAGATGATTTCTTGCTGCGTTGCATCCAGGATGGAGACGTTGCTCAGCCACTGCAAGATACATTGCTGAACCAACTGGTGGCGCTCCCCAGTTGGTGGGAGTGGCTCTTGCAATATTGCCAACATAGGAGGAATAGCTTCTGCATCCACCTCTCGTCTCACCATCAAGGGCAAGATTGTGCTCCAGATGAAATCTGGAGAAAATGTTCTCGATAAACCTTGTTGTGGTATGCGAGATGGAGCCAGCACCATCTCTCTCAATAAATTGACCACCGGAGGGGTAACTGGTAAAGAAGCCACAGCCTGCAAAAGTTCTTTGGCCAGTTCATCGGCTTCCCGAGAGAATTCAGGAAAGGCTCCAGGTGCATCACCATCTACTGACCAGGCAGAGGCAAGGTCAACAGCAAGTTCAAACAAATCGCGGAGCAGAGGAAAGAACAGTTCAGGATTGGAGACGTACTTCAATGCTCGCGCCAGTGCTATGCGGCGGTGCGCTCCCGCCCGCAGATCTCCTTCAGTATCCAGTGGCTTAAAGAACACGGACACCAGCCGTGGATGAGCTTTGACAAGCCTCCACTCTGGACAGCCGGCAACGCGCAGAACCTGAGCAAATTTTTCGGCATCAGGTGCCTGGATAATAGCGTTTAACCGCTCAATGCCTTTTTCATTTACTACATAATAGCCTCCCGCATGCAGGGTTTGAACAAGGTCCTCCACATTTGGTGTCCTGACAATTGCGCGCCGCAACCAACCAATGACTTTTTCATCCACGTGTGTCTGTTGCATCATATCGCCCACTAACTGCAAACATTTGGGCAAAGGAAGGTTGCTACGCAATCCATCGGCAGGGTCAACGAGCCAGCAAACGGCTAACCTGAGCGGTTCAGTGCGTTCCAGACGGTTTACTTCTCTGGCGAGAGCGCTCAGGAGAGCATATGCATATGAGCGTATGTCGTCAGGCTCATCTTCCTCTGCATATTGACATAGCAGGTCTAATCCCCGACGCAGAAATTCCAACCGCGCTCCGGCCAGCCAGCGTGCCCATTCTGACGATAACATTTCGCCACGTTCTATAGATAACCTCATTCTCTCCCAGAGTGCACTTTCCAGTTGCACAATTAGATTGTGATCGCGGTTTGCCAATCTCTGAGTTATCTTTAGTACGAGCTCCATTACCTGAGGATTCTCTTCACATGCTACCTGTTTAGCCAGCCATTCTGCGGCATTTACCTTCAGGGTATAAACACCCTCCAACACCTGTCGTAACCAATGCGCTTGCGGCTTGTGACGTACCTGTTCCAGCCAGATTTGCAACGCCTGGCGAGAAAAAGACGGACGCAATGCTTCTATCCTGCTTTCCCAGAAATCGTCGAATCTCTGAAAGCCTTCCTCCACCAGTAATTCTACGAGTGGCTTCAACCCGGTTGGCTGTTCCCAAAAAACTGGAAATATCTCCTCCAGCACGAGTCGAAATTCAGCATGATTGATCTCTGCCAACGAGCGCAATACACGCAATAAATCAGGAAGGTAGCGTGCATCAGATTTCGTCAGCATTGCCCAGCCAATGGCCAACGTGCCATAGCGAATATCGTGGTGAATTTTTGGAGTGTGAATGGGCGGTATAGAGGGACGGAAATGCCCCAAGATGGCAATGAGCACTGATGCAACAGCGATGAAAAATTTGCCTCGTCCCTCAATCCGCCCCAGGTGTCTCATAGCACGCTTGTATTCAGCAAGAGTGGCAAAAGAACGCTCGGACGGATAGCGATCGGTATCCTCCCATTCCTGCAACAGAGAGGCAAGCAGTTCACCTTGTTCTGGAGAAAGTCTCACTTTGTGCAGACAGCGAAACAGGTCGCGAATCTCGTATTCTGGGAATGATGGCAAGTCCCTCACCCACTGCGTTGACAGTGCGATCAAAGCATCCAGCTCCTCTGGCCAGAGCTTGCCCTCTTCTTTTGCAAGCAAATGCAAAAGAGTCAAACCAAATTCATATTGTGGATTTTGATCGCGGCGAGAAAGACCAAGCATCCAATCAAACGCAGCGACAACCAGATGCCCCCACAAATTTAAGCCCTGCCCCAGCAGAGTGGCGAGTTCACCATTGAGCGCTTTCAAAGCCCAAGAGAGTATCTCTTTGCGCGCAGCAGGCAGACGCGCCAGGACAGTCAAACGCTTCTCCAGGGCTACCTGAGCGTCTAGGGGCAAGGAGCGTGAGAAATACCGCGAGCCAGAAATGCCCTGGAAGCCGCCCAGCATGAAGCCTTCCTGAAGGCTGAAGAGGGTAATGCGGATCAACGTCAAAGCCAGATCCTTCAGGCGAGGGTCGGTATTGGGAATGACTTGCGCCAAGAGGTGCGCCAGTTTATCCAGGTACTGTTCACGCTCAATGCCTGCAGGCGGCAGATGGCGCGCAAAGGATTCAAGCAGGAAAATTTTGTCATCCGAAAATGACTCGCTCACCGACAAGCCTTACAAGCCGTAGTACAATGTCCAAATCATATCCCACTCTTCCAGGGCCATTGTAGCCGTCTGCAATCGTTCAACTTCAGCAAGTCTGCCGCGTTGCACAGCCTCCTTCAGCCACAGGGCAACGCCAAAGGTCTTGAAGCCAGCGTGAGCAAAAGTCCAGGTTCCTGTGATCTCGTTGCGCCAGATCAGGCCCGTACGCTTCCAGAAAGTGAGCGCCTCTTCTCGGTCCCGCTCAGAGAATGGCAAAGGAAGATCCAGCGATAGCTCAGGTGTTTTGGGAGCAAAGGTCTGCCAGGCAACATGCGCCAGAGCAAGGAGAGCGGCTTTCTCTTCCACAGCGCTTCCGCTTTTGTCTTGCTCCCAGCGGAAGGTCTGGCGCAAGAAGAAACGGTACAGGCCAGCCCATTGCTTGATGTCGCCAGCGCGAGCCAGGCCAGTTGCGAAATCAGGTTCGCGGCAAATGGATACGGTGAGCAGAGTAACGTAAAATGGGGTCAAGAAGGAACGCATCTTTGGCGCAGTGACCAGGTGCATGAGGTCTTCCAGCATCTGATCTATCCGCTCAGCATCGGTTTCCTGTTGGCGCAGCAAGACTTTCCCCAGGTGGTAAGCCAGTACCTCTGCGCCAGTTTCTCCGATTTCCTGCAACGCATATGGGAGAAAGTCTGTCTGGAGGAAGGCATAAGGTCGGGAGGAGAGTAGCAACGAATTCTGACGCAACGGATCGCTCTGCCAGCGCTGAGAGAGGGCTATCACGAATTTCTTCTGGCGTTCCTGCGCCTTCGCTGGTTGGTATTCGTCCAGGGCATCCACCAGAATCAGTGCCACTCCCTGCTCCAGCGCTGTTCGCAAGACTCGTTCAACCAGATAAGGATTGAGCAGGGGATGGTGATAGAATTGAGAGGCCGCACGAGAGCAAGCAGTGACCAGATCGGTCTCATCTTGCCAGTGTTCAGCCAGATCGGAGGCTGTCAGCAGGAAGGGAACCAGTTCTCCCAATCGCCAGTGTAAACGGTCAGATGGACGGCGGGCATAGAGCCAGGTCAGATATTGCAGGGTAGTCGTCTTCCCATCGCCAAGCATACCGAGCACAGCTACGGGGCGGGGATTTTGCAGTAACTCATCCACCGAGGGGACAGGATCACCTTCTCGCCAGGTGGCGCTAATTCTCAAACCACGGCGCAGACGGTGGAAGGAAGGATACAGATAGACTTCTTCCAGGGCAGTGCTGAAATCCAGACCATAGAGGGGAAAAGTCAATTTTTCGTAAATGGCGGCAATCTCTTGATAATACCGTTCCCGCGCCTGAGCGTCATCCAGTTGCAGGGCCTCCCACTGCCGGGCCAGATTGCCGCCGTCGGCCACGGTCACTGCATTGCCGTCTCCAGTGATGATGATGCTGTTAGAGACGCTGCCCTCAATACGTACCACCCGCTCAACACCCAGGCGGGCAAGGACAGCATTCAGCGCCTCCAACGCCTGGGTCTGGCGGGCCAGTTCGGTGCGCAGGTCGCGGAGGAGGTCTTCCTGTTGACCCTGGAAGCGGGAGGGGAGGGCTTTGAGCAGGTCGTAGGCGAAGGAGGCGAGGAGGTTGAGGAGGAAGTCGGCCATCATGGTCCATCTCCCTGTTGGTCGGTTTGTGCCATGCGGGCAATAGCCTGTAGTAGCGTACGACGAATTTCATCATCTTGTTCTTGTATGGCTAAATTTTGCAAAACATTCAAATGGGTGGGTTGAGCGAATTTTTCCAACCAATATGCAACTTCGCGACGGGTTCCCAACCATTCTGTTGTGTCAAAAAGCATATCTGTAAGAACAGCAATACTTTTGTCAATGTAACCCAATATTCCCAAAAATCGAGCAGCCTCAAAGCGAACAAAGCTATCAAGTTTTTTGTCTTGTGCGAGTTCTATCAGTTCATTTACTCTTTTTAGATGGAATAGGGAGTCAATAGCGCGTCGCCTTACCCAAGGTTTACCATGCCAAGGGTCAGAGTCGATATTTGGATCTTTTGCTAAGTTAACCCAGCAAAGAGACGCTTCATCAAAGCACCCGTGATTTTGTAAGCATTCAACAGCACGCACGCGAAAATCTCGACTAAGTGTATTAGTATGCGCCATTTGGATTAGCGTGTGCATAACTTTTCCAATCCCACTATGTTCAGCAATGTGTTCTGCCGCCTGCACCCTTATATCTTCGTAAGCATTATCATCGTTTACTAGTGTCTCAAAGATTTCTTGAGCTATTTTAGCGTCGCCAAGAAATTCCAGAATAAGGGCCATTCTAAAACGCAAATCGGAATCAAAGTAATCACTTTTACCGAATAATTCTATTATTTCTAGATTTCCAAATTCTGACAGGTGTATTGCTAGAAAAAGAATTTCTTCTCTGGCAAGGCCAAAATCGGTAGAAGAGAACTCATTTAATTTTCTTAATATTTTTGGAATAAAGAATGAACATTGACTGCTTTCTGTCGAGTCAAGTATCCATGCAACAATGGGTATACTCCCTGTACGCCCAAATAGCATTGATACAGACTCATCAAATAAGTAATCTATGTTGCCTCTGGCTTCTAGAATTACACTCCTACTAGCAAGATATTCACGAAAACTAGGGTGCACCCACTCGTATCGCTCTTCGCGCTTCAAAAACACGCCGCTGCGCCGCGCCATGACCCGCAAGAAGCGTTCGGCAACCGCAGGAGCGCGCGCTTTCAGGTTGAGTTGCTCATTCAAGTACTCCGCCACCACAGGAATCAATGACTTCTCGTCCGTCCAGTCGGGGTGGTCGGTCATCGCCAGAGCCAGGTGCGCCAGGGTGGGTTGGGCCAGGTCCAGTACGGCAGCGTCCAGTTCGTCGCGCAGGCCGCGCTCTCTGGCTTCGTCCAGCCAGATGTCCACAAATTCCTGGTACAACTGCGAACGACGTTCGGGCAGACTCTTGCGTTCCAGATAAACTTTGGCGGCGATGGTGACAAGCAGGGGGGTCTCGGTCAGCACGCTGCTGCGCACGGTCTCCAACGCTTGCAGCAAGGCAGGGGCGTCTTCTCCAAACCAGCGGCGGGCCAGTTCGGCGGTCTGAGCGGGGGTGAAAGGCGGGATTTCATAGACGCTGAGGCGGCTGGATTCCCATTCCTTTTCGATATAGGCCGAGGGACGGCTGGTGATAATGACGCGGGCGACATCGGGACGGGTGAGCAGGTCGCTGATCCACTGCCTGAGAGAGCGAGAACTGTCCGCGGGGACTTCGTCCAGGCCGTCCAGCAGGAAGAGCCAGGGAGTATCCAGTTGCTGCGGCCAGGCGTCCAGGAAGCCATCGGGCAGGGGGCGGGGGAGGCGGAGTTCGTTCTGCAGAGCCTGGTTCAGGCGTTCTTCCAGGGCGCCTTCGGCATGTGCCAGGGCGCGCAGGGGCAGGAGCAGGGGCAGATGAGGGCGATCCAGGCCGATGGCGTGCGGGGCGTCGTAGGCGCGCTCGGCCAGTTGACGCAACAGGGTGGACTTGCCTGCGCCTGGCTGGCCAAGAATCAGCAGGTGGGACGTTTGCGCCTGGCGCAGGACCTGCTCCACCGTGAGCGATGCTCCCTGCGCGGCAGGCTTGGGCGGCAATGTTTCTTTCTCCCGCTGCCGCGCCCGCAGGGGAACGTAGATCTCATCCAGGTTTTTCGGCGGGCGGATGTCGGTCAGGGTGAGGTAGGGCAGTTCGGCGCAGTAGCGGCGCAGAGCGCGGAAGTACGCTTGCAAGAAGGCGGCGTAGCGGTCGGAGGCGATGCGCTCCAGGACTTGTTGAAGCGCTTCACGCACTGATTCTGCTGTCGCACCCTTGAAAACGATGTTGTTGTCTACCGTGACGATGACGGTATCTTCCACACTGCCGCCAATGGCCACGGCGCGCTCGCCGGTGGCAAGAACAATCTGCCCCGCCTGCAGGGCGCGGCGCAGAGTTTCTAAGTCAGCGGTGTCGGTGATGCCTGCCCGCAAGCGTTCCAAAGCCTGTTTAAGGTCAGGGGGAAGTTCCATAGTCGGTCATATTGTTGATTTTGTTGCGGTCGCCAGTCACAATCACGCTACCGCTCACGCTGCCACCGATAGCCACAGAACGGTCGCCGCTGGCGATGACGGTCTGCCCGGCGGGGCCGGATTGCGGCAGCAGACGGGCGAGTTCCTGCGCCAGGGAGTCGTCTTCGGCCAGGGCGCGGGCGATTTCCTCACGCAACGCCTCACGCAGCGCCTGGTTATCGGGCAGGGCGGCGACGGTCTGCGCGACCTGCTCCACGTTCTTCTTGCGGCGCAGGCACTCCCACAGGGCTTTGGCGTGGTCGAGACTTTGTTCACCGGCTTTTTCGCCGAGTTTCTTGGCCGCCTCCTGCCCGGCGAGTTTGACGCCTTTGAGCAGGTAGGGCAGGTAGGGGGTGAGGAATTGCACGATTTGGGCAGAGAGTTGAGGATCCATTCAGACTCCTTTCTCAAAATGGTACTTGTTTAGCGTCTGGGGGTTATGAGGTGTCCCACACCGGGGGAGGGAACAGGGGAGGAAGCCGGGCCGGGGCCGTCAGGACCGATATCAGGTAGGTCAGCGTCTCTCGGCCCTGTTGCCTCAGGGTTTGAAGCAGGCTGGCCAACACCGCATGGGTTCGGGCCCCTCGAGGGGTCTTGTTACAGCCCCCCGTCTTGCGGACCAGGACCGCTGGTCGGAGGGCCCGCTCCGCCCGGTTGTTGGTCGCCTCCACCCCCTCGACGCGGAGGAACCGCAGGAGATGCCGCCGTTGCTTACGCAGCCGCCGGGCCAAACGCTCATGGTCCCGATCCGTGAACCGTCGCTTCTCGGCGATCCGGGCATCCAGCTTCGCCTCCCACTCCTGGAGTCGGGCCTCGAACTCCGCCGGCTCCAGCCTCCCCTTCTCCTCCCTCAAGGCCAGGGCCTCCCGCAAAAGCCCCGCCAACTCCCGAGGGAAGCGCACCGCCCCCCGCTTCTTCTCCCGCTGAAGCCGCCCCAACTCCCGCAGGAGATGAGCGAAACACTTCTGCTGAGACCAGTCGGCCAGCGCCCGATGGTCATAAGCCCGGAAACCGTCCGTTACCCACACGCCCGAAAACCCCGGCCCCAGGACCTCCACCACTACCTCATGGGACCGGCGCCGATCTATGGTGTAGACGGTCCCCCGCGGGCCGGTAAAAACCCACAACCAGGCCCCCTGCCCCCCGACCCGCCACCCCGTCTCATCGACGTGCACCGCCACCGAGTCCCGAAGGGCCTCCACCAGCTCCGGATAGACCGGCTCCGCCTTCTCCGCCAGCCGCTCATCGGCCTGGCACAGGCCCGAGGCCGTCACCTCCAGACCCCAGGCCACCTGGAACAGTTCCGCCACCTTCCGATAGGGAATCCCCAGCCGATGCTTCAGGTCCGCCGCCAACGCCCTCGCCCTCAGCCCGAGGCTGACCCCCGCCGCCCCCGTCGCCGACGACACCTGCCGGGGATGGCGCGACCGCACCCGCTTCCGGCATCGACGACAGTAGCCACTCTCCATCCGAAACCGCGGGATGACCGGCCGCACCTCCGGGATGTCCACCTGCACCTGCTCATGAGTGGCCCGGTCCTCCAGGGGTCCCCCACACCGCCGGACACGCCTCCAGCGGGACTTCGATCGTCTCCTGGATGGCCTCCTCGGGCGGCCAACTCCGGTAACGGAACGGCCCCCGCCCCGGACGACGGCCCGGTGGCTTCGGATCGGGCTTGGGCTTATCCCGGGAAAAGGGCGCCGCCGAACGCCGTCCCCGCCGCGCCTCGGCTTCCAGGGCGGCGATCCGCTTCCGGGCCTCCTCCAACTGCGCCCGGAGCCGTTCCAATTCGGCCAGAAGCTGTTGGCAATTCGGACAGGTGGACTGGGTGATCATGGCCCTTCTATGATACCCTATCCAGAGACGCTAAACAAATACCGGTAGGAGTTACGCAGTTGGCCGTGTCTTCCTTTCCGTGCCATCATGATAGCCGGTCGAACCCCACTCTGGCCAGAGGAGGCAAGGCCGATGAATCCACCCCAGTGTGATGACTTGGACTACATTCACTTCCTGATCGCGGTCCAGAAGGTTTTCACCTGCACGGAGGCGGCCGGATGTGCACCCGAAGGGGAGAGGGCCCCGGCCCACGATGCCTTCACCCGCCTGCTTCAACGACAGCCTCCCGACATGTGGCAGGAGGCGAAGGCCTTCGTGGACATGGGG
>Ga0308404_1000578_pt1 | contig 11154 bp, 10 predicted proteins | sample HotsprSampleOSM4_FD_203475 | JGI IMG/M metagenome (GOLD analysis project Ga0308404, IMG submission 203475) | Hot spring phototrophic mat microbial communities from Octopus Spring, Yellowstone National Park, Wyoming, United States - 20060914_OS-M4 ...
CATCAACCGCCAGGTTTTCAACATCCTCTTCAACTACGATATCCCCTGGAACCCAAACCGTCTTGAGCAGCGCATGGGGCGCATCCATCGCTACGCAAGGACTGCCTGATCTTCAAATTCGTCGCCGCCAACACGATTGAGTGCCGCGTGCTGGAGAAGTTACAAAAGATCCGCGACGCGCTGGACGACGACAACATGGTCGGCAAAGCCTTGACCCCTGCCCACATCGAGCGCGTGTTGCGCGATGACCACACAGGCCGGCTGGGCGACGCCGACCTGGAAGAGCGGCTGCTGCGCGACGTGGACGAGGGAGGCTTCCGCGCGATCTGCCAGAACGCGCTCGAGGGCCTGGCCAGAAAAACGCTCAATCTCCAAATGTTGATCGAGCGCCCGCGCCCAGGAACGCCGCGTGAGACCACCGCCGCTTCCTGCGCGAAGCAGCGGAGTTGGACCTTGAAACCCGTCGCGGGGTTACCCCACACCCTCGACCCGGCGCGCACCCCGCTCGCGCTATGAGAACTGGAAACTGCCCGCACTTGCCGACCGCTATCCGCGCTTTTCCACTGACCGAGAGACAGCGGAGAAGTACAACCTCGAATGGGTGACCCCCGGCCACTCGCTCTTCGAGGCGATTCGTCGCTGACCGCGCAGCCGGAGAATTCAAGAAAGGGGCAGTTTTTCACTCGCTCCGGCGCGAGCAGACGGCGCGCATAGACTTCTACCATGCTCGCCTCGTGAACGGCCTCGGCCAGGTCGTGCATGAGCGCTAGGTGCGCCGCGCCTGCGCGAACTCAGCCTGCTTATCCCCGCTGCAGCACCTGATGCGCTCCCGCTCGTTGTGCAGCTCCCAGAGGCGACTGCTTGGCTGCACAGCACACCCTTTCGCGAGCAAGCGCACGACGAGCAGAAGGCTGAGGTCGAACGCATCGCAAACCACGTCGAAATCTCGCTGACCGAGCTTATCCAGCAAGCCGGCGAGGAGACCGACCGCGCGCAAGAGGCAATCCAGCGCGGTGAACAGGGCCAGCTCGCAAGCGCGCCGCGCCCAATTGCTGACCCGGCGCGAGCAGCGCCGCGCAGAACTTCAGCGCCAGCGCGCGCTGACGCTGCAGGACGTCGAGCGCGAAGCGCCTGAGGTGCGTCGCCTCCAACCAGACCGAAGCAATCGCCATGCGCCTGGTCATCGAGCACGAGCGCGCTCAGGTCTTCAACGCCTCCGACAAAAACCTGGGCTGCGACATCACCAGCGTAGACCTCAGCTGCGCTTGATCGGGGTGAAGGGCATCGGCGGCGCGACGGGGGCAATCCTGGAATGAGCGCTGCGTCGCCGAAGACCGCCGCGACTGCTATACGTCGTCACCCACTGCGACAGCGCACCCATGCCCCAAGAGCCAATCCGCGACCCTGCCCGGCTGCCCTGACACGAGATCACCTATACTACCCATCGGTATATGTGCTGACGAAGCCGATGCAACTGCAGTAAACACCGCCATCTTACACATGAGATTCCGCAAACTCAGACTCAAGAACTGGAAGAACTTCGAAGACACAGGAGAAATTGAGATTCTCGATCGCCTCTTCCTCGTCGGGCCGAACGCTTCGGGCAAGTCGAACTTCCTGGACGCCTTTCGCTTCCTGCGCGACCTGGCCGCTTCATTCCAGGAGGCGGTGGCGCGCCGGGGCGGGGTGGGCGCGCTCCGCTGCCTCGCCGCCCAGCGCTACCCAGACATCGAACTGCGCGCCGAGCTTGAGGCCCAGGACGGAAAGCGCTGGACATACGAGGTTGCGTTTAACCAAGACAAGCAGCGCCGGCCGCTCTTGAAGAGAGAGTTTGTCGCGCTGAACGGACAGACGCTCCTCGACCGCCCGAACGACGACGATCGCGCTGACCCTGAGCGCCTGACCCAAACCCATCTGGAACAGGTCAACGTCAACCGCGAGTTCCGCGACCTGGCGACCTTCTTCGCCTCCATCCACTACTTGCACATCGTGCCACAGCTCGTGCGCGAGCCGGGTCACTTGGTTGACCAAACTCACGACCCCTTCGGCGGAGATTTCCTCGAACAAGTCGCCAAGACGCCGGAGAAGGCGCGCCAATCGCGCCTGGGCCGGATCAAAGCGGCCCTCCAGGTTGCCATCCCTCAGCTCCAGGAGATTGAGCTGTGGCGCGACGTGCTGGGGATGCCCCACTTGCGCGGCAAATACGAACACTGGCGTGCGCAGGGCGCCTGGCAGACCGAGGGACAGTTCTCCGACGGCACACTGCGGCTGATGGGCATCCTCTGGGCGGTGATGGACGACCAGGGTCCGCTCCTCCTCGAGGAGCCGGAGCTTTCCCTTCACCCAGGGGTCGTGCGCGTCCTACCCCAGATGTTGGCCCGCGCGCAGCGCCGGACGGGTCGCCAGGTCTTCCTCAGCACCCACTCGCCTGACCTGCTGAACGATGAGGGCATTGGCCTGGACGAGGTGTTGCTGCTGACCCCCGGGCGCGAGGGCACTAAGGTGAGGACAGCAGGTTCTCAGCAGGATATTTGCGCGCTGCTGGCAAGCGGGCTGCCGCTGGCAGACGCCATCATCCCGATGACCGCACCGAAACAGGCTGCCCAGCTCGCCTTGTTTGCAGACAGGTGAGCATGCTGAACCCACTCGTCAGTAGTTGAAGGGGGCGCATTCACGGCCAGGGTGATTCTCACGCGGAGAACGCGGAAAGATGATATAGAAAGCACAGCGTCCCTACCGGCGTCTTCTGCGGCCCAGAAGCGGGGCGTCCAGAAATCGCGTTGCCCCTATTGGTGAATGCACCCGTTGAAGGGAGCTTGGACGAAGCTGTGATGCACTGGCTGATTGGCCATGTTGGGCTGAATATAAGGCAAGGATGACTTGCGCAAGAAGATTGGATCCCCTGCGCGCCGGCGATGAGGCCTCCGCCAGCGACCTGAACCCCGTGGCCTGATTGATCCTCAAGGTGACGCTGGAGGATATCCCGCGCCAGAGCTGGCCGAGGCGCTGCGCCTAGCCGGCGCGGTGATGCTGCTGCAGGCGAGCGGGTGCATCCAGGCGCTGCGCGCGCTGCTCAAGACTGGGGAGGAGCGCGCTCTACCCGCCTGGCAGCGAGGAGAAGCGGCTGCTGATGCTCCTGGCTATGCCAAAATATAGCAAGCGCATGTTGAAGCGATTAGCGGTCCGCGGCTTCAAGTCCCTGATCGAAACGAGCATCGAGTTCTCCCGACTGACGGTGCTCTTCGGCCCGAACGCGGCCGGCAAGAGCAATTTGCTGGACGCGGTGCAAGCCCTCTCGCGCATCGGCACGCTGCGCACCCTCTCCGACGCGCTCGGCGCGCCGATCCGCGGATACCCCATCGAGGCGTTCGCCTTCCCCGCTGGCGGGTTGCCGGCGCTGCTGGAGAAACCCAGCGCCAGCTTCAGATTGGAGGCCGATCTGAGCATTGACGATGAGGACTACCGCTACTACATCGAGGTGGCCATTGCGCCGGATTCCTGGCGGCTCTCCGTGGCCGATGAATACCTGACCCAGCTCACCGCGCAGGGCGAGCCGCGCGGCAATCCAACGATCCAGCGCGTCGGGGAGGAACTTTACATCCGGCGCAAGGGCAAGCCGGCTCACCCGCGCCAGGAGCCACTGGGGTTGAATCACGCGATCTTGTCCGATGTGCGGCTAGGCGGCGAAGGGTATCATGTCCTAGAGCAAGTGCGCAAGAAGCTTTCGGGCTGGCGGGTGTATTACCTGGACCCGCGGGTGGCCATGCGCGCGGCGCAGCCCCCCTCGGAGGTTCACGACATCGGGGTGCTGGGATCGGAGATCGCGCCGTTTTTATACCGCTTGCGCGCGGAACACCCGCGCGCCTTCCAGGCCGTCGTGCGGACGCTGCGCGCCCTCATCCCCAGCGTGGAAGACCTGACCGTGGACCTGGATAAGCGGCGCGGCACGCTGGACATCTTCATCCGGCAGGCCGGCGTCGACTACTCGGTGCGCGTGGTCTCGGAGGGCACGCTGCGCGTCCTCGCCCTGTGCGCCATCGCCGTGAACCCCTGGAGCGGCTCGCTGCTGGCCTTTGAGGAACCCGAGAACGGCGTGCACCCGCGCCGGCTGGAGCTGATCGCCAAACTGCTGGCTTCCCTGGCCCTGGAGCAGGGCAAGCAGCTCATCATCACCACCCATTCGCCGCTCTTCTGCAGCGCGATGCTTAAGATCGCGCGGGAGGATTCCGTCGCGATTCGGCTGTTCAACGTGCGGCGCGACGGCGCCGCGACGGTCATCGAGCCGTTTGAAATGATGCTCGAAGAGCAAGAAATGACCAAAGCGCTCACCGCAGGCGGGCTGTTTATCTTGTGAGGGTTGATTAATGAGTAATCAGCGTTGATCTATTCGTCGAGGATCAGGGGATGCATTCAGGACAAGGCTGATTCTCACGCGGAGAACGCGGAATGTTTTTATAGAAAGCGCAGCGTTCCTACCGGCGTCTTCCGCCGCCTAGATGCAGGGCGTCCAGAAAATCGCGTCCCCCCAATCGGTGGATGGACCCAGTTCAGGCGCACTCTCAAACCGCTTGTGAAGCGGGTCGCTCAGGAGATTTGACCCGGCGCGCGACAAGCCCTGCCGTTCAAGGATAGCGCGGATGGCGACGCTAAACCCAAAGCGGCCGACCGCCGGAAGTAGGAGAGACGAGCAGCGGTTGCACAGAACCCACCGAGACGACTATGCATCTATGCGCAGCGTGGAGGAATCTCCGGCCTTGAGGATGTCAAGGGTCAGGAGAAGATGAACTGCCATCTTCGCCTTTAGAATGAACAGTATGCTACGACAAGCTAAAGCGCGGAGTTGAGCTATGTAACCCTGGTACAAATTCCTCAAGCTGCGCAAGGAGGTTCGCTCGTTACGAGTTCGCCATCGCACTCGATCAGGTGGTGGCCGGCACCGCCTCGAGGATTACCACAACCCTGCGCGGTTCTTCGCCCGCACCGGCTTCACACGCGCATTTCGCGATCATGTCGGCTTAGTGCTAAGCCAGCTTTCCGGCCACACCGACAACACCGTGCCCCTGCTGATGCTGATCACCCAATTCGGCGGGAGCAAGACGCACGTGCTGACGGCGCTCTACCACCTGGTGAAGCAAAGCGCGGTGGCGGCCAGCAACAGCTCTTATGCGCCAAGCCGGCGTTCAGCGCCTACCACAGGCCAAGGTCGCTGTCTTCGTCGGCAACGCCTAGCTTGGGCGCGAGATGCCATGGATTGACCTCGCGCGCCAGCTTGCTGGGGATGCCGGCGTGATGGCGCAAGCCTTGACCACGCCGAAAGCCATTCAGCGCGGCAAGCGCACCGGTCCTGTCGCTCTTCGACGAGGTGCTCAGCTTCCTCAATCGCCACCGCGACATGGCCGAGGCGTTATACAAAACCTGACCGTTGCGGTGACTGGGACGACGCACGGCGCGGCCGTGATCAGCCTGCCGCGCAGCCAGGTTGAGATGACTGACCGGCATTTAGGATGGCAGGATCGGATCACTAAGGTGGTGCGGCGCGTGGCTATCGTCAACGAAGAGAACAGCGAAGTGGTGCGCCGCCGGCTGTTCGAGGACCTCGGAGCGGAGCGAATCCGCCGCGAGGTCGCCAGGGTGTTTAGCAATTGGTGCTTCGATCGCCGCGCCCAGCTCCCGCCGGAGTGGACCGCGGTGGACTCCAGCCTCACCGAGGTCAAAGCACGCGAGTTTCTTCAGCGCCGCTTTGAGATGTGCTACCCGTTTCACCCAACCACCCTCTCAGTGTTTCGTGGCAGGCATCGCCCCAGTATCAACGGACGCGCACCCCGCTGGCCATGTTGGCGCGATGGGCTTCGCTTGCTGCCCAGGATGGCTTTCGCAAAGTGCGCAGCGAGCCATTGATTACATTGGGGCCCGCGCAAGCCGGCTTTCGCAGCGTGGCGCTTGGTGAATCGCGGCTGGTCGAGGCCGACATCGCGGTGAGCATTCTCGCGCGTGCCTCGACGCCGACAGCAAGCGCGACATCCACCAGCGCGTGGGAGCGACGATCCTGTTCAAGTCTTCTGGCGGGCAGATCGACAAGGTGGCGCATTTGCCGGAACTGCGCTTTGCGCTGGGTGCGCCAGATCTTGACACAACTTCCATCGACAACGCCGCGCTTTATGTGTCGGGTTGGCACGGATGGCTTCCGAATCGGCTATCAGCCGACCTTCAGGAAATGTCAGTTCGGATTTACATCACTTAGTGATTCTCATGCGAAGAACGCAGGATAAAGCAGCGCCGGCATAGAAGTGGGACTTCTAGTTTCGCCTAATACATCAACCTGGGTGAGAGAGCTATGTGCCACGTACAACACGTACAAGTGGCTCAGTGATTTTATTGCCTTCTCTCGCTGCGAGAGGCAGCGCCACAAAACAGCACGGGGTGAGCGCATCGGGGGCAACATTGACTAACACTCACCTGCTCCTGATGCGCCTGGGAGGAATTGTATGCCCGCACTGCAATAACGGGCACGACGGCATCCATTCCCATGTGGAACGACGATATCAATGGCGTCGTTGCGGCAAGACGTTCAGCGAAACGAGCGGCGCGCCACTGTGGACCGTGACCCTGGCGCTGGCATTGCTGTCACACGGTTGCCCGCTACAAGCGATCGCCTTCGCATTACGAACGCACGGTGAAGGCATGGCAGACGACAACATGCCAGGCGAGTATAGGAACACCTCATGCGCAGCGGAAGACGTGACCTGGGGCAAGTGCAAGCTGACGAGATGTATGTCCGGTCCCAAGGGGGCGGCAGTGGATGGCGACCGCGATGCGTGTGTTTGCGCGGTTGTTCGTGTAGGGGGCGGTGGCTGTGCAATAAGATGAACACTTACTTGCACGAGTGATCAGTATGGTGCGCCGCGCTGCCAGACCCAGACTGGCGATCTTGAGATGGCTTCACGTCGTATGTTCGCATCATTCTCAGGACATGAACGCGGACGACCCCAGCTGGTGATGGACTGCACATCGTCAATTGGCAGGCCGCGCACGAAAGCTCATCGCAGTTGAGCGCCGTTTGATGCATACAGGCGGCTGGACAGATCATGCTGGCAGCGCAGACACAACTCGGTGCGATCAACATCGCTTACATCGAACGTCTGCAGGCCGCACTGCGCGGCTGGTTGCCGATGGTGTTTTGGCGCACGCGCTGTCCGGGACGCTCTCGTGTAGAGGGCGCGCTATTTTGAGACGGCGTTCTTGTGCGCCATTCATCGTATGCTGAATGCCATGCCAGCTAATTTGACCGACCATGTGCGGACGATTGATGAGTTGCTACGCTTCACACCCAGGTGGATTCGCTGTTTTGTGGTGCTATCCTACAAGAACTGCGATGTGTATAAATCTCCGCGGCTGGGTGCGAAATCCGAACTCGCGTTATAATGACTCCCGTGGCGAGTGAGAAACCGGGATTTAATAAGCCGGGGGCGCTGGCGCGGTATTTTGCAGAGCGTTGGCTGAAGGAGCCAAGCGCTAAGGATGAGCAGCTCATCGCGCGGCTGCTGGAAGGTGCGCTAGGGCGAAATACGATGTATTTCATCGAGAAGACCAAGGAGTACATAGATGCATGGCCTCGTCCCGATCCTCCCGAACGTCGCCGTATATGGCCCATCTTGCCTTGGAAAAACAACCCTTCGAATGCAAATCATCCTAGGTGGAGAGGGAGCTGGGAGATCGTCCCTGAGAACGCCTTCGATGGTTTTGTCGTCACCGGTGACCCGGTCGAGGACACCCTGATTCCGCATTCCGTCTTTGTCTGGACGTGCATGAATGGTGAGCCGTGGGCGGAGGAGGTTTATCATCGCTGGCTGGATAGTTTGCTGGCGGCTGGCAGCAACGAGGCGGCGTATCTGGCGGCTGGCTTGTGGCCGGCAGATGGCCTGATGCAAAAGGTTACATACCGTCCGGCGGGATGGTGGGTTTACTGGGGTCAGCTCGACGCGGAGGCGGAGCGGGTGATCTTGACGGAGATGTTGAGGGGGGAAGATGGGCTAATGCCATCTTTATATGGCCCATTTGGATATGATGATGTGCTAAATCCGGAGCGATTGCCAGAAGAGTATATTTATAGACATGGTTTTACACACCCGATTTGTGGGTTAGTTGCGCCGAGGGTATGGTTACTGAATTGCGGTTTGAGGCAGCGCATTCGGGAAGCGCTTGCTGCGCCGAGTTGGTCAGAGGGGGTGAAGGACGCGGTAATGCTGTTGTACTTATCGTTGAATGAATTTAAAAATTCGCTTAAAGAACCACAAAAAACTAAATCATCTTTTCCAGTATATGGGGAGATCGAAGCGATACGGGAATTTCAAGAATTAAGTTTTAATATACAAGAATTACTTAAAACATTAGATCAAAATTTATTCAAATTAGACGAGAGGCATATTAATATAATAAATTTTTGTATGGATAAAATAGAAAATATTGATTATGATTTAATAAAAGATTATATAAAATATTTTGTAATTTCATATAATAAAGCAGTATATAATAAGTTTGAAATTTATATTAATGAAGAAAAGGAAAGATTAATAAATAAAAAGGTCAAAACATATAGCTATTGGGATGACGATGAAATAAGAAAAGCAGTAATAAATTTTAGCGATAATTTTAAACAAGATTATGAAAAAATTAAAAGTGCTTGGCATCCGAGAAGGAGATGGATGCACGGTGATAAAATGTTTTTAAAATCAAACCATATTGGGTTATATTTATATTATGACATTTTGCAGAAGTGGATTCCAGAACGCAAAATGGATGAAATAAACTCACGTCGTGCTAACTGGTATTCATATGGTTACAGTGCTGTGTATAAGCTATTTAAGTGGCCAACTAAAGTAATAGATTTTAGAGACTATATAAATGAAAAAAAGGAATATGATATATTTAAAGCTACAAGAAGAAGAATTATTGAAAATTACTATGAAAATAGGTTTAATAAAGAGAAAAAACTTGGTTTACATTTAGGATTATAAAAACTCATAATACTTTAAATATAAAAGAAATATGAAGAGGCTTGGGGTGATAGCATTAAATAACCCTTAGGTTCTTAATGGCGCATTTAGAGAATTAGGGTCAATTGCGCTATCATGTATAGATGATAAAATACAAAATATGATGACTTACTAAATAAAAATTTTATAAGATTAAGTATTTCTTAACTCCCGTTGATCAGCGCTCCTGACCTGCCCATTCATCAGGTAGCGCTTGTTTTTTCACTATCACTCATCCAATTCGGTCACCTCTAAGTTCTCGCTGACGGTATAAGCGGATGACTGTCCGCTCATCTGCAGTATTCGTGGCGCATACTGGCGCGTTGATTGTGAGTGCTGTCCACTAGATTGCACATGACACACCTATCCCAGGCTTATTTGCATAGTTTTTACTGCTAAGATAACGTCAGTTCGGATTTACATCACTCAGTGATTCTCACGCGGAGAACGCAGGATAAAGCAGCGCTGGCATATAAAGAATGGGAACTTCTAGCTTCGCCTAATACATCAACCTGGGTGAGAGAGCCATGTGCCACATACAAGTGGTTCAGTGATTTTATTGCCTTCTCTCGCTGCGAGAGGTAGCGCCACAAAACAGCGTGGGGTGAGCGCATCGGGGGCAACATGTGGGTATGACTAATACTCACCTGCTCCCGATGCGCCTAGGAGGAACTATATGCCCGCACTGCAATAGCGGGCACGCTGGCCTCCATTCCCCTGTGGGAAGACGATGGTTTTGTGATCACCGGTGATCCGGTTGAGGGTACCCTGATTATACCCTGATTCCGCATGCCGTCTTGGTCTGGACGTGCATGAATGGTAAGCCGTGGGCGGAGGAGGTTTATCATCGCTGGCTGGATAGTTTGCTGGCAGCTGGCAGCGCGGAGGCGGCGTACCTGGCGGCTGGCTTGTGGCCAGCGGATGGCCTGATGAAAAAGGTTGCATACCGTCCGGCGGGATGGTGGGTTCACTGGGGTCGGCTCGACGCGGAGGCGGAGCGGGTGATCTTGACGGAGATGTTGAGGTGGGAAAATGGGCTAATGCCATCTTTATATGGCCCATTGAGTGGATGACTATCCGCCCATCTGCTGTATTCGCAGCGCATAATTGGCGTTGATTGTGAGTGATGCCCACTAGATTGTGCATGACACACCTACTCCAGGATTATTTGCATATTTTTTACTTTTAATATAACTTTGGTTCGGATTTACATTATTTAGTTATTCTAACGCGGAGAACGCAGTACTGGCCACCTAAAAGGGAAACTTCTACTACATCAACCTGGGTGAGGAAACCATGTACCATGTATGAGTGGACTAATTGTCTTCTCTCGCTACGAGAACTACGATATGTACAAATCCCTGCGACTCAGCGTGAAATCCGAACTCGCGTTTAGTGAGCGACCAGCGCGCATGGCTCGATGAGGAGACGGAGGTCAAGCCGTGATGCGCCAAATAGTCAAGGATGAGTTTTGCCGCGCGGTGCGCGTCCCGATGGTTGCCTTTAGCGCAGAATAGCCCCAAGCTCATCATTGTCCTGCTAGATCCTGAAATCGAGTGGACAGCCGGCGACGATCTGCGCGCGCAACTCGCGGAGTGGACGAAGAAGCACAGGACGTCGCCGCGCCTTTATCCGGGCGCGCTGGTGTGGTGCATCAAGAAACAAGGTGGCAACGTATAAAGTAACGTGGCGTTGTCCCTGGCTTGGAAGCGCGTGGCGCGCTGGGCAATGAGTTCGATCACAACAACCGCGCCGAGCGACAGGTGAAGGTGAAAGATGCCAAAGAGTCGGCTGAGGCTGAAGTATGGGAGAGCTTTCGCTTCGCAGTGGTCTCAAACAGAGATTCGCCTGAAAGTGATCGATCTCGGTGCAGGGCATTCATCGAGCGGCGAGACGCTGTAGTGCTGGTCGCGCTGCTGAACGAGTCCGTCGGGGCAGGTTACTGGGATCGCAACACTGGCCGCCGGCCTTCAGCGCGTGGCCGCTCGCTAGCCTGCAGCATAAACAGCTCACTCACGCGGCTGGTTGACCCCGATACCACGCTGAAAAGCAAGATCGTCGAGTTCATCAAGCACAGCGACTTCGTCTGGCCAGAAGGCAGATACGAACGGGTGTGGGTTCG
>Ga0308404_1000603_pt1 | contig 10917 bp, 15 predicted proteins | sample HotsprSampleOSM4_FD_203475 | JGI IMG/M metagenome (GOLD analysis project Ga0308404, IMG submission 203475) | Hot spring phototrophic mat microbial communities from Octopus Spring, Yellowstone National Park, Wyoming, United States - 20060914_OS-M4 ...
CACAGGTTAAATCGGGGGGGCACAGGTTAAATTGGGGGGGCACAGGTTAAATCGGGGGGGCACAGGTTAAATTGGGGGGGCACAGGTTAAATCGGGGGGGCACAGGTTAAGTCGGGGGGGCACAGGTTAAATTGGGGGGGCACAGGTTAAGTCGGGGGGGCACAGGTTAAGTCGCCGGATAACAGGTTAAGGCGGCGGGGTACAGGGTAAGTCCGGGGGGTACAGGGTAAGCCTTCTGTTTCGTTCGCCCCCGCGCGCTCGCCCTCCGCAGGTAGAGGGCACAATCGCCCAAAAATCGTAACTTTGCCTTTGGATATGGCCAGTGATTTTGAGAAATGGGTTTTAGAGGAAACCCTGACGGCAGAGATTGCCAATTGTCTGGTGTACGAGGCCTTTAAAAAGATAGAAAATGCCGCAAAAACAAACCCTTACCCTAGTGTTTTTGACGCATTCCTGACCATTGGGCGAGTAAAAGCCATTTTAGGGGATCGCTTTGAAGAGGTTAGGCTGAGGTTATACCAGAAGGCTAAAAATGAACTTTTAGCTCCTATTTTTTCTGAAGTTGAACTTAAGAATGCGGCAGAAAGTGGTATTAGGTGTGGTGAGTGGCGGTCGCTGCCAGTCAAAATAAGGAAGCAGTCTATCCATTACGGCTTTGTTGCTGAAATGGTTTGTATGGAAGTCGGCCGTTTAATCCGCTATGTGGCAGGGGTTGGGTGGGAGGTGTGGGAAGATAGGGCTTGGCGAAAATGGCCGGGGAAAAGTGGTATTATAGGGCTTATTTACGAAGCAATGCGGCGAAAAATAAACATTTGGCGAGAGGCTTTAGATGACTTTGGAGGCATAGAGGGGTGGTTGATAGAGCTAGAAAAGAACATAAGCGATCCAGAGTGGCTTAGCAAGGTAGAAGAGCTACTTTTGCGGGCAGATTATTTTGGAGTACAAATAGTTATTGACGTCAACTGAGCACCGAAGCTGATGCAGATAATCCTCCGGACGGCGAAGCGGGTGGCGGATTTTTTGGAGGCGAACCGCCATAAGCGCTATGTGATTTTGCGTGGCGGCACACGGGCGGGGAAAACCTATAACACCCTGATCTATCTACTGAATCTTGCGCTGCAAGAGGGGAAGGACGTTGGTATTGTGGGTGCGCATTTGGTGCGTTTGCGGGAGACGGCGCTGAGGGACTTTGAGGAGATCGTCAAAGACCTGCCCCTGATAGACTACAATCGCAGCCTTTTGGTCTTTACTTTCCCAAGCGGGGGGCGGATAAAGTTTTTCGGGGCAGACAAAGGCATAAAGCTGCGTGGGGCGAAGCGGGATATTCTATTCATCAATGAGGCCAATGCGATAGACTTTGAGGTCTTTTCGGAGCTGGACGTACGGACTACGACGCAGGTGATTTTGGACTTCAATCCGACGGGCCGGTTTTGGATCACTGAGTTCATGGAGTCCCATCCGCACCCAGAATGGTTTGCGGAGGGTGTTTTCACCTATCGGGACAATCCTTTCCTTTCGCCTGAGCATGTGCGGGCGATAGAGGCACGTAGCGGGGACGTTCGCTGGTGGAAAGTGTTTGGCGAGGGAGAGTGGGGCGAAGCAAGCGGACTGGCGTGGTATAACTACGAGGTAGTGGAAACTCTGCCAGAAGGGGCAAAACTGATGGCGGTTGGTGTGGATTTTGGGTTTACGCGCTCCCCGACGGCGGTGGTGGGCGTGTGGAAACTGGGGCAGGACTTTTATGTGCGGGAGTTATTGTATCGGCATAATCTGCGTTTAGAGGAGCTGGGGGTGTTTTTGCGGCAGTACCGGGAGGCATCGTATATAGTGGCGGACTCAGCCGAGCCAGACTTGATAGCAGCATTGCGTAGGCAGTATAATGTTCCGGTGGTGCCGAGTCGGAAGCTGGAGCTGAAAGCCAGCTTTGCCATGATAAACGCAGTTCGGGTTCGGGTAGTGGCTGGCTCGAATAACTTGCTGAATGAGGCGTACAAGCTGTGTTGGGAAGGGGATCGGCTGCTTGGGGTAGATGATCATGCGATTGATGCGATGCGGTATGCTCTGCATGCGGTGATGGCGAAGTAAGGGCTTCGGTCGAGGTGTTTTCGGCGGGCTGGTCTGTACCTTGTTGCCCCCAAGGGGCCAGTATGCGAGCTAGGGTCTTTTCTCGCATGCCGCAAGTAACGGCCGCGTGTTTTTGGCCGAGCTGCTTGGCGAGTTCGGTGGCGACACGGAAGAAAGCCTCGGCGATATCGGAGGTTACAAGTGGATCATCTTCTTCTTTGGAGACAGCATAGCCGGCCATTTCGATTGTCATATCCCTCTCCCCCTCGTCATCATCATGGGGGCCAAGTGTCTCCTCCATGATGTAGAAGTCCTCATGCGGTGTAACTGTGGCAGGGGAGTTGTATTGTTTTCGCCAATAGGAGGTAAGCACTCGGCGTAGCACTTGGCGTGCAACATGGAAAAGGTGCTCTTCATTTTCGATTTCGTAGGTGCATAGGTGTAAGATAGTTTCCTGAGCGAGGTCTTCGGCGGCCATGTGGTCTTGGGTTTTGGCATAGGCGGCCTTCATGAGCATGCTGCGGAGCTTTCGGAAGGTTTTGGGGTTGTTAATCATTTGAGCGGTGCTATCTACGATGGGAGCCAACGCCCGACTGGCGGAAGGCAGCTGCTTAGTGGTGTACTTGGTGTTTTCATGCCGGAGAGCGCGCCGGGCTCTTTCGCCGAGTGGCTTGGGTTCGACGTGGCTGAAATCTAACTTGATGGCGAGCCGTTCGGCTACATCGTTGGGCTGGAGGCCCCAAAGGGTGGCCAAAGCGGCCACGCCGTTGTCGAGGTGTGCGCGCGATACCATATCGGGACAAAGGTACGAAGTTTTTGACAATTGCAAGGGGGGGGGGCACTATGTTTGGATAATAATCACACCCCGAAAACCTTCTGCTCTCAAAACCGCTTCCGCCACTTTTTCGAGCCACCACGGAGTCCAGGTTTTCTCTTTTAGTTCTTCCAGCCACTTCTCTAAATCGGCACTTGCAGCGCCCGCTTTCACTGCTTCCCGCCAAATAGCAATTTTTTGTGTCAAAACATGGCCAATAACGTATGTGAGGCGTATTTCTCTCGGCATTTTTTTCCAAGAACGCCCATCCCATACTTCCCACCTCTTGCCTGATAAGCACCTAATCTTGTAACCGATCTTCTCCATAACAATGTCGGCAAAAAACTCATAATGGTCAACATCTATTTTGGCAGGAAGAGGCCGTGATTCTCCAATCTCTATGCCAAGTTCTATCGCAAGATTCAAAGAATCTTCCGTGTAACCGTTAGCCAAAAGCTCTAACTTCGCCTTTTCGGCTAGCTCGCTTTTAATCTCCTCATAGCGCTTACCTAAAATAGCTTTCACACGGCCAAGGAGTTGAAATGCAATAAAAACATCAATAAAGGAGACCTTTGTTTTTTCTTCTACATTTTTGAAAGCCTCATACAAGAAGCAGTTTGCCAGCTCTTGAGCGATGACATTTGCTTGTCCCCTTTGCATAGGACAAATATAGAACTTTGGTATGTCGCCTTTTTCGTACCTTTGTGCAGGCAGGCCGTAGGGGCTGTCGCGCGTACCATATCCGCCCCCGCAAGGGGGTGTTTCTTTTTGGAGATAAAAAGTGTGTGTTCTCAGACATATATATTCTTGGTATGAGCGCCGCAGGTTTTTCCGTCAATGTTGGCAAGTTGAAAGACAAACTTGAGCGTTTCAAGTATGTAATCCCAAATCGTCCGGAAAGAAAAATTTTTGGATATACACTTTTAAATCAGGTAGAGAGAACTCTAGTAATAAGTGGCTGTGATGACATGAAATACGCCTATTCGGTTTTAGGTGTAGAGCAGATTAGCTGGGAAGGTAATAGAGTAAAAATGGCAGTGCCGTATAAGCAGCTTATGGACTTTTTAAAAGGTATCTCAGATGAGGATATACTTAAATGTGCACAAATACAGGGAGAAAACGCCGAGCCGTGTTTACTTGTAGAAAGCAGCGGTGAACGGCGTTCTTTTCAAGGTATAGAGGCAAGCAATTTTCCGCCATTTCCCAAGCCACCAAATAGTGCTGAAATAATATTGGCAATAGAGGATGTCATAAAAGTATTTACTGAAAAAGCAAACAAGTCCGATATATTTAGCCCAAGTGGATACGAACTTTTATTAGGTGGGGGGCAAGATTGTCTATTGCCAGAGACGAAAAACATTGTTGTGCCTGAGGAGTCTTTGCGGGCTTTTTTATTGAGTGTGGAAGGGTTATATTCTGATTACCCTGCATCTATTTATCTTTCAGACGCACGCATTGGTTTCAGTTATGCTGGGTTTGGGTTGGTGAGCACTCTTTTGAATGGCACTTACTTTTCGCATCAAGGGGCAATATCTACTGAAACGCCTTATGCAATAATTTTTGAGCGAGGACTACTTTGCGATGCGCTAAGGCGTCTTGTGGATTTGGCCAATAAAGAAAATCAGCCGATTGAGTTTGTTTTGGCGGACGATAGAACGAAGCTTTTGGCGCAAAACAAGGGCACCGGCTCGACACGATTTGAACATATGCCCTGCAAATACACCGGAAACACCTTCAAAATCCGTTTGAATGGGAAAAATATTTTGTCTATTTTAGAGGAAATCTATGGTTGGCGTATTATTATGAAAGTTACTCGTATGGGACATCCTGTTATTATAGAACCCGAGCGACAAGTGCTATCACGCAAAGTGGTAGGTCTTATTATGCCTTTTGCTGAAAGTGGGTGACTTTGTTACGCTGCGCCCTGCGAGGGGAGGAGGTCTTTTTTGGGGTGGAAAAGTGTGCGCGGCCAGACATTAATAGTCTAGATATGACTGCGAGTAAGAATGTGGGCCAAAGCCCTAAGAGAAGTGATACGCCTTTATGGCGTCGCAAAGCGAACTATGTACTCAGAGAGCTGGTGCGGGCATGGCATGGGTTGCCGTATGATACGGCGGTGCTTTGGGGTTTCCGGTATGCGCTAGACGACATCCTGCACACGTACGCCAAGCAAAAAAGGCTGAATTTTCCCAAGCTACACTTTTGGTTCAATCAGGCATGGCGGGAGGTCTCAGAATGCTTTGAGAAGCGTGCTTTCACCATTCAGGACTGGCAAAACTTCAAGACTTTCCTATCTCATGGCGCTCCAGCAAATACTCCTTGGAAGTGTGGGGAGTTGATAAGGGATGAGGGCTTTGAAGAAATGCTTTTTTTAGCCAGTCGTCTTTACTTGCGTGAGGCGGGCTATATGGCGGTGCAATTTGGCGACTATTGCCTGAAGCATTGTTTGGCCCACTACGAAACCTTAGAGGTGGCGCCGTTAGACTCCTTCACCATCTGGTACGTAAAGCACTTTTATGGCGGTCTCACCGAAACCTGAAAGTGTATGTACTACACGATAGAAAGCGAAGGCCTAAGGGAGCGCAGGCTGTTTAGGCTGTATCAGGAAGCCTGCATGGCTGCCTTGGAGCTGGCGCAGCGAACTCCTCACGAGGTAAGGGTCGTCCGGCTGGCGACGCCGGCCGGTTTGGGGAGGCAGATTATGTGCGTGTATAACTGCAAATACGAGGTTAGCGCCTCCCCGCCGCCCATTCAGGTAGAAGAAGATGAGGAGGAGGGCAAAAGAAGGTATAGGCGGAAGCGAAATAAGTAACTTAGCGAAGGTATGCATTACAGGGTAGAAAGCGCCGCCCTTCCCAAGGTTCGGGCCTTTAAGAATCGTGATACAGCGGTAGCTTTTGCTAAGGCGCTGGCCAAAAACACTCCCCATGAGGTGCGAGTGGTGCTTTATACAGGCGGTTCAGGCTTTGGCAATCCCGTTTTGTACGTGTTCAATAGGAGACAGGGCGGCTCTGAATAGCGTCTTCGCCTTCCCTCGTCGGCACAAAGATAAGCCCCTTGCAGGGGCCGGCGAAGGCGAAGGCAAAAAGTGCGCGCCCTCAGACATTAATAGTACCGATATGCTAACCGAAGAGCTCAAAGAAAAGAGGCAAAGAGTTTTAGAGGAAGTCCAACAGGAGCTTGACCGACTTGCCCAAGGGCATCAGGAGCCTTTGCTGCAGGTAAAGGAACATGTGTCTGAGGCGCTTGCGGCATTACAAAATGGGAAATATGACGACGCTTGGTGGCATTTGTTATCTGGCTATAATCGGCTTGCTTTTCGTAAAGATGCCCTTAGTATACTCGACCTTGGCATTTTTGCCTACCGGTTATATGGATCCTTTTTTCAGCTCCATGATGTGGTTTCATGTCTTTGGGAAAAGCGAAAAGAGTTTTATCCACACCTTTCCGGCGCGTTGAGCGCCACATACAGGTTCCGTTGTTTGATTGAATTTGGCCACAATACAGAAGAGGCGCTCACTCGGGCACTAAAAGTTCGGAATGAGTTGTACGAAATGTTTGGGGACGATCGGATATACCCTCCTCGTACGGAAATAAGCAGGCTTTTAAGTCCTAATGCGTTAACCGAGTTGAAGCAAATACTGCTTGCCATAGCCAGCGACCGGCAAGGCCCTGCAAAGTAAAAAGTGCGCGCACCCAAACATTAATAGTACTGATATGAAAACGCATGGAGAAAACCTCGGCTCCCGGAAGGTTGAGCCAGAGATGCAAAACCTGCCCAAGTGGCGGTTGCACGCAAACTTCCTGCTTCGTGAGTTGGCCCGCATGTGGTATGGCCAAAAAAGCATTTTTGACCTCCGGTATGGCTATGGCCCTGACTCCTCATTTTGGCGGGACTTCGTTTTCCTTTTTGACCAAATGGTCGTGCTTTTCGGAGAGAAAAATTATCTTGTGGCTTGGGGTATGGATGATCGCATTCGTGAGGCTATTAGGGGCTGGCAGATATGGCACGGCATGGAACCAGTTTTTAGTCAGCCCTATTTTGAGGCCAAGTGGCGAGCGATTCAAAGGTTGGGGAGTGAGCTAGCCCAAAAGCTGTTTGACGACTTTGATGTTGGTGTAATCCTAAGTCTTGCAGGCTACGCCTACGGCTTTGCTCGCAGGGGTAAAATGCCTCCATATAAGCCCTTTGCCAGACTCGAGGCGCTTGAATACTACGAGGCATTGCCGGTCGATCCGGGGTTAGAGGATAGGTACTATAATGATGAACCTTTGCCATTCTAACTTTGAGGCTTATGGCAAGTGCTAAGTCCCGCAAAATTCCTAAATGGAGACTAAAGGCGAATTGGCTACTTCGCGAGCTAGGTCGTATTTGGTATGGTAAGGCAGTGCCCTATCCGCTTTTTGAGGGACAGAACCTTGTCAGGGTTTTTATAAAGATTATGGTTCAGCATTTTATGGATTGTCATGATACTGAAGAGGATTTTTGTTACGCAACGCAATGCATATGTGAGACTTATGGTGTACAGGATATAGAGGATATTCTTTCAATCAAGAGCTACCCACCAATCTTTTATACAACACAAGCATTTGAAGCATGGGATGTACTAATGCGAAGTCTTAGATTTCTGCATAGAAAGCCCTTTCTGTACGGAAAAACCATAAACGACATCCTTTGGCTATCCCGCACCATTGAAAACAGATTAAAATCTGGTCGTAAGCCTCCCTACAAGCGCCTAAAACGCGTCCGGGATTTATCATGGTATGAAAACTTGCCCTGCCTCCCTATAGATTGAATCTGTTCTATGCGAGGCATATCCCCCCCACCTTCGGGTGGGGGTTTTCGTTTCCATCCATCCCGTCCTTTAAGAAAAGTGTGCGCGGTCAAACATTAATAGGAGTGATATGACGACGCATGGCAAAAACATCGGCTCCCACAAGGTTGAGCCGGAAACGCAGAACCAGACTTTGTGGCGATTGAAGGCGAACTATCTGATGCGGCAATTGGCGCGTATTTGGTATGGCAAGCTCTCTCAACGCGACTATCCTAACAGCGCAGAGTTTGAGCGCTTATTTCTTGAGATTATGTGCCAGTTTGTGGAAGCTCATGGAGGTAATCGCAATGAGGTTCTTAATGTGATCAACCGGCAGCGCGAAGAGTTTGAGGCCGTTCATGGCAGGAAGATTAGGTTCAAAGACCGGGTGCGTGAGTTTTGGTGGATGGTTAGGAATGGCATCCCGAAGGAGTTGTATGATGCGTTTGCGGAGGATGAGATGATTCAGAGCGTACTTTGGACGGCTGAATGGCTGCTGGACTATGAAGAGGAGGAAAAAGAGCCGCCATACGAACCAGCTCCTTGGATGAAGCCACTTGATTATTATGAGCAGCTTCCGGTTTTAGAGCCGGCACCGGCATGGCGGCTATTGGCGAACGGGCTTTTACGAGATTTGGCGCATGTGTGGTATGGAAAAATAAATGGGTTGCCCAAAGATTTCCATGAGCGGCTCAGGCAATTGGTTATGGCTTTTGCGATAGAGAAAGGCAATAACCGGCGGGAGGCTCAGGAAAGGATATGGGACGCTGAGGGTGATTTTATGGAGATACACGGGTGCGAGCTTACTTTTACAACACCTGTACAAGAGGTGATTTGGGTGTCAAAAGTAGGGCTTGCTGAGCCACAGGCGACAGAATTTTTGAATGATCCCCAAGTCAAGTTTATCTTGACAGCGGCCGAGCTAATCTATGCGCTTTCTAAGGTAGGCCTCAAACCGCCGTACGAAAAGTATAGCCTCAGCTTCGGGCCGCTTGAGGAGTACGAAAAACTGCCAGTTTCCAACGATGACAAGACCCCCTAAAAAGTGTGCGCGCTCAGACATTAATAGTAGCGATATGAGCCGGATAGTTTTCCTGAATGCGTACGACCTTCTGACGCTGGTGTCGCAGTGTCCGAAGTGGCGGCTGATGATGGCCTACCGGGATTTCGTGGATCGGGAGCCGGTGTCTTACATAGCAGCCCGGCCGCAGGAACGTGAAGCCGCAGAAGATGTGCGTCAGATTTTTAGGGGCGCGATGATAGAAGACCCGCGCACTTTACAAGCGCGTGGGCGTATAAATGACGCCGAGGAGCTGGCTCTTTTGACCACAGACCTTGATTTGGGGCTAAAGCTGATAGTGCTGAAAAAAATCAAAAATGCATAGGCATATGACGAAGCGAGAACTGGCCAAGAAGAAGGCCGAAGCGGTAATCCTGGCGAATGCGCATAGGTTGTATTTTGTCCCTCAGCGAGGGGGGGGCTATGTAGCCGAGCTGACCCGTGAAGTCGCAGCCGAGCTTTGGGCGGTTTTGTCAGACATAGCCCACATGCGGCAGAATGTTTCGGTTATTAGCGGTGATGCGGATTATGTGGTCGTCAGCTGCCGCATAGAGGTTATGGCGGATGATTGGCAAGTAGAGGTAGAGGACATCGGCGAAGCTTGGGCGAACGAGCTGGGGATGCGACGGGGTAATAAACCTGCCCAAACAGAGGAGCCGTCCGAGACTGCGGCTAAGGATGATGGCGGCATACGGCCCCGGATGTATCGGACAGCTTCGACGCGAGCGATAAAGCGGGCGATAGAGTTGCTTGTGGGCGACCTAAATAGCTTGCTGAAAGGTTTGGCGGTGCTTTATGGGTACAAGCAGGCGAATAACAAAGGAGGCCTGAAGGCCATGCCCCCGGCAGCTGCGTCCATAATCCGGGCACTTGGGTCTGGCGAGATAGGGGTGACTGAAGCTATCAAAGGGCTTGCCGCAGTTGTAAGCAATGGTCAAACCGAAAAGAGCCATGAGGGCGAAGCTTAGTATAGAGGCCCCTGGGGTGCGGGGCGCATTGATTTTTGAGGGTGAAACGCCTGAAGTGGGCAAACAGCTGAGGCAGGTTGTCGAGCTTTTGGTTCCGGTGGGGGCTGGGGCAGCCCAGCCTTCAGCTCCGACGCCGACTGTGGCTGAGGTTCCAACGCCGACTGTGGCTGAGGTCGAAACGCCGACTGTGGCTGAGGCTGGGGATGTGGTATTTGTGGATACCCAAGAAGAGTCTTTCGCCGCCAAGTCAGCGCCTACATTCCTTGCATTGAGTACCTTGACGCTGCTTTTTCGGTGTGCGCATGCTTTCCACCTGAAGCTGGCAGGTATCAAGCCGCCGTCGTCGGACGACCAGAAGATCGGCACTGATTTCCATGCAGGTATAGCCGCGTTTTTGCGAGGGGAAGAGTATGCATTTGAGTACCCGCAAAATGAGGTGCGGTTTGGGCACATAAAGGAGCTTCTTTCTACGCTTAGGCAGGCACCTGACTTAGCCATAGAGCCTCGCGAGGTACTGAAAGCTGGTGGTATAGAGTGGTTTGGCTATGCCAACGCTATCGCCAACGGAAGTATATATGAGTTCAAGGCCACGAAGCGACTGCCTACGGCCCCAACAGACGCACATGCCTTGCAGGCGTCGGTATATGCGGCGATGTTTGGCGCTGAGAAGGCTAGGATAGTCTATATCAGCGAAAAGGAGGCGCGTGAGTTTGAGGTTACGCCTTTGGCTGGGGTGCGGGAGTTTCTGGCGGATATGGCAAGCCAGATAAAGGCTGGCGTGCCTAACATCCCGACGGGGCTGACGCATCCTTGGGGTTGCGATCGCTGTGAGTACCGAGTGCATTGCAGGTTTTATGAGTTTGTGCGGGGAAATGGCGTTGCGGAAATACCTTTTTGAGAACCTAAGCATGGCCCAAAGTGTGGGGCGGCGAAAAGCCGCCCCGCTTTGGTAATTAAGTGTGCGCGCTCAGACATTAATAGGAGTGATATGGAACGGGTACAAGTTTGGCTGACAAACGAAGAAAGCAGCCGCTCGGTGCATGAGCACTTTGGTCAGATTGTGGAAGCGTACATTCCAGCTCGTGAAGAGTTTTTGGGCGAATGTGAGGCTACGCCGGAGGCGGTGGCGGAGCTGGCAGATGTGGAGGTAGCCGAAGCCGCCGAAGCGTTGGCCAGCCCCGGAGAGCCGCTACTTGT
>Ga0308404_1000617_pt1 | contig 10802 bp, 9 predicted proteins | sample HotsprSampleOSM4_FD_203475 | JGI IMG/M metagenome (GOLD analysis project Ga0308404, IMG submission 203475) | Hot spring phototrophic mat microbial communities from Octopus Spring, Yellowstone National Park, Wyoming, United States - 20060914_OS-M4 ...
TCAGCGAGCCGAAAATTCCTCAATTGCGCCGTCGAGCGACGGCAACAACCCGGAGCGCTACGGTTTCAGTGCTCTTCAGCGAGCCGAAAATTCCTCAATTTTCCGGTCTCAGTCTGTCGATGGGAAGATCGCCATAGTTTCAGTGCTCTTCAGCGAGCCGAAAATTCCTCAATTTATTCACCACTTTCGTAGCCTTATATACTTTAGCAGTTTCAGTGCTCTTCAGCGAGCCGAAAATTCCTCAATCCTGAAAGCGAATACGGGAAAGTTGTTAGCGTATCAGTTTCAGTGCTCTTCAGCGAGCCGAAAATTCCTCAATTCACAAAGCGCGCGAAGATCGTATTATGCAATATTAGTTTCAGTGCTCTTCAGCGAGCCGAAAATTCCTCAATGGGAATACGCCGGTTATGCAGAAGAAGAAACTGAGAAGTTTCAGTGCTCTTCAGCGAGCCGAAAATTCCTCAATGCACGCGCCGGAGGCGCGCTTGCTGAAGATTACGTGTTTCAGTGCTCTTCAGCGAGCCGAAAATTCCTCAATTACCCGCAATTTTTGCGACATCGATTATCCGATCCCAGAGTTTCAGTGCTCTTCAGCGAGCCGAAAATTCCTCAATAGAAGTTGAACGGCGATTCGATACGGATGCGCATTGGTTTCAGTGCTCTTCAGCGAGCCGAAAATTCCTCAATTTATACAGACGCTCTATGAATTTGTCAAGATAGTCTTTAAGTTTCAGTGCTCTTCAGCGAGCCGAAAATTCCTCAATACGTTGACATTTCACGACGCTACCCGTACACGTCTCGTTTCAGTGCTCTTCAGCGAGCCGAAAATTCCTCAATGAAGATGGTAGATAAGTTTACTTACAGTACAGTAGAGTTTCAGTGCTCTTCAGCGAGCCGAAAATTCCTCAATTCATCCGGCGCATAGTGCTGGTGAGCTGATGCAGTACGGTTTCAGTGCTCTTCAGCGAGCCGAAAATTCCTCAATTTTGTTGATCCGCTCCTGCGAACCTTCAGCGCGCTACCGTTTCAGTGCTCTTCAGCGAGCCGAAAATTCCTCAATCTCCGAGCCAGTCCATACCGCACCTCCTAACTCAGCGAGGTTTCAGTGCTCTTCAGCGAGCCGAAAATTCCTCAATTGATGACGACAACGACGAGCGTGACAAAGAGCGACTGTTTCAGTGCTCTTCAGCGAGCCGAAAATTCCTCAATCGACGTACATCCGCTACTTCCTACGCTACCACATCCGTTTCAGTGCTCTTCAGCGAGCCGAAAATTCCTCAATCCTGCGCAGGCGATGCCGTCCATCCCCGAGCTCCGTTGTTTCAGTGCTCTTCAGCGAGCCGAAAATTCCTCAATCGTCTGCGAGCTTGCGAGCAGCGGCGCGATTGGCAGTGGTTTCAGTGCTCTTCAGCGAGCCGAAAATTCCTCAATTCAACCCTTGCCGTGTTGATCCTGTCTTCAAGCATTCGTTTCAGTGCTCTTCAGCGAGCCGAAAATTCCTCAATTAACGTGTGCGCCGAAGCGCCAGGGAACCTGTCAAGTTTCAGTGCTCTTCAGCGAGCCGAAAATTCCTCAATTAACCCCGCGCCCTACGCGCGAAATCGTCGTTGCGGAGTTTCAGTGCTCTTCAGCGAGCCGAAAATTCCTCAATTAAAGGAACAGAGCAATGCGACAACTCTTTCCGTACATGTTTCAGTGCTCTTCAGCGAGCCGAAAATTCCTCAATTATCGCGGTAGCGCTCCAGTATTGCGCGCACATCATCGTTTCAGTGCTCTTCAGCGAGCCGAAAATTCCTCAATTTTTGGACCTGGCTCCTGTCGATGGACATCACCCGCTGTTTCAGTGCTCTTCAGCGAGCCGAAAATTCCTCAATTTCGTTCAAGCTGTCCGTCCAGCGCGCGTAGACCGCGAACGTTTCAGTGCTCTTCAGCGAGCCGAAAATTCCTCAATGTGGATTGGGCGCGTGGAGTGCGCGGCGTTCCGGCGTTTCAGTGCTCTTCAGCGAGCCGAAAATTCCTCAATTGGCGGTAGAACAACTCCGCGCGGTCGGCGTCGGCGCGTTTCAGTGCTCTTCAGCGAGCCGAAAATTCCTCAATAGTTGTCTCCTGTAGGGTCGAATAGAAGATATGAAGGTGTTTCAGTGCTCTTCAGCGAGCCGAAAATTCCTCAATTGGAGTGGCAGACCGCGCCCGGCGCGGCGTTGAAGGGTTTCAGTGCTCTTCAGCGAGCCGAAAATTCCTCAATTCTTGACAGACGGGCGGGCGTGTGGTATACTCTGAGTGTTTCAGTGCTCTTCAGCGAGCCGAAAATTCCTCAATCATCAACCGGGCGCGTGGGGCACCTCACGCGCTTCGGTTTCAGTGCTCTTCAGCGAGCCGAAAATTCCTCAATCTGGATGTGCGCAGCGATTTCGTCACGCTGCGCAAGTTTCAGTGCTCTTCAGCGAGCCGAAAATTCCTCAATCGCGGGTTTTTGGTTTGCCGACGCCTACATTCAAGAGTTTCAGTGCTCTTCAGCGAGCCGAAAATTCCTCAATGTGTTGCGGAAACATCGAGAATACGACATCTCAGAAGTTTCAGTGCTCTTCAGCGAGCCGAAAATTCCTCAATCGTCCCTCAGCGACGCCCAGCGCCCGCGATGCACGCGTTTCAGTGCTCTTCAGCGAGCCGAAAATTCCTCAATTCACGCGGCTGCCGCAGATGCTGTTCCCGCCGGCGGGGTTTCAGTGCTCTTCAGCGAGCCGAAAATTCCTCAATTGTGCGAGGCTGAACGTCTGGCAGACAAAACGACCGTGTTTCAGTGCTCTTCAGCGAGCCGAAAATTCCTCAATTTTGGTCTCAACGTACACGTTGATCTCGCGCTCAAGCGTTTCAGTGCTCTTCAGCGAGCCGAAAATTCCTCAATCACGTGAACGAAATTCGGGGCAACATTGCCTTTATGTTTCAGTGCTCTTCAGCGAGCCGAAAATTCCTCAATAAAGGAAAAGGCGGGTATGTTTAGGGAACTCATTTCCAAGTTTCAGTGCTCTTCAGCGAGCCGAAAATTCCTCAATTCGTCGACGCGGCGCGTCGCTTGACAATCCCGACGTAGTTTCAGTGCTCTTCAGCGAGCCGAAAATTCCTCAATGTGAGGCGCGGGGGTTCGGGTCAGTTCGTTGATTAGATGGTTTCAGTGCTCTTCAGCGAGCCGAAAATTCCTCAATCGGCGCGTCGGTGATGAGTTCGGTCGACGCTGCAACGTGTTTCAGTGCTCTTCAGCGAGCCGAAAATTCCTCAATGACTACATCGAAGACTACGTTGCGCGACTGCGCTTCGCGGTTTCAGTGCTCTTCAGCGAGCCGAAAATTCCTCAATGCGGCGTTGGTGCGCAGCATCAACGGGCCGCGCCCGGGTTTCAGTGCTCTTCAGCGAGCCGAAAATTCCTCAATTTTCTATAGAGTGTTGTGACACTGCTGATGATCCAAGTTTCAGTGCTCTTCAGCGAGCCGAAAATTCCTCAATATATGCTAGCGAATCCGTCGTTCACGCCCGCGCCTGTTTCAGTGCTCTTCAGCGAGCCGAAAATTCCTCAATAAAGCATATCTTGAAGGAGATATGAAAGCATACTTTTTGTTTCAGTGCTCTTCAGCGAGCCGAAAATTCCTCAATGCCGCTGCGCCGCCAGATGAACCGTCGCCACTCAGAGTTTCAGTGCTCTTCAGCGAGCCGAAAATTCCTCAATTATCGCGGTCAGCCCGTCGGCTGGCGCGCGTTCGTCGGTTTCAGTGCTCTTCAGCGAGCCGAAAATTCCTCAATCCAGCCGCGCGCTTCGAGTTGGCGCTCCACACGATACGGTTTCAGTGCTCTTCAGCGAGCCGAAAATTCCTCAATTTGATAAGGACGCCGATCCCACTCTCAACGTGATCGTTTCAGTGCTCTTCAGCGAGCCGAAAATTCCTCAATTGTCAAGCAAAACAAAAGTGCTACCCGCCAAGACAGTTTCAGTGCTCTTCAGCGAGCCGAAAATTCCTCAATGCAGACGGGTGTGGTGCTACTGGTCAACCGCGATACGTTTCAGTGCTCTTCAGCGAGCCGAAAATTCCTCAATCAAATGCCTCCGCCAGCGCCGTGCAGCAGACAGGAAGTTTCAGTGCTCTTCAGCGAGCCGAAAATTCCTCAATAGACGCCCCGCCGCAGACCAGAAACCCCGTCCGGCAAGTTTCAGTGCTCTTCAGCGAGCCGAAAATTCCTCAATAAAGGATGGACGCTGTATGAGTGATCTTATCGCTTGTTTCAGTGCTCTTCAGCGAGCCGAAAATTCCTCAATTTGGAGCGGCGCGACCGACGGCGACTGCGAGGCGAGTTTCAGTGCTCTTCAGCGAGCCGAAAATTCCTCAATGTTCCAGTGGCGGTTGATGAACTCGCCGAGCAGCGGTTTCAGTGCTCTTCAGCGAGCCGAAAATTCCTCAATAATAAGGAGCAGTGGCGGCAGCGCGGCGCGATCCAGGTTTCAGTGCTCTTCAGCGAGCCGAAAATTCCTCAATACCCCGCGCCCGCGCCGCGATCTGGCGTACAAAAAAGCGGTTTCAGTGCTCTTCAGCGAGCCGAAAATTCCTCAATCCCTGCGCGACGCGGCGCACGATCTCACCCTGCAGGGTTTCAGTGCTCTTCAGCGAGCCGAAAATTCCTCAATCGTCATTCCGGCATGCCTCCGGCGGACGACCGCGGTCGTTTCAGTGCTCTTCAGCGAGCCGAAAATTCCTCAATCGAGCCGGTGGTGGTGACGACGCGCGATATTGCGCCGTTTCAGTGCTCTTCAGCGAGCCGAAAATTCCTCAATCAGGATGGCCGCATCCTGGCCGCGCAGATCGCCGTCCGTTTCAGTGCTCTTCAGCGAGCCGAAAATTCCTCAATCGCGCTGCTTGACAGACGCGGGCGCGCGGTGCTGGCGTTTCAGTGCTCTTCAGCGAGCCGAAAATTCCTCAATCGCGCTCACGCGGGCGCTCAACGATATTGATGTGTGTTTCAGTGCTCTTCAGCGAGCCGAAAATTCCTCAATCAGAAAACCTCCAGACGTGCGTCCGGAGGTTCTGGAGTTTCAGTGCTCTTCAGCGAGCCGAAAATTCCTCAATTGTAGGAGTAGCTACAACGGGTCTGGCGACCGGCGTATGTTTCAGTGCTCTTCAGCGAGCCGAAAATTCCTCAATTCGCTCAGTTCGCAGTGCAACTTCTTCGCCAACCCGACGTTTCAGTGCTCTTCAGCGAGCCGAAAATTCCTCAATCCGACGCAGTGCAACCGGAACTGCTCCAGCGCGCAGGTTTCAGTGCTCTTCAGCGAGCCGAAAATTCCTCAATTTCCAGCGCGTGCTGATGCGGCGGGACGGCGGGGACGTTTCAGTGCTCTTCAGCGAGCCGAAAATTCCTCAATCGTTGATGTTCCACCTCCGACGCGGCGACGTTGCGGAGTTTCAGTGCTCTTCAGCGAGCCGAAAATTCCTCAATTATTACGGCGGGAAGTACACTATCGTTGACGAACTCAACGTTTCAGTGCTCTTCAGCGAGCCGAAAATTCCTCAATCGGAGGAACAAAGCGACTTCTGCGAGGAGGGGTTTTGGTTTCAGTGCTCTTCAGCGAGCCGAAAATTCCTCAATGGGATATGCTTGCGCGCCCGGCGTTCACGCCCGCGCCGGTTTCAGTGCTCTTCAGCGAGCCGAAAATTCCTCAATCAAAAATCGCCCAAATCGGGGAGTTTTCCGGGGACGGTTTCAGTGCTCTTCAGCGAGCCGAAAATTCCTCAATTCACACTCGGTGATACGCTCTCCGACGCAGTGCAACGTTTCAGTGCTCTTCAGCGAGCCGAAAATTCCTCAATGCTGCGTGTGTTCGTCAACACCACCAACAGCGGGTCGTTTCAGTGCTCTTCAGCGAGCCGAAAATTCCTCAATTGGTAGAGTAGAAGCGTAATCGATTTCGCTGACAGAAGTTTCAGTGCTCTTCAGCGAGCCGAAAATTCCTCAATGTTGCGGCAAGTGCTGCCGCGCTACGCGCCGTCGTCAGAGTTTCAGTGCTCTTCAGCGAGCCGAAAATTCCTCAATGCGGTCGAGATTTCGACGAATCTCACGACGTGGACGGGTTTCAGTGCTCTTCAGCGAGCCGAAAATTCCTCAATCAAAGGTTTGGGAGCGCTGGCGCAGTATGAAGCGGAGTTTCAGTGCTCTTCAGCGAGCCGAAAATTCCTCAATTTGACTTGAGCATACGGTTGTCTCCTTTCTGTGTAAAGTTTCAGTGCTCTTCAGCGAGCCGAAAATTCCTCAATATGCGCCGCGCCGAGGTCTTCCCGCCGCGCGGGACTTGTTTCAGTGCTCTTCAGCGAGCCGAAAATTCCTCAATGTCAAGTCGCAAAATCGCGGCGAAATCTCGAAAATTGTTTCAGTGCTCTTCAGCGAGCCGAAAATTCCTCAATCACCGCCGACCAAATACGAGATCGTCAACGATCTGGAGTTTCAGTGCTCTTCAGCGAGCCGAAAATTCCTCAATTCGGGCGATCCGGATCGTTCGCCGTTCCGCGCTGGGTTTCAGTGCTCTTCAGCGAGCCGAAAATTCCTCAATATCGGCGAGGATGAGCGATCCCGCGCCGGTCACCGCGTTTCAGTGCTCTTCAGCGAGCCGAAAATTCCTCAATATCTTCTCGCGTTTGTACTGCTGATACAAATAACGCGTTTCAGTGCTCTTCAGCGAGCCGAAAATTCCTCAATGCCGGATAGGTTCGACTTTATACTGCCGCGTACACGTTTCAGTGCTCTTCAGCGAGCCGAAAATTCCTCAATCGGACGGCGACGCTTTCTGCTTCAATGTGCGGCGTACCGTTTCAGTGCTCTTCAGCGAGCCGAAAATTCCTCAATCCGATCGGTACGGACAGAACCAACACGACGATTTCGGGTTTCAGTGCTCTTCAGCGAGCCGAAAATTCCTCAATGCGACACCTGCGTGACTTCGACTACGACACCGACGCCGGTTTCAGTGCTCTTCAGCGAGCCGAAAATTCCTCAATGCGGTTCGTACAAGCCGCAATCGAAGCGTTGGTCGGTTTCAGTGCTCTTCAGCGAGCCGAAAATTCCTCAATAAAGAAGATGCTGTGTTGGGACACTGCTGATGACACCGGGTTTCAGTGCTCTTCAGCGAGCCGAAAATTCCTCAATAAGATACTGACAGATACCGCGCTTACTGTGCTGCGGTTTCAGTGCTCTTCAGCGAGCCGAAAATTCCTCAATCGGGAGTGCGTCTGGTTTAGCCCGCATTGCAAGGTTTCAGTGCTCTTCAGCGAGCCGAAAATTCCTCAATTGGTATGATGTATGTGATGTTCGTCTATTATAGGGGTTTCAGTGCTCTTCAGCGAGCCGAAAATTCCTCAATACCGGCAGCGTTCAGCAGATGATCACCGATGCGGCAGGTTTCAGTGCTCTTCAGCGAGCCGAAAATTCCTCAATAGGATGTGGTTCTCGTCGTCGCTGACTTGCACGCGGGTTTCAGTGCTCTTCAGCGAGCCGAAAATTCCTCAATCAATCTCGGTAACCGTATACTTGCTGGTGTCGTCGCCGTTTCAGTGCTCTTCAGCGAGCCGAAAATTCCTCAATCCATTCCGCCCCGGTGGACAGCACGTCGTTAGCAATGTTTCAGTGCTCTTCAGCGAGCCGAAAATTCCTCAATTGAGCCAGATCGGAGTTTCGCGCAGTCGCCCGAAGTGTTTCAGTGCTCTTCAGCGAGCCGAAAATTCCTCAATGCCGTCGGTCGGCACCGGCGTCTCGATTGATGTGGAAGTTTCAGTGCTCTTCAGCGAGCCGAAAATTCCTCAATGGTAGAGACCGCGCGCGGACATCGCCTGCGTCGCGGTTTCAGTGCTCTTCAGCGAGCCGAAAATTCCTCAATGCCAGTGCAGCGAGCAGCGCATCGTCCCCGTCCGTCGTTTCAGTGCTCTTCAGCGAGCCGAAAATTCCTCAATTCTACCCGCATCGTCTCGATCTGACGCTGGTGCGGCGTTTCAGTGCTCTTCAGCGAGCCGAAAATTCCTCAATCGAACCCGACCCGAACCCCCGCGCCTCACAAGCGCGGTTTCAGTGCTCTTCAGCGAGCCGAAAATTCCTCAATTTGACCGCGAAACGAAGGATTACGCGGTCGAATACCGGTTTCAGTGCTCTTCAGCGAGCCGAAAATTCCTCAATGTGACGCCTGCGCTGAAGTACCGCAACAGCGGCTGAAGTTTCAGTGCTCTTCAGCGAGCCGAAAATTCCTCAATTTGGTGTGACGCTCGGTGCACGCATGCTCGGCCGTATCGGTTTCAGTGCTCTTCAGCGAGCCGAAAATTCCTCAATTCGACCTCAGCGACAACCTGCGCCGCGCGGTCGACTGTTTCAGTGCTCTTCAGCGAGCCGAAAATTCCTCAATCTATAGAAATAAAAGAAGAATGCGTGTTGTGACGGGGAGTTTCAGTGCTCTTCAGCGAGCCGAAAATTCCTCAATCCACAACGCGCCCGTCGCGCGTCCGGTAAAACGTCGTAGTTTCAGTGCTCTTCAGCGAGCCGAAAATTCCTCAATTGGATGTTTTCATCCCGATCTTCGAGCGCGTGCCGCTGTTTCAGTGCTCTTCAGCGAGCCGAAAATTCCTCAATTCTGTCGAGCGTCGAGACGACCGCAACCGGCGTGATCGCGCGTTTCAGTGCTCTTCAGCGAGCCGAAAATTCCTCAATCTTTTAGAACGGAACGTCGTCAATCTGCTTCTCCTTCGTTTCAGTGCTCTTCAGCGAGCCGAAAATTCCTCAATGGAACTGATGCTGACCGCCTTTCAAGTGCCGATGTCGCGTTTCAGTGCTCTTCAGCGAGCCGAAAATTCCTCAATGTGTCGCCTTCAGCGAGCACGTGCGGTTCCTCAAGGTTTCAGTGCTCTTCAGCGAGCCGAAAATTCCTCAATCGGCGCGTTAGCCGCCGCAACCGTCATTATTCTCACGTGTTTCAGTGCTCTTCAGCGAGCCGAAAATTCCTCAATCGCCAACGCTGGCGGGGCTTCTAGGAGGAGAAGGAGTTTCAGTGCTCTTCAGCGAGCCGAAAATTCCTCAATGCTCATACGGCAGCCCGAACGCGGCTTGTTCGTCAAGTTTCAGTGCTCTTCAGCGAGCCGAAAATTCCTCAATGAAGCGTCACAACATCATCTTCTCTTTTATTTCTATAGTTTCAGTGCTCTTCAGCGAGCCGAAAATTCCTCAATCGGCGAGATCGTCCGCAGCAACGAGGCTGCGGTGATCGGTTTCAGTGCTCTTCAGCGAGCCGAAAATTCCTCAATTCAAGCGGGACGGCTGCGCATCTCGTGGTGCGCCAGCGTTTCAGTGCTCTTCAGCGAGCCGAAAATTCCTCAATCGAAAACCCCCGATTTGGGCGATTTTTGCGGGTTCGGTTTCAGTGCTCTTCAGCGAGCCGAAAATTCCTCAATGCCCCCTAGTGTACAGCAGTAGCAGCCGTCACAACGCGTTTCAGTGCTCTTCAGCGAGCCGAAAATTCCTCAATCACATGCGGAATCCCGGCGCGATTGACGATCACAAAGTTTCAGTGCTCTTCAGCGAGCCGAAAATTCCTCAATGTTTGGTGCACACACGGCTAGCGCAAGCGTATAGTAGGTTTCAGTGCTCTTCAGCGAGCCGAAAATTCCTCAATTGCGCTATCCTGTGCTCACTGTATCCGCTCTATCCACAGGTTTCAGTGCTCTTCAGCGAGCCGAAAATTCCTCAATCTGGAGCATGCGCATCTCGTGGCCGCCATTGCCATGTTTCAGTGCTCTTCAGCGAGCCGAAAATTCCTCAATCGGGAGGATCGCCTGGGCAAACGCCCACACGCACCACGTTTCAGTGCTCTTCAGCGAGCCGAAAATTCCTCAATCGAGATAGGCCGTCCGGGCGGAGTTTACGATTTTTGGTTTCAGTGCTCTTCAGCGAGCCGAAAATTCCTCAATTCCCCCCGCTGCGCGCATCTGCGATTTGCCCGCGCGTTTCAGTGCTCTTCAGCGAGCCGAAAATTCCTCAATCGCGCCACCTGGCGGACATCCGCACGCCACTCAGCACGTTTCAGTGCTCTTCAGCGAGCCGAAAATTCCTCAATCGATGCCGTCCGTCCCCGCGCTCCGCTGGATTGTGGATGTTTCAGTGCTCTTCAGCGAGCCGAAAATTCCTCAATTACATGCGCCGGCGTGACGTTGGCGCTGGCCGCGTGCGGTTTCAGTGCTCTTCAGCGAGCCGAAAATTCCTCAATTCGGCGTGCGCGTGCGCGTCGGCGTGCGCGTCGCGGTGTTTCAGTGCTCTTCAGCGAGCCGAAAATTCCTCAATACAACAAGATTTCGACGGTTTTTACGCGAAACTTCAGGGGTTTCAGTGCTCTTCAGCGAGCCGAAAATTCCTCAATCGCCTTGCGCCCACGCACGCGAGTGCGATTGTCGAGTTTCAGTGCTCTTCAGCGAGCCGAAAATTCCTCAATCGGGTTCGCGTTCTGGACCGCGTGGCGGGTGTTCGTTTCAGTGCTCTTCAGCGAGCCGAAAATTCCTCAATTCGCGAACACAACCACCGCACGCGCGCATGTCGACAGTTTCAGTGCTCTTCAGCGAGCCGAAAATTCCTCAATCGGAATTCTTTTTGTCCTTCGCGCTCAACGAAAACGTGTTTCAGTGCTCTTCAGCGAGCCGAAAATTCCTCAATCCCGACCCTCGCACCTGCGTCCATCCATATTTCCGACCGCGATGATCACGCTTCGTCATTCCTGAGCCTTCCTGGTGCGTCGCCATGAC
>Ga0308404_1000620_pt1 | contig 10776 bp, 17 predicted proteins | sample HotsprSampleOSM4_FD_203475 | JGI IMG/M metagenome (GOLD analysis project Ga0308404, IMG submission 203475) | Hot spring phototrophic mat microbial communities from Octopus Spring, Yellowstone National Park, Wyoming, United States - 20060914_OS-M4 ...
CGGCGCACCATCCCCGGCCTCGAGAATCAAAACCAACGACGGGGATGACGAATGCTCCTCATACACGCCATACGTCGACAGCGTACCAGGCGGCCAATGGCGGGACGGATCGGGGGGAACAACCTGCGCATCCGCATGGTCAACACGGTAACAGACGCGATCACGCGGCGCAGGAACCGCGCCGTAGTAATAACTGTAGAGCCCTGACGAGTGCACGACACTGCTGAAGTGATGCGCAACATGGTGCCAGTAACGTCCAGCCTGGAGCGCAGGGCAATTCGAGGAATCCGGCGACGTCGGCGACGCAGTCGGCGACGGCGACGGAGTCGGCGAGGGCGACGGAGTCGGCGACGGCGACGGCGTCGGCCACGACATCACACTGACCCAGATGTAGAGCGAGCCGCTCGCGGAGCCCGGCACATAGTACCAGCCAGGCCCCACAAGAGCAACGAAGTCGCCCGGGCCTGTGAGATCCCAGTACGTAGCGTACACGTTGGGCCACCACGTCTCGGCGAGCGTGTTTCGCCATGGCCCGGTGACCGCCTGGTTGTTGTAGTCGTAGGGATCCCAGCGTGCGGTCCAGTTATCAAGATAGTAGCAGACATACTCACGACTTGTGGGCACATAGCCGTAGTTATGCGTACCGCCCGCGCCGGCCTCGTACGCGCCGAAGCCGGAAAAGTGCCAGACGCCCAGATAGACCCAAAACTGACCCTGAGGAGGCGCGGGGCAACCCGAGCCGTCGAGCAATATATGCGGCCTAGGAGTCGGCGTCGGGGAGGGCGTCGGGGAGGGAGTCGGAGTCGGGGAGGGAGTCGGGGTCGACGTCGCCTGAGCAAATGAGGAAGAAGCGGCGCTCAGAAATAAGAGGTAGAGGATCGCAGATATAGATAACACGCGCGCGCATATCCGCAAACGTAAGGAGCAACGTATGCGCGGCGAGCGAATCATCGACGTCACACCAAGCGTAGAGCGCGCCCTGGCCGTAGCGCCCCTCGCGCGCCTCAAGGCGCGCGCCGGCGCGTACAACCGAGAGCACGGGAGCGCGGCCGGAGCCGCGCCCGCGGCGGGTGATCCGAAACACGCGACCTAGAACAGATTCACGATGCGGCCCAACATCCTAGCGCCGAGCGTCACGCCGATGGCGAGCGCGAGGACGCCGACAAACGGATTGAAAATCGACGTAGCGGCGCTCAGGATGTCGTTCATCGACGGAGCAGTAAATGTGGGCGTCGGACACCTCCTACCTATATTAACCTACCACTACCAAACGGCCAGCAGGCCTGGAGCAGGACGGTCGGAGTCGAACCGCCAACGCGCGACGACGAACCGCACGTGCAGACCACTGCGCCCTGCATGCTACGAGAACAACGCGACGAGCCGCGCGACAACATACGTGACGATTGCCAGCGCTGCCGGCCAGAGCACATCCGACGTCTCTACTACCATAGCCGACCTACCGACAGCATCACCCGCAGCGCCGCTACGGTAATGACGACAACAACGAGCGTGACAAAGAGCGACTCGGCCATCAACGACTCCACCTGTCCACCGCGTACAGCATGAGCAACGTCACGCAGTAGACCATCAGTTGCAGCATAGCGCGCTCATACTCCATAGCGCCAATACTAGCACCGCCAAGAGAACTCATCAAGAAGATTCTCATCCTCCCCGGCGTTGAGAATCGACAACCATTCGCCGGAGTTGAGGAGCGCCAGGATGTCATTATCCGCAATCTCAGACCAGTTGAGCGCGGGATCAACAAAATCGTACAACCGCCGCAGACGGGGAGAGACGGTCAGATGATGGACGCCGTGGAGCGCGGCCGCGTACTCGTAGACGAGCGCAGCATCGACGGAGGAGCGGTAGCGCGCGTAGTCGTACAGCAGCTGCGTGTACGACCGACCGGCGGGGATTTTAGCCGCAGGACTGGCGACCTCATACGACGCGCCGGCGATCCCGTCGGTCGTGAGATAGCGCGCGACCGCAGCCACGCCATCATGCGCGACCCGGCGCACGTCGGCGCGCCACTCCGCGCCGGCGACCTGCGACCAGCGCTCCGACAATGCGACACAGACCGGTGTGAGATAGGGGAGCCCGGGGGAGACAAACACGAGCGCATGGTAGTGCGGGTGCCAGCCCGATACGCCGTGCGTCACCTCGAGCGCGCGCACGTTGCCGACATAATGCTCACTCAGCACGTCATGCCAAGCATTCCGCGCGTACCGCCGCCACGTATCGGCGAGCCGGGCGAGAACGACCGGAAGCGACTCGTCACGTGTGTGCGGCACCGTGTACGTGGCCAAGAGCGCCGAGCCGCCAGCGTCAACGTGTTGGCGCAGGGCGGTTTCGATCTGGCGCGCGCGACGGATGCCGAGCGTCACGCGGCAACTGGGACAGCGCCAGAAATCACCGCACCTGTACAAACCGGAGTAGGCAGCGCGCCCGTCGGGGAGCCGACGCACAACAACGCCCGACGCGCCGTAGCGGAGCACCACGCCGCACGCGGCGAGCCGCTCACGGGGCATGAGCGCGCGGGCGAGGCGATGCAGATATGACACACACGGCGTATCAGGCATATATCATCAAATTATCATCAAATTATCATCAAATTATCAGCAAATTATCATTGAAATAGCATCACTCACGCCCTATACTGAAAAAAAACAATCACCATCACAGGAGGGAACGATGACCACACCGACCGCACTGACCGCACTCCAGCGCCGCGCGTTCGCCGCCGCGCTGCGCGCGGCAAAACAAGACGCCTACTGCCGCGCAGTCGGAGGATTCGCAATCGCGTGTCTGAGTGATGGAACCATCGACTGGTTCCCCACCGGGCAGACGCCGAATAGGAACAACGAGCCGGACCGAGGCGCCATAATCCTAGGAAAATGGCGCTGGAACCATAAAAGGTGGTCACGGATAGCGTAGAGAAGAACGACATGAACAGCAACCCGTTCAACCCCCCGTCCGCCCACAGGCGGAGCGGGGGTCATATAACACACCTACCGCCGAACGTACGTCAGGACCACCTCGCGACGCATGCGATGCTCAAGGTCATTCATTCCAGCCCGTGCTGGCGGTGGCAGATAACGACGCGAGGGGAGAATCGGACGCGAAAAGTGAGCGACATGGTCGAACCCGAGCCGCCGAAGAATGTGCGCGATACTACGCGAATTACGTACAAAAGAGCCTTTGATGTATGAATTGCCAATAACAACCACGGCAATACCACCGCACTTCAGCACCCGATGCACCTCGCGCAGCATCGCGTCAAGGTCCATCACGTAGCGCGCAAGAACACGGCGTTCACGCCGTGGAAAATCAGGCGGTATCTCCAGGATACGGAAGATCTCATCGAGTAATTCCGGATCGACACTCTGCTCAGGCGCTCGCTCCGCGCCGATGCTGCGCCGCCGAATGGCGCGAAGATCGCGAAGTCGATAGCCAAACCAGATGAGCGCCAGCCGATGACCACGAATATAATCGATCGCGTTCAGATATGGCGGCGACGTGATGACCGCATCGACGGTTTGCGCATCAATGCCGGTCACACGCGCATCACCGCGCGCTACATCGACCCAACCACGCGGCGGCTCCTCTTCCAAACGACGGGCCAACCGATGAACCGACTCGAGAAATCCTTCAAAGACGTGGTAGGTATTCGTCTGAGCGACTCTGTGCGGTCGACTATGGGAAACATCGTGCGCCAGCGACGCGCCGCGATTCTTGGTAATAATGATCCGACTGAGCGCGACTCGCAGCGCGTCACCGATCACGTCGTTGCGCCGGTGAAGACATGCGCTCAATTGACGCAAATGCCGTCGTTGCTCCTCCGCGAACCAGTAGACGCCGAATGCCGCCGTCTCCGCATCATCGTCAATCCAAGGCAAGTCGATCCGTTCAGGAGACAACTCACGCGCCTCATCGACCAGTTCACGCGCTGCAACACGCAACCGTTGCGGATCGATCGGCGTCGTCCATACTCTGGTCATCAGCACCGCCAGCGGGTCGATGTCTCGACCAAACGCGCGATGACCTGCTTCAGCAGCCACTCGCACGACCGTCCCAGACCCCATCATCGGATCAAGGACCGTCGAGCCGGGCGCGAGCGACTCCACCACTTTCAGAACAATATGCGGCGCCATGCGCGCCGGAAAAGGATGAATAGGACGAGGAAGCATACGCACCTCCATCACACATCACAGAATCCCGCCTCGCAGAAATCCTCCTGCTCCGCCGACATATCCACCCTCAATACCGCTATCTCATCCTGACCGCGCCGCCGCCGCTCCGCGTTGATCCGATCCTCGAGCAAACTCGCCATTCCCGCCAGATCGGGATAGCGCTGCACCAGCGCCCACTGACTCCGAACAGACCTATAAGGACAAAACCAACAGGAGGACTTCCACGGCACGGCCAGACCCGCGCGCTCGATAACCTCCCGACACTGCCACCTGGTCAGCCGACGGTCTACGAGCGGGTAGACGTGCTCAATCCGCGCCGCCGACGAGTCGCGCATGCGATGGTACTCGTCAACAGAGATACCAAGCATTAACCTAATGCAATCGCCCGGGTACCGGTCGTACAGGTAGCGCGTCAGCGGCTGCACCTTGTACTGCCGGGTGCATTGCCTGGACAACATAAATCTTTCGCGCTTTCCACGCCACGGCACCGGCGTGAACGCCGAGTTATCGAGCATATCGCGATACATGTTGCGCTCAATAACCGTGATGTCACGCCCATACACACCACGCAGCCACTCCCGAACATACGCAACATATTCGCGCGTCCGCGGCGACTCGGCATCCACCAGATCGACGTGCACAATCTCATCGATGTCCCATCCCTCCGACATCGCCAACACAATCAGCGCCGTGCTCTGGACGCCGCCACCGTAGGAGATAACCATCGCCACGTAACCACCTCCAGAATAGTGTTACAACGACAAAAAGCGTCAGAAACAGGAGAGGCGAATCGCGTATTAATTAACAAGAATCGATACCCTCAACGCGACTCGTCCAGTACACCTACCGCTTCGCCAGTGCGCCGCTCGCTCGGGCTGGCGCCCTCGCTCGCGGGCGCGCCACGCGCGCCCAGGGATGCGCCATCCGGCGCGCCATTCATCGCGCCGCTGCTCGCTCACGCTCGCAGACGGCGCGACGGCTCGTCATCCCGACAGCTCTCCCGCGCGCGCGCCGTCCGCTGGCGCGTGCGGTAGCGCGCGCACCGCACAGCATCGACGCCCACAGCGCCGTTCCGCGCCTGGCTCCAGCAACCCGAAATACTCCGGGTGATCCCGGAAATGTTCGACCGCAAAATAGACAACCACCTAAACACCCTCGGCGCCGCCCATCGACAGATCGGCGCGGTACTCGTGGACGAGCTGCAGGGCCGCCTCGACAACACGCAGCACGAACTCGGAATGGTACTCCCACTGGCGATTGGCCTGCACATACACCAACCGCAGCACCAGCGAGGGAGCGTCCTCACGCACGCGCATCAGCTCGACGATCGCGTACGGGTAGTAGTCGAGCTCGTACGTGATGACCACATCGATATCGTCCATGCTATCGAGCAGGGCACGCAGATGACTCGACCTCCGGTGCACGACCGACCAGAATCTATCCTCGCGGCGAGTTGGCATATTAGCGCACTCCTTCATCAACATACAACCGGATAGTGGGACGACCAGAGCCGTCACGCAGGAACTGGAGCCGCGCGGGGAACTCCACCACCTCGCCACGCGCGTAGTCGGGCGAGTCGACAAACACGTCGTAGCCATCGACGGAACACAACACATCCTCACCAGCGACCAGATCGCCATACACGGTCACAACCCGATACACCCTGCCATTCTTACGTGACGTGAACTCACGATACGCGGCGACCATGCCACGCAGGACCAAACCGCTATCCGTCGCCATCATCACCCTCCGCATCCCTGTTAAAACCCTCTCCGAACCACCGCAACAGCCGCACCATATCGCCAAACGTCAGCTCGTCGTCAGGCGGAAGGGCGGCCACAATGTACCGGCACACCTCAAGCGCGAGCGCAACCGCATGGCGCTGACGCGCATCCAGCACCCGCGCAATGCTGGCACCGGCAGAAACGAGCAGCCGCTCGGTACGGGGATCATTCATAGCACGCATCGCGTCCTCCTAATCCTCCTCATCCTCATCCTCCACACAGCCGCACATCACGCGCACCTCAGCGGGCACACACGCCAGCGCGGGCGACCAGTACCCACGCGCGCCGAGCCCATCGGCGACCCAGCACCAGCCGACGGCAGCGAGAGTCGCCGTCACACGCCGATTGCACACGACGGTCCACCAACCGGCACCGGAGGAGAGTCGCATCCACGTCACGCCGCCGAGCACCATGCCGTACAACCCAGAGTCATCGAGCGACGCCCGAACCTCCAGGTCGCTTGGTACATAGTCGACATCCTCAACGCCGTCGAGCGTGAGCAACGTCACCATATCCACCTCCATCACACTATACTGCCAATAGCCTCGATACCGCCAGTATAGCGCGATAGGCGCGCCATGTCAACCACGACGCCGCGCGGGAGCGAGCGCAGGCGCGGGGGCGGGAGCGGGGAGGATCGCGAGCGTGTCGCCGGCAGCCGCGCCGTAGAGCGTGTCATACACGCCGTACCACGCATCCAGACGCAGCGCAAATCGGTAGCGCTCCACGAGGACGTCGTCGGCATACGGGTGCTCATGCCAGCGATACACCGCGTAATCCGCGCCGCCACGACGGTAGCGACCGGCCGTCACGTACACGTACTGGGTGAGCCGTCGGAGCCGCACGTCGACCGTCGCAAAACTCGGACTGGTGTAGACACAGATGACGCCACGCTTGCCCCACAGGATCATATCCCTAGTCAAACAGCGCGCCGCCTCAGACGCCCACTCGCGCGAGTCCAGGGAAACCTGCACCTCATCCCAAACCAGCACCGCGCCGCGCAACGCGGCCAGATCATCCAGCGCCGTAACCCGGCGGGCACCGAGGACCGGAATATTGGAGACCAGATCGAGACCGAGCGAGCGCGCCAACACCAGGCCCAGTCGACACGCCATCAGCGTTTTACCCGACCGGAGCGCGCCGAACACACCGACGAACGCACCCGGGTAGTAGCGCTCAAACGGGAGCAACCGGAGAGGGGGATCAGCGCTCACGACGCTCATCGCGACGCCTCACGTATTCCTCGAGCGAGAGCGCCCGGAGCGCATCACGTAATGTACGCGACGCGCCGGGAGATTGCCGGATCGCAGCGCTCTCGACAATGGGGGCAATGCTCTCATAGAGCCGGGGCGTGGCGATCGAGAGCCACGCAAGCGCCCGGACGCGGGAATCCGAATAACCGACGACGGCACGCGACAACGCGGCCGCGAGGGTAGCGCGGGCGTCGAGGAACATCATATCGTCATCGTTGAGGGATGACGGTTGCCGGAGATAGTCACGCTCAGAGGACATAAACCCATCCTTTATTATTCGCGGCGCTTCTTTAGACTTCAACCCTCCACACGCGCTCACCCTCGCGCTGCGCGCGACTCGGTTCGCGCGTTTGGAGCCAGTTTGCCCGTACCGGCGAGACAGGCCGTTCGGGCGGTGTTTTCCGTTTTTATGCCGCCGCGTTTTCGCAACAAGCGCGTATCATTCTACCGAGCGGCGCTGTGGCGTCGAGACCTGGCGCGATTTTTGCTATTTAAGCAGGTTGTGAAAATCGCGCCGCAAGCGCGCCGGAAAATGGCGCAACTATTTAATGAATCGCGGAAGGCGCCATTTTCCTGGCGCGGTCTCGACGCCACACCACGCGCCGCTCGGTGAACCTTCGGTTGCGCTTGTTGCTCAAAAAACGCGATGCGGGCAGGGCGGGCGAGGCAGGGCCGCACCGTCGCCCAGTTTGCCGTGCCAGCGACCAGGGCGGAGGGCGGCGCGTAGGAACCCTGACACACCTGTACCAGCACACCAGCCGTACCGCGCACGACGAGCACACTAGCGACATAGCCGTACCCCCTACGCGCCGGGGGCGCCGGCGCAGAGCCGTACCGTCACCCGATCGCGATACCGCTCCGATTGCCTGCACCGGCGCGTAGGAACCCTGACACACCTGTACCAGCACACCAGCCGTACCGCGCACGACGAGCACACTAGCGACATAGCCGTACCCCCTACGCGCCGGGGGCGCCGGCGCAGAGCCATACCGTCACCCGATCGCGATACCGCTCCGATTGCCTGCAGCGGCGCGCAGGAACCCTGACAAGGGCGTACCGGCACGCCAGCCGTACCGTCCGCCACGGCGCTACCTGAGCCATAGCCGTACCCCCTACGCGCCGGGGGCGCCGGGGGAGCCAGGCAGAACGGCAGGCAACGCCGAGCAGTCCGCACCGGCGGCACGCAGCGTCGCAATCGCCCGACGGGCGAGCGCTACCGAGTCGGGATCGCCGGCGTCGTAGACAACACCCCACACGACACGCCGGCCGCGCCGCGCCTGGACGAACCAGAGACGCCGGTCGGCCCAGGGCACCAGCATCACACGCCAGTCACGCACGCTCATTACCTCTCACCTACCAGCGCCAGTATTTGCGCTACCAGCGCCTGCAATCCGGCGACCTGCGCCCACGTGAAATACGCGAACGCGGCAGGGAGGACGACGCCGGCGACACGCAGGAAATCGATCCATTGCCCACCGCCACGCCACAGCGACGCGAGCGCGGCCGCCTCGCGCGCGCGCTCGAGGGCTTGGTGCTCAATCAGCGCGGCACTCTCACAGCGCGCAATCCAGATTAGTTCACGTCCCGCACGCAACGCAGGGAGCGACGCGGGATAGGTCACGCCGTCGGCAACGATACCAGCATCGCCATAGGACGCGGGCAGCGCGCGCCAGCCGCCAACGGCGTCGTACAACAAGAGCCATCCACGCACCCGCCCGGCGCCGGCATCACGCCGGCGCATGTACCAAACCGCCGCGCCGACCGCACACAGCGCCAGCGCGATACTGATCTCCTGCACCGCTCACCTCACAAGCGCGCCACGCGCGCCCAGGGATGCGCTATCGCGCACCGTTAACCGCGCCGCTGCTCGATCATCGCTCGCAGCGGCGCCATGCCTCATCATCCCGATACCCGTACCGCGCGCGCGCCGTTTAAAGCGCGTGCGGTGGCGCGCGCACCGCAGGGCGTACCCGCCCGCAGCGCCGTTCCGCGCCTAATCATCGCCGCCGGCGGCGGCGGTCAACCACGAGCGCAGCATGACGTACGCCACCGCCAGCTGCACGAGCGCCGCCGGCAACGCCCAGCGCGGGAGCCAGAGCGCCGCACCAGCGGCGAGCGCGAGCCAGCACAGCACATAGAGAGTCGCAACGACGTACTGCATCAGCTCACCAACACGACGCGCCGGATGACCAGCCACGCACGAAACGCCAGCCCAATCGTGACGATCGTCAACTGGGCAGCGAGCGCCTGCTGCACGACAGCAGCGTACGCCACATAGTCAACGAGCATGTACATCAGCCCGGTGTAATCCGCTATGTCGCCCAGCCAGTCAACGACCCAGCGCAGCGCGGGGATAGACGGCATGGCCTGGGCCGGATGGAGGAGGGCATCCATCCAGCCATTCCAGACGTCAACCAGCACGTTAATAAACGCAACAACCGCGTTGTAGATCGACGCCGCGCGCTCATCAAACCACGACACAACCTTAGAGAAGAAATCCTCGAGCCAGTCCATAACGGCACCTCTAGCTCAGCGACCGGAACACCCGCCAGGCACTCCAGAACACAAATCCGACGACAAGCAGCGTCACCGGGAGCCTGACAAAGCCAAGCACCGGCGAGGCGACCGAGAAGAAACCACACAAACCCGCGACAAAATCGGGCAGCGCATCCCGAAATCCATACTCCGGCGCGTCGGCCAGAACCGGCACCGGGAGATCGCAGATGCGACCGGCCGGCGGCGCCACCGCGCGCCCGAGCGCCTCAAGCCCGTCCATCAGATCACCCACAAGCGAACCGTCCCACGACATATCGTCACCGCCAGGGGGAGGGGTGATGGGCATCAAGGTGTAGCGCGGCACCGCGGAGGGCGGCTGGTACGGGTCACGGGTCGCGGTCGGAAGCGCGGTCCAGGTCGGCGACGGAGTAAGCGTGAGCGAGGGCGTGCGCGTCACGGTCGGCGTGCGCGTCACGGTCGGCGTGCGCGTCACGGTCGGCGTGCGCGTGAGCGACGGCGTGCGCGTCACGGTCGGCGTGCGCGTACCGGGCGTGCCGGTCGACGTCGGCGTGCGCGTGCCGGGCGTGCGCGTGGCCGTCGTCTGCGGCGACGGGTTCGAATCGCAAACCCGCACCCGGCCGTTGCCGGCGACAACCAGGGCGATGTCATCACCGAACACATACGAGTACACCCCCGGCTCGTGATACCGACCAAACCACCAGAGCCGACCGGACTGCACCTCAATCCAATAAACCCTGCGCCGAGCCGGGCGAAAAACCGCAGGGTTGTCGTCATCGACATCCACCCAGCGCGTACAAGCGGGCGCAGGCGACGGCGACGGCGACGGCGACGGCGAGGGCGAGGGCGACGGCGAGGGCGACGGCGTCGGAGCGCCATAGGCGTCGACCCACACGTGCACCTCAGGCGGCGGCGCACCATCCCCGGCCTCGAGAATCAAAACCAACGACGGGGATGACGAATGCTCCTCATACACGCCATACGTCGACAGCGTACCAGGCGGCCAATGGCGGGACGGATCGGGGGGAACAACCT
>Ga0308404_1000631_pt1 | contig 10683 bp, 7 predicted proteins | sample HotsprSampleOSM4_FD_203475 | JGI IMG/M metagenome (GOLD analysis project Ga0308404, IMG submission 203475) | Hot spring phototrophic mat microbial communities from Octopus Spring, Yellowstone National Park, Wyoming, United States - 20060914_OS-M4 ...
GCCTAGCAGGAGAATTTCTAATTTCGCCTAATACATTAACCTAGGTGAGGGAACTATCTACCACGTACAAGTGGCTCGTTACGTTCTCTCGCTGCGAGATCTGCGATATGTATAAATCTCTGCGACTCCGCGTGAGGAGCGGAAGGTGAGGTTAATCCGAACTCATGTTAAAATAACTCCAAGTGGGCATGTACGTGGCAAGTGACGAACTGGGATTTGATAGGCCAGGGGCGCTGGCGCGATATTTTGCAGAGCGGTGGCTGGAGGAGCCAAGCACCCAGGGCGAGCAGATCATCGCGTGGCTATTAGAGGCTGCGCTGGGGAGAAATGCGCTGTATTTTATCGAGCGAACTAAGGAATACGTAGATAAGTGGGGAGGGAGCGGGGAGATCGTCCCTGTGGACGCCTTCAATGGCTTCGTGATCACTGGTGATCCGGTCGAGGACACTCTGATTCCGCACGCCGTCTTGGTCTGGACGTGCATGAATGATCGACCGTGGCCGGAGGATGTTTATCATCGCTGGCTGGACACGTTGTTGGCGGCTGGCAGCGCGGAGGCGGCGTATCTAGCGGCGAGCCTGTGGCCAGCGCATGACCTGATGGCGAAGGTGGCATATCGTCCGGTGCAATGGCTGGTTTATCGGGGTCAACTCGACGCCGAGGCGGAGCGGCTAATTTTGACGGAGATGTTGAAGGGGTATGGTGGGCCAAGGACATCTTTATATGGCTCATTTGAATATGATGACATTCAATTTCCGGATCAATTACCGGGAAAGTATATTGAGAGGCATGGTTTTATACACCCGATTTGTGGGTTAGTTTTGCCGAGAGAGTTACACTATAATAATGACTTGAAGAAGCGTATTCAGGAAGCGCTTGCTGCGCCGAGTTGGTCAGAGGGGGTGCAGGGGGCGGCGATGCTGTTGTACTTATCATTGAGGGCATTTAAAGAGTTAAGTTCGCCTTTACAAGAAGTGCTTAACGCATTAGATCAAAACTTATTTAAATTAGACGAAAAGCACATTAATATAATACATTTTCATATGAACAAAATAAGAAAAATTGATTGCAATTTAATAAAGTACTACATAAACTATCTGATAATTTTATATGATAAAATAATAAATAAAAGTGCTTTATCAGCGAAAATGCTTAGCAAGTATATTTCAATTGATCTAAAATTAAAAGATATAATTTATATCGGGAAAGACTTTAAAAATATGATTTTCTATTTAATACTAAAAGAAAGAGAAAAAGTAGAATCATGGCTGAAAAAGCAGGTCGACGATTTAAGAATTATAGATATATTTCTAGCCACATATATGACTAAAAGAAATTATTATATAATTATAAAAGAAGAATTAAAAATTGAGCAATTAGAGAAAAAAATAGAAGATATATATGGCAAAATAAAATATTTTGATAAAATAAGATTATTTATAGAACAAGCTAGAATACATTTTAATAGAGGTAAGGATTCATATAAAATATGTTATTTTATAGAAGATATATTAAAAAGAGAAACAAAAATAAATTTTAATTATAATTTTATAGAAGATTACGAAATAATTATACATAGCTGGCATCCGAACAGAAATTATTTTTCAAAAAAAGACATTTTTTTGCATTCAAATCACATTGGATTATATTTATATTACGAAATTTTAGGTAATTTTAAATTTGAGCATAGAGGAGTGTATTTCAAAGATCATATAAAAACAAGAAAAGAACTTAATGTATACTTAGGCATGAAAAAGAAAATTGCCGAAAATTTATATATAAACAAATTTGTGGATATAGAAAAGTTAAATTTATATTTAAATAAAATAGAAAGTAATAACCTGCCATATGAAGAAATAAAATATAAATTAATAAAAGAATCAATAGATATTATGAAAAATAATTGTGACAAAATATTAGAATACTTGAAAGATGAAAGTAAAATGGAATTAGCGAGAAAAGTAATATTGTCTAATATTCACTTGCTTGGCGATGAATTTAGAAATTCAAGAGTAATTGAAATATTAGGGATATATAATAAATCGCAAAATATGATAATTTACTAAATAAAAATTTAGATAGATTTAACTTCTTAAGAACAGTGCTAATATCATAAATGCTGTTTATTCGGACTGCACATAGCTGGTGACACGCCTATCCCATGTTTATTTGTATAGTTTTCGCCGCTAAGATAACTTCAGTTCGAATTTAAATTACCAAGCAATTCTTACACGGAGAACGCAGGAGAAAGTATTTCTGGCCACCCAGCAAGGACAATTCTAAGAAATCATATTTCTTCACTCGCGCCGCATTAAATATCAATAATACCATTAACATTCAGCTTGCGCAAATCATGCGTGGCACAACTATATACACGACCAAATTCTCCTTCAAGTATACGACACAGCGAATTGTTGGTAGCGTTGAAGAGTAAGATTTACTGCCAATATACCATGCAGTAAAGTGGGTATATTATCATATAAATCGAAATATGCGCTTGTATGAAAAATCTATTATAACATTTGAGTCGATCTTCAAAATATAAATCTTATAAAATTTTTATTTAGTAAATTATCATATTTTTAGACTTATTATCTATCCCAAAAAGCTCAATTAAACTTAGACCTCTAAATTCATCTCTGATTAAATCAATATTAGATAATATTACCTTTCTTGCAATTTTCATTTTACGTTCATCTCTAAGATATTCCAAGATTTCATTATAATTATTTTTCATTATATTTATTAATTCTATTATTAATTCATATTTTATTTCTTCGTATGGTAAATTATTCATTTCTATTTTATTTAAATATAAATTTATCTTTTCTATATTACTAATTGGTTTTTTATATAAATTATCAATAATTTTCTTTTTTATACCTAAGTACACATTAAGTTCGTTTTTTTTATTTATATAATCTTTAAAATGCACTCCTATATATTTAAAATTAACGAAAATTTCGTAATATAAATATAATCCAATGTGATTTGAGCATAAAAACATATCTTTTTTTGAAATATAATTTCTAATCGGGTGCCAGCTATGTATAATTTTCGCGTAATCTTCTATGAAATTATAACTAAAATTTATTCTTGCTTCTCTTTTTAATATATCATTTATAAAACAACATATTTTACATGAATCCTCGCCTGGTTCAAAATATTTTCTAGCTTGATCTATAAAAAACCTTATTTTATCAAAATATTTTATTTTACCGTATATATCTTCCATTTTTTTCTCTACCTGTTCAGTTTTTAATTCTTTATCCAACTTTGCATAATAATCAATTATTTTGGTCATATATATGGATAAAAATATATCTTTAACTCGTAAGTCATCAAACTGCTTTTCTAGAAATAATCCCACTTTTTCTCTTTCTTTCAACATTAAATTGAAAATTATATTCTTAAAGTTTTTTCCAATATAAAGTATGTCTTCTGACCTTAGTCTAATTGACATGTACTTGTCAAGCATTTTAATTGAATAATTATATAAAATTATAAGATATTTTATATAATCTTTTATCAAATTATAATCAATTTTTTCTATCTTATCCATATGGAAATTTATTATATTAATATGTCTTTCGTCCAATTTAAATAAGTTTTCCTCTAATAAATTAAGCGTTTCTTGCGCAGTTACTCTGAACTCGCTAAATGCCCTCAACGATAAGTATAACAGCATCGCCGCGTCCTTCACTTTCTCTGACCAACTCGGCGCAACAAGCGCTTCCTGAACGCGCTGCTTCAAGTCACCATCCAATTCTAATTCTATCGGCCCAACTAACCCACAAATCGGGTGCGTAAAACCATGTCTCTTAATATAATATTCTGGTAATTTCCCCGGATATCGCATATCATCATATTCAAATGTGCCATATAAATATGTCCTTGGCCCATCATACCCCTTCAACATCTCCGTCAAAATCAGCCGCTCCGCCTCCGCGTCGAGTTGACCCCGGTACACTAGCCATCCTGGTGGACGGTACCTCACCTTCGCCATCAGGTTATGCGCCGGCCACAGGCTCGCCGCCAGATACGCCGCCTCCGCGCTGCCAGCCGCCAGTAACTCGTCCAGCCAGCGATGATACACCTCCTCCCCCCACGGTCGATCGTTCATGCACGTCCAGACCAAGACCGCATGCGGAATCAGGGTGTCCTCGATCGGATCACCAGTGATCACAAAACCATCGAAGGCGTTCTCAGAGACAATCTCCCCGCTCCCTCCCCACTTATCTACGTATTCCTTAGTTCGCTCGATGAAATACAGCGCATTTCGTCCTAGCGCAGCTTCCAACAGCCACGCGATGAGTTGCCGCTCGTCTTTGGTACCTCGCCTATTAAGCCAGCGCTTTGCAAAATACCGCGTCAGCGCCCCCGGCCTGTGACGGGTATCAAATCCTAGCTCCTCACTTGTCACCCACGTATCCACTTGGAATTATTTTAACGTCAGTTCGGACTTACATCAATCAGTGATTCTCACGCGGAGAACGAAGTAGAAAGCATTGTTGGCCGCCTAGCAAGGAAAATCATAGGAAATTGCATCTCGCCTAATACATCAACCTGGATGAGATAACTATGCATAACTCACTCCTTGTTAACGATTAACAATACTATTACATCTAGCCGCACAAATCATACATAAAATACATGGCCAAATATTCCTTCAAGTATGCGCATACAGCTTTGCAGGAGTTAAATATTAAAGAATTTTATTTAGTAAATTATTATATTTTGCGATTTATTATCTATTCCCAGTAACCCAGTTAACCTTGGATTTCTCAATTTGTCCTTAACCAAGCTAATGTTGGATAATATTTCCTTTCTCGCAGCTATTAGTTTTCTTTTATCTTTAAAGTATTCTGGCATTATATCATAATACTTTTCTATTATATTTATCAATTCCATTATGAATTTACATTTTATTTCTTCGTGCGAAAAGTTGTTATTTTCTATTTTATTTAAACATGAATTTAGTCTTGTTTCTATACTGAACATTTTTTCTCCATATAAATTTTTATTAATTTTATCTATTATACCTAAATATACCTTAGCTTCTTTTTCTTCCTGTATATGGCCTATAAAATCTGTTGGCATCCATTCCCACTCCTTTAAAATTTTATAGTATAAATATAATCCAATGTGATTTGACTCTAAAAACATATCTTTTGTTGAAAAATATCTCCTCTTGGGATGCCAGTTATTTATAATTTTTTTGTAATCTTCTATAAAATTACGATTAAAATTTGTTTTTTCTTCTCTTTTTAATATGTCATTTATAAAATTACATATTTTATATAATTCCATATCTGTGGTAAAATATTTTCTGGCTTGGTCTATAAGTAAAATTATTTTTTCAAAATATTTTATTTTTCCATATATATCTTCTATTTTTTTCTCTAGATCCTCGATTTTTAATTCTTCGTCTATCTTTGTATAATAACCTTTTTTAGACATATATGTGGATAGTAATATATCTCTAATTATTAAATCGTCAGCCTGTTTTTCAAGCCATGGCCCTACTTTTTCTTTTTCTTTTAGTATTAATTTAAAAATTATATCCCTAATGTCTTCCCCAATATAAAGCATTTCATTTGTTCTTAGTCCAATTGAAATATATTTAATAAACATTTTTTCTGCTAAATTAATATTATTTATTATTTTATTATACAAAATTATAAAATAGTTTATATAATCTTTTATTAAATTATAATTAATTTTTTCTATTTTATCCGTGTGAAAATTTATTATATTGATATATCTTTCATCTAATTTAAATAAATTTTTATTTAATGCATTAAATAATTCCTGTAAATGCGCACTAAAATCGTTAAACGCATTCAATGATAAGTACAACAGCATCGCTGCCCCCTTCACCCCCTCTGACCAACTTGGCGCATCAAGCGCTTCCTTAATTCGATTCTGCACTTCACTACCATATTCTAAATCTACAAATTCAACTAATCCGCAAATTGGATGTGTAAAACCATGCTTCTTAATATACTGTTCTGGTAATTTCTCTGGAAATCGCACGTCATCATATTCAAATGAGCCATATAAAGATGTCCTCGGCCCATATTCCCCCTTCAACATCTCCGTCAAAATCAGACGCTCCGCCTCCGCGTCGAGCTGACCTTGGTAAACCAGCCATCCCACCGGACGATATGTCACCTTCGCCATCAGGTCATGCGCCGGCCACAGGCTCGCCGCCAGATACGCCGCCTCCGCGCTGCCAGCCGCCAGCAAACTATCCAGCCAACGATGATAAACCTCTTCCGACCACGGTCGATCATTCATGCACGTCCAGACCAAGACGGCATGCGGAATCAAGGTGTCCTCGACCGGATCACCGGTGATCAAGAAACCGTCGAAGGCATCTACGGGGACGACCTCCCCGCCCCCTCCCCACTTATCTACGTATTCCTTAGTTCGCTCGATGAAATACAGCGCATTTCTCCCTAGCGCAGCCTCTAATAGCCACGCGATGATCTGCTCACCCTTGGAGCTTGGCTTCTCAAGCCAGCGCTTTGCAAAATACCGCGTTAGTGCACCCGGCTTATTAAATTCCAGTTTGTCACTTGCCACGCATGTGCCCACTTGGAGTTATTTTAACATCAGCTCGGATTTACATACATGAAGGGTGCACTCACAGCCAGGGTGGATTCTCACGCGGAGAACGCAGGAGAAAGCATTCCTGGGCACCTAGCAGGGGAACTTCTAGGAAATCGCATACATCAACCTAGGTAAGAGAACCATGTACCACGTACAAGTGGCTCAGTGATTTTATTATGCCTTCTTGCTACAAGAACTGAAATATATATAAATACCCGCAAATCCGCGCGAAATATTGAATAACATTAAATTAAGATTTTTAATTGATTTTATTTTGTTAATACGTAATTTTATAGTTAGCCCAACGATTATGAACGATGCCTCTTCATCTACTGCACGACCTCACTAGCCGAAACCACCGCCACCGCCCCCTGAGCCTCCACCGCCTCTGCTCCCGCCACCGCTCCACCCGCCCCCATCACCCCCTCCGATGGTCTCCCCGATCGAATCAAACAGCGACGACAAGCGATTGCTCAGCTGGTTAATACCCTGCCCTATGCTGCGCTCCACCCCGACGAATCCTTGGTCGGCACGGGCTTGGCCATCGATGCTGGGCAGTTGGTGTGCGCTTGACCGACCTTCAGAGGCCGTGTTATGGCCCGCTGTCACACCGTACCAAGAGAGCGGCGGGCCGACTATCGCCGCGAATTTATTCACCCACTGGCGCTCCAAGCCAAACGCGATCGCGTATGGCAAGTACCGATCGAACAAGTCCTTCGACTCCCGAAGCTCGGTATATCGCTCGATATCCGCCAAGTAGCGCCGGAAAGCCTCAGCCCGTTTGCGCATCTCTGCGCCCTTGCGCGTGCGTATCGGCATGTGTTGCCCAACGAAGTACAGCGCTGCCCCTACAACGAAGGCCGCAATCGGCGGGGCAATGCTGAACTCAGTCCAGCCCATTGCCAGCCTTATCACAGGCACGAGCACAATTAGAGAGGCCGCCATGATAATTTTTGCTAACTTCTCGTATCTATTGCGCGTCTGGTCTGGCCGGTGCATGTAGTAACCATCCCTCACCAGCACGTGATAAATGGCCGACTGTATGTCAGGGACGCGGATGTAGAACCACCTGCGAACCTCGGAGAAAGTGCGAACGCCACGGATGACGCCAAGCGCCGTGATCAGGAGGCGCTCATACGGTTGCAGGGTAACCTCGCCGTAGCACGGACCGAGCTCAATCGCCCAGTCTTGGTCATCCCCCTCGCTCTGACACTCCCTGATCTTGAGCACGCCACGACGCGCAAGATCAATCACGACCGCAGTGATGTCCTGGTCATCTACAGTCTCGTCCACCAACGCCCCCGCAATGGCTGGTGGGAGTTCAGGCGGGGGGGATGTGATGTGCTCGGCTGCCCAGCTGACCTGTGGATCCCGCCCGCCAACGTAGTAAAGGACGAACACAGTGGTCAATCCACCGCAGAGAATGAGCGCGCTTAAAAGAAGCGCGATCGCGTTGTAGATCGGCTTCTCGAACTCCTCAAAGTGCCGTCGTTCATCAAATTCCCGCTGCCAAGGCGGTGGTTCACCCTTGACTATCCCATGCGGGAACTGGACGCGCACCTCCATCTCACTGCCGCTTGGGATAGGCTCCTGCGCCTCGCCAACGAGGACGTTTCCCCCCAGCCCACGCAAGTTTGCCCGAACCCCATAGATCTCAGCCTTCTGCACCGTCGCATCGGCCGGCAGGCGCACGGTCACCCGCGCTGCCTGAACCGGAAACCCCGCACGGTCCGCATACACCGCCACCCAGAAGAGCTGATCGCCCTCCGGGTAATAGCGCAGCGCCCCGGAAACCGTGTAGCGCAGCTTGAAAGTGCGTCGCTCGAAGCGCGCCGGGCGAGAGAAGTAATACTTGATGCGCACGATCCCCGATTCGCCTTCGACGACGTCGACGCGGAGCGACCGCCCCCCCTCGGTGACCTCAACGTCACGCACGCCCGTGATCCTGTTGAGCTCAATGTCGCGATAGCCCCAATGAAAGGTCCCCGCGGTGAATTCGATCACATTGGTCTCAGTGACCCGGAGATCGCCATTTGGCAGCACCTCGACCTCGGTATCCAAGCGCGCCCAGACGAATGCCCTCTCGTCGGCATGTGCCGGGAGGGATAAGCTCATGCAGGTGATCAAACAGAAGAGGACAGGGAAGAGGCGGCGTTTCATCCACTCATTCACGAATTACCTCAGATCACCGTCGCCGCCAAGTGAGCGCGCGCGCCGCGCTCGGCGGGCTGAGGTCGGCGTATATGCGCTGGCCGGTCAGCGGATCTATTCCCATCAGCCGCCTGACCTGCACCCACCAGATGACTTCACCGGCTTGGCGCTCGCCTAAGATGTCGCTTGTGACCCTCAATGACGTTGCCTTGGTCTCGAAGATCGGGACGCTCACCGCCCCGGTCGGCTGAACTTGGACGACGTACCACTCATTCGGTCTGAGCAAGCCAACGGTGAGCCATTGTAAGGTCACGACGCGCCGATCCTCACCGATGTGCGCTCCGTCAGCCGGTGCCAGCAGCAGCGGCGCGTCATAGGTCGCCCGCGGCGTGGGCGAGGCGAAGATGATGGGATCGTCGCCCTGACAGCCCGCCCCACGCCCTTGACACATGGCATTCGCATCACCGATTGCCGCAACAAAGTCAGGCTGCGGAATGAGCAAGCGTTGGCCAATAAGGATGAGGCACGTGCGCGGATCAAGCTGATTGGCCGCGAACAAGTTTTCCAAGTCAACTCTGAAGCGAAGCGCGATATCGATACAGGTGTCCCCCTCCTGAACGACGTATTCGATGGGCGTCGGGGATGGGATGGGAGATGGCGCAGTGGGAGGTGAAGGCGTCGCTAGGGTCGCGGTGATTACCGCCGGCGGAGTTTTGAACTCAATCGTGATCCTCGGCTCGCTCTGCGGCTCGGACGCTGAATACACTAGGGCGGCGATCACGAAGAACGCAATTGAAAAAACAATTGACCCGAATACGCCGATGACTCCCCATGAAACCCGCTGCCTGCGCAGCCTGTGGTTGGCCGGCGATGGATGATGAGGGAGCGGGGGACTTGACACCCTTTGGCTTGTGTTCTTCGGCAGCGCGAGGAGCTCGTCAGCCTCGTGATCCGCGGCCATGTCTTGATTTTTATAACTTCAATCAGCGCAAGGCTATAATACCATATATGGCACAGGTTGAACTCCGCGACGGCGACATCTTCGCCGCCAATTGCGAGGCAATTGTGTGTCCGGTGAATTGCCGCGGCGTGATGGGCAAGGGATTAGCCCTGCAGTTCAAGCAGCGCTATCCAGACAACTATGCCGCCTATAGACAGGCTTGCTTGTCCGGCCAACTGCGCATGGGACAGGTCCTCGTGTATCAGCGCCCAAGCGCTGATAACCCGCGCTACATCATCAACTTTCCCACAAAGGACCACTGGAAGGACATGAGCACTATCGCACACATCCGCATCGGGCTGGCGGCGCTCTCGGCGCAGCTCCTAAAACACGACATTCGCAGCGTCGCACTGCCCGCGCTTGGTTGCGGCCTTGGTGGGTTGGCATGGGGCATGGTTTGCCGTGAAATAATCAATCATTTTGCAACGAAACATGGAGAATTAAAGGTAATTTTATTTAAGCCTCAGTCTGAATTTAAAACAGAAACAAACTATTTCTCTATGAGCGTTTAACCTTTCACCGCGCAGAACAATATTTGTGCGTTTATCCGCCAGTTGTCCACGCTGTATTCTCACGCGGTGGCTTGTCCCGACACGGTAGCGATCACAACCACCCACACCTGTATACATTGGCCCAGATATGTCCTGCGTTAAGCCGGCGGAGCACTTCCTGTTGCGTAATCTACAAAGCGTTCGGTTTGCTGTCTATTCCGTGCCCCAGCATGCGCACGAGGATCAGCGTCAACAACCCGTGATATAATTCTCCACGACTTGCTGCGCCCCCGGCAGGACATTTGCCTAGCCCTCACTAGCTTCCCTAGGTTTACCTGCTCTCTCAACATCCTCGATACCGCATAGTACATAGTACTGCAGGGTATGGAAGTTCGGCAGATGGCGAATCTGTTGATGCCTATCCGG
>Ga0308404_1000633_pt1 | contig 10676 bp, 6 predicted proteins | sample HotsprSampleOSM4_FD_203475 | JGI IMG/M metagenome (GOLD analysis project Ga0308404, IMG submission 203475) | Hot spring phototrophic mat microbial communities from Octopus Spring, Yellowstone National Park, Wyoming, United States - 20060914_OS-M4 ...
CTGCCTTTCACCACCCCCTCCTTCGCGACAGCAAAACCCTCACCCCTACCCATCGTGAAGAGATGGCCGCCCTCCTCAAAAAGATAGCCCTGGCTTACACCATCATAGAAGTCTCCGTGGAAGCGATTGACCGCCTCAACGTGCTGCGGGCCACCCTTCTGGGCATGGCCCAGGCGGTAACCAGCCTCGCTATCCGTCCTGCTATCGTGCGCGTAGATGGCCCGCATGCGCCACCGCTCTCAGGTTATCGGGTAGAGACCCACATCGATGGGGATGCCACCTGGCCGGAGATTGCCGCCGCTTCTATCCTGGCGAAAACCGCTCGCGATGCCCACTTAGCGCTCCTCCACGAGGAATACCCCCACTACCACTGGGCCCAAAACAAGGGCTACCCTACGTCCCAGCACAAAAAAGCCCTCCAAGCCTACGGCCCGTCACCGCTGCACCGGCGCACATTCCTGCGAAAGCTTAAGCGCTAATGCCACTTCCTATGGACTTTTGGGCGGCAGCCCGCCCACCCACCAGAAACCAACCTACTCCCGAATCCCCATAAAACGCTCCACCTCCAGAAACAAATGATACCGGTACCGGCCAATACCATGATTCTGTCCCGGATAAATGCGCCAAGTAAGGGGGCTCTCAGGCGCGCGCCCCAAAAGCCTCTCTATGAGAAGGTAGCTTTGCTGAACGTGCACATTATCATCGGCTTCGCCGTGGATGAGGAGGAGCGGGGCTTGTAGGCGACGACTGGGTGCGAGCAAGCTGGTACGTTCATAGCCCTCGGGGTTTTCGGCAGGGGTCTGCATGAAGCGCTCGGTGTAGGCAGAGTCATACAGGCGCCAATCCGTAACCGGCGCGACAGATATAGCGCCAGCTAAGGCATCGGGGGGCGCTTCCATGGCGAGGCGGGCCGCTACATAGCCCCCAAAGCTCCAGCCCATCCCGTACACCTTCTCCACATAGGGCTGACGCCGGAGATACTGCACAAAGTCCACTACATCCGCTGTCTCCAGTGTACCGAGCTGCTTATAGATGCCGTAGCGCTGCTTGCCTTCATACAGGGCTGTGCCGCGGCCATCCACATGCGCTACGAGGAAGCCCTTTTGCACTAAGCGCGCCTCCCAGAAAAACCATACCCCCCCAAACTCGCGGGACACCGTCTGCGAGCCTGGCCCACCGTAGAAACGTACTAGCACCGGATACTTTCGGCCCGGGTCAAAGTCCGCCGGCAAAAGCAGGGAGGCCCATAGACTATCCCCAGCCGCATTGGCAAACCGGAAAAACCGCTTCTCTAAGGGCGGGATCGCCTTCCGAAGCGTGCCATTGAGGTCGGGCAGATCGTAGCGCTGCTTGAGCGTCGCTACATCCAGCAGGTAGGTACGAGGCGGACTCAAGGGGCCGCTTTCCGTGATGGCGAGCTGCGAGCTGCTCACTTGCGCCTCGGCCCAAAGCGTATCGGCTGTGAGCCATCGTGGCTGCGCCCCCTTCTGCCGAAAGTCCAAATACCCCACCCGCTGGGCCGTAGGGTCTTTCCCCCACGCCGTGAAAAAGAGCTTCCCAGCAGCGTAGCCTATCATGTCTTTCAGGCCAGGAATGGTATACTGTCCGAGTCGACGCCCCTTGTAGTCGTAGCGCTCAATCACCGCTGACTTACCCCGCTCTGCCTTGTAAAAAAACTCCGGCTGGTCTGCTCGCGCAATAAAAAGCTGGCGATTATCCAGGCTAAACCAGTAGGGCGTAGCGTCTCGGAGAAACACCTGCGGGCGGCCCTCGTCTGGCGCCCACCGGTAGAGCGTAAAGGCATTCTGCAAGCGGTTCAGGTGCACAAAATACAGCTCATCGCCCATCTCACTCCAGAAAAAGAACGGCAGGTAACCGCCGCTGGTATCCTGAAAGAGCATCCGGTCGGTGCGGTCCTGCAGGGAGAGGATGTGCAGGGCAACCCGGGGGTTCTTCTGGCCGACTTTGGGGTAAGGGAAAGTGCGGGTGCGGGGATACGGCTGCTCAAAACCGTAATACGTCAGCGACCAAGTGGGCGTCTCCCTATTGTCAAAGCTCAGATAAGCCACATAAGCGCCCGAGGGCGCAACCGAAAAGGCCTTGGTGAAGCCAAACTCCTCTTCGTAGAGCCAGTCGGTAGTGCCAGCCTGCTGTAAGCCGGTAAGCGCGGTGAGCCGCTCGGTAGTGGGCTGGCCGCGCATCCAGAGATAGAGGTTTTGACTATCGGCCAGGACGACCCGCCCATCGGGTAGGAATTCTGCCTCCTGATAGGTCCCGGGGATGGGGGTGACTTTCCCACCGGCTAAAACATAGACCCGATACCGCCCCGACCGGCGAAAAAGCCGTTCTACCGGCTCAAAGAGGAGCGCTTCGTCGGTGTTAGTGCGCGCTAAGGCCATGCGGCCTATGGGGAAAGGGCCTTTCCAGAGGGTTTCGGGTGCCGCAGCGCCTCCCCAACGATATACGACGCTTGTCGACCCATCGTAGTCATAGCCCCAGAAGGTCTCCCCGCCATACAGCTCGTAGCCCTCCGACACGTAGCGATACTCTCGCCAGATGGCCGATAGGGAAAGCCCCCGCTGCGCCCACCCTAAGGCCACCAACAGAAGCCCAATACCTCTCAGCATGGTACAAATGTATCTCAGCGGCACCGAAATGCATCTCGGCCGACTTTGCGGGAAAAGGACGGGGACTGGACAGCGGCTGCAAACAATCACTTTACTTATTTTTGCCCTCATGAAGCAACTCTGGCGGAGCTGGGTAGTGCTCATCCTATGCGGAATAGGTTTGAGTTGGGCCCAGGTAGATAGTGCATACATTCGGATGAAGGAGTTGGGTATCAGTCCGGCACCGGCCCCATGGCCCCCAGGTGTACCACAGCCCCTCACAAATCCCGCTTCGGACTGCCCCGGCGCCATCCGCATCTGCCAAGCCACCTACACCTTCGCCCAAGCCGTCCCTAACCATGGAAACATCCAGGAGCTGCCCGGCGGAGCGGGTACCTGTCTATTGGGCGGAGAGCATAGGAGCGTCTGGTTCATCTTTACCATTCAGCAGGGGGGGACCTTAGGGTTTGTCATAGACCCGATGAGTTCCACCGATTACGACTTTGCGATGTGGGATGTAACTGGTCTCTCTAATCCATGCAGCGCCATAGGCAGCCAACCCCCGATTCGATGTAACTTCTCTGCAAATAGGAATGTGACCTCCTGCTGTGGCACCTACACGGGAGGCCCAGGCATCACGGGCTTGGACCATACTAATCCCCAGCCTGGAACCATATCACATAACGCTTCCCAACCCCCCGTGATGCCCGGTCTGACGGTTACCGCTGGTCAGACCTTCCTGCTGGTAGTGGATAACTGGACCAATAACAATCAAGGCTATATGATCACCTTCACGGGCACAGCGCAGTACTTTGACAATACGCCGCCCAAAATGGACTCTACGGCTCAGTTCTGCGCCACCTCCTACGATCACCAGCTGGACAACCTGCGCCAGATTCTGGTGCGGTTCAACGAACTTATTGATCCTTCTACCGTAGCGGCCAATGGCAGCGACTTTGTCGTTGAGGATGTAGCCAGTGGGACGCTGGTTCCTGTAACAGCCGCCGCCCCTATAAATCCCCCTCAGACGAATCAAGTGCGCCTTACGGTGGGGAGTCCCTTAGTACCAGGCCAAACCTATAAGATTCGTATTGGGTATAATCCGCCCGGTTCTGGCTCCTCCAATGGCCAGCCCGGCACCGATGGCAATACGATTAGCGACCAGTGCGGCATCACCATCCCGATCACTAACATACCACAAGGCAGCTCGGCGGACTCTATTATTCTGGTAGTTCAGGATACCCTTACGCCTACTACCAGTGTAACGCCTCCCAATTGTGTGGGTGCGGCCACGGGGCAGATCAGCGTGAGTACGACGGGGGGCGTCTCCCCTTATCAGTATGTGCTTGTGAGTGGCACTTCCAATACGCCGCCTACTACAGGCTGGAGTACAACGAGCACTTTCACGAATCGGGCGGCAGGCACGTACACGCTGTGGATTCGAGATGCGGCGGGCTGTATCATCCGGCGAGTGATTCAGCTGACAGATCCACCCGCGCTGTCGATCGTCGTTACAGACTCCAGAGATATAGTCTGCGGTAGCACTGACGGATATGTCACTTTCACTGGTCAGGGGGGGACGCCACCTTATGAATATAGCATCTTACCCACTTCCCCTACCTGGCAAAATGGTAATACTTTTACCGGTTTAGCCGCGGGGACTTACACGCTACGGGTGCGCGATGCGAATGGCTGTGTGGCGACACGCAGCTTTACGATCACAGCACTGCCCCCGCTTACGGTGCAGGTCAGTAGTGTGGACTCTATCCGCTGTGCGGGCGGCACGGGGGGCTTTACTGTGCAGGCTTCTGGCGGGACGGCGCCCTATACCTACACGCTCGTGGGCCAGGGCACTACCAGCTCCACGGGCACCTTCACGGGCTTACCTGCTGGAACATACACGGTGCGGGCTCTTGATGCGTCGCAGGCCCAATGTGGCGAGATTACTATCACCCTTACCCAACCCGACACCCTCAAACTTCAAGACTCCACCGTCACGCCCGTCACTTGCCGCGGTGGCCAGGACGGCCAGATACAGGTTACCATCACAGGTGGGACCTCCCCCTATACTTACACCTGGCAAACCGCTGGAGGCGGTTCGCTTCCCAGCATGGGCTCTACTGCCTCCGGCCTCACGGCGGGCACCTATACCCTCACCGTTACGGATGCCAAGGGCTGCTCCTTAGGCCCTATAACCTTCACTGTTACCGAATCCGACACCCTCAAACTTCAAGACTCCACCGTCACGCCCGTCACTTGCCGCGGTGGCCAGAACGGCCAGATACAGGTTACCATCACAGGTGGCACATCCCCCTATACTTACGCCTGGCAAACCGCTGGAGGCAATTCGCTTCCCAGCATGGGCTCTACTGCCTCCGGCCTCACGGCGGGCACCTATACCCTCACCGTTACGGATGCCAAGGGCTGCTCCTTAGGCCCTATAACCTTCACTGTGCCCTACAGCTACTTCGTGGAGATAGATAGCATAGCTTACACATTAGTCCAGGATTGTCCGGATAAAAACTACCTCTTTTCAGCTTATGTCCGCGGTGATGGACCCTTCATGTATCGCTGGACCTGGGAGGATGGCTCAACCGAAGTCGGTAGCGCTACGATGTCCCACTCCTACTCGCCGCTCCTCCAGGGCGATGTTACTATCAGGCTTCAAGTGGAGGGAGCGGGTCCCTGCTATGCCGAAGCATCCTTGACCTTCTTATCCAAAGCCTGCTCGGGTCTCTTCATCCCCACGGCCTTCACGCCTAACGGAGACGGCATCAATGATATCTGGACTATCCAAGCTATCGGCTTCAGTCGCTATACCCTCATCGTCTTTGATCGCTGGGGCAAAGAAGTCTTCAACAACGGCGGCGACATGACTAAGCAATGGAATGGCACCATCAATGGTCAGCCCGCCCCAGAAGGCGTCTACAGCTTCGTCTTTGAAGGCATCCGCTTAAGCGGTGAAAAGGTAACCCGGACCGGCACGGTAACCCTTTTGCGGTAGCCCCCCAGTCTCTAAGCCAAGAGGCCCCTCCTCTCCCAGGAGGGGCCTTTTATATTAGATTTTCGCCGCCCTGCCCCTCACAAAGCCACTACCAAGCCGAAACGGGATAGTCTTACGCAGGAATGAGCGGAGTTTGCCAAGGGCGACCCCGCTCCTAAGCCTTTTACAGGGGAGAGGGGCCCAATACCTAAATGGGTGGCAGCGGGAGAGGGCACAGGATAGGCCCTATCACAGCCTGGATGGGTTTAGGCGGTCAGGGCAGAGGAGCGGCTTTTGGCGCGCTTTAAGATAGACTCCATCGGGAGGATAAGCAGCGTGATATCGTCGTTGGGCTGGGCGTCGCTGCGCCAGTTATGGACCGTTTGCAGGATAGTCTCCATCTGGCGAGCGGCTGGAGCGCCCTGCTGAGCCAGGGTTATAACCAGCTCTCGCAGGCGGCGAATCCCCCACTTGCGCCCCTCCCCATTGAGAACATCCGTCAGGCCATCCGTGAAAAAGTAGAAGAGCTGCCGGTCATTCAGGGAATGGCTATAGGCGGGAAACTCATAATCCGACGGGGTAAAGCTATCTATGCCCCGGCGGCCACCGTCTAACTCCTGTAAGCCCGCCTGGGGCTCCCATATCCATAACGGGCGCCCAGCCAGACCTACTTCTACCTTTCCCTGGCCTACATCAAAAATCGCCATAGCTATATCGCACCCTTCACGAATGGGGGCGCCTGTGGCATCATGGGTAGCCAAGAGCCGACTCGCAAAGGCATGCACCCGCATCAGAAGCGCCTGGGCAGTCTGACGGGGATTTTGGAGGAAGAAGTTCTGAATCGTAGCCCCAAAGATGGATGCCAGGATGGACCCGGATACGCCGTGACCGGTAGCATCTCCTACGGCGATGAGGTAGCGCCCCGTGAGCGCATCATGGGCCACAATATAGAAATCGCCACCGACCTGCTGAAGGGGCTGATAATAAACGGCGCTGTTGGAAAAGATTTTATTGAGCGGGGGCATGAGGGCCTTTTGCAGGCGCTCGGCGGCGCTGATAGAATCCTGGAGGTCTTGGAACGCTTCGGCCAGCGCTTCGGAGATGCGGATAAGCTCGCTGTTTTGACGTTCCAGTTCTCTGGCCTGGGACTCGAGGGATTTATTCAGTTTTTCGATTTCGGAGCGGAAAGCGGCTTCTTCTTGGGCGCGGCGCCGGGCTGTGCGATAGGCATACCCTACCCCACCCAGGGTCAGCACCCCTAAAACCCCCATCAGCGCGTAAAAGAGACGTTCGCGCTGCCGACTTAGCTCGAGCTCCCTTAGCTGACTTTCCCGCAAGCGCAGGCCAGACAGCTGTTCTAACTGGGCGGTGCGGTTGATTTCGGTTTCCTGAAGGGCTTTTGTACCCTCCTGGAGAACCGCCTCGAAGTAGCGGTTTGCTTCGGAAAGGGCTTTTCGCTCCAAGGCCATCTGGAAGCGGAGCCGGTAGTATTGCTGGCGGAGCGCATAGGGTAGGCGAGATAGCATAAAGGCTATTTGATTGAGGGCCTGCTCGGCCCGGGCGATTTGTCGCTGCTTGTAGTAGAAGCTGGATAGGTTCAGGAGGACGTGGGCTTGGCTGAGGGAGTCTGGGGCGGTTTGGAGGGCTTCCTGGTAGAGCGCGAGCGCTTCGCGGCCTTTGCCAACATCTTCGTATAGGGTGGCCAGGTTAGTCAGGATAGCCGCGCGCAGGCGCGGTCTGGGGATGGAACGGGCCAGCTGTAGGGCCTCTTCTGCATAGGTAAGGGCCCGCGGTATATCGGCCGTAAGCACGGCAAGCTGGTTCAGGGCTAAAGCTTGCAACTCCGGATCGCCGACAGCCCGGGCAGCATCCAGCGCCTGTGAGGCATACGCCTGCGCCTTTGTAGGGTTTTTCTCGAAAACGAGTTTACCCAGAGCCAGCGCCGCTTTGGCTTTCCAGGAAGGGGGGGTAGAAGGATCTTCTAATAGGTACTTGTAGTGGTATTGGGCAGAGTCCGGCGCGAAATGCTGATGTGCCTGTGCGAGCCAGTAACGGGCTTCGGCCCGAAGGGCGGTCTCCTCCGCTGGGGCCTCGCGAAGGGCCTCCGAAAGCACCTTCACAGCTCCTTCCTGAAAGCCTCCTAATACCCAGGCTTTACCCAGCACGACCTGGGCCTTAAGCTTTTCCCGAGGCGTCCCAGCCTTAAGTAAGAGTTCATAGCCACAAGAGCCAAGACACAGCGGATTTTCGTGACAATGTTGGCAGGGTTCACTGGCCCATGCCAAAGCTAAGAGACCTAAACGAAGGTAAGTTATCCAGCGGTTCATAGATATGCCTACAAAGGTAAGCACAAGAGGGGTAGTTTTTCTACCAGGAGAAGGGAGGGCCGGCTTCCGAAGCAGGTAGGTAGAGATTCGCAGAGGGGTGGTGCACGGCTAAAGGCTAATTTCGCCACCAGCAGGCACGTTACCTTCGCCTGAGCCTCCGCAGCGATAAAGTCAAACGGATTTTTGTTTTCCTTTGTGCTATGTACCCTGCTCACGTCGTAGAACCCATTCGTCAGGAGACCACGCACATAGGTCTGCAAGAGCTGCGTACCCCCGAGGAAGTGGAAAAAGTCATTTCGGAAATCAAAGCCACGGGGGACTCCGCGCTGTTTCTCATCAACTCTGTATGTGGGTGTAGTGCGGCTTCGGCGCGGCCGGCGATAGCCTTAGCCCTGCGTCATTCGCCCCGGCCCAAACGCCTGTATAGTGTCTTTGCCGGCGTAGATAAGGAAGCTACCGAGACCCTGCGACGTTATTTAGCCCCTCACCCCCCTTCCTCTCCCAGTGTCGCCCTCTGGGCCGGCGGCAAACTCGTCCATTTCATCCCCCGCCATGAAATAGAAGGCCGCAGCCCCGACATCATCGCCATCACCCTCACCGCCCTCTTTGATGAATACCGTGTCTGATGAAAGGGCTTTTCCTCCCCTCTCTACTTCTCATATCGCTCCTACAAGCCCAAAACAATTCCCCAAAAACTTTCTGGAGTAACCTCCATCCCTACTTTGGGGGCGAGCTGGCCCTGATAGATATTCGCTTCCTGGGGCAAAGTCTATTTAGCTACCCGGCGGACTTCTGGGGTATTAGCATAGGGGCTAACTACATTTATCATCGGAGTGGGGATGACTTTTTTGCTGTGGGGCCCGGTGCGCAAATAACCGGCTCGTTTCAGTTTCTGGGCTCCTTCGGGTCTAACTGGATGGTGCAGGTGCCTCTGTATGGTTTTGCGCGCATCGGCGCAGCGGCTACCCCGTACAATCAACAGCGGCTGGGCGCCGGCATTGGCTTGGGCTTACGCTATACTTCCTTCCAGACAATCTATACGGCTTCCTCAGGCTATGTCGGCAGGCTCCGACAAAACTTTCTCAACCCTACCGCTATGGTTGAACTTACCTTCAACTTTCGGCGCGTATCACCCACTACAATACGCTTTTACATGGATATCCTTCCCGCCCGACGCAATACAGAAATCTATGGTTCCTTTGACCCCGTGCCGCTGGACTATCGTACCCTGGGATTCGGCATATACTACTATATCCCAAACCTATAGTAGGCGAGGGGGAAAAGTTTTTTCTGCCCCATGTTTCTCGCCCGTCCCCCGCACAGGGGGAGGCTGTTTAATTTTCCTCGCCTAACGTTCTTACCTGCTCAGGAGCTGGCCATCTGGCGTTCATAAGCCCGCAGGGCCAGCCACCGTTCGGCATCCAGCGCTGCCATACAGCCACTGCCGGCTGCGGTTACTGCCTGCCGATACACTGGATCCTGTACATCCCCCGCTGCAAAGACGCCCGGTATGTTCGTTGCCGTGCTCTTAGGCGCCGTCTTGATGTACCCGTGCTCATCCAGCTCTACCTGCCCTACAAAAACCTCCGTATTTGGCTTATGTCCGATCGCCACGAAAAAGCCCCGAATAGGAATATCCTGCACTTCACCGGTGAGCTTATTTTGCACACGTACGGCTTCCACGCGATTTTCCCCCAGTACATCAAGGGGAATGGTATTCCAGTGGATGTGGATATTGGGGGTATTTTGGACGCGCGCTTGCATGATTTTGGAGGCGCGCATCTGGTCGCGGCGCACGAGCAGGTGGACTTCGGAGCAGAGTTTGGAGAGGTAGAGTGCTTCTTCGCAGGCGGTGTCGCCGCCGCCTACCACAGCCACTGGCTGCCCCCGGAAAAAGTACCCGTCACACACGGCGCAGGCACTGACGCCCGCCCCGTACAGCCGAGTCTCCGCCTCTAACCCTAACCACTTCGGGGAAGACCCCGCAGCAATGATCACCGCCTCCGCATGCAGCACCTCTCCGCCAGAGAGATACAGCGCCTTCGGCTCTTCACGAAGCGCTACCCGCTCCACCACATCATACACGATCCGCGTGCCAAAACGTTCTGCCTGCCGCCGAAAGTCATCCATCATTTGGCCGCCCAAAACCCCCTCGGGATACCCGGGATAGTTTTCCACCTCACTCGTTTTCGTAAGCTGTCCGCCAATCTCCGGGCCAGCCACCATCAAGGGCTCCAGACCTGCCCGCGCCGCATAAATCGCCGCCGTATAGCCCGCCGGCCCCGAACCAATAATCACCACTTTCTCTACCTTATTCATACGCTATTTTGTTTTTCTCGATAAGCTTTCAAGCCCCGCTCTAAAAAGCTCCTATATTCCGCCTTATCCAGCGTAAAGCCCCTTGGCGGAACCAGTGGCATCAGCGTCTCATCCGTAATCACGTAATAAGGCTGCGCTTGAATCCGATACTGTGCTTTCTGAAAGTGAAGCCACTTATCGCCAATGGTGCGCAGCTTCTCGCCCTCAGGCGTCGCCACCACCGAATCCAGCGACGTCTCATCATCCACAAAAAGGGACACTAACACAAACTCCTCTTGGATGAGCTTTCGAATAGCTGGCTCTTGCCAAACGGTGCTCTCTACCTGGCGGCAATTAACACACGTGTGGCCCGTAAAGTCTATCAAAATAGGCTTACGCACCTGTGCCGCATAGGCCACGGCTTCCTCCAGGTCGTAAAACGCACAAAAACCCCGCGGGGTG
>Ga0308404_1000645_pt1 | contig 10575 bp, 8 predicted proteins | sample HotsprSampleOSM4_FD_203475 | JGI IMG/M metagenome (GOLD analysis project Ga0308404, IMG submission 203475) | Hot spring phototrophic mat microbial communities from Octopus Spring, Yellowstone National Park, Wyoming, United States - 20060914_OS-M4 ...
ATGAGCGCATCACGAACATCACGAACCTTTGCAAAATTGCGAAAGCCATGGAGGACTCTCGCCAGCATCAAGTCGCCAACCAGGATAAAGTCTTTCGATAACCTGACATCGAGATAATCGGTGTGGGGCGAGCGGACGCCGTTGAAGTACTCGATCCAGATCGTGCTATCTACCAGGAATACGCCTCATCCTCTGGCCGAGACAGGCACTGCGCGTGCAAGTCCCCTTCCCACCTCAGTTGACCGCGCAAAGCGCGGATCTCAACTTGGGCTTGGAGCGCGGTCAGCGCGCGCAGGGCTTCGTGAATCACCTCGCGTTTGTCTCGAATGCCGGTCATCCGGCAGGCGCGCTCGATGAGTTCATTGTCAACGTCAATGTCAATATGCATGCTGTGCGCCCACTATACACCTGCGCCGGGCGCGTTCGCCCGCCGGCGCGGGGGAGGCCGCGGATGGTCGCAGTCATCGTCCCGCGCGGCGGGGGGGGGCATGTCAGCGAAACCATTCGTCGCACACGATCTATGCGTCTAACCGCATGACGCCATCCACGACGTCGCCAAATAACATGCGCGGTCGTGCGTCACGAACGTTACGCGCTGGCATTCGTGTATCCTGGTTACATTCGGGCGCACTACTTGCATTCACAGCCAGGGGCAAAGCCCTGGGTGGGGACGGCAGTGCCATCCCCACCTTCTACCGAAGATTCTGCTTTCGCTAGCAACATAGCTTGTGGAAGATGCCCCTATGGGGTAAACGCACCCGTCGTGGTTGACGTGAGCGGGACAGTCGCTGTAAACAAGTCGGCAGGGAGCGTGAGCAACGGGGTGCATCCGCCCATCACGCGTGGGAGCGCACCATCCCAGCGCTCGATGAAGCGCAGTTGAAGCAGTTCTGAGGTGAGGACCGCGCGCTGAAGGCGCAGCGCTTCGGCCTCGGCGCGGGCTACCTCAAGGCGGGCTTTAGCGTTGGCCTCGGCCTGTGCCACGACCTGCTGTGCCTCGATCTGGGCGCGACGGAGCTCGTTCTGTGCGCGCAGCGCGTCCTGCTCCGCGACCTGCTTGGCCTCGATGGCCTTGCTGAACTCGTTGCTGAAGTCGAAATCGGTGATCGAGACCGACTCGACGATCACCCCGCGCGTCTTCAGTCGCTCCTCAAGTATGTTGCGAATGGCAGCGGAGACCTCGGGCCGGCGGGTGATCAGCTCCTCTGCGGTGAATTGCGCCGTGGAAGCCTTTAGCGCCTCCTGAACGGCTGGGTCGACGATCCGCCGCTCGTAGTCGGCGATGCCGATGTCGCGGACGATGGATGCTACCTGCGTCGGGTCGAGCCGATAGTTCAGGACGATCTGACTTGAGACGATCTGCAAATCGCGCGAGGCAGCGGTGGCCTTCACCTCATAACGTTGTGTCTTCACATCGACAATCGTCACGGATGTGATAAAGGGGGCCCGTATGTGCAGACCTTCCTCGAGGATGCCGGTGATTTGGCCAAACGTCTTTAAGACGCCGCGCGTTCCGGCCTCGATCACGGTGAGGCCATTTACCAAAACGACAATCGCGATAATGATGAGAACTGCCAGGATAACTATTGGTTTGCGCAAATCTATATCGTAATCGTACATCTTGAACTCCTAATTTCGGTGGTCTCGCATGTGATATTATACCATAGCATGCGGCAATGCTGCCGGCGTGGGTGCTGGTCAGTAATCTGCGCCTGCTATATAATTACTGACATCATCGGGAATGGAGCAGTGATGACGCGAAATCTTGGATGGCCGTGCGAGGCCACTGAAATGCCGCGAAATAATAATTTTTTAATTTTTAAAAAATAAAATATTCAATTTTGCATATAAATATGTAGTTTTTTAATTAAAAATCAAATAATTTATGATTTTTAATATTTCTTGTATTTTAGGCGAGGGGGTTGCCATACGAAGGGACCAACCTGCGCAGATAGAGAAGATGAAGCGCTATGTCAGCTGCTCCTTCTCAGAGCTATGCTGCGCGAAGGCTCACCAACAAGCTGCACGCCTAGCTCCACAAGGAATGGGACTCGCCCTTGTCGCACAGCGCACGCAATTTACAAATGAACATTCTCAGCGCCTCCCTACCTACCTCCCTCAAAATTGCTGATATATGGGCAGGCCAGTGCGGTTACCCTTTACCAAGCAACCAAGGCAGATTGCTGCTGCGCGGATTAGCTTCTGCGAAAACTCGCCGCGACACTCTGCTCTGGCGGGATCAGCAGCAGCTCGTGGAAGATTAGGTTGGCGGCGAAGTCCTTCTAGAGACGCTGATAGACGATCACGTTCGGCGCGACAATCAGGAAATTGGTCGAGAGTTCGGGGTCCTGCACCTTCTTCTTGTGAAAGTAGGGCCAGACGATCACCATGGCCATGACCAAGGTCTTGTCCAAACCAGTGGCCATCTTGAAAGCGAAGCGACGCAGGTTCTCTTGCGGAAGATCCTGCACACCCTCTCTACTTAGCTCTGGCACATAGCGGCGGAGCTGTCGCCGGCCGTCCACCGTAGTGTCTGGGGGGCGATATTATTATCGAAGAGGTCCTTCTCGAAGTTCGCGGCATGTGCCTTAATTGATGCATGAACGTCACGCTGGCGATCAATCTCCACCAGCCATACCAGCGTCTCAATTGCCTCGCGCTGGCAGAAGTAGTAGCGGAAGGGCATACAGAAACCGGGATCCTCGTGGTCTTCCTCGAGCCAATACGTGAATAGTTGTTTCGTCGCACCAGATGCACCATCATAACCACTTTCTCGCCAAGCATCTACCTGTTCGTGAAGCTTGGGAACAAGCAGGAGCTTGCTAGGGCGGCGGCCGGATTCCACCCGTCACCCAGTCGGGGCACTGGCGTCTTTGACAAGGTAGGACTTAGGCTTCTCCCATGGACGACGGTCTGGGATCTCCGGTAGATCCTTGACGTAGGCGATAAAATTTTTACTCATGGCTTTTCACTACAAAGGCGCATAGGAATACATACTCCAGCAGATATCGTCCTTGATCATAGCCTCAAACCTCCACTTCGAATGCCTGAGAGCTGTCATTGCCGAAGATGTCTATCGCCTTGACGAGAATGCAGTATTTGCCGGGCTTTTCGTAGGTATGCGGGTCGGAGATAAGCGGGAGATCACGCTTCTTGCGCGTGCGGTAGGCCACCCAGCCCTGCATGAAGGCATCGTTCTGGAAGTCCCAGTCCACTGCCCAATAGTCAATATAGTCTGACCACTTCTTGACCTTGCTGCGCACATCCTCGGGGATCAGCTCGGTGTTGGGGATGACGAAGTCCTTGAGCGCCACCTGCACAGTGAGCTTCTTCGGCTGATTGATCTCAACTTCAAGGTAGGCCAGCTCGAAGAAGCGCACGTCACCTTTGGCAGCCGCCTGCTGCTCCATCACCTCGCGCGGGATTTGCAGGAGCATAAGCTTAACCTTCTTCTGCTCGGCCTCCCGGTGCATGAGGCCGCCCTTGCGAACATCATTGTTTGGCCCTGCAAGACCCATCTCCCATTCCCAGCCAAGCACGTGAAGCTCGGTTTGCTGGTGGGCGACGCACTCGTCGAGCGCCTGGTTGATTTCGTCAAAGGTCACAGGCGCGTCCACTGCGCCGATGTGGACCATGGCCTTGCCCTTCTTGCCATGCAAGTGCGCCATGCCCGCCACCGGCTGCGCGCTATAGAGCTTGAGGATGAAGGCAAGATACTCGTAGATTCGTTGTTCCAGGGATTCAGTGCGGAGATACGGAGAGCACGAAGATTTATCCTGATTTTCTCCCTGCTCTCCATGCCTCTGTGGCGCAAACGTCACGCCCTGCCAGTACTGGCGCTCGTACTTGCCGAGGTTCAGCACCTCGAAAGGCTTGCAGTTGGGGATGTCGAGCAGGCGTTTGCGCGTGACGTGGATCGCCCAGCGGCCCAAGTCACAGCCGATCCAACGCCGGCCCAGCTTCTCGGCGACAGCGAGTGTCGTCCCAGAGCCGCAGAAAAAATCGGCAACAAGATCGCCGGGGTTGGATGCGATCGAGATGATTCGATTCAGCAGCTCCTCTGGTTTTTGTGTCTGAAACCCGGTCTCCTCCGCGGCGCGCTTCACGAGGTGCATCGCATATGTTTGCTTTATGTCGCTCCACACCGTCGAGAGCGGCACTCCCCTGCTTTCATCAAGGTATTGGCGTTCAACCTTACCACCACCGCGGGTGCGAATGCGATATCGGCGTCCATCCTGGTCGGTGAAGATAAATCTTTCATTGATATACTTTTCCGAGTAACTAAGAAACTCTTTGTTGTATATATGCGAACCATATCTCTTAACGGCGTATAAGATATACTCGTGAGCCTTGATAATCTTATTCCCTGCAGCTCTGCCCCCTGATGGGGTTCCATAGCTCCAAATTATTTCATCGAGAACATTCTCAGTTCCAAAAACTTCTCCAAGAACGACTCGCATGAAGTGGTTGACCTGAACACCAAGATGCAAGAAAAGGGAGCCTCTATCTGAGAGGAGCTCGCGCATAAGGCGCACTCTTGGCACAAGCATCTCAAGGTATGAGTCGATTCCACGACCCCATGTATCCCGATATGCCTTCTCTTCAATAATTGACTGTTCTTTTGTGATCTCCTCGCCCGACTCGCCGATCGGTGCGGTGAACGAAAAGTCCGATCCTGTCGCAAACGGCGGGTCAATATAGATGAGATCGATTTTCCCTGCGAACTTCTCTAAGAGCGACCCCATCACCAGCAGGTTATCGCCCCAGATCAGCTTGTTGCGCCAGCCGTCTTCAAAGGCATCCCCCTCCTTGCCTTCCCAGACTTCGAAGAGCGTGGGCTGCACACCATTCTTCCTGGCCTCGCGCGCTGCGCGGCTCTCGTTGACGCGCTCGATGACCTGAAAGGGCAGCTTGATGCGCGGCACTTCCTTGAGCATGCCATCCTCGCCATACTTGCCGGGCCAAACCAGTTCGGTTTTCGTGATCTCGACCTTTGCCATTTGGCTCTCCTTTCTCACCATAGTTTACGCTGCAAAGGTTGCTGATTGGCGATGATCCCCCCGGCACGGCAGAGCCGCCGCAGGTCGCATGCCTGGCGGATTATTGCCTCGGGCGGCGTGGTCACGGCGAACTTGTGTGCCTGGATGCGACGCACAGTCTCGTCGAAGAGCGGCCAGCCTCTTCAACACGTTAAGGCAAGACCATGAGCGCATCCTGCTTAAGCGCCCCTGAAGTCCAGTTATACGCGCCACGCGCTTCTCGTTTCGAGAATATGGGCATAGCTAGCGCTCGTAGGCGGAAGTAATTCATCACCTGATCGAAGGCCGCCTTTTTTGCTGCGTCGTCAATAGGCCGCATGTCGCTCAGACAAAGGAAGCGGAAGGTGTTATCGAAAAGTTCGCGAATGCGGGGCTCATCGAGCGTTTCGAGACTGCCGTCGTGGGCGATGCGGTGAATCTCCTCGACCGGGTCGCATAGCTTGTAGAATTGGTGAACGCACCTGATTTACATCACTCAGTGATTCTGATCTAAAGAAAGTACAACAAAGAACTTTTGGACATTTATCAATTAAAATTATAGTAAATTTTATTACATCTAATACATAAATATTTGTAAAAAGCATGTACACTTAAATGCTTAAAAGCTGGATTATTAATTTTATCACGCCCTCTCGCTGCGAGAACTGCGATATATAAAATATCCGCGACTCCGCGCAAAATCCGAACTCACGTTATGATCTTGTGCACAGCGCCGTCTATTACAGCGCGAGCATGACAAGCGGTTGCCAGCTATCAGCCGCCCCGTGATGACGAACTGAAGTGTGCATAGGATATCACTGACAGCAATTCCTCAACGATGAACCTCGCGGCAACTTGATGGAACCGGATGACGAGGGGGGGAATTCTTCAGCTTACCAAGATGAAGGCGATCTGAGCGCTGCTGACAACCCTGTGCCTTTGTGACATCGTGTGCGCCGGTGACTGCCTACTGCTGGTAGATCAGCGCTGCTGTGCAAGCGCAAACGGAAGCGGTTAGAATACGTCAGGTGACCGTACCTGCATAGGCGCGGGGACCTAATAGCTGGGTGAATATGACACAGTTTAGGTTGGCTTTGTGTAAGCTATGGACAACTAAAAAGAGGGGGTGTGTTGCTAGAATAAGCGTGGGTAAGTGATGAGATGAGCAAAGCGCTGCGCCGGTTTGAGGGCGAATTGATGGGTTATTCGATGATAGGTATATGAAGGCCATTTAGGAAACTGAAGTAAGTCGAACATTAGCTTAGAATTAATACAAAAAATCTACAACTATTAATTAATTTAAATAATATATGACGTAATAAAGAATAAATAAAACAAATATAATAAAAATAAAAATTTTACATATCTATTAATATAAAATCATTCAGGTAAGATATGGAAAAAGAACTGACAAAAGTCTTAGCTCGGCGTTGGTTTGATCAGCAAACCGAGGAGGTGGAAGATTTTGTTTATAAGACACTAGAGCTTATCCTTGGTCATAATGCAATTTACTTTATTGAGGCAACGAACGATGCGATGATGCACAGGGGTGGGCGCGTGTCTCCGACGGCAATGGATGGTTTCGTTGTCACGGGCGATCCACGCGAGGATGAGCTGATCGCGCACGCCGGTCTGATCTGGACACTGATGAACGGCGCGCCATGGCCAGAGGAGGTCTATCAAGCGCACGTGCAACGGCTTGTAGATGGTGGAAGTGGGGAGGCGTCCTATTTGGCAGCGCGGTTGTGGCCTGCACACGATCTGATCCAGAAGGTGACGTATAGGCCGTTGTTTTACAAGATGGAACACGATCAGCTGGACGAGCGCGATTACCGAATGGTGTTGGAGGAGGCGCTTCGTTCCTCAGAATACCCGGATTGGTGCGAGCCATCCATCATTCCAGATGCAGTGAAGTATGGATATAAAAATTATATTTCTATTTTTGACGATTTCATTTTAAAATATATAAACAAAAAAGGGCTTAGCCACCCAATATCTGCTTTAATAGATATATGGAAGATTGACAAAGAAACAATAGAAATAATAAAAAAAGATTTGTCAGCTCATCACTTCGAAAAATATAGAAATCAAGCGATATTTTTATTCTATATATCTTTAATAAATTACTTTAAGGAGGGCGTAGTGACCATCAAAAACAATTTAAGAGAAGAAATTATTGATATTTATAAACTAACAGAAAATATTATTGAAAATTTCTTTTTAGAAATAAAAGAATCAAAAAGACAGAAAGATATGGTAAACTACATATTAATTAAATATAGAGATTATATTGTTCGTAAAATAAATAATAAAAATAAGAATAATTTGAATAAAGATATTTTTATAAAAACTGCCAAAATTTTTACTGAATATATAAAAAATGGAATTGAGATAAAAGATATATTTTATATAGGAAACTTCATTATAGATTTAATTGAAAATTCAAAGAAAATTAAGGAATTTAAAATTAAACTTGAGGATTGGTTGGACAAACAAGAAGAAAGCGACCAAAAGAAAATTTTAAATCTAAAGACTTATTTAAGAGATATTTCAAAGTCAAAAAATAAATCTAACGGGAGTTTAACGAAAGTAGATTTAAGAAAAATATACAAAATTTTTGGGAATGCGCCAAAAGAAGATATAATAAAAATATTATCAAAAAATGTTGACCAAAACAATTACACCGCCCTTTCCGAATTTATAATTAGATTTTTCAATGAAAAATTTAATAATATAAAAACAAAAGACATTGAAATTGATATAGATATTAAAAAAATAATAAATATTTTAAGAGGCAGTTTTGTAAACTTAATAGTGTACGAAGATTCGCATAACAAAGATTTTTTTTCGCAAGCTGGCCTATTTTTATATAATATCATTAGAACAGGATATTTCTATAATAATAATTACTGTAAATATCCAGAAGAATGGACTAAAATAGCTGATTTAATGAAATTATATTTATTATGGGAAAAACCATCTGATGAGAGAGAATTAAATGTTTTAATAGAAAAAATCAAATATAATAACTTTTTAGAAAAAGACGAGGCATATCAATGCTTAATTAGGATAACAAAAATATTGAAGCACGTAGGAATGAAAACAGAATATATCTCAGAAGTAAGAAGTAATATAATAAAAAATATCAAAAATTTTGAAGGGAAAAACCTTGAAGGGATTTTTAATTTATTTAATATTAAAACCAAGGACTATTCAATAATAATGTAAAAATAAATAATTTAAGCTCATTGGCGACTAATTTGACGGGTGGTCGACATCGTGAGTGCAATCTGTTAGGGAACTCGACCTCTTGAAAAGCAGTCGTCGGACCGTTGATGCGCTCAGCGAAGGTGGTGATAACTTGCCTACACCAAGAAACCAGCGCATGCGCGCTGCTCACTTCGACGTGTCGTCCAAGCCGCGGTCAACACAACCGACCAGTCATGCGCACAGCGTCAATTCTCCCTAACGCCACTCGCGTGTTCTCACTCGCTTGACGAAGTCTTCCAAATCTTCGCGATCTCGCCATAGGCCGATGAATGGTTCATTGCACAGGTCTGTCGCCTTCCCAGCCGGCGCTTGTGCGTAACGACGGTGTAGCTCTGCAATGTAGTCCGCGACCATCTGCTGCGCTTCCGGTGGGAGTGCCATGAGATCATGCCACAGGCGTTCTTGATCCAGCATGCTTGGATTATACCTTCAGTGTCGCCGTCTCCCAAATGCATCAGCAGCGCAGTGTGCCACAAGCAATCCGTGCTGCATCTGCCTATGCAACCCTTCCCCCTTCGCTGATCGATCACTGCAGGCCGGCAACGGTCTTGGCGAGTAGATTTGAGGTATAATATTAAACATGAACAGCGAAGCTCGGACAAAACTATATCAGTGGCAAACCCCATCGCAGCATCAGTTCTATGTCTCACAGCAAGCGATGCTATACCTACAGGTTGACGAGCAGATTGAAAGAGGATATCTTTACATCAATGACCTGGATAGTGCGTATAAAAAGTTACCAATACCGATTCAAAATGCTCGGGATGTTATTGTAGAGTGGTTCGATAGATCTTTAGATTTAGATAAAAAGATCGGCGATGAAACCAAAATTAGCTCAATTTTTTTCTGTTGGCGGACGAGAAGTGAGCACACCTTCTATGCCCCGTTGCACACCCTAAGGATTGCCTACAAGGAGCCGAACGGTGAATTCAACATCTATGGAGCAGACGGTCGCATGCTGCTGACTGACGCGCAAGCGCGCAAGCTGGTCGCGGCCTGGGAAACCAGCGAAACGCGAGTTGACCCAGATGCATACACAAGCATTAATTGGAAACTAAAATCATCAAGTGAGCAAATTTACGTGCCTATCACCTCAATCATGTACTTCTACATGAACTCTGACCACAGCGGGCGAATCTTACTTTGTAACAAAAACACGATATTGCCGATAACAGCCGAACAGGCAGAGAACTTCGCCACACCCCTTTCACAGCACAGCATCGACTTAGGAGAGGCGGAGTTGAACGTCCAAAAAGCGGGGCAAAATTCGCATAGCATCTCCTGAGAGGCTAGGCGAGAAGAGCGACTGAGGAGATGAGGACAGCGCGGGGGGGATGGCGCGGATCAGCCCTGATGATTTCCTCACCGACGCGCTCAAGTGGCTGTGCCTGAACAGGTGATATAATCTCCATACAGCGCGTTTTGCCCTAGCGCAGTTTATCCCTCGCTGGCGCGCCCCATCCGGGGCGCGCTGCTTTTTCTGTTCCGCCACCCACTCGTAGTCATCCGCGCTGCGCAGCGCTAATCCCGCTTCACCCTGCCATCATCGCCTAAACCTACGCGTGCGCAGCATGCCTGGCTGGGACGGCTGCCTTGGCTATTTCTGACCAGGGCATGCTGCATTGGCAGCGTGATCGCCTTCTTGTAGCTCGCGTGCACTGTGATGGCCGCGCTTTTGCTGCCGACGCGCGCGTCGGCGCACCAATCGGCAACTTAATTGTTGATAGCTTGCTGTCGATTGAGTAGCGATCCCCGCGCTGGGCGACTGAGCACGCCGTGTGCGAAGCCCTTGCCATCCTCGACTCCGAGGAAGACGAAGAGTAGGCGAAAGAAAAAGCGGTTCGCACTGGGTCGCTCTCTGGCGTAAGCGCCTAGCTTTGGGTGGCCAACACGCCAGCCAGGGCAGCGAGCCCGCGCGCGCGCACGTCACGGGCTTCTTGCTCACGTTCATCCCCCCGCTCCACCCTCATCCCGCGCATGAACGGTGAAACGAACGTGTAGCCCGGCGGCGGGGGCGGCAGGCCGAACTGGGCAGCGCGGGCAGCAGCAGCCTCGCGCAGCCGCTTGAGCTGCTCTTTGGCCCGCTCGTCCTGGCGTCGCTCAGCGACGTATTCGTGCCGCCGGTAGTGTCCGCGCACTGCGTGCACGCTGGCCACTCGCCGACGGATGATCGCTCGCTCCCCCTCCTCGCCCCAGGCGCGCTTCTCGCCCACTTTCCCGATCAGCGCATAGCGCGGGCGCGGCAGGTAGAGTGGGCGCGAGGCTGCCGTTGGGTGTGAGGCTGCCG
>Ga0308404_1000650_pt1 | contig 10548 bp, 12 predicted proteins | sample HotsprSampleOSM4_FD_203475 | JGI IMG/M metagenome (GOLD analysis project Ga0308404, IMG submission 203475) | Hot spring phototrophic mat microbial communities from Octopus Spring, Yellowstone National Park, Wyoming, United States - 20060914_OS-M4 ...
TCGTCGGCGCGATCACGCTCCGAGCGCGCGTGGAGCTCGCACGCCTCGAGCTCGCGGCCGCGGGTGGGGTGGCGAACGGAGGCTGACGGCACGCCCCTGCTGCACCGCGGAAGGCCGCGGTGAAACCGTTCTGTCTCAATGGCTTGGCGCCGCATTTGGCGGCTTGGCGACACCAAGCAGCGCAAGTATAGTCCGCGCGCCCTTCGACCCCGGGTGGCGAAACGGGGCGTTGGGCCAAAGGGCCTGAGGCCCTGACGCAGGGGACGTGAGATGATCGTGACGCTGCCGCCTGACTATCGGCCCTCCGAGGCCGAAGAGTTCATGAACCCGCTGCAGCTCGAGTATTTCCGTCGCAAGCTGCTCGCGTGGCGGGCCGAGCTTCTGAAGGAGGCCTACGAGACCCTCGCAAGCCTCCAGGCTGGCGGGATGCAGGAACCCGACCTGACCGATCGTGCCTCGCTCGAGACCGACCGGGCCCTCGAACTCCGCACCCGTGACCGGGCGCGCAAACTGATCGCGAAGATCGACCAGGCGCTGGAGCGGATCGAGAACGGAACCTACGGCTACTGCGAGGAGACGGGCGAGCCGATCAGCCTCCGGCGACTCGAAGCGAGACCGATCGCGACCCTCTCGATCGAGGCCCAGGAGCGCCACGAGCGGATGGAGCGCACCCACCGCGACGATTGAGCGGGCCGGTGCCGTCGCGCTGTTTGCCAGACGCGGCCGGTTCCGCTACCAAGGGAGGGACGGACCCGTAGCTCAGTTGGATAGAGCGCTGCCCTCCGAAGGCAGAGGTCGTGCGTTCGAGTCGCGCCGGGTCCGCCATCCGCTCTTCCCTTGCGGCACGTTTCGGACTGTGCCGCGCAAGCTGGGTGTGTCGGCGGCCTCCGTGAGGCGGTCGCGGTTGGCGCCCGCCACATTCCCCATCCGCTTGCGGCAACCGTCTCGAGAGAGGCCGTTGCGGCAACGGTCAGATGTGATCGTCGGCAAAACGTATCAGGGCGAACCAGTGCCCGCGCTCCTGCCCTGTGTCGACAAGGCGCCCGGCACCGTCGAGCACCAAGGTTCGACGCTTCACCGTGTCGGCGAGATTGCCGCCGATGAGCTCGGCCCTGTCGGCGCTGGCCGAGACGACGATGTCGCCGTGGCTCGTGAAAGGCGCGATGCGTTGCGCCGCCTCCCAGCCGATCGGCGCATCCCGTGCCCCGTCGCCGATCCCTGCGCGCCACTGAACGACAATGTCCCCGCGCCGGAGCGGCAACGTGCCGATGGGGAACGCGCGGTAGGGCTGCGGTTCCCCCTCGCTCGCGCGTTGGATCGCATCGCGCACATAGGTGCTGTGCCACTCGCAGTAGGCGAACCAGGGCGCGCCGCCGGTCGCGACCCACACCCCCGCCGAGACGAAAGCGGCCGACCAAGCCCAGCGGTCACCGTTCTCGTCGACCGTCCGGCCATCCACATGCCGGTAGTGCAGGCGCCCGGCGGCATCACCGACGATCCGCCAATATTCGGCGATCCAGCCGTTGCACGGCTCCTCGTCCTCGAGGCGACCGAGGAAGCGTGCCTCCTCGCCTTCCGCCCACGCCGCGAGGCGTTCGGCGACGCTCTTCATGCGGCGTGCTGACCCCTCTGGCGCAAGCGAGCGAGATCAGTACGTCGCCCGCCCGCCCGAGACGTCGAACACCGCGCCAGTGGAGAACGACGCCTCGTCGGAAGCAAGCCAGCAGATCATCGCCGCGATTTCCTCCACACGCCCGAAGCGGCCGAGCGGGATCTTCGAGAGCATCCAGGCAATGTGCTCCTCGGTCATCTGCGCGAAGATGTCGGTCTTCACCGCCGCGGGCGTGACGCAGTTGACGCGAACCTCCGTGTCCGCGAGCTCCTTACCCAGCGATTTGGTGAGCGCGATCACGCCAGCCTTCGCCGCGGAATAGGCCGAGGCATTGGGGTTCCCCTCCTTGCCGGCGATGGAGGCGACGTTGACGATCCGCCCGCGGTTGCGCGCGCGCATCCCCGGCACGACGGCGCGGCAGCAGAGGAACACGCCGGTCAGGTCGACCTCGATCACGCGCCGCCAGGCATCGAACGGATAGGTCTCGACCGGGCCGTTCGGGCCGGTGATCCCGGCATTGTTGATGAGGATGTCGATCGGCCCGACGGCGGCCTCCGTCGCCGCCACAGCCGCCGCGACCGACGCCTCGTCGGCGACCTCGACCCGGAGCGCGAGTCCGGACAGACGCGCCGCGACCTTCGCCGCCTCCGCCTCGTCGAGATCCCACAGAGCCACGCGTGCCCCCTCGGCCGCGAGGCGTTCGGCCACCGCAAGCCCGATGCCGCGTGCCCCGCCGGTGACGACCGCCACACGGCCTTCGAAACGATCCGTTGCCATGACGGTTCCCGCCTTCTCTCCCCTCTCTCTCAGGCCATCCAGGGCGGCACGGGAAGGCCCTTGCTGCGCAGGAACTCGGGATTGAACAGCTTGCTCTGGTAGCGCGCACCGCCGTCGCAGAGGATCGTCACCACGGTATGGCCGGGGCCCAGCGAGCGCGCGACGCGGATCGCGGCGGCGACGTTCAGCCCCGCGCTGCCGCCCACCGACAGACCCTCGTGGATGGTGAGATCGAACACCTGCTCGAGCGCCTCCTCGTCCGTCACCTGGATCGCATCGTCGATCGGCGCGCCCTCGAGATTGCCAGGAACCCGGCTCTGGCCGATGCCCTCGGTGATCGAGGACCCCTCGAGCGTGAGCTCGCCGCGCATCTTCCACGCATAGAGGGCGCTGCCCATCGGGTCGGCGAGCGTGATCCGCACGGTGGGCTTGCGCTCCTTCAGCGCCATCGCGACACCGGCGAGCGTGCCGCCCGTGCCGCAGGCGCAGGTGAAGGCATCGACGCGGCCGTCCGTCTGCTCCCAGATCTCAACTCCGGTGGTCGCACGATGGCCCTCGCGGTTGGCGAGATTGTCGAACTGGTTCGCCCAGATCGCCCCGTTCGGCTCGGTGCGCGCGAGTTCCTCCGCAAGCCGGCGGGAGACGTGGACATAATTTCCGGGGTCCTTGTAGGGCGCGGCCGGAACGAGCCGGAGCTCGGCGCCGATCATGCGCAGGAACTCGATCTTCTCCCGGCTCTGCGTCTCGGGCATCACGATCACGCTTCGGTAGCCGCGCGCATTGCCCACGAGCGTGAGCCCGATCCCTGTGTTGCCAGCGGTGCCCTCGACGATCGTTCCGCCAGGACGCAGCGTCCCCTTCGCCTCGGCGTCGAGGATGATGGCGAGTGCGGCGCGGTCCTTCACCGAACCGCCCGGGTTCATGAATTCCGCCTTGCCGAGAATGGTGCATCCCGTCGCCTCGGAGGCACGTCTGAGCTTGATCAGCGGCGTACCGCCGATCGCCCCGACAAGCCCTTCGGCGATGCCACCCCACCCTCTTGCCACGCCCCGTCTCCGTGCTTTTCCGGATGAACCGCGAGCGCTACACAAGCCCTTCGCCGGCGATGATGCAACCCACCGCCGCGCACGAGGCAGAGATGAGCGACATCCCGCACGCCACCGTCACCGAGACCTGGGAGGCCTTGCGCAGCGATCCGTCCGCAGCGCTCGTCGACGTGCGCACCGATGCGGAATGGAGCTATGTCGGCCTGCCCGACCTCTCCGCCATCGGCAAGAAGGTGCACCGGATCGCTTGGCAGATCTTCCCGTCAATGACGGTGAACGGGCGGTTCGTCGAGGAGCTCGCCGCGGCGGGGCTGACGCCCGCGAACGAGCTCTATTTCCTGTGCCGGTCGGGAGCGCGCAGCCTCGCCGCTGCCCGGGCCGCGATGGCCGCAGGCTATCCCCGCGTGGTGAACATCATCGACGGATTCGAGGGCCCGCTCGACGAGGCCGGCCATCGCCGCACCCGGGCAGGGTGGATCGCCGCCGGCCTGCCCTGGAGACAGACGTGAGGTGAGGATGAAGCGGCGCGGCAAGGGAGCGCTCCCCGCCCTGCATGTGCGAGTCGATCTCGTGCCCGGCGTCTCCTTCGGCCCGGGCAAGGCCGATCTTCTGCAGGGAATCGCCGAGACGGGCTCGATCGCCGCCGCCGGACGACGGCTCGGGATGAGCTACAAGCGCGCCTGGTCGCTGGTTGAGACGCTGAACGGGATGTTCCGCGCTCCGCTCGTTTCGGCCACCAAGGGCGGGCTTTCGGGCGGCGGTGCGGTTCTGACGCCGGAAGGCGAGGCGGTGCTCGCCCGCTACCGCGCCATCCAGGCGCGCGTTGCCGCGGCTGCCGCCGAGGAGCTCGCCGCTCTGCACGCCGCCGCGGCCGATCGGCGCTGACGCCTCGGCGCGTCTCCTCCGCGGACGAGCGCGTGGCTTGAGCTGCGGGCTGCTAGGCCGACGGCACCAGCGCGCCTCCCGCCCTGCAGCAGGCTTCCGCGAGCCGTGGCGGCGCGCGCCACGCTTGCCTCGCCGCCCTTCAGTGCCGGGCGATCGCCTTGTGCTCGAGGCGGCTCAGAAGCCGCACCACCGGCCAGAGCAAAAGGAAGTAGAGGAGTGCCGCCGCGACGATCGGCGAGGGGTTGTAGGTGACGCTCTGCGCCTGGCGGGCCTGGAACAGCAGTTCGGGCAGCGCGACGACCGAGGCGATCGAGGTGAGCTTCACCACCTCGAGCGTGTTCGACACGAGGTCGGGCAAAACGTTCCGAAACGCCTGCGGAAGGATCACCCAGATCATCGCCTGCACGGCGGAAAGCCCTGTCGAACGCGCTGCCTCCATCTGCCCGCGCGGGATGCTCTCGATGCCGGCGCGCAGGATCTCGCCGTAGTAGGACGAGGTGTTGAGGAAGAAGCCGATCGCGACGGAGGTGAAAGCGCCGATCTCGATGCCGGCGAAGGGCAGGCCGGCATAGATGAACACGAGCAGCACGAGCGGCGGAAAGGCGCGGAAGAAATCAACCCAAGCCACGAGCGGCCAGCGCACGAGCGGGTGGCGGATCACCGAGAGGAGAGCGACCACCACCCCGCCCGCGAAGCCCAAGGGTACGGCGACGAGCACGAGCAGCACCGTCATCCGAAGGCCCTGCAGCAGGATCGGCGCGGCCGCCCGCATGACCTCGATGTTGAAAAAGGTCGCGAGAAACTCCTGCATCGACGCTAGCGCTTCCAGGCGAACCGGGTCTCGACCCAGCGCCCGAACACCACCACGGGAAGGAACAGGACGAGATAGGCGATCGCGCCGAGGGTGAGCGGGGAAGGGTTGGAGGAGAAGGCCACCGCTCCGGAGGCGACGGAGAGGACCTCCGCGACCGCCACCACGGAGCCGAGCGCCGTCCCCTTCGTGATCGCGATCGTCCGGTTCGTCAGCGGCGGGATCGAGAGCCGGAGCGCCTGCGGCAGGACGACATGGGTAAGCGTTGCTGAGAAGCCCAAGCCGGTCGACCGCGCGGCCTCCCACTGTCCTTTCGGCACCGCCAGGATTCCCCCCCAGAGGATCTCCTCGGCGAAGGCGGCGAGCACCAACGTGAGGCTGAGCCAGGTCGAAACGAAGCCGGACGGCGCCGGCCCGAAGCTCGGCAGGCCGAAATAGATCAGAACGATGATCACAAGCGGCGGCAGCGCCCGGAACAGATCGACGAAGAACACGATCAACCAGTTCAACGGGCGGATGCCGAAGCTCCGCACGACCGCGAGCAGAAAGCCGAGCACAAGCCCCGAGATGACGATCAGCAGGGCGAGCTCGACCGTGAGGATGAACCCCTCGACGATCTTCGGCAGATACGCCGCCATCACCTCGCGGTTGAAAAAGGTGAAGACGAAACGTTCCCAGGCGCTCATCGTTCGCAGGGTGGCGCGAGTGCGCTCAGTGATGGTCAAGCTGGCGGAGGAAGGCGCGGGTGCGCTCCTCGCGCGGCGCGCCAAAGATCTGCTCGGGCATCCCCTCCTCGACAACGACGCCATGATCCATGAACACGACCCGGTCGGCCGCGGCACGGGCGAAGCCCATCTCGTGGCTCACCACGACCATCGTCATCCCCCCCTCGCGGAGCGAGCGCATCACCGAAAGCACGCTGCCCACGAGCTCGGGGTCGAGCGCCGAGGTCGGCTCATCGAACAGCATCACCCGCGGCTCGAGAGCGATCGCGCGCGCGATCGCGACCCGTTGCTGCTGCCCGCCCGACAGCTCGAGCGGATAGGCGTCGGCCTTGTCGGCAAGCCCGACCCGGGCGAGCGCCTCGAGCGCGATCTCCTCCGCCTCCGCCCGCGTCTTGCCCGCGACCTTGCGGAGCGCGAGCATGACGTTCCCCTTCGCCGTCATGTGCGGGTAGAGGTTGAACTGCTGGAACACCATGCCGATGCGACGCCGCGCCGCGTTGATGTCGGTGCGGCGATCCAAGAGGTCGATGCCGTCGACGACGACCGTCCCGGCAGACGGCGTCTCGAGCCGGTTGCAGCAGCGCAACAGCGTCGATTTGCCGCTTCCCGAGGGGCCGATCACGAAGACGAGCTCGCGCTCCGCCACCACGAGATCCACGCCCTTCAGCACATGAAGGGCGCCGAAATGCTTGTGGATCCCGCGCGCCTCGAGGATCGGCGCCGCCTTGCCTCCTTGGGCCGCCATCCCTCTCAGCAGGGGGCGGTGTGGGGCGTGGGGTCGTAACCCGGCAGGCCGGGAACGCCGGAACCGGGGAAGACGATGTTCTCGGCATCGTCCGCCTCGGGCTTCACGCCGAACCACTTCTCCGACAGGCGCGCGATCGTCCCATCCTTCTTCATGCACTCGATCACGCGATCGACCTCGTTGCGCAGAGCAACCGACTGCAGCGGGAAGGGAGCCGCCCAGTGCGCCCGCGTCTCCTTGAGGAGCAGATCGGGGACGAATTGCGGCGAGCGTGTAGCGGCGAACTTGATCACCGTCGTACCGGCAAGGTTGGCGTAGGCGCGCCCCGAAACCACGGCCTGGACGGCATCGGTATTGGTGTCATAGGCCTGCACCGTGAAGCCGTAGCGGGCGGCGTTCGCCTGCGCCCAGGTGTCGTAGATGCTGCCCTTGTTGACGCTGATCGTCTTGCCGCGCAGGTCCTCGAGGCTCTTGAGCGGCGCCGAGCCGCGGCGAATGCCGAACTGATAGGCGGTATAGAGGTAGCCTTCGGTGAAGAGCATGTTCTGCGCCCGCTCAGGCGTGGCCGTGGTCGGCGCGCAGAGGAAGTCGTAGCGGCCGGCGTTCATCGCCGGGATCAGGCCCGCGAAGCTCGCGCTCTCGATGATGATCTGCCGGCCCATGCGACGGGCCACCTCGGTGAACAGATCGACGTTGAAGCCCTCGATGCCGCCGCCGAGCTTCGGCATCGCGTGGGGGGCGAAGGTGCCATCGACGGCGCAGCGGAGCGGCGCATCAGCGGCACCGGGCGTCGCGGTAGCGAGCACCGCAGCGGCAGCGAAAGCGAGCGTTAGGCGCATGGTTGCCATTCGGATCGACCCCCTGGTTGACCTCCGATGCGCTCAGCATCGCTCAGCTCGCGCCGGCCGGCAATCGCCTCGCCACGTTGATCGCGACGCGCGGGGGCGATAGCGTGCTGCATCGTCGCCGAAGAGGGGAAGCAAAACCGATAACGAGCTTCACGCGTGGCATGCCGCGCCGTCTCGTGCTTGGTGCCGCAGCGGCGGCAGGGTTTGGCCTTGCCGCTCCGGCCTCTGCCCAGGCGCCGCAGTTTTTCCGGATCGGCACCGGGGCAGCGGGCGGCACTTACTATCCCGTCGGCGGCATGATCGCGAACGCGATCTCCTGCCCGCCGGGAGCGCCCTGCCGCGAGGCCGGCGGCACCGCCGGCGTGCCTGGGCTTGTCGTGGTCGCGCAGGCGACGCAGGGCTCGGTTCAGAACGTGAACCTGATCCAGTCCGGCGCGGCGGAAAACGGCTTCTCGCAATCCGACGTCGCGCACTAGGCGTATACGGGAACGGGTCTGTTCGAGGGCCGCCCGAAGCTCGACCGTCTTCGCTTCATCGCGCACCTCTTCGGCGAGCAACTGCATGCCGTGGTCCGCCGCGACAGCCCGATCCAGCGGCTTGAGGACCTGCGCGGCAGGCGTGTCGTCGTGGGCCTGCAGGCGTCTGGTGCGCGGATCGGGTCGGAGCTCGTGCTCGAGGCGGCGGGCCTGCGCGGCGCCTACACCCCGGAGTTCCTCTCCGCCGCCCAGGGCGTCGAGCGTATGCAGGACCGTGGCGTCGATGCGGTTCTTCAGGTCGTCGCCGCGCCTGCGGCCGCCTTCACCGAGTTCTGCTCGCGGGCGGGCTGCCGGCTCCTGCCGTTCTCCGACACGGTCATCCAGGCGGTCAGCCAGCGCGCTCCGTTCTACAGCCGAGGCGTGATCGCAAAGGGAACCTACGAGGGGGTGACGGAGGACGTCCCAACCCTCTCGGTCGGCGCGGTGTGGCTCGTTGGCGCGCAGGTGCCTGAGACCCTCGTCTACGAGATCACGAAGAGCCTCTGGAGCGAGACGACGAAGAGCCTCCTGCAGCGCGGCCACGTGCGGGCGCGCGACATCGTCGCCGAGACCGCCCTGCTCGGCCGCGGCGAGGTGCCGTTCCACCCAGGCGCCGAGCGGTTCTACCGCGAGGCGGGTATGCTGCGCTGAGCCGGCGCCAGCGCGGCGGGCAGGCGGGTGGCGGTTCGCCGTCATCCGCCGCCGTCCTGTCGTTGAGACAGAGTCCGTGAGCACGACGCTCGACCACGCGAAGGCCGAGGCGCTCGAGCGTCAGTACGACCAGGAACTGAACTTCCGCACGCTGCACGGCTGGGCCGGCCGCGCCGTCTCGGTCGTCCTCGTCTCGCTCTCGCTCTACCAGTACTGGACGGCCGGGTTTGGCGTGCCGCCGGAGCACTGGCACAACGCCATCTATCTCGGCACCGTGCTCGCGCTGATCTTCCTCCTATTCGGCGCCGGGCGCAGCGATCGCCAAGGCCTCATCCCCCGCCTCGGCGGCATCCCGCTCACCGACTGGCTGTTCGCCGCCGCCTCGGTCGCGGTGGTCGCCTATCTCCCGCTCGACTTCGACCAGCTCACCTTCCGGATCGGCGTGCCGAACACGACCGATCTCGTGACGGGCACCATCCTCATCCTGCTCATCCTCGAGGCGACGCGCCGGTCGATGGGCATCGTCCTGCCGATCATCGTGCTTGTGTTCATCCTCTACGGTCTGTTCGGCTACCTGGTGCCCGGCGTGCTCGCCCACCCCGGCGCGAGCTTCGGCAACTTCATCAGCCAGCTCTACATGACGCAGGAGGGGATCTTCGGCATCCCGCTGAAGGTGGTCGCGACCTTCGTGTTCCACTTCGTGCTGTTCGGCGTGATCGCGACCAAGATGGGCCTGGGCCAGTTCTTCATCGATCTCGCGACCGTTGCGGCCGGACGATATCCCGGGGGGCCGGCGAAGGTGTCGGTCCTGTCCTCGGCCCTGTTCGGCAGCATCTCGGGCTCTTCGATCGCCAATACGGTGACGACGGGAAGCCTGACCATCCCGGCGATGATGAAGATCGGCTACCGGGGAAGCTTCGCCGGAGCGGTCGAGGCGGCCGGCGGCCTCGGCGGGCGGGCAGATCACGCCGCCGATCATGGGCGCGGCGGCGTTCATCATGACCGAGTTCCTCGGCGTGCCCTACACGACGATCATCCTCGCCGCGATCGTTCCGGCGGCGATGCACTATCTCGGCGTGCTCGTGCAGGTGCACCTCGAAGCCAAGCGCAGCGGCATACGCGGCATGGAGGAGAGCGATCTGCCGAGACTGTGGCCGACCCTCCGGCGCGGCTGGCCGACGGTGCTCCCGCTCATCATCCTCGTCGGCACCATCATCCGCGGCTACACGCCCTATCTCGCCGCCTTCAACGGCATCACCGCCTGCATCGTCATCGGGCTGATCAACCCGATGAACCGGATGACGCTTCGGGAGCTGTGGGACGCATTCGAGACGGGAGCGAAATACGCGCTCGCGGTCGGCGTCGCGGCCGCGGCCGTGGGCATCGTCGTCGGCGTGATCACGCTCACCGGTGCGGCCTTCCGCCTCTCCTTCATGGTCACACAGGCCGCGGGGAACCTAGCCGCAACGATCCACCCGTTCTTCGCCCTCCTGCCCGTCGAGCTCGCAAGCCTCAACGGGATCACGCTGTTTCTCACGCTTCTCTTCGTCGCCCTCACCTGCATCGCGATGGGGGCGGGGATCCCGACCACGGCGCTCTACATCGTGCTCGCCGCGATCGCCGCGCCAGCGGTGGAGCAGCTGGGCGTGCCCCCGATCGCGGCGCATCTCTTCATCTTCTACTATGGCCTGCGCGCCGATCTGACGCCGCCCGTGTGCGTCGCTGCCTATGCCGCTGCCGGAATCGCCGGGGCGAACCCGTTCCGAACCGGGCTCACCGCGTTCCGGCTCGGCTCGGCGAAGGCGCTCGTGCCGTTCGTGTTCGCCTACTCGCCGGCGATGCTGATCGTCGCACCCGGCTTCACGGTGGGCGACTTTCTGCTCGTCACCCTCTCCTGCGCGCTCGGCGTCTGTGCGCTTGGCGTCGCGCTCAC
>Ga0308404_1000662_pt1 | contig 10435 bp, 9 predicted proteins | sample HotsprSampleOSM4_FD_203475 | JGI IMG/M metagenome (GOLD analysis project Ga0308404, IMG submission 203475) | Hot spring phototrophic mat microbial communities from Octopus Spring, Yellowstone National Park, Wyoming, United States - 20060914_OS-M4 ...
GTTTTCTAAAATTCGCTTTTGATAGCTAAGCCGAACCTTCGGGACGCTTGTTTTCCATTGTAGTCAATTAATATGTCAGCTCTTCCGGAATTCCACTGATCCGTTTGCGGAAGACCCAATAACTCCATCCTTGGTATGCCAGGACAATCGGCACAAAGATGATGGCAATGATGGTCATCACCCGCAAGGTATAAGGGCTGGAAGAGGCATTGTAAATGGTCAGGCTCCACGCGGGGTTCAGGCTCGAAACCATCACGCGCGGGAACAGGATCAGAAACTCTGAAACAAAGGCAAAGGCAATCGAGATGGCAACCAGAACGAATGCCCAGCCCATCTGCCGGCGGCGGATAAAGTAGTAACTCAGTAAGAAGGCAACCGCCCCGGTTATGGGTATCATGCCCGGGTTGACACCCAGCTTGCTCAGGATATCGGTATAAAAATAGGTCATAACCAATAGCAACACCGTAACGATGAGAGCTGGCGCCCACAATCGTTGGGCAGCTTTTTCGGCTCTTTCCATCACTTCTCCTTTAGTTTTCAAAGCTAGAAAGATGGCTCCATATAAGGCAAAGGTGAAGACAGTATCCAAACCGGCAATTATCGAGTAAGGGTTGAGCAGGTTGAAGAACGTACCAACATAGTGCATTTCGGCATCGATTGGCACGCCGCGCACCAGATTGGCAAAGGCAACGCCCAGTAACAAGGCTGGGAGCGCGCTGCCGATGAAGATGCAGGTATCCCAAAGGTTGCGCCATTTCGGATTCTCGTCCTTGCTGCGGAACTCAAACGCCACTCCCCGCACAATCAAGGCTGCCAGTAGAAGGAACAGGGCAAAATAAAACCCACTGAACAGGGTAGCATACCAATGAGGGAAGGCCGCGAAAGTTGCCCCACCAGCGGTTAACAGCCATACTTCGTTGGCATCCCAGTGTGGGCCAATCGTATTAATCATCGTACGGCGCAAGCGATCTTGTTTTTCTGGGTCGGAATGCTTGGAGAGAAAGGGCAATAACATCCCTACCCCAAAATCAAATCCTTCCAGGACAAAAAAACCAATGTAGAGAACAGCAATCAAGATAAACCAAAGGGTATTGAGATCCATTTCAGCCTCCTGTGAATTAATCCTGAGCAGGTTGAGCAGCCGGCATGAGGTCAAAAGCGGGTGCAGGTCCTTCCGGTTCTGTCAGGGTTGGCCCGGCGATGGCGTACTTACGAAGCAAGTAGATGGTTGCCACCATCAAAGAGGCGTAGATTAGAGTAAACGCTATCAGGGTGAAGAGAACCATTCCACCACTAACCGTTGGTGAAATGGCATCTTCTATTTTCATCACCCCATAAACCACCCAGGGCACGCGCCCTAACTCAGTCATCAGCCAACCGCTTGTATTGGCGATATACGGCAAAGCGATGGTATAGGGAAAAATCCGCCAGGCAAAGCGGCGGTTATCGAAAAGTTCAGCCATAACGATGAAGACTGCATACAATCCAAACCAGCCCAAGAGAATCCCCGAGCCAACCATGATGCGGAAAGTCCAGTAGGTGACCGCAACTGGAGGGATATAATTTCCTTCTCCATATTGTTGAACATACTCGGCCTGCAAGTCGTGAATGCCCTTAACTTCTCCGGTGAGCTGGTTATAAGCTAGCAAACTTAATAGACGCGGCACACGAATAGCAAAGACATCCCGCCGTTGGGCTAAATCTCCGATAGTGAGAATCGAAAACGAAGCAGGATCTTCAGAGTACCACAAAGCTTCAGCAGCAGCCATTTTCATCGGTTGGGAGCGCACCATCTCTTGGGCTTGTGAGTGGCCGCTTAGGCCTACCATGATAATTGCAAAAGCTCCGATAACGGCTGCGACCTGAAACGAGCGGCGGAAAAATTCAACCTTTTGTTTGCGCAGCAAATGATAGGCACTGATCCCCATGACAAAGAAGGCTGCGGTTGTAAACCCAGCCAATACCGTATGGGGGAATTGCACCTGAACATTGGGATTCAGGAGCAAGGCAAAGAAATCTGTCATCTCAGCCCGACCATTGCGGATGGTGTAACCGACCGGCTCTTGCATAAACGAGTTGGCAATCAATATCCATAGAGCAGAGACATTGCTGCCAATCGCAACCATCCACATTGTCAGGGCATGAACGCCCTTGGAAAGTTTATCCCAACCAAAAATCCAAATCCCCAGAAAGGTAGATTCGAGGAAAAATGCCAGGAGAGCCTCAATGGCTAATGGCGCTCCAAAGATATCGCCCACAAAACGGGAATACTCTGACCAGTTCATGCCAAATTGAAATTCCTGCACAATGCCGGTCACAACACCCATGGCAAAGTTAATGATGAATAACTTTCCCCAGAACTTTGCCATATCCTTGTAAATTGTCCGTCCAGTACGTACATAGATGGTTTCCATCAGGGCGACAAGCACTGACAACCCCAAAGTCAGGGGAACAAAGAAAAAATGATAGACAGTGGTTATGGCAAATTGCGCCCGAGCAAAAAGCAAAGAATCCATACAAACCTCCTTAAGAAAATAATTGTGTTAGTATCCAAAAGCCATCAATGCAAGGGAATAAACCGATAAATCGTCAAACCAGCACCCACTCTACCTTTTCTAAATCACGCGCTTCACGGGCGAGTTCCGCGATTGTGGCTGCCTCCATTTCTCTCAACACCAGAGCTTGAATCCGTCCCCAGCGAGCATTCACCGGACAACCTTTGTTCAAAGGACACTCTTCTGGATTTTCCAAACAATCTGAGATGATCAGAGGTTTTTCCATCACTTCCCAGATGAGACGAATGTTGATTTCGATTGGATCGCGAAGCAGTTGCACTCCCCCATTCGGGCCGGGAAAGGTGTGGATAATTTTTGCCTTAGAAAGTTCAGCGATAATCCGCAACAAAAACGCCCGTGGAATCCACATTGTCTGTTGAATCGTTCGGGTAGGCAGACGCGTCCCTGGAGGTTGTTTGGCGAGGGCAATCAGAACGCGGATAGCATAATCGACCCGGCGGTTAATGCGCATCACGGTAAGAAAACCTTTACCTTTCCTGTCAATATTTACTGGTATTGTATAGGTTTTCCTAACAATGGTTCAATATGCGATTGTCACGATTTCAAGATGACAGATATCACTCTCTCAAGAGCGCCAAAAACCCCGTCGCAATGGGCGCACGTCTTCAGCAGTAATGAAGGCTTCTCCGTCAATCGAACGGATCAACTCCTGGATTTTCCCCGCATTTTTGCGCAATACGCTAATTGCCAGCAAGGATACCGTCCCATCTTTTCCTCGCGCAGGAATTTCGGTCACAGCGTATCCTTCAGCGCGGAGCGCTTCTGCGATAGCCGCCCCACGCCGGGAACTGATGATTCTAAGATGCAAATGCCCGATAGCCAGGCGCTCTTCAATCCACATCCCAACCACATTTCCAGTTGCAAAGCCAGCGGCATAACCGACCATGTTCAGAGGATTATCCAGATTGCTCAACACAGTGCTAATTGCCAGGACAAAAATTGAGGATTGAAAAAACCCCAACATCCAGGCAATGCCTTTTTTGCCGCGCATGACCACCAGAACTCGCAACGTATCCAGGGTCATGTCCGATACGCGCATCAAAAAGATCAAGCCGGCTGCCAGCCAGGCATTGACGTTAAATAAAATCTCCATTCTCTTTTCCTTTATGCTTCAGCTACAGGTGTTTTTGGAGACAGAATTGGTTTATACATTCTCTCCAGATATTCTTTGACCACCCGACGCATCACAAATTGCGGCACAATCGTGCGCAGAGCATCTTTGACCATGAACAGCCAATCGCCCGGCAATTCATCCGATGAGCGGCGGCGATAATACAGGGGAACAATTTCTTGTTCCAGCAGGTCATATAAGCTGTGAGCATCAGCCTCATCTTGCTTTTGAGGATCATCGTAATCGATGTCCTGTCCAATTGCCCAACCGTTTTGACCGTTATAACCTTCCCGCCACCACCCATCGTATACCGAACAATTTAACACGCCATTCAGAGCTGCTTTCATCCCCGATGTTCCCGAAGCCTCATTCGGTCGCCGGGGTGTATTTAACCAAACATCCACGCCCTGCACCAGATAACGGGCAAGATTCATATCATAGTCCTCTAAAAAGACCATTCGGCCCGCTACCTCTGCGCGTTTGATATATCGATAAATCTCCTGGATCAACAGCTTGCCGCCCTCATGATCGGGATGAGATTTACCGGCGAAGATGATTTGCACTGGCATATCCGCCCTGGCTACAATTCGCAACAGCCGGTCTGGATCATGGAGCAACAAATTGGCCCGTTTATAGGGGGCAAAACGCCGTGCGAAGCCAATCGTAAGCGCATAAGGGTCTAATAAAACCCCTGAAGCAACCACCTGGACGGGATGTACATTTCCCTGTGCCCACATCCAACGCGCCCGCTCACGGATGTAGTAGGCTAGCTTTCGTTTTAAGTGACGATGCACTTCCCATAGTTGTTCATCGGGGATTTCCATCACCCCTTCCCACAATTCGAAGTCATCATGTCTTTCAATCCAATCTTCCCCAAGATACTGATCAAAAAGATAGCGCATCCTGCGTGCCAGCCAGGTGCTGAGGTGAACCCCATTCGTGATATGGGTAATCGGCACCTGATCGACTTCTCGATCACGCCAGAGAAAATGCCACATTTTCCGCGTCACCTGGCCATGCAATTCTGAAACTGCATTGCGCCCTTCGGAGAGCTTCAAACCCAGCACCGGCATACTAAACATATCCCCCCAGGCGCTGGTATTGCGCCCCAAGTCAATAAACTGCTCCCGACTCATCCCTAAATTGGTCCAAATGGGAGATAGATATTTATCCACCAGCCACAAGGGGAATTCATCATTGCCAGCCGGTACAGGCGTGTGCGTGGTAAACACATTGGCAGCTCTCACTTTCTCTTCGGCTTCTTCAATGGTCTTCCCAGCTTCGATGTATTCACGCATCCGTTCCAGGATCAAAAACGCCGAGTGTCCCTCGTTCATGTGCCAGACAGCCGGGTTATAACCCAAAACCCTCAAGGCTCGCACACCCCCGATGCCAAGGATTAATTCCTGAGCAATGCGCATCTCCAGATCACCGCTATATAATCGCGCCGTTAGGGTGCGGTCGGTGACAGAATTCTCTTCCACATTAGCATCCAGCAGGTACAAGGGCACTCTACCCACATGGATTTCCCACAGTCGAGCCTGCACTTCACGACCAGGCAATTCAACGGAGACGGTCAAAGGTTTGCCATCTCGATCTAAGACCGGCAAAACCGGCAAGTCATCAAAAATCTGATGCGTATATTTTGCTTCTTGCCAACCATCCTCCGTGATTCGTTGGGTAAAATATCCCTCCGTGTAAAAGAAACCGACCGCTACCATCGGCAAACCCAAATCGCTGGCTTCCTTCAAATGATCCCCAGATAGGACTCCTAAACCTCCAGCATAAATTGGCAATGTCTCGTGGAGTCCAAATTCCATCGAAAAATAGGCAATCGGGCGATGAATCCATTGAGGATAGGTTTGCGCAAACCATGTATCTTTGCGCGTCATATAAGTGTCAAATTCATTGATGACGCGATCATAGTCCTCTAAATAATAGCGGTTCAAGGTTGCAGCATTGATTTTTGCTCGCTCAACCTGACGTAAGAACTTGATCGGGTTGTGGTAGGTTTTCTCCCATAAAAGAGGGTCTATTCGCAGATATAACCGCACCGCTTCCGGGTGCCAGGTCCACCACAGATTATAGGCCAGCTCACCCAAACGTTGGATTCTACGCGGAAGTGGAAATCGGTTTGGATAATGGGCTACAAATACATCACTCATAGTTCGCCTCAATCTTGTTTTGAGCTTTTAATCTTACCACCAGATGGGTCACTGGGCAGGGCAAAATTTCCAAAAAAGCCAGGCAAGATTGTTACGAAACTAACAAAGAGAGATTTTAACCGAAAAAGCGATTTCATTCAGTGAGATTTCTTGGTGAATTGTATGATATTTGTCAATTGACACTCCATAAGGAGTGTATTACGCTTGAGTAAATCTTGGTAAGGAGAATCTCATTAACAAAAAGGAGTAACAAGCCATGGTGATGAAAATTACCGAAGACTGCATTGCGTGCGGTGCGTGTTTGCCGGAGTGCCCCACCGAGTCGATCTCGGAAGGCGATACGATTTACGTCATCAATCCTGACACCTGCGTTGAGTGCGTCGGGCATTACGACTCTCCCCAATGCGTTGCCGTTTGCCCGGTGGATTGCATCGTTAAGGCATAATCTCTAACCGCGCGATAATGATGTAGCTCAAAAAATAGGCCGACGTGTTTCGGCCTATTTTTTATCAACGGATACCAACTTACCGCTCAAAAATCTGCGGAGAGGTCACTCGAACAATCAGCCCAATGGCGCTCAAACGTTCTCTGAGAGCGCTGACAACGGCCAGTTGGGCAAAACGTCCATTTCCAACGCATCCCTCTGTCCCTTGAGAAAGCGATGAAAACCAACCACAGCAATCATGGCAGCGTTATCGGTACAGAGATGAGCCGGAGGGATAAACACCGGCATCCTTGATTGCCTCAGGAACGTCTCCCGCAACGCAAGATTTGCCGAAACTCCCCCAACAACCAGGATGCTTTGAGCATGATACGTCTCGGCTGCTAGGAGGGTTTTCCCAACTAAAACATCCACAACTGCCTGCTGAAAACTAGCCGCTAAATCCTCAACCGGAATTCCCGTTCCAAACCGCTCCAGGCGCTTCACTTCCCGCAGAACAGCGGTTTTGAGACCACTAAAAGAGAAATTCCAATTGCCTTCTAACCAGGCCCGCGGAAATGCAAAGGCTTGAGGATTGCCGTTTTTTGCAGCCGTCTGAATAGCAGGACCTCCGGGATAAGGCAGATTTAGCAGGCGAGCTACCTTATCAAAGGCTTCTCCGGCTGCGTCATCGAGGGTAAAGCCCAGGGATTTATAGAAGAGTGGTCTTTCAATCAAAACCAACTCCGTATGACCACCGGAAACAATCAATCCTACCGCCGGATAATCGATTTGATGCCTTTCTTCAACTAACTCAATCGAAAGAAGATGAGCTTCTAAATGATGGACACCAATTAATGGTTTCCCACTTACCATCGCTAAACCCTTAGCAATATTTATCCCAACGACCAGAGATCCTGGCAAGCCTGGTCCACGGGTAACTGCTATGGCATCAATATCCGCCAGGTCTAAATGAGCGTCTTTTAGAGCCTGCTCTATCACCGGCGGAAATGTCAAGAGGTGTTGCCGTGAAGCTACCTCAGGAAATACACCTCCGTACTTAGCGTGGATAGAAGCTTGTGAGGCTACCACATTTGAAAGGATGGATACCCCATTCTCAACCACTGCCGCAGCGGTCTCATCGCAAGAAGATTCCACTCCCAAAATTCGATAGTTTGGTTCTGACATCACACGGTGATGGTTCTGAGGCATCCAATTATCATCCTATACCTTCTAGCTCATCTTGATTGGGAGAACCAGATCCAAGGGGAAATGGGCCAAAGGCTCAATCTTTCCATCCTTATTGACAACATAGGTATCTTCTAAACGAACGCCCATGCCCCGATTGGGGTAATATAAACCAGGTTCAATGGTAAACACACTTCCCACAGATAGGATATCCATTTCGGTAGCATTCGTCCCAAACCAGGGTCTTTCATGAATCTGCAATCCCACTCCATGTCCAAGACTATGGACATACCCTTCTTCGGTGGTCGGATTCGATTTCACGGTCGGATGGCCGCGCCCTTCAAATAAATCGCACACCAGCTTTTGATAATCCGCGCACTGTCCTTCCAACCTTAAAGCTTCGACTGCCGCCTGATAGACAGCTTTGACATCCTCATAAATCGCCTGAACATCGTCTGGCGCGTAACCCAGGCACCAGGTTCGGGTAAAGTCGTAGTAATACCCGCCTTGCTCCTGGCAAGGAAAGATGTCAAACACGATAGTTTTTCCCACTTCCAACACCATCTGGTCATCCCCGGCGCTATGAGGAATTGCAGCATCCCTCCCGATGGCAAAGACAGTCCCGTGCGGATTCTCAGCGCCGCGCTCCGCCAGCCAAAGATTGATCTGGCGCTTTATCTCTCCAATTCGAAGCGGTTCACCATTGCTTTTTGTTAAAACGCCATTGACAACTTTCTGACCGCTAAGAAAATCAGCGGTCAGTTTGACCACCTCGATGGTAATTTCGCCCATGTGTCGTATTTGCTGGATTTCTTGTTCGTCTTTTGAGCTCCGAGCCAGACCTAATAAGGTGTGGTCCGATTCTGAAACAATTTCAATCTCGGGCATGAGATCACATAGCTTGGTGAAAACCGAGTAAGCCAGCCCGACTTCACTCATTCCATAGAGTGCTATTCGCCCTTTATGAACGCCCAAATCTTCAAGCATCCGTTGATAGCGCATTGCTCGCGCCAGAATTGCATCTCCTTGGGCTTCTTCTAACAAGCGCTTAGGGTGGTACACTCCAATGGATTGGGTTGCCAATCCGGTTTTAGCAGCTTCTTCCCGTTCCATCGCTGAAGCAAAATACAGCAGGGGTTCCTTTCCGACCACCTTGATCAGCTCCGCCTGCGAGACATGAACTCGTCCGGTGAAGTAAACCATAGCCGGATTGTGTTGCGCTGCGCCAACCACAAAAACCACATCAATCTGATTCTCTTGCATCAAACGGTCAAGGTCGGTCTTCATGGCAGCATCCCTTTCAACGCTTCGATTGCGTTGAGCAAAAGGTCATCTTGCTCGATAAACACTGTCCGAGGATCAAAAACCACTCTATCCTGCTCGATACGGGCAATAATTGGCGGGGTATTGTGGCGTAATTCTTTTAGATACTTCTCCGCCTGCCGCGCTTTCACCGCTAACAAAGCAGTAGGTAAACTTTCACCGGGTAGACTTCCTCCTCCTACCGTACTCATCCCTTCAATGACCTCACTCTGGATGCCCCGCTGCGCCAACCTGTCTTTCCATTGAATTGCACGCTGAGTTAACGCCTCTTTTGAGCAAGCAATCATTTGCCAGATTGGCACCTTTTGAAGGGCCTCGTCTTTTAAGTAATGCAGCAAGGTGGCCGTAAGAGCAGCTAAAGCGATTTTATCCGCTCTCACTGCCCGCGCAAGCGGATGATGCCGTAGCTTTTCTACCAAAGATTTTTTACCGAGAATAATTCCGGCCTGCGGACCACCTAGCAGTTTATCCCCAGAAAAACACACCAGATCTGCGCCAGCTCTTACAGCTTCTTGTACCATCGGCTCGTGGGCTAAGCCATATTGTGCGGTATCCAATAGCGCCCCAGAGCCAAGATCAACCAGCAGAGGAATGTTAGCCTCATGAGCAAGTTGGGCGATTTCGTTTAAGGTCGGCTCAGCGGTGAAGCCAATGATTTTGAAATTCGAGCGATGGGCAACCAGGAACATGGCCGGTTTACGCTCCAATGCTGTTCGATAGTCCTCCAGATTCACTCGATTGGTCGTGCCAATCTCGATCAATTTTGCTCCCGATTGACGCATCACATCGGGGATACGAAAACCCCCACCGATTTCAACCAGTTGTGAGCGAGCAATGACTACCGCTCGGCGGCTCGCCAGACCTGCCAGTGCTAAAAGGACAGCCGCAGCGTTGTTATTCACCACCAGAGCTGCTTCAGCCTCCGTCAATTGACAAAGAGCTTTTTCTGCGTGAAATAAGCGACTACCTCGCTTGCCTTTCTCCAAATCGTATTCAAGATTGGAATAGCTACAAGCCACTTGATAAGCCGCCTGCATCGCATCCCGACTCAGGGGGGCGCGCCCTAAATTCGTATGGATGATAACCCCGCTAGCATTGATAATGGGAATCAGGGAGGGAGAGGTCATCGCAATCAGGTAGTCTTCGATGGAGCGGATAAGCGTGTCTTCGGTAAAAAACTTCTGCGTCTGCAAAAGTTGTTGCCGCGCCTCTTCCAATACCATTCGCGTTGCCACCAGCGTTAACTGGCGTCCATAGACCTCTGACAAACTTTTCATCTCCTCTCGTTGAAGGACTTTTTCAACCGAGGGAAGAGAGCGTCGCGCATCAGTCAGGTGATTCATTTTCCCTATGTGGGGCTGTCCACAAACTGCGCTCGCGCAAGGTCAAGGCGACTTCAATCACCAAAAAACACAAGGCGATAAATACTGCCAGTCCGGCGGTTAAAACTCGCGCAACCTGCAACCAGGCTAAAGTAGGGAAATAAATTCCAGCCCACAATGCCTGACGCACCACACTGCTAACGGGGGTAGGTTTTTTACCCGGAAAGCGGATATGTAGGAAGACAATTATAGGAAGGGCAGTGCCGGTAAAAGCTAAAACCGCTAGAAAGTAAAATAACCAGCGCATCCCTAAGGTGGGCAAGGTAAAG